>MDTG01126879.1_pt1 | contig 29693 bp, 23 predicted proteins | sample 811421 | NCBI WGS metagenome assembly MDTG01 (sample SAMN05326645, study PRJNA326480) | marine metagenome | isolation source: seawater | place: Pacific Ocean: South East | collected 2011 | reverse complement strand
GCCCTCGCGCAGGCATCGTCGTCGCTGGCAAGGCGCGAGGCGGGCGCGAATCGGGCATTCGTAACCAACGAGCAACGCAGCCAGCGGCGACGAGGGCAAGCGAGGCCGTTGGAATCGTGTCTGAAGGACCACTAGTTCCCCACGGGGATCGCCACTTTGGTGTCGATCGCCGCCGTGGCCAAGGATTCAGGCTCCCAGTGCGCGGAGCGGGTCTCGAGGCACGTGAGCGTCGACTCCTGTGACCGGCCTAGGGGCTCCGGGCCACGGGATAGACTGGTCCCGTGGCTCGTCTCTCGCACATCCTCGCGCTCCTGCTCCTCGTCCTCGGCGCCGCGCACCTCGCGCTCGGCCAGGACTACCAGGCGGGCGAGTGGCACCTCGAGCGCAAGCCGAGCAAGCGCCTCACGGCCACCCTGGAGGGAGAGATCCGCGCCCCCAAGGTCGAGGCCAAGGAGTGGATCCTGATCGCCGCGCGCGCTCCCGAGCACTCGCTCAGCGCGCCCCGGAAGCAGGGCTTCGCCACCCTGGTCGAGGGCGCGCGCCCGCGTCGGGCGCGGCGCACCCGCGAGCACTTCAGCCGGGAGCTCTTCCAGCTGCGCGGGGCGACCCTCCCCCAGGAGGCGCGCGGGATCCGCTATCGCCTCCGCTGCGAGGTCGACACCTTCGAGGTCCGCCTCGTCCCAGGCGCGCCGCCCGGGCCTGTGCGCACGCCGCGCAACGTGGACCGCTTCCTCCGCAGCACCTCGCTGCACGCGCTCAAGGACGCTCGCTTCCGCGGGTGGCTCGCGCGGGCCAAGCTCCAGCGCAAGGCGGGCGAGCGGGACCTGGCCTTCGCCTTTCGCGTGCTCGAGGCGATCCAGCGCGGCTTCCGCTATGCCTATCCGCCCAAGTCCCCCCAGCGCAGCTGCGGCGAGGTCGCGGCGGACAAGGCCTCGGACTGCGGCGGGCTGAGCGGGCTCGCCGTCGCGGCCCTGCGCGCCAACGAGATCCCCGCGCGCCTGCTCGTCGGCCGCTGGGTGACCCCCAACGAGGACGAGGACCAGCAGTTCCACGTCAAGTTCGAGTTCTTCGCCGAGGGGATCGGCTGGGTCCCCTGCGACGGCTCGGGCGCCGTGTCCTGGGAGGGCGGCGCGCGCGCGGCCTTCGGGATCTCGCGCGGCTCCTTCCTCGTGCTCCACACCGGCGCCGCCCTGCGCCTCGACAGCGTGCACTGGGGCAAGCAGGACGCCGACTTCCTCCAGGGCGTGGCCTGGTGGGTCTCGGGGGAGGGCTCGGTGGAGGGCAGCACCCACAGCGCGCGCTGGATCGTGCGCGAGCGGTCTTCTACTCGGTAGACGCGAAGCGCACCTCGTCCACGACTCCGTCCTTGCGCAGGAAGACCGAGAGCGAGGAGGAGATCACCGCGCCGCTCGGACCGGGCGCGGCGTGGGTCCAGAAGAGCATCCTCCGCCCGCGATCGTCGGGGCCGTCGACAATGGGCTTGCCCAGCTTCTCGAGCACCTCCTCGACCTGGGTCACGCCCTCTTGCAGCTCGCGCCAGCGAGTCAGGAAGGGGGGCGGGCCCGCGGGAGCCGCGGCGGCGGGCGGCGCGGTCGCGGGGCGGCCTCCTCCGCCGGCGCCCCCCTGCGCGACCAGGAAGGCGAGGGGGTCTTCGAGGGCCTCGCGCTTGGGGAAGCCCGCCTGGGCCGCCTGGGACACCTGCCCCAGCAGCTCCTCCAGCGCGTCACGGTGCGCCTGCGGCAGCAGGGCGAGCGGGTTGTAGGAGTAGGCGTTCGCCACGTTGTGCAGCTTGCTGCGCACGGTGAAGGTCCCCAGCAGCTCGCCCTGGGCGGGGTCGATCACGAAGGCGCGGTAGACGGCCGAGGCGTGCTCGTCGTGCATGGGGACCGCCATCGCGACGAAGCCGGGCCCGAGCCCGAACAGGAACCACAGGTAGGTCACCTGGGGCGGTGCGCCGAGGACGATGCTCTCGCTCAAGCCGAACACCAGCAGGGGCGCGGCGCGGCGCTTGGCCTCGGCCAGGAGCGCCTCGGCCTGCTGCTCGCGGCTGCCCGCCCGCGCCGGGAGGGGCGAGAGCCCCGCGGCCTGGGCGTGCTCGACGAGCGAGGCGCTCAGGTCACGCCAGTCGCTCGCGTAGTCCTGACCCGGCACGAGCTGCCCGGCGCTCACGCCAAAGCGAAAGTCCACCGGCGGCGCGAAGCAGGGCGCCTTCGCGCCCCATGCGCGCTGGCTGGCCGCTGGGCGGTAGCGCATGTCCGCGCCCGCAGCGCAGCCCGCGCTGAGCAGCGCCAGCGCGAGCAAGGTCACTAGCTGAAGTCGCCGCATGTCCGCCCTCCGTCAGGAGCCTAGAGCCCCACGCGATCGCGTCTAGGTGACGGAGGGTCCTACTCGCGGCGGGGCCCGCTCAGCTCGCGGAGGGAGCCTCGCTGAAGCGGTCGAGCTGGCGAGCGACCTCCTCGGCCGAACGCGGGCGCAGGCTGGGGTCGTGCTCGAGCAGCGAGAGGATCAGCGCCTCGAGCTCGGCGGGCAGCTCGGGGCGTAGCTCGCGCGGCGGGGTCGGCGGCTCGCCCGTGGCGATCTTGAGCAGCAGGCCCATCACGCTGGCGGCGACGTGCGGCTTGCGGCCGGTCACGAGCTCGTAGAGGCACACCCCGAGCGCGTAGAGGTCGCTGGCCGCGTCGGCCTCGCGGTTCTCGACCACCTCCGGCGAGAGGTAGGCCGCGGTGCCCACGATGTCCGAGCTGGCGGTCAGGCTGCGGTCTCCGCGCTCCTTGGCCAACCCCAGGTCCACCAGCGTCGCCTGGCCCTCGTCGTCCACGATCATGTTGGCGAGCTTCACGTCGCGGTGGACCACGCCCGCGGCGTGCAGCGCGGCCAGGCCGCGGGCGATCCCGGCGCAGATCCGCGCGGCGTCGTGGACCGGCGACAGGCCGTCCTCGAGCAGCTCCGCGCCTGAGCGGCCAGGGAGGTAGTCCGTCGCCAGGAAGAAGCGCCCCTGGTCGAAGCCGGTGTCGACGATCTTGACCAGGTGCGGCGCCTCGACGCTGTGCAGGAGCGCCACCTCCCGGAAGAAGCGCGCCAGCGCCAGGCCGTCGTCGTTGTTCTCCGGGTGGAGCATCTTCAACGCCACGTCGCGGCCGTCGTTGACGCGGCGCGCGCGGAACACGGCGCCGAAGCCGCCGCGCCCGAGGATCTCCAGCAAGTCGTAGCCGGCGAAGGAGGCGGGCAGGGCCACGCTCTCCTCGCGGAGCGAGAAGGCGCGGGTGCGCGGCGGGGGCGCGGTGAGGGCGCGCCGCACGGCGGCGATCTTGCCCCGCAGGACGGCCGCGCTGGTGGGGGTCAGCAGGCAGTCGTTGGCGCCCGCCTGCAGGACCTCGAGGATCGCCTCCTCGGGCGCCTCGGCCGGCAAGGTCAGCACCACCGGCATGGCCGACTCGTCCCAGTCCTCGCGCAGGGCCTTGCAGAGCGACACCCCGTCGAGGTCCAGTCCTTCGGCTCGGGCGCGGGCGATCAGGAGCTTGAACCCGTTGGCCCTCAGCCGCAGCAGGGTCCTCGAGCCCTCCTTGAAGCGCGTCACCTCGTGCCCGCACTCGGCGAGCTGGTCGGCGAGGCGAGCGCCTTGCTCGGGATCCGGTTCCAGCAGCGCGATCTGCACGCCCTAGCTTGAACCATGTGCTCCGCCGGCGCGACCCCTCGGGTGGGCTAGCCGGCCTGGACGCGCACGTGCTCCTCGTCGGGGCCGAGAGGTTCGAAGCGAGGGCGGAAGCGCTCGAGCACCTCGAGGTCGATCCAGAGCGAGTCGCGCGGGAGGTTGGCGCTCCGGGCCAGGACCCTCGCGCGCATCACCTCCTCGGGGGCGTCGAGGAAGTAGAGCACGTGCTCGCCCCCGACCCGCTCGACCCGCGCCCGCGCCGCGTCGCGCTCGCGGCGCTGCCAGAGGCCGAAGTCGATCACGACGTCGAGGCCGAGCTCGAGCAGGCGCTCGGCGTAGCTCCAGCAGAGCTCGGTCACGCGGTGGCGCAGGCCGTCGAACTCGTCCGGCGCGGGGGCGTAGGTGTAGAGGTGCGTCAGCCACTCGTCCTGGGTGAAGCGCACCGCCGGCAGCTCGAGCTCGAGCCGCCGCGCGAAGGTCGTCTTGCCCGACCCCGCGAAGCCGAACAACAAGTGCGCCCTCCCGCTCATGCCTCGAACTTGAGCCCCGGGCGGGTCCCTGTCAATCGCCCCCCCGTCGCCCGCCCACCAGCCCCAGGTAGAGCTGGGAGACGACGAAGGGCAGCGCGCCCCCGATCAGGGCCACGCTCCAGCCGGCGGCCCCAGGGTCGCTCAGGTGAAGCAAGCGGGTCAGCGGCGGGAAGGTCGCCGCCAGCGTGAGGAGCAGCGCGCAGGCGGCCATCGAGGCCCAGGCGTAGCCGTTGGTGGTCACCTCGTTGATCAGCAGGTTGCTCTTGGGCGAGCGCATGTTGAGCACGTGCAGCAGGCGAGCGAAGCAGAAGGCGAAGAAGGAGACCGTCAACGCGGCGGGGTCGCTCAGTCGCAGCACGAGGTGCGCGTAGGCGAAGGCGCTCGTGACGGAGGTCGCGATCAAGGCCCCGTAGGCGCCGACCACCGCCCAGTGCCGAGCGGTCACGATCGACTCCCGCGGGTCCCGGGGCGGGTGCTCGAGCACCCCCTCGCGCGCGCTGCTGACGGCCAGCGCCAAGGCGGGGAACACGTCGAACAAGAAGTTGATGAACAGGATCTGCAGGGGCAAGAGCGGCAGGGGCGCCGCGACCGCCGTGGCGGCCCCGACCGCCAGGATCTCGGCCAGGTTGCCCGAGAGCAGATAGAGGATCGCCTGGCGAATGTTGCTGAAGATCGTCCGCCCGGAGCGGATCGCCTCCACGATCGTCTCGAAGGCGTCGTCGCGGAGCACGATCGCGCCCGCCTCGCGCGCGACCTGGGTCCCGCGCTTGCCCATCGCGATCCCGACGTCGGCCTGGCGCAGCGCCGGGCCGTCGTTGACGCCGTCGCCGGTCATGGCGACCACCTCGCCCGCCGCTTGGTAGGCCGCCACCAGCTGCAGCTTCTGCTCGGGCGTGACCCGCGCGAAGAGCCCCCCGCGGCGGGCCGCCTCCTCGGCGCCTCGCTCCTCCAGCTCGCGGCCCGTGATCACCTGCAGCGCTTCGCCCCCCTCGCCCCGCAGCCCGAGCGAGCCCGCCACCGCCGCCGCCGTCGCGGGCTGGTCGCCGGTGACGAGGAGGACGCGGATCCCCGCTCGCCGACAGGCTCGGAGGGCCTCACCCACCTTGGTCCGGGGGGGGTCGTGCAGGCCAACCAGGCCGACCAGGCACAGGTCCTGGTAGGGGCGGCCGTCGTCCTCGGCCTCCTTGCGAGCCAGGGCCAAGACTCGCAGCCCCTCGCCCGCCAAGGCCTCGTTCTCCTCTAGCCAGCGCGCCCGGCCCGCCTCGTCGAGGGGCGCCTCGCCGCCCTGCGGAGTCGCGACGCGGCTGCAGGCCGCCAGGACGGCCTCGGGCGCCCCCTTGACCGCGACCAGGGGGAGCGCGTCCTCCTGCTGGTGGTAGGTGGCCATCAGCTTGGTCTCGGCCGAGAAGCTCTCTTCCCGCAGCTCGGGCAGGGTCAGCAGCAGCGCCTCCCGCTCGATCCCTGCGCGCGCGCCCGCCTCGAGCAGGGCGACCTCCATGGGGTCTGGGCTGCCGAGCTCCTGCACCAGCGAGGCGTTGCTGCAGAGGGCTCCCAGCCGCAGCAGCTCTCGCGCGAGCGGCTCGTCGAGGGCGTCCGCGAGGGAGCGCTCGCCCGCGGACGTGCGGGCGCGAGCCGCGACCATCCGGTTCTCGGTGAGCGTCCCCGTCTTGTCGCTCAGGATCACGCTGATCGAGCCGAGGGTCTCGACCGCCTCCAGGCGATTGACGAGCGCGTTGCGCTGGCTCATTTGCCAAGTCCCGCGCGCCAGCGCGATGGTGGCCACGATCGGGAGGCCCTCGGGGACGGCGGCGATCGCGAGCACGATGGCCGTCTCGACCATCAGGAAGGGCTCGACTCCCGCCGTGATCCCGACCACGGCCATCACGAGGCCGATCGCGAGCGAGAGCCACATCAGCCGCCGTCCGAGGGCCTCCAGGCGGCGCTCCATCGGCGTGGCGTGCTCCTCTGCTTGCTCGACCAGCTCGGCGATCCGGCCCAGCTCGGTGCGCATGCCCGTCGCGACCACCACCCCCACGGCCGCCCCGCGCGCCAGCGAGGTCCCCTCGTAGACCATGGAGGTTCGCTCCGCCAAGGGCGTGTCTTGCGGCACGGGGCGCGCCGCCTTGTCCACCGGGAGCGACTCCCCCGTGAGCGTCGACTCGTCGGCCTGTAGCTCCTCGACCTCCACCAGGCGCAGGTCGGCCGGCACGACGTCGCCGGCCTCGAGCAGGACGATGTCCCCCGGCACGAGGGCCTCGCTGGCGAGCTCCTGCTCTCGCCCCGCACGCCGGACCCGGCTCGTCGCGGTCGAGAGCTCCCGCAGCGCCGCGACCGCGCGCAGGGCCTTGAGCTCGGTCACGAAGCCGATCGCGGCGTTGATCAGGAGGGCGGCCCCGATGGCGACTCCCTCGACGACCTGTCCGAAGGCGGCCGAGAGCAGCGCCGCGCCGAGCAGGAGCAGCACCACCAGGCTGCGGAACTGGTCGAGCAGGATCTGGCCCGGGCTCCGCTGCGCCGCTTCGCGCAAGCGGTTGGGGCCAAAGCGCTCCCGCCGCGCCTCGACCTCGCCCTCGCTCAGCCCGCGCGCGGGCTCGACCGAGAGCCGCGCCAGCACGTCCGCGCAGGGTACGGCCCAGGAGGACCGCTCGTCCTCCTCCTCCTCGCTCGGGTGCTCCTCGTGCGGCGGTGTGTCGCGACTCACGGGCTCTCCTCGTCGCCGCAGCCAACCTGGGCTCGCTGCTCGGACGCGGACCTGCTCTAGGCGATGAACTCCCAGATCGCAGCGTAGTGGCACGCCGCGCCGGCGAACACGAACAGGTGGAACACCTCGTGGTGGCCGTAGTGACGCGGGACCGGGTTCGGCCAGCGCGCGACGTAGACCAGGGCGCCCGTGATGTAGGCCGCGCCGCCGAGGAGCGAGAACGCGAAGGCGCGCCCGGGGATCGCGGCGTAGAGGTTGAGCACGTTGGGGACCATGGCCACGCCCAGGAACACGTAGACCCCGGCCCGGATCGCGCGCGAGACGTGCTTGCGGAACAGGCTGTAGCCCGCGCCGAGCAGGGAGCAGGCCCACACGATCCCCAGCAGCTCGGGGCCGAAGGCGAGGTCGGTCGCCAGGCAGAAGGGCGTGTAGCTCGCGCCGATCAGCAGGTAGATCGAGGCGTAGTCGAAGCGCGCCAGGACCGCCCTGCGCGGCGGGCTCCAGTCGATCGGGTGGTAGACCGCGCTCATGCCGAGCATGCAGGCCAGCCCGAGGCCGAACACGATCGCGCAGAAGGCGCCCAGCGCGCTGGCCGCGTGCTGGGCCAGGATCACCGTGGCCGGGATCGAACAGGCGAAGGCGATCACGTCCGGGATCCCGCGCAGGCTCGGGCGCCACTCGGGATGGGTCGGGTCCACAGCGATCGCTTGGGTCGTCTCGGGGGCGGACACGCGGTCTCCTCCTGAAGCGCAAGGCAGGAGGCCCAAGGTAAAGCGTCGGCTACTCCCGCGAAAGCTCGGCCACGATCCGGGCCGCCTCGCGGTCGCCGCCGTGGTCGTCGAGGTAGGCCTTGGCGCGAGCCAGGGGGTCGGCGGGGTAGCCGGCGCCGGGGTCGCCGGAGTGACTGAGGGCCACGCGGAAGCCGAGGCTTCCCCCCTTGAAGCGCTTGCCGCCCCAGCGGCGGTAGGTGGCGTGGGTGATCACGGGGTGGTTGGACCAGCCCCCCCCGCGCCACACCGGTCGGCCGCCGGGGATCCGCGGGTCGACGCGCGCCGCCGGCGTGTAGTCGACGTGACCGCAGGCGACCCACTCGGCCACGTTGCCGCTCATGTCGAGGGCCCCGCAGGGGGAGGCGCCGCTGGGGAAGGAGCCGACGGGCGCCAGCCAGGGGTAGCCGTCGGCCTCCTCGCGCGCGTCCTTGCTGCTGTCGGCCTTGCTGGAGTAGGCGCCGAAGTTGCCGTTCTCGAGCGCGGGGCGAATGTCGTGCCCCCACGGATAGAAGCGGCCCTCGCGGCCGCGGGCGGCGAGCTCCCACTCGGCCTCGCTCGGGAGCCGCAGCCCCGCCCACTGGCAGTAGGCGTCGGCGTCGTACCAGGTCACCGAGAACACGGGGTGCTCGTCCTTGGCCTGATAGGTGTCGCCGCGGTAGGTGTAGGTCCGCGAGGGGCTGGAGCGGTCGGTCTCCTGGCAGAAGCGATCGAACTGGGCCCAGGTCACCTCGAGCTTGCCGAGGAAGAAGCCGCGCGTGACGAGGACCGGGTGGCTGGGCTTGCAGCGCTCGTCCTCGTCCCAGCCCATGCGGAAGGCGCCGGGGGTCACCCACACCAGGCGCGAGCCGTCGCGGGCGTGGAGGTAGTCGCCGGGGGTCTCGCCCCACGTGACGCCCTCGGGCAGCGGCAGGGCCGGGCGCTGGTCGGGCGCGAGGGCCAGGAACCACTCGGGCGCCTCGGCCTCGGACGGGGTCGGGCTGGAGGCGGGGGTCGACGCCTGCGCCACGGGGCTCGCGCCAGGCGGCGACGGCGACTCGCCCCGCGTCACGAGCGCGGCGCCGATCGCGAGCAGGAGCCCCAAGAGCACCCCACCCAGGACCCCGGCTCGCCCGCGGCGGCCCCCGCCGGCGCCCGGGAGCGAGCTGCCGCCCAGGGCCGCCTCGAGCTCGCGGGCGAAGTCCTCCGCCGTCGGCGGGCGGCAGGCCGGATCGGCGCTGATGCTCCGCAGGCAGAGCTCGTCCAGGAGCGGGTCCTGCTCGGGCGAGCGCGGGTTGCCAGCCAGGACCTGGTCGATCAGCTGCAGCGCCGTGCCGGTGTAGGGGAGCGCGCCGCCGGTCAGACAGGCGTAGAGGATCATGCCCAGCGAGTAGACGTCGCTGCGCCGGTCGACCTCGCGCGACTGGAGCTGCTCGGGGGGCATCCAGGCGACCGTGCCGAGGAACTCGCCGGTCCTGGTCAAGGCCGAGTCGTCCTGCCCGTCGCGCGCGAGCCCCAGGTCGGCCAGGAGCGGCTCGCCCTGGGCGTCGAGGAGCACGTTCTCGGGCTTGAGGTCGCGGTGCAGCACCGAGGCCTCGTGGGCGAAGTGCACCGCGCGCGCGACCTTGACCAGGGCCTCCAGGTTGCGGGCCCGGTGGGCGAGGTCGAGCCGGTCGGCCAGGGTCCCCGCCGCCAGGTCCATCAGCAGGTAGGGCCGGCCCTGGTCCTCGCCCCAGGCGTGGATCGTGACGATCGCGGGGTGCCGCCCCAGCGTCTGCAGCAGGCGCGCCTCGCGCTGGAAGCGCTCCAGCCGGACCGGGCTGGGGTCCAGGAGCACCTTCAGCGCCCGGGGCTGATCGCCCTCCCGCACCGCGTAGACGACGCCCATGGCGCCGCGCCCCAGCTCCTGCTCGACCGGGTAGCCCGCGACCACCAGGCCGCCGCCATTGGATCCGCGCTCGGGAGGCGCCAGCCCGACCGCGGCGGCGAGCTCGGCCGCGAAGGCGGCCGCGCTCGCGGGGCGAGCGGCGGGGTCGCGGCTGAGCGAGCGGAGCACGAGCTCCGCCAGCGCCGGGGGCGTCGCCGGCGCGAGCGCGCGCGGGTCGGGCGGGGCCCCCGCAGGACCTGGGCGATCGCGGCCGGGAAGGAGTCGGCGTCGACCGGCGGCGCGCCGGTCAAGAGCATGTAGAGGGTCCCGCCCAGGGCGTAGACGTCGGTCCGCGGCGAGAGCGGGCCGAAGCGCGCCGGGACGATCTGCTCGGGCGCCATGAAGGAGGGCGTGCCGCGGATCTCGCCCGTCCGCGAGAGGCGCGCGACGAGGTCCTCGATCGAGCCCAGGGGCATCTGCTCGGGGTCGGCCTTGATCAGGCCGAAGTCCACCAGGACCGGGCGCCCGCTCCCGCGCTCGATCACGACGTTGGCCGGCTTGAGGTCGCGGTGCACGACCCCCTGGCGGTGACAGTGCTCGAGGGCCTCGGCCACGCTGACCAGCACTCGCGCCGCCCAGTCCAGCGGCGGCGGCCCCTTCTCGTCGAGCAGGCGCGCGAGGTCCTGGCCCTCGATCAGCTCCAGGGCCAGGTAGGCCACCCCCTCCTCCTCACCCTGGGCGATCACCCGCGGGAGGTTGGGGTGGCTGAGCTGGGCCAGGACCCGGGCCTCCTGCTTGAAGCGGAGCACGTGCTTGGGCATGGCCTGACGGAGCAGCTTGAGCGCGCAGCGCTGGCCCTGATAGCTCGCCTCGAGGACGACGCCCTGGGCGCCCTTGGCGAGCTCGCGCGAGATCTGGAAGGGACCGAAGCGCTCCACGCAGCAAGGGTCTCAGCCCCGGCCCTCCCGCGCAACGCGCTGACCCCCGCGCTCGCTCCCTCCCTTAACCATCGTTCCCGCGCCGCTAGCGTTGGTCTCCGCCCCGGCCTTAGCAATTGCAAGCTCCTCGAGATCCATCCCGCGCAAGAGGCTGCACCCGCAGGACCTAGGGTCGGGCTCAACGGCTTCGCCGAGGGTCCGCGCTGTGCTGGGAGGCGAAGCTCCGCCGGTCGGCGGCGCTGGCGCGGGCACTCGCCCTCGAGCGTCCTGCCGACCGGGTCCCGCCGCTGGCGAGGGCAGCCCCCTCCCAGCTCGCGCGGGCGGCGCGGTCACAGGAGATTTGAATGCTCTTCAAGCGTGCGATCCCCTTGGGGATCCTGGTTTCGCTCTCGCTCGCCCTGGCCGGGTGTCCCGGCTCGACCCCCGCCAAGCAGACGAGGCGCTCCGCCCCGGCTGCGAAGCAGGGACCGGTCCGGGCCCCCAGCAAGGTGAAGGTGGCCGACGAGGCGCCCCAAGACGAGGCGCAGCCCCTCGACGAGGCCCCCGCCGAGCCGCAGCGAGACGACGAGGAGGACCAGCCTCCCGTCAAGGAAGACGAGGGCTTCGCCCCCAACGACGAGCCCCCGGCCAAGGCCCCGGCTGAGCCGAAGGTCGGCCGCGAGCGCCCCAAGCTCGCGGACCCGCCCGCAGAGCCCGACGAGCCTGGATCGGACGAGCCGGACGAGCCGGGTGAGCCCGACGAGCCCGGTCCGGACATGCCGAACCAGCCCGACGAACCCGACCAGCCCGACGAGCCCAACCAGCCCGACGAGCCCGACGACCCGGACGAGCCTGGCCCCGGGCCTGACCCCAACCCCACGCCCGCCCCGGATCCGGATCCCAACCCGGACCCGGACCCCCCCAGCCCGGACCCGGATCCCAACCCGGACCCCGATCCGGATCCCAACCCGGACGACTGAGCCGGTTCACTAGCCTCTAGTCTGGCGGCGACCTGGAGCTCCAGGTCGCCGCCTTTCGTTGGTTGGATCAGTCCTGGAGCGGGTCGATCCCCGCCAGGAGCGGCGCGAGCTCGGCGCGGACCGCGGCCACGGCCTCGGGCGGAGCGAGCGCGGCGTCGCGGGCGTAGCTCACCCGCCCTAGCGCGAGGGCCGCCGTCTCCTGCGCGTCGCGCAGCAGGTCCTCCACGCTGGAGTCGACCCGCAGCAGCAGGGCCGCGTCGGCCAGGGTGTGCGCGCAGGCCTGATCCCGTGGGCCGCGCCCCGCCGCGCGCCCCGCCAAGAGCGCTTCGCGCATGGGCTCGGCCGCCGCCCGCAGCCGCTCGACCGAGTCCCGCCCCGGGCGACGCAGGCAGCGCTCGAGCCCGAGCACGACCGCGTCGCCCTCGCCCGCGTCCTCCGCGCGGCGCCAGTGACCCAGCGCCGCGCGCGCCAGGCCCAGCGCGGCCCGCAGCGCGAAGGGCGCCCCCAGCTCGCCCAGCCCGGCGAACCACTCCAGGACCTCCTCGGCGCCGGGCTCCGCCTCGACCGCCTCCAGGCGCGCGCGGATCCTGGCGCGCGCCGGGTCCTCCGCGGGCGTCGAGGCGAGCGAATCGGGGCCTGCGGGGAGCTCGCTGCTCAGGCGAGCCCGCGCGACGGCGCTCCCGGCCAAGGCGCCCTCGAAGTCGAAGGAGAGCGCCCACTCGATCACCGGTCCGGCCACCGCCTCGCGGCGCTCCTCGGGAGGCAGGCCGAAGAGGTCGAGCCACTCCTCGACCTCGCGCGAGTGGAGGGGCTCGCTGAGGGTCTTGCGCGGCAGCGAGCCGCCCGCCCAGGCTCCGCCCAGGCCGGGGAGCTCGAGCGCGTCGGCCGGCCGAGCGCGCGCCTCCTCGACCTCGGCCAAGCTCTCGGGGCTGGGCGCGCGCGCCCAAGCCCGCAGTGCCCCGGCCAAGGTCGGCTCCCGCCGCGCGTCTAGCCACGCCGCGTAGCGCCCGACCAAGGCGCGCAGGAGCGGCCACAGCGACTCCTGGCAGAGCTGCGCGCACACCTCGACCCAGGGCAGGTCCGGCATCAGCGGCCGGAGGCGCGCCCACTCGACCACCTCTACCAGGTCGAACACGTAGCGCCGCCCGCGCCGCTCGTGCGGGCAGCCGCGCTCCAGGGCCCAGGTGCGGACCGTGGCCGCGCTGACCTGCGCCAGCTCGGCGATCTCCTTGGTGCCCAGCTCGATCGACTTGGGCGGGAGCAGCTCGCGCAAGAGCTCGTGCCCCAAGAGCGCGGCGACCCGCGCGCGCTCGGGGCGCAGCTCGCCCAGCGCCAGGCGGACAGCCAGCAGCTCGCGCTCGTCCTCGCCCGAGCGGGCGAGGGCCCGCACGAACTCGAGCCCGCAGGCCACGTCTCCCGTCTCGCGCCAGGCGCGCTCCAGCTCGCGGGTGCGGCGATCCATGCCTAGCGCTGCTCCCCGTGTTGGCCTTGCATGACGGCTCTCTCCCGCGCGAGCCTCCAAGTGTAGAGGAGCCGGCGAGCGGCGCCCCCGTGAGCGCGCGGGAGCGAGCCCCTCGTCCGCTCAGCGCCCTCCGGCGACGAGATCGAGCGCCGCGCCCCAGTCGACCTCCCTCAGCGGGCTGCCGTGGTCGCCTCCGGGCAGCTCCCGGTAGCGCCCAGGAGGGCTCGCTCGACGGCTGAGGTCTTGGGCCAGCTCCCGCGAAGGCCCCGTCGAGATCGTGTCCGCGTCCCCGCACACCAGCCACGTCGCGGGGAGACTCGCCGGCGGCTGGCCCTTGGCTTGGTAGTTCATGGCCGGACAGAGCAAGATCACTCCCGCGAAGGGGTGACCGGCGCGCGCGCAGGCCGCGAAGGCCTGGCGACCGCCCATGGACGCTCCCGCGAGGTAGAGCGGGGCGCCCTCGTGCTCTTCGCGGAGCTTCGCCACGAGCCCGTCGAGCTCGGCGTCCCGAGGGCACACATAGGCCCACCCGCGCGCGTCCAGCTCCCGGAACAAGCGGGCGAAGGTCCCCCCGCCCAGGCGCGGATCGAGCCCTTGATCCTCTGTCCCGCCAGCGCCGTGCAGGTAGATCAAGACCCCTCGCGCGGACTCCCCCCTCGGAGCGGGTCGCATTCGGTAGACCCGCGGCAGCCCGTGCGGGTCGAGGTAGACGTGGCGGTCGCCGTGGACGACCGCGTCCACGACCAGTGAGGTCACGCAGAGCGCGACCCCAGTCAGCGCGGGGAGCCACACGCGCCGCGCTCGACGGCTCCGGCCGAGCAGGACCATGACCAGAGCGGCCAGACCCGCGAGCGCGCCGCCGACCCAGAACCCGACGCTCAGGGCGCCGATCAGGCTCCGCGCCGCGGGCTTGCTCGCCCGCAGCTCCAGGGTCAGCGCGAGCGACGAGACCGCCAGGAGCGCCGCCACCCAGGAGGCGTCCGCCAGCTGAACCTGCAACTGGCGGCGGGTAGGTCGCGCCGCTCGCTTCGCCTCTTCCTCCGACACGTCACCCCCTACACGACTTGTGTCTGGACAGCGGCCTTCCTGCCTGACTAGGCTAACCGCGTGCCGGCCTCCTTCCTCCGCAGCCTGTTGGCGCTCCTGGCGCTCCTCGTCACGCTCGGTTCTTCGAGCGCGCTGAGGGTGTGCGTGAACGAGGGGCGGGTCGGCGTCGAGCCCTCCTGGGTGCTCTGCGGCGAGGTCGCCGACTGCTGCTCCGACGACTGCGAGAGCGAAGCGCCCCCGAGCCCCCTCCCACACGAAGTGCGAGACGAGGGCTGCCGCGACTACGTGCTGGCCTTCGGGAGCGACTGGATCCCCAGCGAGACCGGCGGCGACTGCCCCGGGTGCGTGATCGCCTGGCGCCCGCTCCCCGCGGCCAGCGTCGTGGACCGCTGCCCGCGGCGCATGCTCCCGCCGGGCCTCGCGGGCGTCCCGCCGCCTCTGCGGCTCCAGCGCTCTCCGATCCTCCGCTGCTAACCCACCGAGTTCGTCGTCCAGCCGACGCCCTGGCGTCGGCGCGTCTACGTACTCGGAGGAGAAATGACCAGCGAAGAGCGGGCGAGCCCCGCCACGATTCACCACCTGAGCCAACGACCGAGCGTCGAGCGCGGCAGAGGGAGCGCGATCCCTCCGCCGCCGACGCGCTGGAAGACGCGCGTGCTCTTGCCCGGCGCCGTGCTGCTCGGGGCGGGGGCGCTCTTCCTGAGCGTCGGGGCCGAGAGCCTGCGCGGGGTGACCCCCGTCGAGGTCGCGCCCGTGCTCGCGAAGCGGGTCGCGGCGGGCCAGAGCCGCCACGGCGCCGTCCAGGCCTCGGGCTGGCTCGAGCCAGACCCCTTCCCGATCACGGCCTCGGCGCTCGTGGCCGGGGTCGTCAGCGACGTGCTCGTGCTCGAGGGCGACGCGGTCGAGGCGGGTCAGGTCGTGGCGCGCCTCGTCGACGACGAAGCGCGGCTGCGGGTGGCCGGCGCCGAGGCCGACCTGGAGCGCGCGCGCGCCGTGCTGGCCACGGCCGAGGCGCGGCGGACCTGGATCGAGCGCTCCAACGAGCTCTTGATCGACCGGCGCCAGGCGGTCGCGGTCGGCAAGGCCCAGGTCGCCGCCGCCGCGGCGGCCCTGAGCGAGCTGCGGGCCACGATCAAGGCGCAGGAGAAGGAGCTCGCCGCGATGCGCGACGAGCACCAGCGCACCAAGGCCCTGCTCGGGCAAGCGACCAACGAGGGCGACGTGGTCCAGCTCGGCCTGCGGGTCGAGGGAGCGGAGGCGAAGCTCGTGGCGCTCCAGCGCCGGCTCACCCTGCGCGAGGCCGAGCTCGAGCGGGCCCGAGCCGACGCAGACGCCGCGGGGGCGCACAGCGCAGCCCTGATCGAAGAGCAGCGCGAGGCCGAGGTCGCCGCCGCGGACGTGGCCCGGGAGCGGGCGTCGCTGCGGGCCGCCGAGGTCCGCCTGGCCGAGGCGCGCCTCGCGCTCGAGCGTCAGCAGATCCGCTGCCCGACCGCCGGGGTCGTGATGCGTCGCCTGGTCGCGCCGGGCGCGCGGCTGATGCTCGAAGGCGAGGGGAGCACCTCGATCCTGCAGCTCTACGACCCGCGCCAGCTCCAGGTGCGCGTCGACGTGCCCCTGGCCGACGCCGCCAAGGTCGGGCTGGGCCAGGAGGCCAAGGTCGAGCTCGAGGTCCTGCCCGAGCGGAGCTTCAGCGGCCGCGTGACGCGCGTCGTCCACCAGGCAGACGTGCAGAAGAACACCGTCGAGTTCAAGGTCGCCCTGGCCAACCCCGACGCCGCGCTCAAGCCCGACATGCTGGCGCGCGTCCGCTTCCTCGCGGGGACCCAGACCGCTCAGGCCCCCGCCACGGCGGACGCGGCGGCCGTCGAGCGCCTCTTCGTCCCCGAGGCCGCCCTGATCGAGCGCAGCGAAGGCCGCGCGCAGGTGTGGCTCGCCAGCCAGCGCCGGGGCGAGCGGGCCGTGGCCACGCTGCGCGCGGTGGAGCTGGGCCCCGCTCGCCTGGAGGGCGCGCTCGAGGTCCTCGCCGGCCTCCGGCTCGGTGACGAGGTCGTGGTCCGGCCCACCCCCGGCCTCAGCGAAGGCGCGCTGCTGCGCGTCGAGGGGGAGGCCCCGTGAGCGACGAAGGCCCCCCGCCGGCGAGCCCTGAGGCCCCGCCCTTCGTCGAGTGCCGCGCCCTGACGCGGACCTACCAGAGCGGCGAGCGCACGATCAAGCCGCTCGACGCGCTGGACCTGAGCGTGCCCGAGGGCACCTTCCTGGCGCTGATGGGCCCCTCGGGCTCGGGCAAGACGACCCTGCTCAACCTCCTGGCGGGGATCGATCGCCCCTCCTCGGGGCAGCTCGTGGTCGGCGGGCGCGATATCGCGCGCCTCTCGCGCGGCGAGCTGGCCCGCTGGCGCAGCCAGGAGGTCGGCTACGTGTTCCAGCTCTACAACCTCGTCCCGGTCCTGACCGCCTACGAGAACGTCGAGCTGCCCCTCTTGATCCACGACCTGGAGCGCAAGGAGCGCCACCGCCGCGTGGCCCTCGCGCTGGAGCTGGTCGGCCTGGCCGAGCGCCACGACCACTTCCCGCGCCAGCTCTCGGGCGGGCAAGAGCAGCGGGTCGCGATCGCGCGCGCCCTGGTGACCGACCCGCGCCTGATCCTGGCCGACGAGCCGACCGGCGACCTCGACCGCGAGGCGGCCGCCGCGGTGATGGAGCTCCTCAGCCAGCTCCACCGCGACCTCGGCAAGACGATCGTGATGGTCACCCACGACCCCAAGACCGCCGAGTTCGCCGACCTGACCCTGCACCTCGAGAAGGGTCGCCTGATCGAGGCGCTCCCGGCGGGGGGCGAAGCGTGATCCGGCTCCTGCCCTTCGTGGCCAAGCGCACCTGGCGCCAGCCCCTGCGCGCGCTCCTGGTCGTGCTGGGGGTCGCGGTGGCGGTGTTCCTGTTCTGCGCCGTCGAGGCGACGCGTAAGGGCGTCGAGCGCGCGACCACCCGAGCCGCCGACGACACCTCGCTGATCGTCTACCGCGAGAACCGCTACTGCCCCTTCACCAGCCAGCTCCCGCAGCACTACGAACGGCGGATCGCGGCGATCCCCGGCGTGACCCGGGTCGTGCCGGTCAAGATCAGCGTCTCCAACTGCCGCGCCTCGCTGGACGTGGTCACCTTCCGCGGCGTCCCGCCCGAGACCGGCCTGTCCTCCCGATTCCAGCTGGTCTCGGGCTCCTTCGAGGACTGGCAGCGCCGCTCCGACGCGGCCCTGGTCGGCTCCGCCCTGGCCGAGCGGCGCGGGATCTCGGTCGGCGACCGCTTCAGCGCGGCCGGGATCACGGTCTACGTGGCCGCGATCGGCGCCAGCGAGGACCTCCAGAGCCGCAACGCGGCCTACACCCACCTGGCCTTCCTGCAGGAGGCCGAGCGGCGCGGCGGCACGGGCGGGGTCGTGACCCAGTTCGAGGTCGAGGTCGACGACCCCGCGCGCCTCGACGAGGTCGCCGCCGCGATCGACGCCGAGCTGGCCCGCGAGAGCGACCCGACCCACACCCGCCCCGCCAAGGCCTTCGCCAAGGCCGCCGCCAGCGACGTGGTCGCCGCGGTCGGCCTGGCGCGCTGGCTCGGGCTGGGCGCGCTGGTCGCGGTGTTCGCGCTGGTCGCCAACGCGATCGTGCTCGCGGTGCAGGAGCGAATGAAGGAGTACGCGGTGCTCGAGACCCTCGGCTACCGCGCCGGGCACATCGTGGGCCTGATCCTGGCCGAGGGCGCGCTGCTCGGACTGGCAGGCGGGGCGCTGGGCGGCGCCGCCGCGCTGGCGGCGCTGCAGGCGGCCTCGCTCAGCCTCGCGATGGAGGGCGTCCAGCTGGAGATCCGCGCCGAGCCCTCGCTCCTCGCCCAGGGCGTGGCGGCCGCGATCGTGCTCAGCGTGGCGGCCGGGCTCGTCCCGGCCCTGCGCGTGGCGCGCCGCGACCTGGCCAGCGCGTTCAGGGCCCTGTGATGCGCCTGCTCCCCTTCGACTACGCCGCCCGCAACCTGGGCCGCAACCCGCTCCGCACGGCCCTCGGCGTCGGCGGCGCGGCGCTGGTCGTGCTGCTGGTCGCCCTCTCGGCCGGCTTCGTGCGCGGCATGAGCCAGTCCCTGATCAGCAGCGGCTCAGCGCACAACGTGCTCCTGCTGGGCGCCGGCTCCGAGGAGAGCGTCGAGCGCAGCCAGCTGCCCTTCAAGAGCGCGGCGATCGCCGCCGCCAGCCTGGAGGGCGTGCGCACGCGCAACGGCGAGCCCTACCTCTCGCCCGAGGTGCACCTCGGCCTGAGTGTGACCCGCTCAGCCGAGGCGCCCCAGGGACGGCTGACCGTCGTGCGCGGCGTCACGCCGCGCGCCTTCCTCGTCCACAGCGCCGTCGAGCTCGTCGAGGGCCGCCCGCCCCGCGCGGGCGCAGACGAGCTGCTCCTCGGGGCCCGCCTGGCCGAGGAGCTGGAGCTCGCCCCAGGCGCCTGCCTCGGGACCAAGCTCTGGCTCGACGGGCGCGCCTGGACCGTGGTCGGCCGCTTCGTCGCGCCGGGGACCGTGCTCGAGGCCGAGCTGTGGACCGCCCTGACCGACCTCCAGGTCGTGGCCCAGCGCGACACCCTCTCCTGCGTGGTCATGACCCTGGACCCCACCCGGGCCGAGCTGGCCGACGTCGAGGCCTTCGCCGCCCAGCGCCTGGACCTCGAGCTGGTCGCCGTCTCGGAGCAGGCCTACTACGCGGGCCTCGACGCCTTCTTCCGGCCGATCCGGCTGATGGTCCTCCTGACCGCCGCCCTGATCGCCTGCGGCGGCGTGCTGGGCGGCCTGAACGTGTCCTACGCCCTCTTCGCGAGCCGCAGCGCCGAGCTGGGCACGCTGCAGGTGCTCGGCTACGGGCGCGGCGCGCTCGTGGTCGCGCTCCTGCAGGAGTCCCTCCTCGGCCACGCTCTGGGCGCCCTCGGCGCCTGCGCGCTGGCCCTGCCGCTCTTCGACGACCTCTCGGTCCGCACCTCCATGGGCTCCTTCGGGCTCCTGCTCGACGCCCCCGTCCTGGCCCTGGCGCTCGGCGCCGGGCTCGCGCTCGGCTGCCTGGGGATCCTCCCCGCCGCCCTGCGCCTGTTCATGACTCCCATTCCCGCCAGCCTGCGCCAGTGAGGCGCGGAGGTCTCCCGTGTTGACTCGTCGACTCCCAGCCCTGTTCGCCCTGCTCGCGCTCGCTCTCGCGGCGGGCTGCCCCCAGTCCCCCGCGCCCGAGGCCGCCAAGAGCGGCGACGCCGCCCCCGCCGCGGCCGCCTCGATCCCTGGCGCGCTCTTCCTGCCTGAGCGTCCAGCCCAGGCCGAGGGGCTCTCGGCGGTCAAGGCCAAGGCCAAGCAGGGCGACGAGGTCGTGTTCGAAGCCCGCGTCGGTGGACGGGCCGAGCCCTTCGTCGCCAAGCGGGCGCTCTTCGTGGTGGCCGACCCGGCCCTGCCCGCCTGCAGCGAGAACGAGGGCGACGGCTGCAAGACGCCCTGGGACTACTGCTGCGAAGACCCCCAGGACCTGCTCCGCCAGACCGCGACCGTCCGCTTCCTGGACGCGCAGGGCAAGCCGATCGCGGCCTCGGCCAAGGACGCCGGCGGCCTGGCCGGGCTCAAGACGGTCGTGGTGCGCGGCAAGGTCAGCGAGGCCAACGAGGAGGGCCTGTTCGTGGTCGACGCCTCGGGGGTGTGGGTCAAGCCCTAGGGCTTGGTGTCGCGAAACCTCAGGAGCGACAGCTCCGATACGCGAAGGAGCTGTCGCAAGAGCGACAGCTGCCTCTCTATCGAGACAATGAACGGTGAAAACTGGAAAACTCGAAGAAGGCAGCTCCGCTGAGCAGCCACCGCGCTTTCTAGTTTTCTAGTTTTCCCCGTTCCAGCTCAGGAACGCGAAGGAGCTTTCGCTGATTGCGACAGCTCCTCCTGCTCTTCGGGCGCGGGCACGGGCACGGCTGGGAGACGAGGCCCCGGGGAGCTCAGCGCAGCCACTGCTCGGCGATGCTGACCTCGCCGTCGCTGCGCATCACCTGGCCGCCGAACAGGATCAGCTGCTGGTCGACGGAGTCCCAGGCCAGCTGGACCCAGTGGCGCCCGGTCGGGCCCCCGCCCTCGCTCGGCAGCTCGCGCCAGCGCTCGCCGTCGTAGGCCCAGGTGTCGGCCACGAGCTCGCCCCCCTGGTCCTTGCCGCCGAACACCACGCAGGCCTGGAGGCGCGGGTCGTAGACCATGGCGCCGGGGATCCTGCGCGCGCTGGGTGAGGGGTCGAGCTGCCGCTGGGTCCAGCGCTCGCCGTCCCACTCCCAGGTCTCGTTGGTCAGGAGCCCCCGCTCGAACATCCCGCCGAAGAGCACGACCACCTCGCGCCGCGGGTCGTAGGCCATCCCGAAGTTGCGCCGCACCGAGGGCTTGGTGGTCGGCTTGCGCTCAGTCCACTCCTGGCCGTCCCACACCCAGGTGTCGTTGAGCAGCCCCCGCTGGCGACCGCCGAAGAGCACGACCTCGCCCCGCTTGGCGTCGTAGGCCATGGCGTGGTGGCTGCGCGGGGAGGGTCCAGCGCCGAAGCGCGGGCTCCAGCGGTCGCCGTCCCACACCCAGGTGTCCCCCAGGTAGGCCCGCTCGCCCGCGCCGCCGAAGAGCACGACCTCGCGGCGGCGCGCGTCGTAGGCGCTCGCAGGCGAGCGCCGCGCGGGCGGGCCGGGCACCGCCAGGTGCTGCCACACGCCGCTGCGGCGCAGCCAGGTGTCCCCCAGCAGCTTCTCGCCGTAGGCCAGGGCGCGGCTGATCCCGCCGAACACCAGGATCGTGTCGCGGTGGGTGTCGGTCGCCACGCCGGCGCCTCCGCGCGGCGAGGGGGGGTCGCTGGCGAGGTCGCGCTTCCAGGCGGCGCCGAAGCTGGCGGGGCTCGCCGCGGGCGCGGGGCGCGCGCTCTCGGCTGGACGGGGGCTGGCCGAGTGGCTGGGGCTCGCGAGGGGGCTCGGCTGCAGGCTCGGACGGGGCGCGACGCTCGCGGCCGGGCTCGGGCTGGGCGTCGCCTCAGCCAGGTCGGGGGTCGGCGCCAAGGCCTCGAGCGCGGCCAGGGTGGCGCCGGCGACGAGGACCACCGCCACCACCCCCGCGACGAGGAGCCCCGCCGGGACCCCTCCGCCCTCTCCCTCGCCGCCGCCGAGGTAGCGCTCGAGGTCGGCCTTCAGCTCGGCGGCGCTGGCGTAGCGGTCGCCGGGGTCCTTCTCGAGGCAGCGCAGGCAGATCTCCTCGAGCTCGGCCGCGACCAGCGGGTTCATGCTCGAGGGCTGGGGCGGCGGCGAGCTGAGCACCTTGACGACCAGGTTGACGTGGCTGGGGGCCTTGAAGGGCGGCTGCCCGGTGAGCATTTGGAACAGGGTCGCGCCCGCCGCGTAGATGTCCGCCCGCTCGTCGACGTGGCTGCCGTTGGCCTGCTCGGGCGAGAGGTAGGGGCCCGTGCCGAGGACCTCCCCGGTCTGGGTCAGCCGGTCGTTGGTCCCCCCGCCCAGGCGGGCCAGGCCGAAGTCGGTCAGCACGGGCTCGCCCGCGGGGTCGATCAGGACGTTGTGCGGCTTGAGGTCGCGGTGCAGGATCCCCAGCCCGTGCGCGTGCTCGAGGCCCGCCGCGATCCCGAGCGCCACCCGCGCGGCGGTCTCGTTGGGCAGCGCGCCCTGCTTGCGGATCAGCTCGCGCAGGGTGTCCCCGCGGACGAGGGTCATGGCCAGCCAGGTCAGGCCCTGCTCGATCCCCGAGTCGACGAGCTGGACCACGTTCTTGTGCCGCAGCTCGGCCAGGGCCGTCACCTCGCGGCGGAAGCGGCCCATCTCCGTCCCGGCGCCGCTCGAGGCGAAGAGGACCTTGAGCGCGACCTGCTGGGTCGGGTTGGCCAGGCTACGCGCGCGATAGACCGCCCCGTTGGCGCCGCGACCGAGCTCTTGCTCGAGCTCGTAGCCGCCGATCCGCTTTCGCTCCACGCGCTCCTCCTCCCCGCAGTCTAGCCCTGCGGCCAGGGAGCGCGCTCGCCAGCGACGCCCTCCTCACCCATGACAACCACGCCCCGCGCGAGTCGCGCCTGACCCGGCGCCCGCGCGCGCCTCGCGCCGCTCACCGAGATAGGCGGCTGGAACGCTGCTTGCGCCCTTGTCTCCCCTGATAGGAGGAACCATGACGACCGCGCTCGCCCCCACCGAACTTCAGCCCTTCGAGCTCGCCGACCTCGACCAGCTGCTCGCCCCGCAGAGCGGCCCCTGCGTGACGCTGCTGCTGCCCACCCACCGCGCCTTCCCCGAGCGCGACCAGGACCCGATCCGCTTCCGCAACCTGATCGAGCAGGCGCGCCAGGCGCTCCCCCCGGAGCACTCCCGCCTGGTCGAGGCGCTGAGCGAGCTGGACGACCCCGCTCGCTGGCGCGGGTGCAGCGGCGGGCTCGCCGTGTTCCGCTCGCCCGACACCTTCCTGATCCGCGAGGTCCCCGGCCAGCTGCCCGAGCTGTGCGAGGTCGCTGAGCGCTTCGCGCTGACCCCGCTCATGGCCGAGCTCCAGCGCGACCTGCCCTACTTCGTCCTCAGCCTGAGCAAGAACGCGATCCGGCTCTACTCCGGCAGCCGACGGGGACTCGAACTCATGGACGCGCCCGCGATTCCGGTCGACGTTCGCGACGCCCTCGGTGAGGAAGAGCACATCCAGGAAGCTCAGCACCCCCGCCGCTTCGGCCTCGTCCCGATAGACCTGGTCGGGAAGGAAGCGCTGCATGCCCTCTTCCTGGCTGAGGCGGAAGATGGCGGCGGCGTCCGCGGGGGTGAAGTGGCGGAGGCGCAGGCGCGGGGTCTCCAAGTGCACCTGGGCCTCCCTTCGGAGTCGCGCGCCTAGCGAGTCGAGGTGTGGAAGTGGTTGTGGTGGCCGGCGTAGTAGCTGACTCCGCTCACGCCGCTGTCGTTGAACAGGATCGAGTGCGCGTTGATCTCGGCGCGCACGATGTCGATCAGGGCCTGGGTGCCGGCGCGGCTGTAGGCCGAGTCGCTGATCGTGACCGGGGCCTCGCCGCTGGTGCGGACGGGGCGGACGTCCACGTTCTTCCCGTAGCGGTGCGACTGGTGGGGCGGGAAGGGGCCGCCGTTCTCGAGGCTGATGTGACCGATCCCGGCGCGGGGACGGCCGGTGTTGGCCCAGCGGGCGCCGGCGCGCTCGAGGCCGTAGATCACGTTCGGGACGCCCCAGCGGTTGCCGGCGCTCGTGTAGGAGTAGAAGCCGGGGCCGCTGGCCGGGAGGCCAATGAATCCCGCGCTGGAGGTCGCGCGGGGGGGGCTGACGCCGGCGCCCTGGAGGTAGGCCCCGTGGACCCAGGCCCGCTGGCCCTCGAAGCCGATCTCGCGCCAGTCGCCATCGGTGTCGAGGACCGCGACCCAGGTGTCCTGGGCGACCTGACCGACGACCCGGTAGGAGGTGCCCGCGCCCGAGCGCACGTTGAGTGTGGCCGCGGTCACGCGGCGGGTCTGCTGCTTGCCCTGCGCGATCGCGCTCTGTGGAACCCAGCCCTGCTGGGTGCCGAGCTCGAGCAGGTGCCAGTCCTGGTCCTGGCGCAGGTGGACGTAGGCCTCGCCGGCGTGGATCCGGGCGACGACGGGGTCGCCGGCGCTGGGGCCGGAGCGGACCTCGAGGTCGCTCGGGATCACCTCGAGGGCGACCTCGGCCGGGATCTTGAGCGGCGCGCTGCTGCCCGTGCTGGAGCCGGGGGCGGCGCCGCTGGCGCTGCTGGCGGGGGCCGTGCTGGCCGCTGAGGTCGAGGCGCTGCCGCCGCCGCTGGAGCCACCTCCGCTGCAGCCTGCCGCGGCGAGCGAGAGGGCGAGGCAGGTCGCGAGGGATGTCGCGAGGGTCAGGGGGCGAAACATGGGGGGTGCGTTCAAGGCCGGATTCCTCCTCCTTCCCTGGCGGTCACTGCCGAGGAGCAGAGCGAGCGGGACGCCATGGAACGCTGACTCCCTAAGTCGAGCGCTCATGGACTCCGGCCTGCGACGTAAACCCGTCAAGGCCTTCCAATCGCGGGAATGGGCGGGCGTCAGCCGCCCGTCGCCCTTTGGCGACAGGCGTCGGTGAAATCGGCGATACTCCGCGTCAATGGCTAACGACGCTCGCCTGGTAGATACCCCCGCCCGCCGCGACGACGCCCTCGATGCCTTGGCGCCCGCCAAGGTGTTGGCCGTCGACACCGAGTTCCTCTGGGAGCGGACCTACGCGCCGCAGCTGGCCTTGGTCCAGGTCGCGGGGGTCGTCGACGGCCAGGTGGTGGCCTTCGCCTTCGACCCGCTGGAGATCGAGCTCGACCCCCTCGACGAGCTCCTGGGCGAGCCCGAGCGGCTCAAGGTGTTCCACGCGGGGCGGCTGGATCTCGAGCTGCTCAACCTGGGGCAGGACGAGCCGCTGCAGCCCGTGTTCGACACCCAGATCGCGGCGTCCCTGCTCGGCTACGGGAGCCAGATCGGCTACGCCAACCTGGTCGAGGTCCTGCTGGGGCGGCGGCTCGACAAGGCCGAGCAGTTCGCGGACTGGACCAAGCGGCCCCTGCGCCCCGAGCAGCTCGACTACGCGCTCGACGACGTGGTCCCCTTGCTCGAGGTCTACGCTCGCCTCGCGGCCGAGCTGCTCGAGCGCGAGCGCCTGAGCTGGCTGCAAGAGGAGCAAGCCGGCTTGAGCGACCCCGAGACCTATCGGGCCAAGGACCGGCGCGAGCTCTACAAGAAGGTCAAGGGCAAGAAGGGTCTCGACCGGCGCGGCTTGGCGAGGCTGCGGGAGCTGACGCTCTGGCGCGAGGAGGCGGCCGAGCAGCGCGATCTGCGCCCCTCCTTCGTGGTCAAGGACCACATCCTGGCCGACGTCGCGCGGCGGAATCCGCGCAATCAGAACCAGCTCAAGCAGGTGCGCGGTCTGCACAAGAACGAGGTCAGTCGCAGCGGGAAGGCGATCTTGGCCGCCCTGGAGCGCGCCCGGAAGCTGCCGGACTCGGAGCTCCCCTCGCATCCCAAGCGCTCGAGCCGCAAGGGCGTCGGGGCCGTGGTCGACCTGCTCAAGGCCTACCTGCGTCAGGCCAGCGAGGAGACGGGGGTCGCGGTCGAGACCCTGACCACCTCGAGCGAGCTGGAGCGTCTGGTGCGAGACGAGAAGCGCGAGCGCTACGCGGACGACCACCCCTTGCTGCGCGGCTGGCGCCGCGAGCTCGTCGGGGAGGACCTGCTGCAGATCCTCGGCGGGAAGCGCTACCTGGCGGTCGAGCCTGGCGAGGGGCGCCTGCGAGTGGAGCAAGCGGGCGGCTGAGCGCCGTCGCCTCTCGATGAAGTCAGACCGCGCTGAGCCGACGCTCGAAGACCTCTTCGCCACGCCTGAGGTCCAGCGAGAGATCCTGGCCAGCGTCCCTGGCGGGGTCGTCGTCGTCTCGAGCAGCGGCGCCGTCCTGCACGCCAACGCCGAGGCCACTCGGCTGCTGGGCTTCGCCTACGACGAACTGACCCAGCGCTACGTGAGCGACTGGAGCCCGCAGACCTGCTGGGAGGACGGGAGCCCCTGCGCCGCCGAGGACTACCCGGTCACGCGCTGCCTGGTCACGGGTGAGCGTCAGGGACCGGTCACGATCGGCGTCCACCAGCCTGAGGGCGAGCTGCTCTGGGCCGTGTTCAACGCGACGCCTCTGCGTGCTCCTGGCAGCGAGCAGGTCCTCGGGGCCGCGGTCACCTTCTTCGACGTGACCTCCCGGCGCCGCGTCGAGGACGAGCTGCGCGCGTCGCAGGAGCGCTTTGGCCAGCTGGTCGAGCGGGTCGAGGAGACGATCTTGATCGCGGACCGCGACCACCGTGTGCAGTACATCAACCGCGTCGCGGTCGGCTACAGCCTGGAGCAGGTGCTCGGGACCAGGCTGGAGGAGCACATTCCCCCGGAGTATCGCGAGGTCTCGCACCAGGCGGTCGAGGGGGCCTTCGCCGGAGAGGAGAGCACGACGCTGGTCGAGGCGACCAACGGGCGGTCCTATGCCACCCAGGTCATGCCCTTCGAGCGCGGCGCAGACGAGATCCGCTCGGTGCTCTTGATCACGAGCGATGTCACCGAGCAGCGTCGAACCGAGGCCCAGCGCCGGCAGCTGGCCGTGGACCTCGCCGCGAAGGTCGAGGGCATGAGCCTCCTGGCTGGCGGCGTGGCCCACGACTTCAACAACCTGCTCACTGGAATCCTCTGCAACGTGGAGCTCGGCCTGCGTGAGGCGGGGGCGGGCTCTCACCTGGCGCTCTGCTTGCAGGACGCGCGCAGCGCCGCCAACCACGCCGCCGAGCTGACCCGCCAGCTGCTGGCCTACTCGGGGCGCGGTTCGATCGAGGTCGCGCGTTATCACCTGGGCCAGCTGGTGCAGGGCATGTCGCGGCTCTTGAAGGCGCAGGCCTCTCGCAAGGCGGAGCTGGAGTTCGAGCTGGCCGACGACCTGCCGCCGGTTCGCGCCGACCCGACCCAGCTGCGCCAGGTCGTGCTCAACCTGATCGGGAACGCCTCGGACGCGCTGGGGGACGAGCCGGGACGGATCCTGCTGGGCACGGGCCTGGGCACGCGCGAGGAGGTCGTCGCCAACGCCAGCCACCCGCTCGAGGGCGAGATTCCCGCCGAGCTGGTCGTGCTCGAGGTCCGCGACGACGGCTGCGGCATGAGCCCCGAGGTGCTGAGGCGCATGTTCGACCCCTTCTTCTCGACCAAGCAAGGCAGCCGGGGGTTGGGCATGGCCGGAGTGCTGGGGATCGTGCGCAGCCACGGCGGGGCGATCGCGGTCGAGAGCGAGCCGGGGCAGGGGACCCGGGTGCGCGTGTTCTTCCCGGCCAGCCCGGGGCCAACCGTCGACCTCTCGGGGAGCCTGAGCAGCGAGCCCACGCCTGAGGGCTCGGGGCAGGCGCGGGTGCTCCTGGTGGACGACGAGGACGCTGCTCGCAAGGCCCTCGCGCGGGCTCTGCGTGCAAGCGGCTACGAGGTGCACGAGTGTGGCGGGGGGCGGGAGGCCCTGGAGCGCTTCGAGGAGGAGGGCGCGCGCTTCGACCTCGTGATCAGCGACCTGGTGATGCCCGACCTCGACGGTGTGCAGCTCTTGAGTGAGCTGGGCCGGCGCTCCGAGGTGCCGCTGATCCTCGTGACGGCCTACGGCGCGGGCCTCGAGGTTCCGCCCAACCTGCAAGCTCGCTTGTCGGCCGTGGTCTACAAGCCTTTCACGCTGGCTGAGCTGCTGGAGCGGGTCGCGACCAGCCTGGAAGGACGCTGAGTCAGGTCGCCAAACCGCTTCGCAGGCTGAAGTTGCGCGTGCGCGCCAGGAATCAGCGGGAACGGAGGGCGACCGCAGGGACACTCAGAGGGCGAGGAGGCGCCATGCATTTGCACTCGATCACCCTCGCCGTCCTCGGCCTCTGCGCTGGATGGGTCGTCGCCGGCTGCGATGGCGGCAGCAGCGGCGGGGGAGGGGCCCCGGCGACGAGCCCGACCGCCGCCTTCGGTCTCGAGCAGCGCCAGATTGTGAGCGGCTTGGCGTTGCCGACGTCGAGCAGCAGCGGCGGGAGCAGCGGCGGCGGGACGCTCGCTCCTCGGCAGGCCTTCACTCGAATCAGCTTTGCGCAGCCGATCGGGATCACCTACCTGCCCGACGGGAGCGACCGCCTGGTGGTGATCGAGCAGCGCGGCCGAGCGCTGGTGTTCGCCAACGACGACGCGGTCAGCACTTCGAGCGTGTTCCTTGACATCAGCGCGCGCGTGACCAGCGGCGGCGAGGAGGGGTTGCTGGGGATCGCCTTCGACCCCGACTACCGCACGAGCGGCTACGTCTACGTGCACTACTCCGCGAGCGGACCGCGTCGCTCGGTGATCTCGCGCTTCTCGACCATCGCGACCGATCGGGCCGACCCCAGCAGCGAGGTCGTGCTGCTCGAGGTCAACCAGCCCTTCAGCAACCACAACGGCGGCATGCTGGCCTTCGGCGCGGACCGCATGCTCTACGTCGCGCTCGGGGACGGCGGCTCGGGTGGCGATCCTCAGGGTCACGGTCAGAACACGCAGACCTTGCTCGGTTCGATCCTGCGGATCGACCCGCACGGGGGGACGCCCTATGGGATTCCTGCGGACAACCCGCTGGTGGGCCAGACGGGGCGCGACGAGATCTGGGCCTGGGGTCTGCGCAACCCCTGGCGCTTCAGCTTCGACCGTCAGACGGGCGAGCTCTACGTCGGCGACGTCGGCCAGAGCACCGCTGAGGAGGTCGGTCTGGCTGCGCGCGGCGACAACCTGGGCTGGAAGGTGTTCGAGGGCGCAGGCGCCTTCGACAACCCGGGTGGCCTGAGCGCCGCGAGCTTTCGCCAGCCTCTGGTCAGCTACGGGCGTTCTCTGGGCGCGACCGTGGTCGGCGGTCACGTCTACCGCGGCACCCAGGGGCCCGCCCTCGCCGGGACCTATGTCTACGGGGACTTCGTCTCGGGGCGCGTGTGGGCCCTGACTCGCGACAGCAGCGGCGCCGTGGCGACCAACGTGCAGATCGGCCAGATCAAGAGCGTGACCTCCTTCGGCGAGACCGAGGGCGGCGAGCTGCTCGCGGTCAGCTACGACGGCTCGGTGTGGCGGATCGACGCCAGCGGCGGGGCTCCCGCGCCGAGCTCGCCCAGCGCCTTTCCCCGGCGCCTGAGCGACACCGGCTTGTTCACCAACGTCCAGACCCTCGAGCCGAGCGCCGGGGTGATCGAGTACGAGGTCAACGTCAGCTTCTGGTCCGACGGCGCTCACAAGCGCCGCTGGCTGGCTTTGCCTGGCAGCAGCCAGATCGGCTTCAGCCGCGACGGTGACTGGACCTTTCCCCTCGGCACCGTTGCGGTCAAGCACTTCGAGCTCGACACCAGCTCGGGGCGGCAGCGGATCGAGACGCGTGTGCTCTATCAGAGCAACGCCAACACCTGGACGGGCCTGAGCTACCGTTGGAACTCGGCGCAGACTGACGCCGACCTCGTCGACGCCGCTGGTGCCAATGTCAGCGTCTCGCCTTCCAACGGCGCCGCCTTCACCTACCGGATCCCGAGCCGCAACGAGTGCGCCCGCTGTCACACCGCCGCGGCCGGTCACGTCCTCGGGCTCGACACTCGTCAGCTCAACCGGACCTTCGCCTACTCGAACGGCGTGACCGACAACCAGCTGCGCGCCTTCGACCACGTGGGGTTGTTCAGCAGCAGCCCGGGTGACGCCGGCGCCTTGCCGTCTCACCCTCAGCTGAGCGACGCCGGCGCCAGCGACGAGGCCCGCGCCCGCGCCTACCTGGCGGTCAACTGCGCCCAGTGCCACCTCCCCGGCGGGCCCGCCCCCGGGGGCCTGGATCTCCGCGCGACGACCGCCAACGGCGCGACGAACCTGCTCGACGTAGCGCCCAGCGAGGGTGACCTCGGCCTGACCAACGCGCGTCGAGTGGCTCCCGGGAGCAAGGAGCGGAGCGTCCTCTGGGAGCGACTCCGCCGCAGCGACGCCACTCGAATGCCGCCGATCGGTCGCGCCGTGACCGACAGCGGCGCGGTGGACTTGATCGGCCGCTGGATCGACGGCCTCTAACCTCCGTCCCAGGGACGGAGGTTCTTGTTCGCGGAGCAGCGCTTGGGTTCCATGGACCTTGTGGCTTGCGATTCGCTGCGGCGCTGGGAGGGACTCGGGAAGCTGCCCCGGGGGCACTCGGCTTGATCGGCCGCTGGATCGACGGCCTCTAACCTCCGTCCCAGGGACGGAGGTTCTTGTTC
>MDTG01197439.1_pt1 | contig 29705 bp, 3 predicted proteins | sample 811421 | NCBI WGS metagenome assembly MDTG01 (sample SAMN05326645, study PRJNA326480) | marine metagenome | isolation source: seawater | place: Pacific Ocean: South East | collected 2011 | reverse complement strand
TTGCAGGTTTATCTATTGAAAAAGCATCGGTGTATCTATCACTATCTAAATCTATAGAGCTATCATTGTTTAAATTATAATATATTAATTGGCCATTATTATGAGGATTAGTAGTTAATGATATACTTTCACCATAATAGTTTGTAGCACTAATATTAGTTTGTCCTCCTATTGGAGAAGCCTCTACTATACTAATAGTACCATCTTTATAATATTGTGTATTAATATTACTATTTATTTTACCTCTATTGGCATATGAATGCACATACTCTTGTGTTACTGTTATTAAACTACTTTCTTCTCCTCCAGTTATTAGGTTATTAGTTCCAATTATTTCAGTAGATGTAATTGAGGTATCACTTTGAATATGGTATATATTAGCATTGTCATCTTGTGGATTTAAATTGATAGTTATTTTAGGATCTACATACCATATTGATTCAGGAGCATCAGAAGATATCGGAATAATAGTAGGGTTATTTACAGTACCATAAATATATTTATAGGTTTTGATGTCGCCCCATTTTTGTTCATATGGGCCCGTTATATTACCAGATATATCAGATGAACTTCCAATAATTCCAGTTGTTGGATCTTGTAAAATAAGCCCAACTGTTTTAATATTAAACGCTCCTTGCTCCGGAATAATAGTTTTATTATCATATTTAGTCCAGGCTAAAGAAGGGACTGTAAGATTATCTGTAGTATAAAAAATGATTGTATGAGTATCGTCTGTGGTAAGGATAATATCATCTTCTCCATAATATGTATTTATAGATTCTGATGAAATTCCCTCGGAAGAATTTACTGTAATATCACTTATAGTTCCAAATTTAAATTCAACAGGTTGAAGAATATCGCTAAAAACAATTCCTCTCTTAGAGTAAGAGGCTATATATGGTTTTGTATTATCAATAGTAATTGTATTTATGTCTGATGTACGATCATATTTAACATTCAAAAGGTCTCTTCCATTACTATCATTTGGTAAACTTGTATTATTATCAAGTAATCCATAGTATATTGTTGCATTATGGTCTTCTGGATTCAATAATAGTTCTATCTTTGGATTTACATACCATGTAATATTACTATTAAAGTTTTTTATAGAAGGGGTAGGCAAATCAGTAGCGATTATATATGATAATTCCTTAATATTTGAAAAAGCCATATTATCGGCAATTATATTACTGTAATTATTAGCTAATAGCTGATTATTTAAATGATCACTTGTAATAATTTCTCCATTATCTTTGTCTCTTATAATTATACCGTGGGCATATACTTGTGTATCGGTTGAAAAAGATCCTATAGTATTACTATTTAATATAGGTCCTGTAATATAAGTATGGCCCGATATTCCTTTCAAGCCATTTACCCATTTATTTATTTCATTTACATTTGTTGGGTCAAATGTAGTGATTGAACTGTCAAATGTATAAAATATATGAGCATTTGTAGTTGCGCAGTCTAATATAATATCTTCTCCATAGTATTTACCTGGTGTAGGAATAGAAGTAATATCAGAAATTCCAATAAAGGTATATTCTAAAGGTATTATATTTCCCATAGAAATATCAGGGTGAATAGTTGCTCCATCTGGTTTAGAAATATAATTTCCATCAGAATCTTTTAACTTAATAATTTCTTTTGTATTTATATTTCTTATTACCGCTACTCTTGTGTATATTGTTCCTGTATTTAATAAAGAAATGGCGGATATATCTGGTCTTGTGAATATTACATTCGTATTATTAGTAAGAATTGCGTCTTTCCAAGATTCAATAGTTGTTAAATTAGAATCTAATGTATAATATAATTGAGCCTCACTATAATCTGGAAATAGGTCAGGTAATTTATGTTCATAAAATAGTGTGATATCCGAACCATAATATGTTGTTCTATTAGGTATATCTGAATCTACATCTATATCATCCATAGAAATATAATTGTAAGCAAAACTATATTCTTGAGACCAAGCAGTATTTTTATCTGTAATTGTAACTTCACTACTGGTATCTGTATCTATAATGCTTCCATCTGTATTTCTTATAATAACTGCTCTTGCATAGATAGTTGTTGTTTTATCAAATGGAGGCACGCCAGTTAAATTGGAATATTTGATTATATTTGTATTATCTGATATAGAGTTGTCGCCACTAATATTATTTATCCAATCTTGAATTGTATTATAGTTTGGACCAGTTTCCGGAGTTAGCGGATTTACAGTATAATAGTATATGTGTGCTTTATTTGTAGCACAACTAAGTCTTACTATTTCACTATAATAATTCCCAGGAGACAAAGATGTTATAATAGGTTTAAAGTCAACATAATTATATGGGAAGACTTTTGAAATATTCCATGTAATGTTTTCTGGTAAAAGATTATTTTCAGATATGTTTTGATAAATATTTCCATCATTATCTTGTACTATAATAGCCCGTGTAATTAATGTAGTATTACTGGTGTATGGTCCTAAATAATTCCCTGCTGTAATCAGAGTTGCCCCACTAATATCAGTATCTCCTGATACTAACCCATATTTAATCTTATCTATCCATTCGCTATAATTAATAGTATAATTCATGTTAGTGTTATCTGATTGAGTATATTCAATATAAAAAATATGAGAGCGAGGAACATTAAATGAAAGAGAAATAAGAGATCCATAATAATTTGTCTGTTCATTTACTGAACTTATAACAGGACCCATCGACACATATTTATAATCATATATATGACCTCCATTTCCAGAATAACTCCACTTAATTTGCCTATTAATTAATTCTTCTTCAGAAAGAGTATCTGTTATTATACTACCACTTGAATTTCTAATAATAAATGCTCTTGCTACAATACTTATATCACCTTCTTCGGGCCTAAATACTTGATAGTTATTTACAAATTCATTAGATTGTGCCGGAATTCTCGATATAGACCTTACTTTAGTAAATTGAATAGTATCTATTGAATAGTTATTGATCATACTAATTCTTCCATTTACATTATCTTCTTTGGCATATTGCGTATTTGTATATAGTGAAAATGTTTTATCAGTTCTTTTATTAACATAATACGTTCTTCCTATATCAAATGGGGTCCCGTCAGAATTTTGTATAATCTGATTACCTGACATGGTAATTTTAACCTTATCATAAGTATAAAATGGGTGATTTTCATGAGTAGTTATTATATTATTTTCTATTTTACCAGAAATTCCTGTTATACTACCTATTTGAGGCCAACTGTAAAATCCTGATATAGAGGTGTCGCCACTAATATTATTTTTTATAGCAGTAATCCAATCTTGATCAGACCATGTTTTAGATTCATTGTTATTAACTGTATAATAAATATGTGCAATTTTATTAGTGTCATTTGTAGAACAATTTAATACAATATTTTGTCCATAATAGTTACCTTGAGAAGGAGTTGATGTAACAGGGCTTAATTCAGTGTATATAAAATCGTATTGTTTTATAGGTCCCCAAGTTATATTTTCACTTTTAATATATGAATAATCTGGATTACTTGAATCCAATACTGTATTATTAGATATAATATTAGCATCATCGTCCTGAATTATTGCTGATCTTGTAAATAGAGATTTGGATTCAGATAAATATCCAATTGAATTTCCATTTAATATACCCGTTATTGTTGAATTTCCCGAAACTGTTGTTATTCCATTAAGCCACTTTTCATCATTATCATATGGAGTTATATCACTACTATTAGATATCGCATAAAACAGATGTGTTACAGGCGAAGAGTGATTTAAATGTATATCAGAACCATAATATTTAGATGGATCGCTAATATTTATTGTAATTTCTTCTAATGGTTCGTGTGTATATGTATAAACTTTTGTCATACTCCACGCAATATGATCTTCTTTAAAATTATCTACATTTAGTGGTTCGGTATTATTAATGATAATACCAAATGAATTTCTTAATATAAATGCTTTTGTTACAATATCCATACTTTCTTCGGATGATATAAATGGTGGTACAGGTGGCCATTTATTTAAACCAGATATACTTGTATCTCCATTAATATAGTTTTTAATATTGTTAAACCAAGTATAATCTTCCCAAGAGTCAGATTCAATATTATTAACTGTATAAAATATAAAAGAATTTACAGTTGGACAACTTAAGGTAATATTATATCCTTGATATGATCCTGCTGGTGAATTAGGTACTACATCACTTATAGCTGTATATGTATATTCAAATGTATGTAATTTTCCCCAAGCAATATAATCTTCTTGTATATCATTGTTATCTGGTTGTGTAGTAATTATAGTGCCGTCAGTATTATTGTGTACAACTATAGCTCTTGCATATATTGTACTATTTGGTTGTGTGTTATATGGACCGATTCCTTGTCCCGATATAATATATTTAGCATTATTAGTTTTAATTGCATCAATCCACTCTAAATCTGTATAATTAGTTGCATCTGTATCATCTATATAATAGATATGTGCTATTCCAGAAATAGAAGTTTCGCAGCTTAAATTTATTTTAGATCCATAGTATTTATTAGATGTTATATTAGTATCACCATTAATAGTATTGGCAGGAGGTACATCTGGGATAATATCAGCAATACTTTTATAATTAAACGTATAAGTTTGGTGACCATAAGTATCTGACCAAATTGTTTTATAATCGTTAATATTATTAATATCGTCTGCTGTCCCCATGTAACCGTTTTTTTTATTTTGAACTATTGCAGAAATAGTATGTATAGTTGTAGTCTCTGTAAAATTAGGTTTATTTCCAATATCATAAAGACTTGTATTATATAACCAGTCCAATTTTATTGTTGGAGGAGTATTTGTTGTATAAAATATTAAAGCTCCAAATAGATTATTTAATGTAGTCAATATAACATTACTTCCATAATAATCTATAATGATGTTATTATTAGAATTATCTACAGTAACTGGTAGATTTAAGGTAACCCTATTTTTTACGGCGTCATCATATCTTAAACTATATGTATTAATTACAGTATTAGACTGATTTCCCTCATATTCTGCCAATGCCTTAATAGTGGTTGTTTTATTTATAAGTATCGTATGTGAATATGTTTTTGCATTGGAACTTATTAATGCCTGGTTATCCTCAGTCACATAATATACAGATGCTTTAAATGGTCTAACTATAAAATCCAAAGCAACATCAATATACCAAGTTATTGTATTCCCGTTTAAATCTGTATTAGAGGGTACCATAATAGGGTCTTCTACAATAACACCTGATGTTCCATATATATTTGCTCCTCTTGAAGCATTCCAATACCCATTACTAGAACATTCCAATAGCTGCCTTTCTGTATTATATCTAGATAACCCATCTTCTAAACCAAGATTGGGTCGTGATATAAAAAATGTTATATGGCTTATATCTGTCAATGGTTCTAATAGAAGAGCCGGGGATGATTGACTATTGTGAATTGTAAATTCTATTTCACTATTATTATATTTGCGAATATAATAAGCTCTATTAAGGGGAAGCCCAATAAATCCGTCCATTAAAATACTATCCCCATCTATAAATGGATGTGGTGTATCGCATTTTATCTTACTATAATCTTGTATAGTAGTAATCCCTAAAGTACGAGCACCCCTGACAGCCTTTTTACATAGTTCAAATACTACATCTGAAATATCATTTTTATCTTCAATATATATGGGGTTGTGTCCGGTACTTGCTGTATCTCTTGTATTATGAATTGTAAATGTGTTATTTGAATTGGTTATATTTGGTAATAAATTTGTATTTAATATTTTATGGATATAATAGTCATTTGTTACTAATACCCCTATATCTCCGTGTATATTAATTTTATCTTTTGTATGAAAAGGGTGGGGACCATCTGTTATAATAATACTTCCTACTATAGTCCTCTCTGCATCATATTTATAAAATATGTGTGAATAATTATCATTAGAAATATCGTGTGTTATAACTGTCTCATTGGGTATTGTAATTGGATTTAGTCCATATGTATCAGTCGCATCTGATTTTGTATGGTGAAGTGTAAATTCATCAGTGCTTACTTTATGTATATAGTAGGGTTTTACAGGAATATTTATAATACCATCTATTGTTATTTTATCACCCGATTGAAATGAATGTTCATTTACAGTTTTTACTATGTTTCCAGAGAATTCTTTACCCACAGCAGGTTTTTCTTTAAATATAACATTACTAATGTCTGATTCTTCGGCAATTTCAATTGCTTTATTCGACTCGCTAATCTCATTTTCAGTGCTATTTTTATTATTAAATAGTGCAAATGCTTTTTCATTGATACGTCTGACATAATATTCAGATGTACTATTTGAATTATTTATATTAAGCACTCCCTCAAATATTATTCTATCACCATTTTGAAATATATGATTAGTAAATGTGTTAATTTGACTTCCAATTCGTACATTATTTCCATTCTCATTGCTTACAGTTATATTTATAACCCCATCATAATTTGCTCCTATAACTTCTTTTCTATTAATCTTGATAATTCCTGAAATTATCCCATTTGTTGAAGACCCTTTAATTGCAATATTTTCATTAACCATGTTTTGCACATATTTTTCCCATCCTGGACGATCTTTAGTAGAACCAGATGGCATACCTATAGCGTCTTTAGAATTTACATCTAAAGCGACATTAGTACCTTTATTTGGCCCTATTACACTTTTGGCAGATATAGCAAATGATGTAGCATGTATAGTATTTTGTGTAATTCTTGATGAATTATTTGCCATTCTTATAATATTAAGTGTTAAAATAAAATATAAATAAATTCTTTATATTTTATTTTATTACTAAATAGTAATTAAGTATATATTAAGTTTGCTCCTGATTTAGTAACAACTTCAAATACATTAAAGTATGCTACATAATATCTAAATAATATACTAATATCGGTATTATTAATATTTAGCTGATCAATTGCATCTTGAGAAATGGTGTATTCAAATATTTTATTATGATAACTACTATAATTAACAGATCCAGAGGGCTCTGCATCATCTGGATTAAATGATGCATTATATATATATAGTGATTCATTTGAGGGACCTTTAAAATGGTCATACTTCATAATATTAGATATTATAACTGGATCTATATCTTCAAATAAAGCAATACCATCTAATTTAACTTTTATTGTATTTAATAAATGCTTTGTAGTATCGGGGGTTGTATTACCATTTCCATATTTTGCTAAATGTTCAAATGTATAATTTTGATAGTGCCTGTCGTCATGTACATCTTTTCTTTGTAATGTCCAATATAGATATTTTGTAGGATGGTTACTATCTATAATAGTTGTATAAGTTGTTATTGCATTAGGATTATGAATTTCTTCAGGAATCCCTATATGAAATATATCAACTAAATACTGTAATTTTGATTTAGATTTAAAGAATAGAGCCTCCTCGGGTTCAAGATATATTACTCTTGTAAAAACATCAAATGAGTTTATCATATTCATTCCTTGATCAACAGTTGATTTATTAGCAGAATCTACATGAACATTTTTAAGGGGTTCTATATATTTATTATACTGTGAAGGTACTTCTCCTGAAGGAGAAAGAGAACCAGATATATTATTATAACCATTTAATCCAGAACAGAGTATTTTACTATTATCAAAATTATTATATTTACGTACAATACATTCATCAAAGGTTTTAAGACTAATTTTTAATTCGATTAACACATCTTCTAAATTACATAATGGCAAATATTGCCCGGGGTTTTTTGAGAAAAAGAATGGTATTGGAAGTTGACAACGAACAGACGTATTATTGCTTCTACCGGCAGTATTTGTTTTACCAACAGTAAAGTCATTATGATAATTAGTCATTGTATAAAAATGCTGCGATTTATTATAGTCGGAATGTAATTCATTTAACATATAAATTAACTCACCAGTTAATGTTTGAATTTTAGTACCTCCAATCCATAACTCTACTGTATTAATAATATTATAACCAATTCCATTTACGTATGATGTAAACCTTGCCTCTTTTGATGTATCTTCATTTAAATCGATGTCAGTATAGTTATTAATTCGTTCTAAATTTTTAAGTTTAAAATCTAAATAAATTCCTCCTAATAAATCTCCAGCATTCGGAATTTGTATAGTTATATTTTTTTTCCCAAAATGTATATCTTCTGTTTTTTTGGTTAATTTTAAATACTGAGCCGTATAATTACGTTTTTTCATAAAAACTTTTTTAAAATGTGTCATTTTAGGATTTCCATATAACACCGCGTCTTCAGATGTTTTAGTTGTAGATCTTATAAGAGATGCCATTTAATATAAAATAACATAATATTATTATATAATAACCATACCTGAATATTATATTATAAATTTCATAAAAAAATTACACTCCTTTTGTTATAATATCATCGGAATTAAAATTATAATTTTCTATTAAAACACCTTTTATATATTCAACACAATCTCCTTGTAATTGAATTATTCCTGTATTTGAATCAAAAGAACCATTGCAACATTTTTGTTTTTTCACCTTTTTAATAAATTTTTTTATTTCATCTTTGTCTAATGTTTCTGAAAAATTCTCTATAAAAGTCCAACATTTTTTTCCATTTCTTTGTTGCTTTACAATAGAAACTTTTTCTTTAGACAAATCTTCTATAGATTCTTGGTTGAAATTAATCTCCATTTAATATACATAATATATAGATTTATCTTTAACCTAAGGTAATAATTTATATAAGTTGTTATTAATCTGAGTAATCAGAATCAATATTACAATCCTCGTTACTGCATGCAGCACTTGACAGATATTCTGTATCTACCGGAGAATCAATTACACTTTCTTTATCATATTGATAGTTACATTTTAAAAAATGTGTATTCATTAAATCATGAATTTCATCTTTTTTTTCTAATGTAAATAACCACCCTTTATTCTCTTTATTCCATTTACCTCCTATTTCTTTAATTGCCTCTTTATTTCCATAAGTATTTCCGGTGATAATTATTTTATTAGTATATGTCGTTACAATTGCATTACCAGACTTAATTATTTTAATATTAGAGTCTTTCTTTCTTTTTAGTTTAGAAGGTGACGTTTTTACAGAACCTTTTTTAAAATCACTTACTATACTTAAAATTGTTTGTAGAGATTCCTCAATATTAGTTAGTCGCTGATTAATATTGTTCATTTCCTGATCCATTATAGTTTATTGTTAAGAATATTTCTTAACATTAAATTATCAATTTTATACTTATATATATTTTTTATTTAATTATCTAAGTATTCAAATTTATACTGTTCGTTTAATATTTCACTGGGATTTGTATTAATAATTCCATCTACTACTATTTGTTGTAATTCTGATATGAGATTATCTTTTTCTGTTTGATTTAGACCCCAAGAGGTATTGCTGTTAATTTCATTTATAGCACTTGTCAGTGTTTGATAAGCAACTGCCTTAATATTAAATACCTGTGGGGTAGATAATTTATAAACATCATTATTAACATTCACTATAGGATTAGATTGAATAGAACCTTCAATCGTAATAGATTCCCCGTTATTTAAATCACTATTGTATATTATCATGTTATCTTGATTTGCTAAAAATGATTGCTCTTGTATTTCTACATTCAATTCTTGACCTTGATTTAAACCAGATGTAAATTCAACTGGTTTCATAACAGTAACTACTGTAATTATCATTCCTGTAGTTATATTATTTTGAGTTGATTCCCATATTATTCTTGAATCAGTTGTTAAATCTGTCCATAACATTAGATATGAATTATTGTCTGGGCTTGATGAAATATAGAAAACATCTGTAGTATTTAATATAGGCGTACTTGCAGGAAATGCATTTGTATTATCATCTAATGATAATCTTATTGGTACTCTTTCACTTGTATATTTCATAGTACTCCACGCACCATACCAGGTAGGCCAATTAGAACTTGAAGTATAGATTCTACCTGCTGCTGTACCAGTCCCAGATGTTAAAGAAATAGTTGGCACAATCCATTTATCATAATGATTATATAAAACCGACAATATTTTATCGGATAATTTTATAATTCCATATGTAATATATTCATTTATATACATTATTTCTCCAGATGATATATTATTAGAAAAGCTTACTTTATTATCCTCTATTATTGGTAAAGATATATATAATTGAACATTATTTGAATCAATTGGAACAATATAACAAACAGTATTAGATGTTATTTCAGGAACAGTAGTCGGAATTATTCCTGATATTTTGCAAGGCGTTGGTTCTTCCTGGAAACTATGATTGTTTATAGTAATCTTATTATCATTGATATTTATCAGATTATTAGTAATTGAATAGCTTTTATTGATATTTGGAGTAGATAAAGGAACATCTCCCGAAAAACACACTTCTGTTGGATTATCATATGTACCTTCTATATTATGATTATCTTCCATAGTTATTTCACCTTTATAAGTAATATTTATAGTGAAATTTAAAGTACCTAATATATTAGATACAATAATTTTACTATCTACCGAATTATTTTCATGTATTGTGATAGTATTGTTGTCTATAACATATATAAAGTATATTCTAGTTGATAATAGATACATAGGCCTATTGCTTCCTGATACCACACATTGGTATATCCTATTAGATTCAAGTCCAACTTCTTGTGATGTAGTAAGAGACCCATCTTCGTTTATTTCTTCTATTGTTATTACTTTATCAGCGATATTAGAATTTACATTTGTTATACTAAATGATGGGCCGGTGTGTATTGTGAATACAGAATTAGATACTTTAACACAATAATATAATATATTAGTAAATATCTGAGGGGAACTATCAGGAATATTACCAGTTATAAGGACTGGCGTGGGTGAAAGACCCGTGCCTATTATATTATGATAATCTTTATGAACTTTGCCTACATTATCTCCACTATTTTCAGTACTAAATATAGATTGGTCTGCTTTATCAATAGTCAATTTATTTATTGATTTTATAAAGGTGGTCCCCGTTATATTTATATTATTTGTTTCAGGCCAATTTAGAGATGTAGTATGCGTTAATACATTCCCATAAGTATTATTTAACAAACTTATTGTTCTAATACTTTTATTATTAATGTCTGTTACAATAGCGTATATTCCATTAGGTTCAATTGCTATAGAATGTATATTATTAAATTTAGACTGATGAGGTGTACTATCAATATATCCAATATAACCATCATAATCTTCTTTTGGAGATTCTAATTGTGAAACAGGTCCTGCTAAAGTAGATACGGTATATGATATAGACGGATAGTAGTCTATAGATATTTTTCTAATTACGTGTGACCGAACACTACTATTTGTTGGATCTATGTTATCATCATCAACTACTAAAATATACTTTGGCAAAGATCCTGGAAATACAGATGGATCTATAGCTATACCCTTTAGTCTATTAAATTTAGCAATAGCTCCATCTCCATTAATGTATCCAGCTGGACCTCCTGTTCCTGCTATAATTGTGACTTGTTTTGTACTCATATTTAATCTAATAATTTGCCGTGTATTATAAACTGTAATATATGCAAAAGTATTATATTTATCGATTGATATATCATAACCTAAAAATATTTCTGGAAAAGATAATTTGGACTTCAAATTTAATTGAGTCCATCCTGTAGAACGGAATAGAGTTTCTTGTATTGTATATCCATATATTATATTAATATTATTATTGGAACTAAAGAATCCAATACTATAGGTGGAAATTAACATATTTCCATTACGATATGCTGCATATACATCTACTTCAGCATTAGTATCTAAATTTGCATAATTTGCATGTATTACTCCAGTTCTTGATTTGGATATTAACTCTTCAACTTTAAATACTACAACACCTTGTGAATAATAACCTCCGCTTGAAATATTATAATCAATAAGATCTTGTTTTCCTTTAGATGAACTATTCCATCCGCCTATTGCATATATAAATCCGTTCTTTTCAAGATATACACAGCCGTCTAACATAATAGAGGTTTTCACAAAACTCCATCTCTTTTCGGAATCTAATGAATGAGATCTGATCCAATTAGTACGGTTATTTACATTGATTGGCCATGCAGGATTAGATCCATTTGTTTCATGTGGTGTAAAAGAGCCCCGTTTTAATGGTTCTAATAAATCAATAATTATAGTTTCATCTCCTTGTAAAGAATCAGAAAATTCTATAAGTTGCTCATCTATTAAAAATATACTATTATATGCATTTGCTACAATCGAAGATACATTATTTAGTCTTGATATTAATGTTGGTTTTCTAATAGGCGGATTTAAACTATCTCCTCCATTATATCCTGGTATAATTAAATTATTAAGATTGTAATATTGTGCTTTTCCCCATACTGATACAGTCTTATCTTTATGTAAAGCAAACGCATGTTTCTGGGCGGCTACTATAGAAGAAACATTAGTTAAATTATTTATTTTTATAGGATAATAATGCGAGCCTGTATTATCGCTTTCAATACCCAATGAATGTTCATTATTACTGCCAAAAGCATACACTTCTCCTGAATGAGTTACCAAATAAGAACTACTAAATGGCGAAGCAGCTATAGAAGCAATATTTGATATAGGGGTAGTATCATAAATAGAATCAATGCTCCCGGTCGGGAGCGTTACTTTCCCGGGAATAGTACTTTTGGAGCTCCAACCACTGCTGCGACCAAGATGTCCATAATTGTTTGCACCAAAAGAGGACACCGTCCCATCCTGATGTAATACTAAAGAATGGGGATAGCTTCCACCTCCTGCCGATACTTCTTTAATATTAGACAAACCCTCTATTTTTGTTGGTACGTTTAAGTTAGTAGTATTACCTTGACCAAGTTGTCCATAATGATTATATCCACAAGAATATACATCTCCTTGAGAACTCAAAAATAAGGTGTGACCGGCAGTACTATAGGGACCAGAGGTAGACACTTGTGTTATACTAATATCATCAAATGTTGTAATTTTAGTAGGAATACCTATATTAGAATTAGTACCCTGCCCTAATTGCCCAAACCCATTATAGCCAAATGAAGAAACTGTATTATCTTCATGTAAAAAGAATGTTGATGCTTCCCCGCATTGTATATCTATTACCCTATTATCTCCTGATTGTCCATTAAATGAATTTATAATTCTAAAATATGAACTAGTAGTTGTGTTATTTGCAATTCCTAATTGATTATAATTATTGTTACCAATAGAATATATATATCCATCTTCATCTACAAATATACTATATCTTGCTCCACCCCCTATTGTTTTAACTGACCAATTTGAATAACTTGTCATACCTCCTATATTTTCTAAACTTTCTATATTATTGCCACTTAAATTAACATCATCAAGGTCCCCGTAAGTCCAATTAGAACCGCTTGAATTCCCATGACCACATTGACCATAAGAGTTCTCACCCGATACTTTTGCTGATTCGATTGATTTATATAATTTAATTTTATAGTCACTAACCTTCCGTATATAATATTTATTCTCATCTGGATGATTTATTTTTGAATCAAATCTCTCTATTACAGGAGTACTATAAGGTATTCCACTATAAATACTTGAGTTAGTTGGGAATGAATGGGTATGAATATTTACTATATATGGTTCATTATACAACGAATCGGGTAACCCGTGTGGTGAAGAAAAAGTTATCACTCCTGTTTCAGATCCACCACTCAACTGATCACTACTTGTTACAATTAATCTGTCAGGCTCTATATCATATATCTGTATTAATTTTCTATCAAGTGGTGATCTCGGAGTACTTCCCCAAGTATAATAAGATCTTCCTGATACTAGATAACTATCATAACTCCATATTATAAATAGTTTCCCTTGACTTTCTAACATACCATATCTTGGGACCCCATATGAGGTTTCTCTATATATAGAATAACTCATTGGCGTAGTCATATCGAATACACTCCCCCTTGCTATATTAATAACATTAATATGTAAGTCTCCTATATCATCTCCTGAGTCCCCATTTGTGAAAAAAATTTGAGTAGATTTAATTTTATGGAAATCACTTGTTTCCGCTAATACTGGTGCCAATGATGCTTGCCCATATGATATATCAATTAACTGCAAATTAATATTGTATACCCAGTTTGGTTCAGTATAAGTTAGTATTTGTCCGACGTGTCTTATTGTCATTATTTCTCCCGGTTGAAGATCACGATCAAACCAAACAAGATCTTCGCCTCCATTCCCGCCAGATGATTGTGAATGTAAAACAAATGCATAATCTTTATCATGATAAGAACTTCCTGTATAATCATTATAGCCTCTTCTTATATAAAATATTGTATCTTCTGTTACAGGTCCTCCATCTTGCCTCCTCATATCAGAAATTATAGCACCAGATACTTTTACTTGAGCTCCTACATATATATAAAAATAACTACTTTGATGTTGATTATATCGACCAAGATATATTACTATCCCTGGATTTGTCGCACTTGGTCTTATAGCAGTATTATAATGAGTTACACTATCAGATCTTTGATTCCAGTCTGATGATGGGGTTGCTATAAATCCTGGGCCTTTTAATCTAAACATATTTGCTTGTTGGTCATTTACGAGGTTTGTCACCTCTAAATTATCATTATCTATTGCTAACACCCTTGAATCACTGGGCCAAACAGGAAGAGTACCTCTATTATTTTTAAGATTATAGTCTCCTTCGGGAATTTCTCCCCAAGAAATATAATAAGATACCTCATTCCCTGGCCCTTGTATAGGTAACCCATGATTGGGCAAGTAAATCCGTGTATTTTTTTGAAGTGTTACGGTTTGATCAGTTGTAACGAATTCTAAATCCCAAGCAATATAATTAGATACTATTGGAGGTTCAGATGATGGTTTTATAACTGAAATAGAGTTTGGTCTCTCTCCCGAAACGCTCCATAAATGTGTTCTATTTTGTAAAGAAGGATCTCCATAAATTTCTACAGTATCTTTATCAATTTTTATTGCATATTGTATTGGAGAAGTCAGCCCCTTATAATAAGTATAATCTATTTCATCTGGTTGCAACAAAGTAATTTCTGTTGGAGACTCTTGAGTACCATTTATTAGATGATCCGGCATAATTAATCTACAAGATGATGGTTTTGCCCAAACACAAGTATTCGCTCTATAATAATTATATGTAGGTTCTTCCATTCCATAATTATTCAAATTTAGGAACTGTTTATGTAAGCTTATTTGATTAGAATTTTGACGTATTCCTAAATAATATTCATCTGAATTTACTTGAGGAATACTTGTTGGTATTTTACCTGATAATTTAATAATTACTGGACTATGATAATTCCAACTATGTTGATTTAATGGTATATCATGTTCGGGAATATTTAAATATCCTGTTGAACTATCATTATATGAATCACTTATTCCGTTAGAACTTTCATCTGTGTTGCCAGAATGTTCGGTAATAGCAATAGTATATGTCGTTTTTATATCTTGTTCTCCTAAATTTCTTATGTTACCGTTAATATCTTTAGGCAATTTGTATTTAATAAATCTATTAGAGTGCATAACATATCCATTAAGACCATACACATATATACTGTCCTTGTAACTAATTGCCCTACACGGATATTTTGACTCATACATCATATTTGTGTCTCTAATATAATTTATTGACCCAAGTTCTTTATTATAAATATCTGCAATAGAGACGCGGTATATTTTATTCCATAAATTAGATGCACTAAAGTTATTATAATACTTTCCGTGATTATCATTTGGGGTCCATCCACTATTACCATCACGATAATAACAAAATGCACTCGCTCCCGCTACAGGATATCCATGTTCTACTCCATACATTCCACCTATTACATATAAATAATCTTTAATAATACAACAAGTAGTATCTGTTGACCAATAATTAGGATAATTTGACCCATCTGGTTCAGATAGTCCTACAAGGGACCACCAAGGTGCCTTAATTATTTTTTCCCAGATATTTGTTTCAGTGTTATATACTGAAAAAAAGTGTATATTATCAGTTTCCTCTGATTTCGATGTATCTGTTTTACCACCTACTATATATATTTTATTATCGTGATAAGCAGTTCCGAATTTTGTTAAAAATAAAGGGTGTGGTGGAGGTTCCGATTCAGTAAAATTATCAAGTTGAGGATCTTTAAAATCTTTCATTTCATATGGCTCAGAAGGCTCTTCTGTTATTGGGATATTATATAATTTTTGCCCAGATAATACATATGCATTAGTAGGATTATCTTTCGGATATATATCAATACCTAATGGATTACTAATAGTATGAGTTACATTAAAGGTGTCATCTATCTCACCAGTACCATCCCCATTATAGTTTTTAATTCTTCCAATAACACTATTTTCGTTATCTGAAAAATAAATGTGTTGATCACTCGCAGCATACATTAATGAACTACTTAAATTATTTGGTAATGTTAATATTGGAGAGGGAACACCATCTCCTTCTACTAAATTATTAGAATTTAATGCAATAACACCACTAGAGTATTTTATATTATTATAATTTGGAATAGATTTATTTTTAGTATAATAAATAACATTTTCTGTATCTGTGAATTGTGGATTAGGAATATTATTCCAAATATTATTTTGAGAAGCATCTGGATATATATCGGGTTTATTAGGAATTATAGAAGTATATTGGAATTTACTTGGAGGAGATTCAGACCAAATTATCTCGTAATTTGTATCATTTTGATACAATTCATCACTATAATAAGAATCTCCTGAAATGCACACGCCTGTAATTTTATTTTGTATAATAACACATGTTGCATATATTATTTGTCCATTACTTAATTTAGGTTTATTAATATCACTGTATATGCGCTGTGATAACCAATCAAATCCATTATTATATGTTTCAGGTATAACTTCGGGAACGTTATCATAGACTTGGTAATATATTGTTGATACTTCATTACCAATAGAACTTTCTAATGTAATATATTGTCCATAATATGGGGCTTCTATAGTAACAGACAGAACAGTATTATTAAGTGCCTCTGTATTTAATAATTTATAGGTTATTACGTTTGATAAGTTACTGAAGATATTAGATTTTTGTGAGTATAAAACTATACTGGTTGTTTCAGTAATAGTATCAATTATATCATTATTTAATATCTTCTTTATTTCTATTCCACTATTTATTAATTCAGATACATTGTTATAATTAGCAAGAATATTTTCAGAAGAAACACCTGTTGATGTAGCATAATTTATTTCGGGATAATTATATATAGGATACCCTATATAGGTTGCTTTTCCTATTATACTTGATATGGAGGGCGCGAACCATTCGTTTTTGGGCTGTAATACTGGATCAATTATAGGTATATGAATCTCTCCAAATATATATTTTATAGGTATTATTTCTCCCCAAGATTTAGAATAACTGGTATCTTCGTATTTATTAAAATCGCCTATTAATCCATTATTATTTTGAAGAACAAGAGTTGTTGCATATAATATCTTATTTTGATCTAATATGCTTATTGTAGGAAGATTTGTTAAACTATAGAAATCAGATACTACAAAATCAGTTATTGTTGGTTCTACATTAGATACTTTAAATAATATATTGGATCCAGATATATTAAACCCATTACGCAATATTATTTTAGAGCTATAATAAGGATCTTCTATTGTATCAGATAATATGTTACTATCACTGAGAGTATGCTTTTTATAATTATAATGTATATCATTTAATGTACTTGGATTAAAATTAACTTTATTACTATCACTTAGATAAGATATCGCTTTAATAATAATATTATGTTTAGGAATATAGGTATCAATAGACATATTTCCTTCTACAAAAATAGACCGCGTATTTAAATCATATACTATACCTGGTAATATGTCATTACTATACCAAGACATATTAGTTTTATAAGTTTCTATAACTGTAGTTTCTTTTAAAGAACCAATAGTTAATTTGCGTAGTGAATTGTTATCTCTATCAGCTATTAAAGCATAATGACCTAAAGGATGTATTTTAATATCAGTGGGATTATTAAATAATGTATTAGAACCAGTGCTGTTTGTATCTCCATTAATACCAGCCGATCCTGCTAATGTATATACTTGATAATCATCGTTCTCTAAAGATATTTTACGAATTAAATGATTACCACTATCCGCTATTAATAAATAGCCATTATTTACTGGATCTATTGAAATACCAGATGGTTTATTGAAAGAAGCCAATGTTCCCTCATTATCATCTGAACCAGGCGTGTTATTTGTCCCAGCTATTACATTTGGTGTAGGATATACATAATTATGTGTATTAGGGATACCTTGGCCTGTTACTGAAAGAGAGACTATTGTATGTTTAGATATACAAGATAGCAATATGTTTGAGCCACCTGATATTCTAATTGTCATAGTATTAAAAGGAGATACCTCTTCTAAAAATTTAATTTCATGATCAATTAATATTGCAGATGTGTATAAAGATATTGTATTATTTGACTTCCTTGTAGCATAATAAACTGTATTAGTTTTAATCTTAGGAATACTATTAGGTATATCACCTGATATTTCAACAAAAGTAGGAGTGACTAATCCATTTAATACTCCCTCATATTGTACTATATTATTTATGTTTTCACTATTTGTTGTAATTTCTCCATTTATTAAATTAATATTGTTGTTATCTGAAACATCTATATTATTAATTTTATTATTAAATACGACATCACTATATATTGGATCTATCTTATCTTCTAATATTAATTCAGCGAATATTGATTTAGGACCCGTTCCAAATACTGCTGCCCATCTATTACCAACTGCATTCAAATGTGATATTCTACCATACCAATGACTATGGTCGCTTTTATACCAAATAGAATTTGATTTATTAATCTCTTCGGGTCCTACAGATATTTTCATTGGAATAGAATCTTTAAAATTCCAATTGGAAAGATTAATATATGATACGCCACCATTAAAGCTTTCAAATTGTTGTCCCCCTATAAATATTATATAACCATTTTTATATATAGAAATTGATTGATTTACACTAGATGGATAACGTTTTCCATAATTCACAAGACTATATGGATCTATATCCCAACTGGTTATATACCATTTATTTAATTTAATATTATATACTTGTATTGTTTTGTGCTCATATGTAACCTCATTATTATTAGATGAAGGCCTGGGGCTTATTATACCACCGATATATAATATATTATCGTTATATAAAAACGAACTGTGACAAGACATAGATACCATCACTGTGCTGTTAATTGGCTCTTGAGGTGTTATTGTCCCTGTCGATTGTTTATCATTTAAATCAGTAGGCATAGAATATTTTATAAACTTATTATCTGTAACGCCAAAATAGGTTGTAGAACCACCGTAAATATAAATTTGATTACCAACAACTGTAGCAGTAGAACCATATGTAAATCCCACTGTATTATTATCTACACCAGATATATTTCTTAAATCTCCGCAATACGTATAATGACTTAATTCGCCTTGATTACCACTATATATATTTTGAGAATATACTGTGGTTGCTATATAATCCCCATCTTTCCAATCAGGATCTATGCGAATTCTATTCATGCCAGTATTATACCTAGAATCTCCTCCTACAAAGAATACATAATCATCTTTTATTACAACTGTACAATAAGCGCCATAAATATTTTCACTATACATCACATTAGGCATTGAATGATCATCTTCTGTAATATTAGTAGTTCGTGTGTTTATATTTGTTATTATAACATCTTCTATATTAGGGTTATCTGACAATTCAATAGTTGAATCTACAAGCCATAAATTAATAAATGAAGAGCTTGGCATTCCTGGCTGTTGATAAGTAATTAGATTATCAGTAGACAAATCATAATATAACTTAAACTGATCATCATTCACTCTAACAGCATAATATATAGTTGGATTTTCAATGTTGTATTCCGACTGTATTGGTGTAAGTCCAGATTTTACTGCAGGAACTCCACCGTTTATTGTTACCTTGGTTGGTTTGGTTGATGTTCCAGTAATACCGTGTGAAGTCTTATTAATAATACCCGTATCATCAATGCTAAAAATAGATGTTGCATTGTAATGAATTTCTATATAAACACCTGGATTACTATAGAGTTTAAAATTAAATGTCCCATTACTATTATTCTGGTCTGATGTACCATGTAAAGCATCACTTGACTTCCAGGGTGTTTTTAAATAATATTTTCCTGATTCTGGCAATATGTTATTATTGCTATCTCTAATACAACCATTTGTTAAATATTCATTAGTCACGCTATCTCTTTTATATTCTAATTTTATACGAGTACCTTTAACCCAATTATAACGACAATGTGATGAATACAATTCTGTATCATGATATAAATATATAGATCCACCTGTAATGTGTCCTGCTCTGGCACAAGTTGCACCATATATACGTGATACTGTAGGTGGAGTTGTAGATATATCATGTATTACAAGAGCATATTTATATTTCCATCCCCATGTATATATTTTATTATTATATACTACGCTATTTCCTTCTATTTTATTCGTTCCGTGTAATTGGGGATTGGGATGATTTAAAGTTGTACTTAATGAATATGGTCTATCTCCAGGATATCCTGCTCCCCAGATATTAGTTCTATCGACAATATCACTTATCCCAATATTTAAATATTTGTGCAATATTGTAGGTTTATATATATTATAATTTATTGACATTATACTATTCGAATCCAGATCTGACAAAAATGTTATTTTACTATCTTCTGATGTATCAACTTCCATTTTATGTAACTGAAATGTATTGTCTGTTAGTTTAACCGCATAATATATTGTTTCGCTATTAATATTATGCGTATTATTTGGAAAAGTTCTATATAGCATAACAGCAGTAGGGTTTTCAAAAGTACCTGTAATACCGTGATTTATATATGTAATTTCACCACTCGCGGCATTAATATATCCATTTCCAACTATATTTATCATATTCAAATGAATCATCATTGTTTCATTTTCTTCTAAATCTTCTGTAAATAAAATTAATTGAGTCATAGAAGAGTCATTATATATAGCTATTGTAACCTCATCTATATATATAGCATAATATATATTATTAGTAATTATCTGCGGATTACATGATGGTATATCTCCAGATATAATTACTGGTGTAGGATTATTTGTTGTTTCTGATAATTGATGATTAGGTATAATAATCCTGCCTGTCTCAGAAATAGATATTTTACCCGGGCCTTTTATATACATACATGTTTTATTAACATTTAATGGTATTTCATAAATATTTCCATCTTCTGAAGCTACTATTGCTTTAATTGGATAATTTTTAGGATAAATATCTATCCCTGTAGGTTTATTTATTGTTGAAATACTAAAATAAGGGTCTATTATACTTTCCGGTACTTTAATACGTTTAACCAGACTTGCGTTTCTGTCTGTAAAATATAAATATTCTTTAGAAGCAGCAAATTTATAAGACTTACTGTATATTTGAGAATCAAGATTTATTAGTGATTCTTTAAAAGGATCATAAGAATTAAATATATTATTTTCTGATAATACTATATTTTCGTTTATAATTAATGTTTCTTCAGTATTTAATGTACCTGTAAAAATAACCATGTTAATTGCTGGACTATCTGTATAAACTTTAAAAATATCATTATTAATTTTAACAGCATAATATATAGTGTCTTTATTAAGTTCTGGACTTGTTGAAGGAAGTGTTCCTGAAAATGTTATTGGTGTTGGATTCTGTATTGTTCCTGCTATATTATGATCAACGCTTTTTATAGTATTGTTACTTAATGATATATAATCTGGATTATTAATATGAATAGATACGTATTTGGTTGAATTAATTGTTGGATTAGTTTTATCCGTTGTATAATACGTATTTACCTTTATGCTAGGTGGAAGTATAGATGATAATGGATTATTTAATTTAACTTTTCTCGGTATAGAATACCAATCTATATCTCCCGGATCAGGTGATATATTTACAGAAGGTGTTTGTGTATATGTATATGTAAATGAATATACAGTATTACTCCATAATATATTATAATTTGAATCAAATCTTTTACTTAAATCACCTATTATACCTAATGTTTTATGCTGTATAATTAAAGAACGGGCTTTTATAGTTGTAGTTTCATTAAAAGCTATCTCGTCTTGTACATACTGAGTAGTATTAAACCACGCATTTTCATTAGATGGAACAGATACACCAGAAGTTTCTACATAGTACATAATAATAGAATCTTCACGTTCTACTTCTTCTCCTAATGTGGTTGTTAAGTATATAACTGTTCCATAATAGGGATCAGAACTTGTTACAGAAGAAACAATCTGATTATCACTATAATTTATTACTGGAATTGTATATGTCGTGATATCTGTCATATTTGTATGTTCATTTGTATTTATATTTGATACATATGCAATAAAACTGGTTGTTTCTGTAATAGAAACATCTATCTCTGACAAACTGATCTCTTTTATAAACTCGTTACTATTAAATTCATAAGTTGATAGATCTGATGATGCCCCTTTTGCATAATGTATTGCTGTCTCATTATTAGTATTATCGCCTAATAATATTTTAACCACAGGATAAGGAGCGGAATACCATATTGTATTATTAAGTAATTCGGTAGAACCCGGAGAGTGCGTGATAATAGGAAGGCCTAATGATCCTTGAGTTACGCTAATTAATTTAGTATTTCCCCATACTTTTATATATTCTGAATCATTAAAATTACCATCTTCTATAGTACCCATAATACCACTTTTTTTATTTTGTAAAATTAAAGGCTTTGCATAAAATATTTTAGTAGTTTCAGGGATTAAAGATTTATATGTTCCTTTAATATTATTCCAATCATACTTCCTTATATTACTTACGATATTCCAATCATCTTCAGTAGGTTCTTCATCATCTTTAATATACTCTATAAAAATAGTTTCTGATATATCAGAATATAATATTATTTCATTGCCATAGTATTTATCAAGCGAGTCAATAGATGTAGTTATTACATTATTTTCAGCATTTGTCAAATTATAAATGTATTTTTCTACATTTGATATTATACTGGGGTTATTAGTTATTATATTTCCATCTATCTCAAAGTATGCAACAGACTGTATATTGAATTCCCCATTATCTAAATCGGATTCAGTTAAAATTAATTTATCTGTAAATAAATTAGAGGTTTCATCTGGAGTTATATTTTGATCTAAACTATAATATATTTTAGCAGGTGGGTCTATAGTACTAAATAACTTGATTTCAGGTGGAATATACCAATAAGAATTTAATGCTGAAACCGCTCTCGGATCAATATAAGGGGTCATTGGCTTAACAATATTAAACGTAAAGGTATTATAAGAATTAGCCCATTTATGTATATAATCGTCTTCTTGTGCAACTAAAGTATTAGTTATTTGTATTTGATTATTTGGTATTTGTGTAAAAGTAAAGACAGAAGTATTCCCTTCAACTGTTGTACCATTATTCATAAAAATCCCATTTAAGAATATATTGCTTAATTCACCTGAATAATATATAGAACCGGCTTTTCTAATAAAGATTACCCGGTACAGCGGCAGAATTAAAGATGTAATACCACTTAGATTACTTACCTTCACTGGCGTGGAGCGGTAGGTATCGCTCCCACTGTCGCCCAGGCCAAGCTGGCCATAGTAGTTGTCCCCGGCAGTCCAGACGTCACCATTGTCGTACAGGAAGACCGTATGAGACGACCCCGTCGCGATGGCCTTAACGGAGGTGAGATCAATGAGATTACCATTTTCGTCTTGCTGTTGAACCTTCTGTGGAGTGTTGCGGTCTGTGTTGTCGCCCAGGCCAAGCTGGCCCCTGTTGTTGCGCCCGACGGTCGATACAGTGCCATCAATGTGCAGGAAGACCGTGAATTCCCGACCCGACGCGATGGCCTGGACGCCGCTGAGAGAGCCGACCTTCTCCGGCGTCTTGCGGCTGTTCGTGTCGCCCAGGCCGAGCTGGCCATTGGCGTTGTACCCGACGCTCGAGACGGTCCCGTCGCCGTGCAGGAACACCGCATGATAGTGCCCCGCCGCGATGGCCTGGATGCCGCTGAGCGAGCCGATCTTCTGCGGCGTGTTGCGATTGCTATTGTCGCCCAGGCCGATCTGGCCATTGGCGTTGTACCCGACGCTCGAGACGGTCCCGTCGCCGTGCAAGAATACCGTGAAATCGTGCCCAGCTGCGATGGCCTGGACGTTGCTGAGCGTGGCGATCTTCTCCGGAGTATAGCGCTGGTCATAGTCACCCAGACCGAGCTGGCCAGAGGAGTTGACCCCGACGGTCGAGACGGTGCCATCAATGTGCAGGAAGACCGTGTGAAGACCCCCCGATTGGATGGCCTTTACACCACTCATTGAAGTAATCATCTCCGGCTGCTGAAGCGAGATGGAGTCGCTGGTAAAGCCCAAGCCAAGTTGTCCATACTTGTTCTCACCCCAAGCACATACATAACCATTATGTAATATATAATAAGTGCCAAACGAAGTTATATGTATATTTTCAATTTGATCTAATGATATTATTTTTGGAAATATATCATCGGCAGTTGCAAATACACCACTAATCTTATGTTGGCTTACACGCGCGCGAGTATGTATTGTTACTGTTGTATTAAATGCGGGTTTGTTGTTTAAGTTATACACTATCCAATTAGTATTTTCGCTTATATTTTCACTAGTATAATATATCAATGAAGATCCTTGTAATGTGCTTGTTGTAAGTTCTATATCTTGTCCATAATAAGGATTATTAGATGTATTATTAATTACAAAAGTATTTAATATATTATCATTTATATTATAGGTTTTTATTTGAGATAAATTACTATTGACTCCAAAAATTGATCCATATGTTATAATACTTATATCTGTATTTTGTGAATTGCTTATTATTCCATCGGAACCTACCGTTATCCATAATCCTTCTCCATCTTCCACAGATGTAATGGATTGTAAATCTGCCGGATTTCTACTACTAATATAGTATGAAGTTGATTCGAGTACTGGAGATGTAATTTTAATATCTGGAAATACTTCCCAACTTGTTATCTCGGGACTTATTGTAGGTGGAGGAATATCTTTATAGGCAAAAATATATGTATTTATATTTGATATTATACTAAATATAGATTCTCCTGTAGAATTTGTTAGTATTCTTCCGGTAGAATCCACATCAGAAGAATTTCCTAATATACCATCATTATTTTTTTGTAAAACAACGCTTTTCGTATGTAATTTAAAATTATTGTTCTTCGTTACATTATCTAGTTCAATAGGGTTTGTATATAATATCCATCTGCTATCTAAATAATTTTCATTTGAATCAGATTCAAAACCAGAAGATACAGATGATTCAATATAATAATATATTATTACATCTGTATTATTAGCAGTTAAAGTTAAACCTCCTCCATAATATGCAGGGGGTTCATTAGTTGAATCATATTCAGAATATAGAATTCCTGAAGGATTGGATATTGTATCAGGAACAGATGTCATTTTATAATATATAGGATTAGGTTCTGTAATAGTACTATACACTAATTCATTGTTTGCACACGCCGCCAAATAATAGGATGTATTCTCCGGAGAGTTATTTATTTCAATTTGATGACTAGATGTGAGAGACCAATCTCCCCCAGATACCGTAGTTGTCTGTCCATCCCAATTTTCTTGTGTTATTAAAGAAGAATCCTTTATTTGAGATTTAGTTAATGAAGAAGTTTCAAGAGGAACTGTATATAAAACATAGTACAAATTAGTACCTTCTTCATAAGTTGTATCTGACTCAGAATTATTCTTGTGAATTGTAATAACTATTTTATTAAGGTACCAATTTATTCTAGTTCCATCAGAATAGTTTCCTTTAGGAAATACTTCTATTGGATCTAAATTAGCCAATCGGAAGGTATGTGATATTAATGGAGATATAGCTTGATAAACTGAATCCTGATTGTTTAATAACTCTTGTATATCACTGTCTTGTGTTTTCTGCTTATGCTCTCCTGTAATAGGATCTTGGTCTATTATACATATTGCTTTGAAATATACGGGGTCTGTATCAGGACTTAAGTGAATTTCAATATCTGTTGTATTCTCCGAATTAAACCATAATCTTTTGTTTGAGTTAATTTCATTATTCTCGCTTATAGACCATTCTTGTACAGTATTTATTTCATCATAGTAATTTGGCTCGCTATTATCTAATGTATAAATGATATAACTATTATTTATATTTTCGGGAAGAGACAGTTTTAAGGTAGGCGAACTAAATAATCCTTCAGTTCTTCCCTCATTAGGTATCTCAACATTTACCTGTGGTAATACACCAAAAGTATAGGTAATCGGAGATGTAATGGGACTTTTTGTAGGAGCAATTTCTTTTTCCGATTTTGTCTGATACTGGTTATATGCAATTAGTTGTTTAGTGTTATTATTAACAAATACCTCATTACTAAATGTATATATATCATTTAAAGCTGTACCTGTAATATTATCGTTCTCTAATAAAGTATGTAATATATCACCATCACTTGTACCAGATATAAATGAATCACCTATAATATAATATTGATCTGTGCCTTCTACAGAACTTGTGATTGTTATTTTAGGTGATATATACCACTTCATATTTTCTGTAGGTATAGGAGATATGTTTGGCATGGATAAGGTGGTTATATCAATAGTTTGACTCCACTGTGTATCATTTCCTGTCTCAGGATGATTTGTAATTGTATTGTATTCCCCAGTATTTTGATTTTGATGAATGACTACTTGTGCTTTAAGTTGATCAAAATCCGCAGTAATATGTGGATCAAATTGATCTGTAGTACTATATAATATAGCTTCTGTATTATCTTTTGGTATAGTTGGTGTTCCCATTGAATAACTATATAATAATTTGGAATTTGTGTGTACACCATTTAATACAAATTTAATCTCCCTGCCTCTAAGTTCATATTTTATATCAGAAATATCTAATAGTTTAAAATTATAAGTAAGAGGTGTAGATATACTGCTTCTAATTGTATCATCGGTTACTTTAGAATATGCTATAATTGATGTAGTACCTATAATGTTATCTAATATAAATTGATCAGAATCGTTTTTTAAAATATTTCCACTATCCTCACTATTGAAGATATCATAGCTTATTTCAGTAAATTCACTACTTTGGATTTTATATACAATATCATGATCTTTTTCATAATTACCTGTATTAAAATTTAGTATTGGATTTACATACCAGTTATTATCGCTAGAATCGCTTGGTAATGGACTAATCAATGGAATTGGAAGTGCTTTAATATTAATATCTAAACTCCATTGGGTATCTGTTTCATTTCCAGGATACAAATAGCTTTCAGGTGATATAACTAATCCAGTATTCTGATTTTGTTTGATAACTAATGCAGCATTTATATTAGTTTGATCTTGTAATATAACTATATTTGGATTTTGATCTAATATATCGTGTTTTATTGCTGTTGTATCATATTTAGGAGATGTAATATCAGTATTACCTAATGTATAATATAAGGATGTATCATCTGGTATTGTGCTATTTGGTAATTTGTTAAATTGTAAATTTAATCCGTGTAACTGATATCCTATATTAGAAATATCCAATGTACCAAATGAATATACTGCTGGTTGTGTTATATTGCTTCTAATTATATCATCAGTAGTTTTAGAATAGGCAATAATAGAAGGGCTATCACTATATATCTCTTTTGTAAATTTATCCTCTATTTTGGTAATTATATCTGGATCAGTAAAATTAGTATATGAAGCATCTATAAATTCAGTATCACTTATTTGAACTTTTATTTGATGATCATCTATATAATCACCAGTATCAAACTCTAATTTAGGATTTACATACCATAAATTATTTAAAGCAGTAGAATCACTGGGTAATGGAGAAATTATAGGAACAGGAAGTGCTAATATAGTCAATTCTTGACTCCACTGTGTATCGGAACCATTATTAGGATGAGTATTAGATGGGATAGTTATGCCAGTTTCTTCATCTTGTCTAATAACTAATTGTGCTTTTACTGTATTAAATTCATCACTTATGGTTTCTTCTATATCTGAACCAGAATATTTTATAGCTGATAGAGCAGAATCTTTTGGTAACACAACTGAATTATTACCAGAATTATAAAATAACGATGTATTTACAGGGGTAGAACCAATCGTAAATGCTATATTATTTCCATGTAATTTTTTTAATGTTACATTTGATATGTCTAATGTTTTAAAATCATATACAAGGGGGCCTATTATAGCACTCAAATTCCCATCGGGTAGCTGAGTATATGCTTTAAAAAATCTATCATTTGGATATACTATTTTATCTTCCTCTAAAGTTTGAATATCAATTACACCCTCTGCCACTGATTTATAATTGGTCGCTGCGAATTTTTCTGGAGTATTTTCATCTGTTGATTTGTACCAAATTGTACCAGTAACACCAGTTGCATTTGATAATATAAGTTTAGTTGGTGTAACATACCAAGTTTCTATTGAAGGTGATATTGTTGGAATAGGAACAGGATATATGTCTTGGAAGTCACTCCATTGAATGTATCTAGAATCTGTCCCTGGATGTGATGTAATATTTTCAAATTGACCATTATTAGGATTTTGGTGTATTACTAATCTGGCTGTTATGTATTTATTAGAATCTAATGGTATAGGGTCTGTATATTTAGTACCTGATAATTTGGTATCTCCTTCTATTGTAGTATCTCCTATAGGAGTTATTATATAAAATATTTCTGTTTCTACTGGTAAATTAGAATCTTTAGATAAGGTAATATAGTTATTTCCAAGTTCATAGTCTATTTGATTACTTTCTAACTTACCATAGTTATATAACAATTCATCTGTATTACTACTTCTTATTGAATCATCTAATGTCTTAGCATACACACTAATTGAAGTGGTTTCTGTTATGCTATCAAATATATATTTATTATCTATTCCAGTAATAATTGTACTGCTTGTTATAGTATTATCAGGCCCTCTGTATGATAAATCAGTAACCATTCCTGTTGTACTCTTCACAACTATTTGATGATTGTTTGTATAGGATTCATTTCCTCTATAACTATTTGTAGTAAATTCAATAATAGGTGTAACATACCATTTATTATTAGATGAATCACCAGGCAAAGGAACTATATCTGGTATTGGAAGTGGATATATTTCTAAGATACCGCCACTCCACTGTGTATCTGTGCCATTTCCTGGATATCCATCTAATTCATTAATTACACCAGAATACTGATCTTGTTTAATAACAATTTGAGCTCTTACCATATTATCACTTTGACTAATTATATTTTCACCCGATAACGCATATAAATTAGAATCTATAGAATTACTAGGAGTTGTTATAGTTGTATCTCCAGATATATAAAATATTTTTGAATTTAAAGGTAATGGAGAAATTTCATTAAATGTTAGATCT
>MDTG01247189.1_pt1 | contig 29720 bp, 29 predicted proteins | sample 811421 | NCBI WGS metagenome assembly MDTG01 (sample SAMN05326645, study PRJNA326480) | marine metagenome | isolation source: seawater | place: Pacific Ocean: South East | collected 2011 | reverse complement strand
GTTTTCAATTTCGGCGCGACAGTGTTCCTAATCGGCTTCCTTGTCCGCGATGTGGTTTTGTCGCGCGCTGTGTTCGCTGTCGGTGCTGCAGTCTTCGTTTATGGCTTTGCGCTTGGCGACGGTAATTTTTTCGCTTTGGTCTGGGCGGTGGTTTTTTTGCTGGTCAATATGGCGGTGATTTGGGCCAGCATGCGCGATCGCTTCACCACCCCGCTGTCGCCTGAAGAGCAAGCACTGGCAGAAGAAATGTCACAATTTTCTGACGGTGATTTCCGCCGCCTGATGCAGCCTTGTAGCTGGCAGACTTTGGATGCGCCGCTACAATTGACCGAGCAAGGCAAGCCGAGCAAAACGCTTTATTACATTGTTTCGGGCGGGGCCACGGTCAACAAAAGCGATAAAGAGATTGACGTCGGCGACAATATATTGATTGGCGAGATTTCTTTCTCCCAAGATGTGCCAGCCACGGCGACCGTGCAAGCGCACGAAGGCAGTGTGCTTGTTTCTTGGCCGCACAAGAAACTGAAACGGCTTTTAAAACGCAAAAGCCTGAAAGCGGCTTTTGACGCCCTGCTCAGCAATGATTTGGCGGAAAAATTGGCCAATGATGAAGCGCGCGGCGCATCGGATGATTGAACGGAATTTTTAGAACAAGCCGCTGACCATCTCAACGACCGTGTCGATAATGCTGTTTACCGTCGCCATAAAGCCGCCTTCTTCTCCAGCTGCTTGCTTGTCGGCGGCGGCCTGTTGCGCCATTGCATCAACCACCAGTTGCGCCGTCATGCGCGCCGTTTGCTCGGCTTGCCATTGCGCCCGTTGATTGCGCGCCTCGCAAGTCGGCTTCGGCTCATAACCGGCAACATTGCGGCATTTCGGCAGGGCATCGGCCTCGCTGACAATCACCGGCGTCAACAATGGCATGGCCAATAAAGCGACAAGCATGACGAGAAGCAATTTATGCATGATAAAACTCCTAATAACTAGCCGAACTGTGCTTCAATTCGAGCAACGGTGCAATGATTTAGCGCGCTAAATCAGCCCTCCCATTTTCGCATAACCAAGCGCGAAGAGTGGCATTTGCATTCCGAAATTGACCGTCAGCGCGCGGTCTTTGCTGATGATACCGGCCAGCATCCAGCCCAGCGAGCCGGTGCCATGCACCATAATATTGAGCGGGTAAAGGTTCAAATTGGTCAGCAATATGCCTGACAGCACAAAGGCGGTGCCGCCCCATTTCAGCCATTCAACAAATTTCATGAGTTCCTCCGTTTACGATAAAGCACATGGCGGCACAGCCAATGGCCCGTCGGTAAATGCGGGTGGTCGAAATTATCGGCAGCATCATGCTGCATGCCGATTTTTTCCATCACGCGGATGGACCGCTTATTTTGTGCCGCCGTGAACGCCACGATTTCATCAAGCGCTAATGTTTCAAACCCATACGTTAGGCAGGCGCGCGCCGCCTCCGGCCCCAAGCCCTGCCCCCAGGCAAATTTCGGGAAACGCCAGCCAATTTCAACCGCCGGGGTAAAATGCGCCGCAAAATCGGCATGCAACAGACTGGTAAAGCCGACAAATTTATCATCTTGTTTCAAATGCAGGGCGAACAGCGAATAGCCGTGCTGTTCGCAATGCGAGATAATGCGTGCCAATAGCGCCGCGCTATCATCACGGCTTTGCGTGGTGGGGAAAAATTCCATCACCTCTGCATCGCCATTCATGGCAGCAAAATCGTCCAAATGCGCCTCGGTGAAATGCACCAAATGCAATCTTTCGGTCCGTAAAATAGGTTCAAATCTTTTCATCCCTTTAACTCTAGGTGATTTACCGCATCGCATCTATGCTGTCGCCAATTCGCCACACGGGATAATTTCATGACCGACCGCACTCAAGCCATGCTGACCGAGCCGCCGTTGCGTTTGCTGCTGCAAATGACCGCGCCGAACACGCTGGCCTTCACATTGCAAGCTTGTGTCAATCTGGCAGAAATTTACATGATCGGTCGTCTTGGCACAGAGGCGCTGGCGGCGATTGCGTTGGTCTTTCCTTTATTGATTTTGGTGCAAACCATGTCGGGCGGGCCGCTCGGTGGCGCAATCACCGCCTCCATCGCCCGTGCGCTCGGCAATGGCAATCGCGACAATGCCGAGCGGCTGGTCTGGCATGCGATTTATGGGGCGTTTATCGGCGCGGCTGTTTTCTTCTTGCTATTTGCTTTGTTCGGACGGCAATTACTTGTGCTGCTGGGCGGAGATGGCATTATTCTCGATATGGCAATGAGTTATTGCTGGGTGCTGTTCGGCGCCGGTTTGATTTTATGGCTCGGCAGCACATTGGGCGCAGCCTATCGCGGCGCCGGCGATATGGCCTTTCCCGCCAAGCTGATGATTGTCTCCGCCATCCTGCAAGTGCCGCTGACCGCCATATTGGTTTTCGGCCTATTTGGCGTTCCGGCGCTTGGCGTGACCGGCGCGGCGGCTTCCAGCGTATTTGTCGGGGCGATTATGGTGAGCGTGTTGCTGGTTGAACTGCTGCGCGGCCAACGCACCATCAGCCTACCCATGCACCAAAGGGGCTGGCGGCGTGAATTGGCCACAGACATTCTCAAAGTGGCGCGTCCGGCCAGCCTGAACCCGCTGATGAATGTCGCGACGATTTTGGGGCTGACCGCTTTGGTCGGGCAGTTTGGCACGCAAGCCCTGGCCGGATATGGCATTGGCACACGCATTGAATTCGTTATGCTGCCGGTGATTTTTGCTTTCGGCACGGCCTTGACAACCATTGTCGGCACCAATGTCGGTGCCGGAAATTATGACCGCGCCGAATTGGCAGGACGCTATGGTATGACCAGTGCCGCCTTGATATGCGGATCGGTTGGCGGCTTTTTGGCTCTCTTCCCCAACCTTTGGATACCGATTTTCACCGATGATGCAGGGACTTTTGAAGTCGCGCGAAATTACATTCGCATTGTTGGACCGGCTTATGCCTTTCTCGGCATTGGCTTGGTGCTGTATTTTGCGTCGCAAGGTGCAGGCACGATGAGATGGCCGATACGCGCGCAAATTTTGCGCTTTATTCTTTCGGTGGGCGGCGCATTTTTTCTGGTCAATTATTTGGGCTACGGCCTCAATGCGGTTTTCATCGTGACCGTCATCGCTTTGGCTCTTTATGCCGGAATAATTTCAATCGCCGTATTTAACGGCGCATGGCGACCCAGATCATCGGGCTGAGGCTGTCGCCCTCGGGTCGCCGGCCCCGTAAATGCAACCCAAAGCAACAACGCTGCACAGGCCGACAAACGTAAAGCCATTGGCGTAGCCACCGCCAAAGTCGTAAATCAAGCCAATGACCACCGGCCCCAAAGCGACGCCACCATTCATTGCCAGTTGATGCAGACTGAGAATGCGCGGAAAATCGCGAACTCCAAATGCGGTCGCTACCAGAAGCGGCTGCGCCATCAACACATTGCCGACGGTAAAGCCAAAAAATACTGTCAGCAGTAACACGGCAAGCGCACCTTCGACCAGCGCCATGCCGAACATGGCAAGCGCTTGCAAAGCATAAATTATCATCACGAAGACAAACAGATTGAGGCGGTCAAGCACCGCCCCGCAAATCAAGCGACCGGTCAAGGAACAAAAAGCTAGCGTGGCGACGGTGATGGCAGCAGTGTCGCCATCAGCGCGCTCCAACGCCCATTTGAAGACATGGGCAATTGTTCCAACCTGTGCCATCAAGGCGAGGAAAGCCGCCGCTGCCGAGAATAAGAAAAACTTGCTGCGCACGGCTTGCGCCGCCGCTATACCTTGCCGCGGCGCATTTTCCCCTTGCGGGTCATCGGCATCGCCATCGGGGTTGAGCCCCATTGCCTGCGGGTCGGGGCGGAGCAATAACAAAGCGAGCGGGACATTCAATAAAATTGCCGCTAATGCCCAGGGCGCACGCAACCCGTCCATGCCGTCAAGCTCCAGCGCGCGCGCCAACATTGGGGTCAAAAGAATGCCGCCCAAAGACAGGCCGGACTGGGTCAGCGCAATGGCCAGCGCGCGGCGGCGCACAAACCAGCGCGCCACCAATGTGGTGGCCGGCACCAGCGCGGTCATGGCATAGCCCACCCCCAAAGCCGCATAGGCCGAATAAATCGCAAACAGTGAATGGGCCGCGGGCAGCCAATAATAGGTGATGGCAATGAAAATTGTGCCTGTGGCAATGCAATAGCGCGCATCATAGCGCGATATCAGTTCACCGACGGCAATACCGCCCAAACCGCCGACCACCAAAAACATCGTATTGGCACCTGATATTTGCGCGACGGAAAAGCCGCGCGTTGCCACCAACGCCTCAAGCAGCACCGACATGGCGTAAAAAATCATACCTGCGCCGACAAACAGGCTATAACCGATGGCAATCAGCACCCACCATCCAAAGAAAATACCTTGTTGCTTTTGCACGAAACGCCCTGCCCGTTTGGTTGACAATTTGGGGGGGATAAACCCACATTGAGCGTGGAGATTAACCAATGACGACAAAAAGTAAATCGCAACAAGAGCCCTCGCACCCAATGGATGATTTTCCGGTGCGCCCGCTTGATTTCGATGTCAGCAATGTCGCGCCGGAAGACTGCGCTTGGAGCAAGTCGTCGCCCTATTTTTCCGTATTCATTAACGCTTTGGGCCTGCATGTGCCTTATTTTGAGCGCTATCTCATCTGCACGATTAACACGGTCAAGCATGACATGGCAGACGACAAGCTGCGACGCGATATGGTCGCCCTTGCCGGGCAAGAAGGTCACCATGCGCGCAATTTCATCGCCTTTAATGCGCTGATGGCCAAGCGCTATCCGAAAGTTGAAAAGCTTGATGCGACAGCCAAGAATTATTTCAAAAGAGCTGCCAAAAAAGACAGCTTGAGACGCAAAGTCGCCTTCACGGCGGGTTATGAAACCTTTACCTTTCTTGCCGGTCTCATCATTCTCAAAAATTACGATAAATGGATGGCCGACAGCCATCCGGTGATGAAGGCGTTATGGGTATGGCATCAGGTCGAAGAAGTCGAACACGGCTCAGTGGCGCATGATGTCTATCGCGCGCTTTACGGCAAGCATGAGTGGTATCGCAAATATATGGTGCTGATGGCCGGTCTGCATATTGCCCGCGAAACGCTGAAAGCCTATATCCATATGGCACGCATTGAGGGGTGGTTTAAAAACCCGCTCAAAGCTATCGGCGCCATAGCGTTTTGTTTCAAAACATTGGGGCAAATGGCATGGCAAACCCTGCCAGTTTTCAGAAAGAACTATAATCCGCGGACACATCCTCTGGCCACCAGCAAGCAAGATCCGGTGGCCATTGCATGGCGACGACACGATGCCAAAGGCGGCAATGTGCTCGACATTGACCGCGATGCGATGGCGCAAATCATGCAGCTATAATCGATATCTTAATCTGGGGGGATACGATGGAAAATTATCAAAAAAATCTTATCGGCCATGCATTGCTGGTGCTGATTATCGGCCTGTTGGCCGGATTTATACTGGCTTTCAGCCTGATTGGCGGGTTGGAAATCGTCCCGAGTATTTTTATGGGCATTCCAGTTTTCGGCACCACTGAAGGTTGGGTGCGCGCCCATTCGGGCGGCATTGTCAATGCGCTTTTAATGATTGCCGTAGCCTTTGCTTTGCCGCATTGCGGACTCGCAGCCGGGCGTTCGGCGCTTTATGCCAAAGGCATTGTTTTTGCCGGTTGGGCCAATACGATATTTTACTGGTTCGGCAATGCCTCCGCCAATCGCGCTCTATCATTTTCAGACAATACGCTTGGCGCCGCCAATATGCTTGGCACGATAGGTTATTTGGTGGCAGTGATTGCGGCTTTTGTGACGATTTATATTGCCGCTCAAATGGCGCGCGGCTTTTTTGACCACGATTAACCAGCGCTTAAGGGTGACGGCGAAACTGCCTACCGGCATCGAGAAAATCATAAACCTCACCGCGAGGACGGCGCGCAACACCGCATCGCCGAGAGGCGCTGTCCAATGCCTCTTTGCGCGCCAAGCCGCGCAGCCTGGCCAAGCGCCCAGTCGGGTCATGGGCAACAATATCGTCCCAATGAATATTCGATACTTTGCCAGCCTCACGCAAACGGGCAAAGGCCATGGCGATAATCTTTTCACTCATAAAGAACCTTAAAAACCAATATGGCCGCATTTCAGGTAATTTAAATATGAATGCAGGTGGATTTTCAACAAACATTCTAACTCCTCCATAAGCCGTCGGTTGTGACCAGATCGCGCGAAAAAAAGACAAGTATTCTTTTTTTCCTCCCGGCATCCAGCGCCGTAATTTGCGAATATTTTAGTACAAGACGGAAACACTCAAATAAATATTTTTGAAGGGGATGCGGACTAGGATCGCACTCCCCCGCTAGCAAGTAGCACCTCTCCAGTAATCCAATCAGATTCGGGAATGCACATTAGATAAATTGCGTTCGCAGCATCCTCAGGACTGCCTATTTTTCCAAGCGGAGACGCAGCTTTATTTTCTTCGATTTGTTGAAGGCTTAGACCCACTTTACGTTCTTGCCCCTTCACAATTGCGATGTTTGGTTCAGTTTCGTATGGGCTAGTAAGTCTCGTATTTATTGCGCCAAAAGCCACTGCATTGACAGTTACATTGAACCTTCCCCATTCTTTTGCCAGAGTTTTAGTAAGCCCCACCACCGCCGCTTTGCCAGCCGAGTAAGCCAACTGGGTTGCTCCACCATGCAACCCCATTGTGGAAGAAATATTTACAACCTTTCTGACATGCGAATTTCTATCCGCATTGGCTCTTAACCAACTGCCGTAGGCGCGTAAAATTCTAAATTGAGCACTTACGTGAATATCCAACATTGCGTCCCACTGCTCATCTGTCATGTTGTGAATAGCGCTGTGCCAGATATAACCTGCATTATTTACCAAAATATCGACCCCTCCCAAACGGTCTACGGCAAAATCTACCAATCTGTCGCCACTGTCCCGTTCAGTCAGATCGGCGCAAAAAACTTCAGCGCATTTGACTTGCTCCCCGGCATTGATTGCCTCTGCTTCATCGAGATCATTAATAACAACCCTCGCACCAGCGTCGCTTAGCTTTTTGGCGGTTGCCAGGCCTATTCCCCTCGCAGCACCAGTTACAATTGCTACTCGTCCTTCAAGTGGTTTCAAGATATCCTCCCCGAGTTATTGTTAAGGATAGGCACAAAGTGGCTAGAAGGACAATATTTCGGTGGTGCAAAGCAGGCCTCAATTCTTTCTTGGACAGATGAGGTCTTTCAGAACACACTCTTAATTAGAAATTCTGGACAAACTTCGACCAAACGTTAAGTCAAACTTATGAATGAAGCTCAAATATCAGAAATCGTTGCGCTGGCATGGGATGACGAAACCACCTTTGACGCGATTGAACGCCAATTCGGCCTGTCCGAGGGGGAGGTGATTAAACTGATGCGGTTCAATATGAAACCGTCGAGCTTTCGTATGTGGCGCAAGCGCGTGAGTGGGCGCAAAACAAAGCACGAGGCCTATTCAGACAAGATGATTTAACCAGGAAAATGGTAGCGGAAGAGGGACTCGAACCCCCGACACGCGGATTATGAAACCGCTGACTCCCAAGAATGCCTCTTTCGTTATTCTCTTGGTTGCCTTGTATAGTCAGAAATAAGGGGTAACTCGTCCGCCAATTAACTCAGAAGCATAATCAAAATAAAGCATTGACAAACAATATTGAGATTAATAATCATTCTCAGTATATCACTAAGGAAAGTGTAATGTTTGTCTGCAACTGCAATGCAATAACAAAGAAACAGGTCGACTTGGCAATAAGCTCTGGTTGCAAACAGCCTAGTGCCATTTATGCCGCCTGCGGCAAAAGTCCGAGATGCGGTAAGTGCATTTTTCGTATGTGGGATATTCTAAGCGACCAGAGTCAGCAAAAGCGGTTGCCAGGGTCAATTCCCGGCGAATAAAAAGTTGTCAACTGTCAGATGAGCCTATTTGCTCTTGCAAGTAATTCTGTAGTCCTGCCTTTTCTATAAGTCCCTGCTGCGTCTCAATCCAATCAATATGCTCTTCGGTGTCATCCAGAATTTTTGTAAAAATATCTCTCGTCACAAAATCGCGCTTGTCTTCGCAGATTACAATCGCCTCTTTCAGGCACTTCTGATTAAGCATTTCGACAGACAAATCTGCCTCAAACATTTCTTGAACATTTTGTCCAATACTTAGCAGGCCTAATTCTTGGAGATTCGGTAAGCCTTCCAGATGCAGCACTCTATTGATAATCCAGTCGGCATGATTCATTTCGCCTATGCTCTCGTCATAAACTTTCTGAGCTAAGCCTAAAAACCCCCAATCTTTTAGCATGCGAGCATGCAAAAAGTACTGATTTATGGCAGTCAACTCATTTTTGAGGATGACATTTAGTTGTTCGATAACCTCAGTATGACCTTTCATGATAAAGACCCTTCTTTCTGTCATGCTAAATTCTTGGTTGACTTTGATATAGGAAAAATTTGAGAAAAGTCAATTTTTATAATAAAAACAATGGGTTGATATTGATAATCACTTGCAAGCTTGCTTCGCCGTGATGTAGCGCTGTGGCACATCACAAATGATGATGCTCGTTATGAGACAAGCAAAGAAGAAAAAATTTGGCATGACACTCGAAGCAGGGAAGCCAACACGGAGGAGACCGACGTTCTTAAGGCGAACGCTAAAATACGAATAATTTTTATTTGGTAGCGGAGGAGGGACTCGAACCCCCGACACGCGGATTATGATTCCGCTGCTCTAACCAGCTGAGCTACTCCGCCTCAAAACTGGGCATGATATAGACCAAAAGGCCACCACTGGCAATTGCCGTTTTACCGCTCATGCCCTCGCCGCGCAGGCGATTTTGGCAGCGCGGCGGCGCTGCGCAGAAGACGGTATGCCGAGCGCTTTTCGATATTTGGCGACCGTGCGGCGGGCCAAAACCACACCCTCATCGGCCAAAAGCGCAACCAGTGCTTCATCTGACAGCGCCCCATCAGGGGCCACCTCGGCTTTCACTAATTCGACGATACGGGCCTTCACTGCTTGCGCTGAGATGATTTTACTATTGCCGGCTGCGCCTGCGCCAATGGAAGAAGAAAACAAGTCGCGCAGTGAAAACTGACCATTGGCCGTTTGCACCAATTTACCGGCGACCGAACGGCTGACTGTGCTCTCATGCATCTCAATCTCATCGGCAATATCGCGCAAGCCCATTGGCTCAAGTGCCGCCATGCCACCAGCAAAAAATGCTTGCTGATGCGCGACGATGGAACGTGCCACGCGCAATAAGGTGGCGGCACGTTGTTGCGTCGCTTTTTTAAGCCAGCGCGCCGATTGCACATTGGTTTTCATGAATTTGCGCTCTTCATCGGTGATTTTGCGCTCTGCCATTTCTTCCCAATCGCGCTCCAGCACCAATACGCTGGGCAGGCTGTCTTCATTCAAGTAAGCCTGCCAGCCGCTCTCGCCTTCAAGCACAATCACATCGGGTCGGGCTGGACCGCTTTTCTCTATTTCAAAAACCGCCGCCGGTCGCGGATCAAGCGCGCGCACGGCTTGCAAATAAGGGGCAATATCATCGGTGCCGATATTCATGGCTTTGGCCAATACCACCATATCGCCGCGCCCCAAACTATCGAGATTGTCGAGCAAAGCCTGATACGTCGGCGTCCAATCGCCCGCCGCCACCAATTGCAGCCGCAGACAATCAGCAAGATTACGGGCAAACACACCGGACGGAGTAAAACCGCCCAGCTGCCTTAAGGTCTCATGCAGGAGGCCCCGCTCAACGCCAATGGTCTCACAAATTTCGTCATCGCTTTCGCGCAAATAGCCGTCTGCGTCGAGCCAGCCGGTCAATTCCACAGCCAGTGCCGCCACGTTGCGATCGCTGATTTCTTCGACTATTTGCTGCAAAATATGCGGGGTCAAACCGCCTTCCTCGGCAGCCCGGTTTTCCAGCATGGCGGCGACATCGCTGCTTTCGCCCTCGGAGAAATCAACGCGCACCGCTTCAATCCTATCAGACAAACCGACACCGTTGGTCCCACTTACGGTGACCGCGCGCGGCGCTTCGCCATTGCCGCTATCACGAAAATGGTCAACATCAAAGGCCAGAAACGGGTTTTGTTCCATTTCCCGCCTCAGCATATCGGCCAGCTGAATATTGGTCAGTTGCAAAAGCTCGATGGCCTGCCGCATTTGCGGATTCATCATCAGCTTTTGTTTTTGCGAAATTTCAAGGCGAGGTGACAACACCATGGGAGGATCCTTTCGCAGCGAAATGTGCCAATTTGGCACACTTCTTGCAAGGGTTTAATTCAATTTATGAGTTTTTTGCGCTGCTGATCCAGCCACCACCCAAAACGCGGTCGCTGTCTGCGGCATAAAATACGCAAGCCTGCCCCGGTGAAACGCCTTCTTCGGCCACCGCTAATATGACTTCGGCGCCACCATTTTCTTTCAAAGTCAAGGTGGCATGTGCCGGTTCGCCGGTTGAGCGAATGCGTGCCCGCACAGGCAGGTCAACGGCCTCATCGCCGCTAATCCAATTCACCTCATCAAGCATAATGCGCGCCCGCGCCAAAGCCGCGCGCGGCCCGACAATCACTTCGCGTTTATCGGCATCAATCGACACCACATAAAGCGGGTCACCGGTGGCCACGCCGAGGCCGCGACGTTGCCCGACCGTATAGTGCAAAACCCCCTGGTGCGTGCCCAAAAGATCACCATCCATATGGCGGATTTCACCGGGCAAGCTGCAATCGGGGCGTAACCGCTTAATGACACCGGCGTAATCACCATTGGGGACAAAACAAATATCTTGGCTGTCGGGCTTGTCGGCCACATTGAGACCGATAAGCGCAGCAAAATCACGAATTTCGTCTTTGCTCAGTTCAGCAAGCGGAAAGCGCAGAAAATCAAGCTGCTCTTGCGTTGTTGAGAACAGGAAATAAGACTGGTCGCGCGCCAAATCACGCGGCCGGTGCATTTCCCAGCCATCATCACTCTGCCGAGTGGCAATATAATGGCCGGTTACCAAGGCAACCGCGCCCAAATCACGCGCCGTCGTCAATAAATCGCGAAACTTCACCGTCTCATTACAGCGAATGCACGGAATCGGCGTGTGACCTGATAAATAGCTATCGACAAATTCATCCATCACGCTTTCTTTGAAACGCGACTCATAATCGAGCACGTAATGCGGCATATCCAACTTGGCGGCAACGGCGCGCGCATCATGAATATCCTGACCGGCGCAACATGCGCCTTTGCGGCGTATCGCTTCGCCATGATCGTAAAGCTGCAAGGTGATGCCTACCGCATCATATCCGGCACGTTTTACCAAAGCGGCGGCAACCGAACTGTCAACGCCGCCCGACATAGCAATCACCACACGCTGTACCGCCCGGTCTTCGGCTCCCGCTTCAGGGGAACCGATACCGAGGTCAATAACCGGCATTTGCGCCAGCGCAGAGGCGTCTAAAACATCGCTCATGAAGCGTTCACTATAGCATCAAAAGCGCGCTCGCAACCCCTCACGCCCGTTCACAGAAGATCACAAAAAGTTGAATTGTTTGTGGGCACGGTTTCATGGCCTTAATGGCACATGAAGTTTGTTAATGGAGATTAAAAAATGCAGTGCCTGTTAGGGGATAAAATTGCGCTGAGGATTGGACAAAACCAGGCCGTGTGATATTCAAGAAAGCCATGACATACCCCGATTTTGACCCACACGCCCCATCTTTCATGCAGGCTTTGTGCCAAATGGCGCTGGATGCCGGTGCGTTGATTGTGCGCCATTATCGTGACGGGGTAATGGAAGAGAAAAAAGCTGATAAATCCCCGGTCACGCAAGCCGACCGCGATGCTGAGGCTTTGCTGGAAAAAGCGCTAGCCGAGCTGGTACCGCATATTCAAGTTATTGGTGAGGAAGCATGCGCCGATGCCTTGCCTGAACAGTTGGACGATATGTTTTTCCTGCTCGACCCGCTGGACGGCACGCGCGATTTCGTCGCCAAGCGCGATAATTTCACCGTCAATATCGGGCTGGTGCATAATCATTATCCAATTGCCGGGGTAATTTATGCACCTGTGCATGAAAAGCTATATTTCAGCGGCGCTGATTGCGCCTATCGCCTCGCCATTGCGCCTGACGGCGCGCTTGATATTGACTCGGCCGAAAAGCTGACGACCGATAAAATTGACCCTCGAGGCGTACATATTATTGCCAGCCGCTCACATCGCGGCGAGAAGACCGATCAAATGATTGCCAGCTTCAATGTCAAAAGCACCATTGCTGCCGCCTCTTCCTATAAATTTTGCCTTTTGGCCGAAGGCACAGCGGATTTTTACCCGCGCTATGGCCGCACAATGGAATGGGATACGGCTGCCGGCCAAGCCATATTGGAAGCGGCGGGCGGTATTGTGATAACCGAAGATGGCGAGCGCTTTTCTTACGGCAAGCTGGCGCGCGGCCTCGACAACCCATCTTTCATTGCAGCCGCCGCCGATAACTGGCAGGATGCCATGAAATAGGGATCTTTGCAGGAGGGTAGCAATGGCAGGTGAGCGCCTGGCGGTCTTATATTTCTGTCTTTTGGTAATGTTTTTTCCGCTTTCGGCCAGCGCACAAAACACCCCCCGCACCATTGAAGATTTTTCCGAAAATAGCCTGATTATCGCCTCGGCCAAATATTTGGGCGCAACGGCGGAAAGCATGGCCGAAGTCATTGACCGGATTTTCAGCCGCTATGGCACACCCAGCGCGGTTATTCGCGGCGAAGAAATTTCCGTATCAGTTATGCTGGGTGCGCGTTATGGCCGAGGCACGCTTTTGTTCCCCGATGGTCGCGAATTTCCGATTTATTGGCGCGGGCCCTCGGCTGGCTTCGATATGGGCGCAACCGGAAATAAAAGCTTTACGCTGGTTTACAATATTGACGCACCGGAAGGTTTATATCGCCGCTTCGCAGGTGTTGACGGCTCGCTGGTCGCATTGGGCGGGGTTGGGTTTAATTATTTGCAGCGCGGCAATACCATATTGGCACCGATGCGGGTCGGGGTCGGGTACCAAATCGGCGTCAGCCTTGGCTATTTGAAATTCGCCGATGCCCCCGGTTGGATGCCTTTTTAGCGCTGGCGAAAAAACGCCGTCAATTTATCCGATAATTCTTCCGTTCGTCCGGTCGAGAAAAAATGCCCACCCGTATATTGATGCACGTCAGGATTTTTATAGAGCGCCAGCACTGCCTCAACATCGGCACGCTTAATTTCCGGGTCATCAAGTGCATAAACGAATTGTGCCGCTATGCCGCTCGCCGCGATTTTTTCATGGTCAGCCATGCGTTCGGATAGGGCATCACCGATAATCATGTCGCGCATCATGCGTTCCGTGCCCATAACCTTAAACTGGGCTGTGAAATGCGCTACCACACGCCGCGCTTCTCCAGATTCAACGCCGAAGCTTTCGCCACGGGCAATAATCGCCGGAATACCGACCAGCCGCGCCAGAAACGTGCCCAGCACGGGCAAACGCGTCAACCTCAGCGCCAAAGTGGGCTCAACCCCTTTAATGACTGGCACTTGATAAGCCAGAGAGCGCACGCGGTCGCCATGTTCAGCGGCAAAGCGGGCGATAATCGCTCCGCCGAGACTGACGCCGAACAAATGCGCTTTTTCAATCTCCAAATCGTCCAATAAATCGCTCAATTGGCGGCGCATGAGATCAATGCTCAGCTTATTTTTCGGACGGTCGGAAAAGCCGCGTCCATATTGGTCATAAATAATCACCCGCCAACCGGCTTCAACCAAGGGCGGCACATAACCCTGATAAGCCATCGACCCCAGCGTGCCGCCATGCACAATTACCACAGGCACACCATCAACCGGACCAAAAGCTTGATATGCGGTGACGCCGTGGCTCAGCGTCGCCGTTTGATAATTGCTGTCGGCGCGAAATTGAGCAGCGCTAATGGTTTCGCGGTCGGCGCGCCAATAAATAACGCCAAGCGCCAATAATAGAACGGCAATAATCGCGCCGATAATTTGTAAGGCGGCCATTTATTTTTCCTCATTTATGCGGACGCGGCCGGTTTCCTCTCCGTTGCGCGGGTCGAGAAACAATAGCAATGCGCCTTTTTCCTCTTGTAGATGGACGATAACACGGGTCGCCCCGTTTTCAATGCCGACCAGCCGCGCGCCTTCGGGAATGGTGATTTCTGACAGATCGAAATCGCGTGTAATGGGCGCTTCCAGCGCGGAAAGGCGCGCTATCACCGTGCTGATGACCACTGCTGCGCCGCCGACCAGCAAAACCCCCAATAAAATCACCGTGACGAGTAATATCCGCACATGGCGCGGATTGGGCGCTGGAATATCTTCAGAAGAAGTTTCCGCGACGCTCGGATTTCCTGTATCTTGAGACATGGTCGACACTCCAAATAATGTTCTCGCCTTTGCCGTCACCTATACGCAAGATGGCGACCGATTGGATAAAACCCTCGCCGCCGCCTCTGCCGATTTATCGCGCGCGCGGCTGCAGGAGCTTGTGAAAGCCGGTCACTGCACGGTCACGAGGCGACAGGCTGACCAGACCATAAAAGACCCTTCATGGCGGGTCAAACAAGATGATATTGTCGCCCTCACCCTGCCGCCGCCCGTCGACACGACGGTGAAAGCGCAAAGCATTGGGCTTGATGTGTTGCATGAGGACGCCGATTTGCTGGTCGTCAATAAACCGGCTGATATGGTGGTGCATCCCGCACCCGGCAGCCCCGATGGCACGCTGGTTAATGCGCTGCTGGCCCATTGTGGCGACAGCCTGTCGGGCATTGGCGGCGAAAAGCGCCCGGGCATCGTCCATCGCCTCGATAAGGATACGAGCGGCATTATGGTGGTGGCAAAAAATGATGCGGCGCATCAGGGCTTGTCGGAGCAATTTGCCGCGCATGGTCGCGACGGGCGTATGCAGCGGCTTTATTGGGCTCTGGTTTGGGGCGAACCACTGCCCGGTGTCGGCACCGTGGATGCGGCACTCGTCCGCAGTGCCAATAATCGCAAGAAAATCGCTGTCTCTAAATCCCCCCTCTCAGCCAGCAATTCGGCGCGCCATGCCGTGACCCATTATAGGCGGCTCGAAAGCTATGCCAAAAATAAGGTAAGCCTGATTGAGTGTCGGCTGGAGACCGGCCGCACGCATCAAATTCGCGTGCATATGGCGCATATCGGCCATCCGGTGCTGGGTGACAAGCTGTATGGCACGGGTATGAAAAGCCGCGCCATGCACCTCACCGAAGCGCAAAAAACTGCGCTTGAGGCGCTCGACCGCCAAGCCCTGCACGCCGCCGCTTTGGGCTTTGAACACCCGCGCACCGGCGAAACGCATTTTTACGAGGCCCCCCTGCCGAATGATTTGACCAACCTCTTGGAAGCGATGAAAAAGCCACCTATATAAAGCTTATGGGCAAGGATGAGACAGCAAAGGCGGAAAAGAAATCAGCCGCCCCATCTACAGCACTGGCTCCGGCACCCAATCCGGAGGGCAGTCTGTCGCGCTATCTAAACGACATCAAAAAATTTCCAATGCTAGAGGCCGATGAGGAATTCACCCTAGCGAAAGATTATGCCAACACGGGCGATAAGGGCGCAGCGCATAAGCTGGTGACCAGCCATTTGCGCTTGGTGGCGAAAATCGCCATGGGTTATCGCGGCTACGGCCTGCCGATTGGCGAGGTGATTTCTGAGGGCAATGTCGGGCTGATGCGCGCCGTGCAAAAATTTGACCCCGATCGGGGCTTTCGCCTTGCCACTTATGCCATGTGGTGGATTCGCGCGCAGATACAGGAATATATTTTGCGCTCTTGGTCGCTGGTTAAAATCGGCACCACGGCGGCGCAGAAAAAGCTGTTTTTCAATTTGCGCCGTTTGAAGGGCGAGATTAACGCGATTGATGGCGGCGCGCTAAAGCCCGAGCAGGTCAGCGAGATTGCCGAGCGGCTGGGCGTTGAAAATGACGAAGTGACGATGATGGAAGGCCGCATGAGCGGCGGCGATGCCTCGCTCAACGCACCAATGAAGGCCGGTGAAGACGGTGACGATGAATGGCAGGACTGGCTGGAAGATGAGGCGGCCACGCCAGAAATGGTGGTGGCTGACGACAGCGAGCGCGATGCGCGCCGCAAAGTACTGGTCGCCGCCATGGCCGGATTGAATGAACGGGAACGTGCCATTCTCATGGCGCGCCGCCTCGCCGACCCGCCACGAACGCTGGAAGAGCTGGCGCAAGAACATGATGTCAGCCGCGAGCGCATCCGCCAGATTGAAACTCGCGCCTTTGAGAAATTAAGGAAGGCGATGATGAAGGGGGCCGGTGAGAGTGGGCTTATCGAAGGTAAGGTTGTTGAGGGGTAATTGAATAGCCTAATCGCGTCTCGCGAGGCGCACTAAGGCTCATTTCATTCGCCAAGTGCTTTTACCGCTTGGGACAGGCAGTCGATTTAGTCCTCAAAAGGATCCTTAACAAGAATCGTGGCGTCGCGCTCGGGGCTGGTGGACAAGAGCGTGACGGGGGCGCCGATAAGCTCTTCAATATAGCGCACATAGCGCACCGCTTGGGCCGGCAAATCGGCCCATGACCGCGCGCCGAAACTGCTTTCGCCGCTCCAGCCCTCCAGCGCTTCATAGACCGCCTCAATGCGCGCTTGCTCGGCCGCATTTGCGGGCAGATAGTCAATCGCCTCGCCGTCCAGCCTATAGCCGGTGCAAATTTTAATCTCGTCAAAGCCGTCCAACACATCGAGCTTAGTCAGCGCAATGCCATCAATGCCCGCCGTCTTCACCATTTGGCGCACCAGCACCGCATCAAACCAGCCGCAGCGCCGCTTGCGCCCCGTCACCGTGCCGAACTCGTGCCCGCGCTCGCCCAGCTTTTGCCCGACTTCATTGTCTTGCTCGGTTGGGAACGGCCCCTCGCCCACCCGCGTGGTATAGGCTTTGGTGATGCCCAGCACATGGCTGAGCGCGGCCGGGCCCAGCCCGCTGCCGGTCGCCGCCTGTCCGGCAATGGTGTTGGAAGAGGTGACAAACGGGTAAGTGCCGTGGTCGACATCAAGCAGCACGCCTTGCGCGCCCTCAAACAAAATACGCTGACCGGCGCGGCGCGCTTCGTCCAGCAGTTTCCATACCGGCGCCATATAGGTGGTGAGCTGCGGCCCAATCTCCATGAGCTTGGCTTTCAGTTCCGCGCCGTCAAATTCCGGCAAGGCCAGCCCCCGGCGCAGCGTATTGTGATGCACCAGCAGGTTTGCGATTTTGGCGTCCAACGTATCAGGGTCGGCCAAATCGGTGAGGCGCAGGGCGCGGCGGCCCACCTTATCTTCATAGGCCGGACCAATGCCGCGCTTGGTGGTGCCGATTTTAACGCCTGCATTGGCATTTTCTCGCGCCGCATCAAGCTCTTGGTGCAGCGGCAAAATCAGTGTCGCATTTTCAGCAATTTTCAAATTTTCGGGCGAGACGGCAACCCCCTGCCCGCGCAATGTCTCAATCTCAGACAAGAGCGCCCACGGGTCGACCACCACGCCATTGCCGATGACCGACAGTTTGCCCTCGCGCACAATGCCCGACGGCAAAAGCGACAGCTTATAAACTTTGCCATTAATGACCAGCGTATGACCGGCATTGTGACCGCCCTGAAAACGCGCCACCACATCGGCACGCAAGCTCAGCCAATCCACAATTTTGCCTTTGCCCTCATCGCCCCATTGCGAGCCGATGACTACAACATTGGCCATATGCCTGTCCTCTCTTTGCTAGAAACTCAGTTGCTTAACATGCACCACTTGAGGCAGGGCTTCCAACTCTTTCAGCACATCGGCGCTCGCTTCATTGTCAATATTGACCAATGAAATGGCATCGCCCCCGGGCTTTTCGCGGCCCAGCTGAAAGCTGGCAATATTAATGCCGTGCTGACCTAACGCACTGCCCAGAGCGCCGATAAAGCCCGGCGCATCGGTATTGGTAACATAGAGCACACGCGGTGCCAGTTCAGCATGAATATTAATGCCCTTAACCTGAATGATGCGGGGCTTACCGTCAGAAAACACCGTGCCAGCAACCGAACGCTGCTGGCGTTCGGTCTTCAGCGTCAGGCGGATATAGCTGTCAAACGCTCCCGTCGAGTCTCGCTTCACCTCTGACACGGTGATACCGCGTTCTTTGGCAATGGCCGGGGCTGAGACCATGTTGACGTCAGCCAAAAGCGGACGCAATAAACCGGCCATAATGGCTGAGGTTAACGGCGCTACATTCAGGCCACTGACTTCACCGACATATTCAATCTCTGCGCCCTCAATGCCGCTTTCGGTCAATTGTCCGGCAAACAGGCCAAGCTGCTCGGCCAGCGCCACATAGGGACGTAAACGCGGCGCATCTTCGGCAGAGATGGACGGCATATTAATGGCATTGGTCACCGCGCCGGTCATCAGATAATCGGCCATTTGCTCAGCCACTTGCAGGGCAACATTTTCCTGCGCTTCAGAGGTCGACGCGCCCAAATGCGGCGTGCAAACAACGTTTTCTATATTGAACAAGGCATTGCTCTGCGCCGGTTCTTCTTCAAACACATCGAGTGCAGCACCGGCCACATGGCCGCTTTCAAGTGCCGCTTTCAACGCCGCTTCATCGATCAGACCGCCACGCGCACAGTTAATGATGCGCACGCCTTTTTTGGTTTTCGCCAAAGCGTCGGCATTGATGATGTTGCGGGTCTTGTCGGTCAGCGGCGTGTGCAGGGTTACGAAATCAGCCTTTGCCAACACATCATCGAGCTCGGCTTTTTCAACACCGATTTCCAAAGCGCGCTCGGGCGTTAGAAACGGATCAAAGGCGACCACTTTCATTTTCAGGCCCAAGGCGCGGGTGGCGGCGATGGAGCCGATATTGCCGCAACCGACAACGCCCAGCGTTTTGCCAGTTAGCTCGACGCCCATAAAGCGCGATTTTTCCCATTTGCCATCATGTGTGGAGGCATTAGCTTCGGGAATTTGCCGCGCCAGCGCAAACATCATGGCAATGGCGTGCTCAGCTGTGGTGATGGAATTGCCGAAGGGCGTGTTCATCACCACAATGCCTTTTTGCGTGGCGGTTGGCAGGTCGATATTATCGACGCCAATACCGGCGCGGCCGATGACTTTCATATTGGTCGCCGCCTCCAAAACCGGCGGGGTCGCCTTAGTAGAAGAGCGCACGGCCATGCCGTCATACTTGCCGATGATCTTAATCAGCTCTTGCTTATCAAGGCCGGTAATCACATCCACCTCAACACCGCGATCTTTGAAAATCTGCTCGGCAGCCGGACTCATTTTATCTGCAATCAATACTTTAGGCATTTTGCGCCTCCATTTTGGCAGTTTGAAAGGCCCAATCGAGCCAGGGGGTCAGGGCGGCAAGGTCGGCGGCATCTACCGTCGCCCCAACCCAAATGCGTAAGCCCGCCGGTGCGTCGCGGTAAGCGCCGATATCATAGGCGACGCCTTCTTCATCCAAGAGCGCGGCAATGCGCTTGGCCAGCGCCGCTTGTGTGTCGGCGTCCATAGCCAGCACATCTGCATCGACGATTTTCAGGCACATGCTGGTGGTTGATTGATTGGCCGCCTCTTCGCACAAATTGGCGATCCAATCCGTTGCCGCAACCCAGTCATTCAGCACTTTATTGTTGTCGGCGACACGGCCCAGCAAGCCGCCCAAACCGCCAATGCGTTCAGCCCAGTCGAGCGCATCGATATAATCTTCCAGCGCTAACATGGATGGTGTGTTGATGGTCTCGCCTTTAAATATGCCCTCAATCAGCGCACCGGCTTTGGTCAGGCGAAAGATTTTCGGCAGCGGCCAGCTTGGCGTATAGCTTTCTAGCCGCGCCACGGCGCGCGGTGACAAGATAATCATGCCGTGGCCGCCCTCGCCGCCCAGCACTTTTTGCCAGCTATAAGTGGTCACATCGAGCTTGTCCCACGGCAAGTCCATCGCAAAAGCGGCGGAGGTGGCGTCGCATAAGGTCAGCCCTTCGCGGTCATTAGCAATCCAGTCGCCATTGGGCACGCGCACGCCCGACGTTGTGCCGTTCCAAGTAAAGGCGACATCGCGGGTAAATGCGACCTCGCTCAAATCAGGCAGCGCGCCATAATCGGCTTCCATTACGCGAATATCGTCGAGTTTCAGCTGTTTCACCGCATCGGCAATCCAGCCCTTGCCGAAGCTTTCCCAGCCTAAAATATCAAGCCCGCGCGCGCCCAGCATGGTCCACATGGCCATTTCATAGGCACCGGTGTCAGAGGCCGGCACAATGCCTATGCGATAATTTTGTGGCACGCCCAAAATGGCGCGGGTTTTATCAATCGCCTCAGCGAGGCGTGTTTTACCAGGCTTAGAGCGATGCGAGCGGCCCAAAACCGCGTCTTCCAATGCTTGTAAGGAATAGCCCGGCCGCTTGGCGCATGGTCCGGACGAAAAATCGGCGCGTGCCGGACGCAATTCCGGCTTTGCAATCTGTTTCATATCAACCCTTCCAGATCGTTGCCTCTCGTTGGGGAGAGGTGTCCCACGGGTGATATAGGGGGAATCCTTAATTTACGCAAGTTGACTATTGCCAGTCTCGGGAAACCGGCTTCAACTGTTTATTAATAAAAACAAGAACGAGCCTACCGATGGAAAAATCCTACGAGACCTGCATGAAACTTTTGCGCATTTCAAAACCGATGTGAGGGCTGAAGACTTCGTCTCCAATGCGGATTTAACCGAATATGATTTATCCCGTTTCCGCCCCATGTCTGAAGCACTGGCCGATACGGAAAGGAAGCTCAAGACGAAAACCATTACCTTTCGTTTGTCAGAGGATTTGCTGGCCATGCCGAAAGCCGAGGCGTAAGCCAAAGATGTGCCCTATCAAAGGCTGATGCAGCAGCTTTTAGCCTAGGAACTAATGCGCCAACGGCCCGTTCCCGCCGCCAATATCAGGGGCGAATTTAATGGCTTGGTGGACATAGTCGAGCGAGTTTTCGGTCGCTTGGCGCAGTGTGGCATCATCAGGGTAACCGGCGGAATCGTGCGGCGCATCGGCAATGATATGCTTGGCTATTTGCCCGCTCAGCGCACTGGCCAGCGTGCACCCCGTGCCATGCGTGTTGCTGGTGTCGAGGCGCTCATGCTCGAACATATGCATGCCCGATTGCAACGCCAGCAGGTCAGTGACCACCTTATCGCTGCCATGCCCGCCCTTAATCAGCGCGGCGTGCGCCCCCGCTTCCATCAGAGTGTCGGCGGCGCGTTTCATATTATCAATGCTGTCAACATCGCGCCGCGTCAGCAGACTCGCCTCGGGCAGGTTTGGCGTCACCACCAAGGCCTGATTGACCAAAAGAGATTGCAGCGCATCCATGGCGTCATCTTGCAGGAGCCTATCGCCCGATGTCGCAACCATGACCGGGTCGACCAGCATGGGCAGTTTCGGGGCAAGCCGGTCGCGCGCCTCGGCCACCGCTTCAATCACCTCGCACGTCGCCAACATGCCGGTCTTCATCATATCGGCCCCGATATCGCTGATGATGGAGGTCATTTGACTGACCACAAAGGCGGGAGGCACGGGGCTTATATCTTGTACGCCCAGCGTGTTTTGCGCGGTCAGGGCTGAAATAGCGGTGGTGGCATAAGCGCCTTGGGCCATAATGGCTTTAATATCGGCTTGAATACCCGCGCCGCCGCCCGAGTCAGAGCCGGCGACAACCAGAACTTTGCCTAAAGAGGAGGTGTCGCTCACGCAGCGACCGATTGAATGCGGCCGACAATTTCGGCCACCACATTCTGCACCAGCGCCGCATCATCGCCCTCGCCCATGACCCGGATGAGCGGCTCTGTGCCGCTTTCGCGAATGACCAGACGGCCGCTATTGCCCAGCTTCTGCTCACCGGCGCGAACGGCGGCAATGACCTCGTCATTTTCCAGCGGCACACCGGCATTGAAGCGGACATTCTCCAGAATTTGTGGCACCGGGTCAAAAACGCGGCACAAATCAGAGACCGGACGCTCGGTTTGCTTCATCACTGCCAGAACTTGCAACGCGGCAACCAGCCCGTCACCGGTCGTGCCGAAATCACTCATCACCATATGGCCCGATTGCTCGCCACCCAAATTAAAGCCGTACTGGCGCATATGCTCCACCACATAGCGGTCGCCCACTTGCGTGCGTGCCAAGCTCAGCCCGCTGCCTTGCAAATGGCGTTCCAGCCCCAAATTCGACATCACCGTTGCGACAATGCCCGGCGCACTCAGCAATTCGCGACGCTGCCAATCACCGGCAATCAGCCCCATCAACTGATCGCCATCGACCATTTTGCCGTTTTCATCGCAGACAATCAGCCTGTCGGCATCGCCGTCCAGCGCAATGCCGATATCGGCTTTTTCAGCCCGCACCTTATCGGCCAATGCGCCAGTATCGGTCGAACCGCAATCTTTATTAATGTTAAAGCCGTCCGGCTCCACGCCGATGGACGCCACGTCCGCGCCCAATTCCCACAGCGCGGTTGGCGCCACCTTATACGCTGCGCCATTGGCGCAATCGATGACCAGCTTAATGCCCTCAAGGCTCATCTCGCGCGGGAAGGTGCGCTTGGCAAATTCAATATAGCGCGCCTGACTGTCATCAATGCGCTTGGCGCGTCCCAATTCAGCCGCCGGCACCAGCTCGCCGGCCGGCGCGTCCATCAACTGTTCAATCTCATATTCAATTTTATCGGAAAGCTTAAACCCGTCCGGCCCGAACAGCTTAATGCCATTATCTTCGAATTCATTATGCGAGGCGGAAATCATCACGCCGATGTCGGCCCGCAAAGAGCGCGTCAAAAACGCCACGGCGGGGGTCGGAATCGGCCCGAACAGGAACACATCCATGCCCATTGAGGTGAAACCGGCCACCAGCGCCGGTTCAATCATATAGCCGGAAAGCCGCGTATCCTTGCCAATCACCACGCGATGGCGATGCTCACCACGGCGGAAATGCCGCCCCGCCGCCATGCCCAATCGCAAAGCCGTCTCGGCGGTCATCTTCTCACCATTGACGCGCCCGCGAATACCATCCGTGCCGAAATATTTTCTAACCATGCCCCTATGTCGCAAAAACTAGCGCGACAGCGCAAATCACAAGCTGTTGCAATTTGTTACTTTTTAGAGATTTGTTCCCAAACGGCCACGCAGCAGCAGCGCGTGGGTGAGCTGACGCACATCATGGGTGCGGATATAATCCACCCCTTGCGCCACAGCCAGCATTTCCGCCGCCAAGCTTATCGGGCCGCTTTCAGCCACGGAAATATCAGCCACCGCACGCAAAAAGCTTTTGCGCGACACGCAAACCACCACCGGCAGGCCAAATTCGGCCTTGAGGCGATGCAATCCGCCCAGCACATTAAGCGAGGTCTCAGGCTGATTGCCGAGAAAAAACCCCATGCCCGGGTCGAGGGTGATTTTTTTGAGCGCCACACCGGCTTGTTCTAAAGCCCCAAGACGCGCCTCAAAAAAACGGAAGATATGCTGCCAAATATCGCCTTTTGGCGGTTCTTGGCGCGTTGCAATGCCCTTGGCTTGAATCGCGTGCATCAGCACCAAACGCCCGTCATAATCGGCCAGTTCATCGTAAAACGAGGGCTCGGCAAAGCCATTAATGTCATTCAACCAAGCCGCCCCTTGCGCCATCGCCCAACGCTGGGTGTCAGGCTGAAAACTGTCAACGCTGAGCGGCACGCCAAGCTTTTGCAAATCGGGCCAGACGGCAGACAGCCGCGCAATCTCGGTTTCGGGCGTCACATTTCCGGCATCGGGATGGCTGGAGGCCGGTCCGATATCCAACACATGCGCCCCGTCATCGACAAGTTTTTGCGCCTGCGCCAAAGCCGCATCGGGCGACAAAAAATCACCGCCGTCAGAAAAACTGTCGGCGGTGATGTTTAATATGCCAAATATTCGCGCCATGCGACGCCGTTTTTCGCTTTTACGTGCCTTGCGGCTCTGCGCCGCCGACACCGGCCGATCCTGTTGTCGGGAATGGGGATGCCGGGCCGCCACTTTGCGGGTAATTATCATCTTCGGGCCGATGAGGCATGTCGCCTTTCAACAGGCCGATAATTTCGTCACCGCTCAGCGTTTCATATTCCAGCAAGCCTTTGGCAATGGTGTGCAAATCTTCCATTTTCTCGGTGCAGATTTTGCGTGCCATTTCATAACCTTCTTCAACCAGCTTACGCACTTCAAGGTCAATCTTGCGCTGCGTTTCCTCAGACATGTTTTGCTTTTGCGCCACCGAATGACCGAGGAAAACTTCCTGCTCGTTTTCACCATAAGCCAGTGGGCCCATTTCTTCGCTCATGCCATATTGGGTGACCATGGCCTTGGCCATGTTGGTCGCCATTTGAATATCTGACGAGGCACCCGAAGTAACTTTTTCGTCACCGAAAATCAGCTCTTCGGCAATGCGACCGCCCATGGCGACCGCCAAATCGGCCTTCATTTTGCCGCGCGTGACCGATACTTGGTCACGCTCAGGTAAGCGCATCACCATGCCCAGTGCGCGACCGCGTGGAATAATCGTTGCCTTGTGCACCGGATCAGAGGCTTCCATATTCAACGCCACCAGCGCATGACCACCTTCGTGATAAGCGGTCAGGCGCTTTTCATCATCGGTCATCACCATAGAGCGACGCTCTGCGCCCATCATCACCTTGTCCTTAGCGTCTTCAAATTCCTGCATGGAAACCAGTCGCTTGGCGCGACGCGCCGCCAGCAAAGCCGCTTCATTGACCAGATTGGCCAAGTCAGCACCCGAAAAGCCCGGAGTGCCGCGCGCAATGGTGCGCGCATCCACATCGGTCGCCAATGGTGTTTTCTTCATATGCACTTTGAGAATTTTTTCTCGACCGATAATATCGGGGTTTGGCACAACAACTTGACGGTCGAAGCGACCGGGGCGCAGCAAGGCCGGATCCAATACGTCGGGGCGGTTGGTGGCGGCAATGAGAATAATGCTCTCATTGGCTTCAAAGCCGTCCATTTCGACTAATAATTGGTTCAGCGTTTGCTCGCGCTCATCATTGCCACCGCCGAGACCGGCACCGCGATGACGGCCGACCGCGTCAATCTCGTCGATAAAGATAATGCAAGGCGCATTGGCTTTGGCCTGCTCAAACATGTCGCGGACACGGCTCGCGCCGACACCGACAAACATTTCAACAAAATCTGAGCCTGAAATAGAGAAGAAAGGCACATTGGCCTCACCGGCAATGGCTTTGGCCAACAACGTTTTACCTGTGCCCGGAGGGCCGACCAGCAGGGCGCCTTTCGGAATACGTCCGCCAAGACGCTGAAATTTCGTCGGGTCTTTCAAAAACTCGACAATCTCCTGCAAATCATCTTTCGCTTCATCAATACCTGCGACATCATCAAAAGTGACACGGCCTTGCGCTTCATTGAGCAGTTTGGCTTTTGACTTTCCAAAGCCCATTGCGCCGCGACCGCCGCCTTGCATTTGCCGCATGAAAAACACCCATACGCCGATAAGCAATAGCATTGGGAACCATGAAATCAGCACACCGAGCAATGTCGGGGAACCGGAACTGTCAGGCTTGGCAGTAATGGAGACACCCCGCTCTTGCAAGCGTTGTACAAGCGTTGGGTCATTGGGCGGCGCATGGGTCGAGAAAGACGAGCCGTCCGAATATTGGCCGCTAATCGCGTCACCCTCAATGGTAACCGACGCGACTGTTCCCGCATCCACTTCAGCAACAAATTGCGAAAAGTTGATGTTGCGATTAGACGTCTGCGCTGAAGGGCCCTGAAATACGTTAAACAGGGTAAACAACATCAGGCCGACAACCAACCAGACAGCAATATTTCTCATACCATTCACCGTTTCACCTTTGTATCAGACACTGTTTTGCTATGTTAATTAAATATAAGCACGCCTGCGTCTGTTTTCTAGCCCTGACCACCGGCAATAATGTCGCGGTAGAAGCCGTGATAATAAACGCTGTGCAACTGAAAGCCCGTTTCGCCTTCAACGGATGACAATAAAAGCGGACAATCGAGCAACCTGTCACCATCAAAAATACCGAGTAGAGCGGCATAATATGCGGCAGGAACGGTTGTGTCGAAGGCAAGGCCGCGCGCGCGCATCTCCGCTACGCCTTGCGACCCAAGCGCACCCAATCTCAGCTTTTTCGCTCTTTTTGTGCTCGAAAAAGTAAAGCGCCTATCAAAATGACTGTGAAATCGACCATCATTGCCTGAGGTGATGTCGCATATCGCCACAGGCGCGGGACAAGCCGCTGCCTCACGGCCCAAAAATAATTGATGTTTTCGCCAGCGCATAAGCAAGCCGCCCACAGAAGCGGCGCCATGCGGGGTTTCTTCAATCTGTTGCAAAAGACGGTTGGTTTTCTTTTGTTTCACCGGGTGGGCATGCTGGCCAAAATACTGCACAAAGCGGCCGAGAAAGCGTTGCCTATACACTAGAGGCAAAGCGTCAAAATCGGCACGCGGCAGGCTCAGCACGCCATAAGCATGCCATTTAGCATAATGGTCGAGCCAAGCCGTCAGCTTTTTATCCAAAGCCGTTTGCATTGCGCGCATTTCACGCGCCATTTCAGAAAGCCGCGCCACATCCAACCCATGCTCTGCCAAAAGCGGCAACAAACGCCGCCAGCGCACGCGCTCAAATCGCGGGTCATGATTGCTCGGGTCTTCAATAACCGGCAAAGCGGCTTTATGAGCCAGTGCTTTGACATCTTCACCGGCATAATCCAAGAGGGGACGCAAAAGCAAAATAGGAGCAGCAGCGGTGTGCATAAGCTGGCGCGATGCCATGCCGGCGAGACCGCTGACACCACTGCCCCGCGCCAAGCGCATTAAAACTGTTTCTGCTTGATCGTCACGATGATGCGCCAAAACCAGCGCCTGCGCCCCGTGCTTGGCGCACCAATCGGCCATAAGGCGGAAGCGCAAATTACGTGCCTGTTGCTGAATATCTGTCGGGCTGAGCTTCACACTAGCCAACAATGTCACATGTGGCAGGCGCAATTTTTCACATTGCGCCGCCACTTGCGCGGCTTCTGCGGCAGCTTCTTGGCGTAGTCCGTGATCGACAGTCAGCACGGTAAAACGCGGCGCGCCTCTTAGCAGCGAGGCTTGCGCGGCCAAAGCCAGTAAGCCCATTGAGTCACCGCCGCCTGACACAGCCAAAGCAAAATGGCTGTCTGCATCAAATGGCTGCAGGTTTGTCAAAAACAAGGAAGCTGTCGGTTTACGAGGCACAACCGGCCCGCTTTTTCTCAATCAGAGCGCGCTTGGCAACCGCGGCAGGCGCATCGGGAAATTTCGCATTCAACTCGGCAAAGGCATCGCATCCGGTTTTCTTTTCGCCCAAAGCGGTCAGCGTCATGCCCAATTTCAACAGGCTGTCGGGGGCTTTTTTGCTGCCTGCATAGGTTGTGTAACCGACCAGAAAGGCTTGCGCCGCTTGCTTATATTGGCGTTGCACATAGAAAGTCTCGCCAAGCCAATATTGGGCGTGACCGGCCATTTTATGGGATGGAAAACGCTCAACAAGAGATGCAAAATCGACGCGCGCACCAGCATAATTGCCATTTTGCAAATCGCCCAAAGCGCGCTCATACAGTGCTTTCGGATCATCCAACGGAACGCGCACCGGCGTATTGAAATCGGCTAAATCTTCAATATTGCCTTCGCCGACTAGCGGCGTGGTCACGTCAATCACGGCTGAGGCATCGGCCAGACTGGCGACCGGCGCAGCGCTTCTGACAAAACCGATAACTTCAGGCTCAGCCGAGGAAGATGAAATGCCCTGATTGGCGCGCATCATGCCGCCTTCCAAAGATTGAAAACGAAATTCATTATCCGATGACGCCTTATCGACGCGTTGCGTGAGATTTTGCATATCAATCATCATGCGGTCGGTTTGTGCCTGTAATAGGCGCAGCATTTCGACCAATTGATTGAACTGCACGCGGTCAGCCGCCGCCGCCGTGCCGGCTGCGTCAGAGGCCGCTTGCGATACAGGCGCAGCAAAAGCATCTTGGGCTGACAAAAGCCGCGCCTCGAGCACTTCAAGGCGTTGTTGCAATCCTCGCGTTCCGGCCAAACGATTGCGGTTTTGCAATGTGCGCTGCGCTTCCAATAATTGCTCAAGTTGGGCGACACGCAATTCCAATGCCTCAACGCGCTCGCCCGCGACCGCATCATCGCCTGAATTGCGCGGCGCAAAATCAGACGGCACGCGCGGCCCGTTTTGCGCCAAAAGCGGCGAAACCATCAAAATAGCGGTCAAAAAAGCAGTAAATAATTTCATCATTTACCTCTATGCGCTTCAAAATCGGCGAAAAAAAGGCAGAAAAAAGGGCACCAAAGGTGCCCTTAAATCACTTTTCGTGAATTTAGCGAATGGTCGCTACCGCGCGTCGGTTTTTCGACCAGCAGGCCTCCTCCGAGCACAAGGAGACCGGACGCTCTTTACCATAAGAAATGGTTTGCAAGCGGCTGCCATTCACACCTTCGCTAATCAGGAAGTCGCGCACCGCATTGGCACGACGCGCGCCCAAAGCAAGGTTATATTCGCGGGTGCCTCGCTCATCAGCGTGGCCCTCAATAATCAAAGTAATACTTCCATTTTGCGCCAGCCATTGCGCCTGATTGCGCAATGTGGCGCGCGCTGAGCCGTCAAGATTGGATTGGTCAGTTTGGAAGAAAACACGGTCGCCCACATTTTGCACCAAATATTGTGCTGACGACCCTGCCGAACCGGTTGAGACAGCTGTCGATGTTGATGTCGAGGCAGGCTCGTTGGTTGACGCACAACCCGCCAAAGTCAGTCCGGCCACGGCCATGGAAATTAGAATTTTTGATTTTGTCGACTGTCCCATCGAATGCTCCTAAGTCTGTGCAGACATAATGCCTGCCCCTCGGTTGTAATTTAGCCAAAATATGCACAAATGCAAATCAAAGGTCGGATTAAACGGTTTTGATTACAATTACATGACTCATCGGATCAACGGCGACCAAGCCGGGTCAGAGGCCCAGCCGGGGGTTGCAATCGGTCGTTCATTATGACCCGTAACATCAACCGTCCATAGGGTCGGGCCTTGGTCTGCCCCACGCCCCTCTCTAAAAAAGGCAATAACCCGTCCATTTGGTGACCATGCAGGCCCTTCATTGTGATAGCCCTCGGTCAAAATGCGCTCGCCGCTGCCGTCGGTTTTCATAACCCCGATGAGGAAACGGCCATTCAGCGTCTTGGTAAAAGCAATCAAATCGCCGCGCGGCGACCAGACCGGCGTCGCATAGCGCCCTTCGCCATAAGAAATACGCCGCACATTTGAACCGTCCGCTTCCATCACATAAAGTTGCTGCGAGCCCATGCGGTCACTTTCAAACACCACTTGGCTACCATCAGGGGCATAGCAAGGCGCGGTATCAATCGCCAGAGACGAGGTCAACCGTCGCGTCTCACGGGTGCGTAAAGCCATAGTGTAAAGATTGGAATTGCCGTTGCGCTCAAGGCTCATAATGATTTTCTGCCCATCGGGCGAAAACCG
>MDTG01388531.1_pt1 | contig 29742 bp, 28 predicted proteins | sample 811421 | NCBI WGS metagenome assembly MDTG01 (sample SAMN05326645, study PRJNA326480) | marine metagenome | isolation source: seawater | place: Pacific Ocean: South East | collected 2011 | reverse complement strand
GTAATTGGAAAAGGTGGAGCGACTATAAGAGAAATAGTTGAAACATCTGGAGCAAAAGTTGATGTGAAAGATACTGGTGAAGTAACAGTTGCTGCTCCAGATGAAGTTTCAAGAAATAAAGCTATAGAGTTCATTAAAAATCTTATTGCAAAACCTGAAGTCGGAAAAATTTACAAAGGTAAAGTAGTAAAAATAATGGAATTTGGAGCTTTCGTTAATTTTTTAGGAAAACAAGACGGTTTAGTTCATATATCTGAGCTAGCAGCTAAGAGAGTTGCAAAAGTTGGAGACGTTGTAAAAGAAGGCGATGAGGTTTCTGTGAAAGTAGTAGGGTTTGATAGGGGAAAAGTTAAACTTTCAATGAAACAGGCTACAGCTTAAATTAAATTTTGTATTCAAAATTTTGAGATTCTTTATTTACTTGAAGTTCTATAGCTCCATTTCGTAAATGAAATTTTCTTGCCATATCAGTCAAAGGTGAAAGTGTTATTAATCTATTTAAATGATTTGATCGTTTAATTTTTTTAAAAACTTCTTTTACTATTAATTTTCCTCCCCCTTTTTTTTTAGACCAAACAGTATAAGCGACAGCAATTCTACCACCTTTTTGATCCCTCATCGCGCTTTGCAAATACGCATCTTTGGTCATTAAATCTAACTCTTTTACAGTTTTTGGAATATCGTTGGTATAACCAAAGCACATAATTGCGCAGATTTCATTCTTGTACTTAACACCAAAAATTTTTCTTCCGTAACTTGTTCTAAATCTCATATCTAGCTCCGGTCTGACAGGATCTTCATTGATATTACAAGATTTTAATTCAATAAGTTCAGCACCTTTGATCCATTCAAAAAAATCTTTAAATTTAATTTTTACTTTTTTATTCAAATTTTTCATCGTAATAATCTATTAAATATTTATTTATTTAGTTATGAATGTTTGCAGATCAGGATATATTTTTGGGATTTGGCATTCCGACTTTATTATAACCAGCATCAACATAATGTATTTCACCAGTTACTCCAGCCGCAAGATCACTTACCAAGTATAAAGCGGAATTTCCAACATCTTTAATATCTACATTTCTTTTTAGAAAAGAATGATCTTCATTCCACTTATATAAAAATTTTGCATCTCCAATTGCTGAAGCGGCTAAAGTTTTTATTGGTCCAGCACTGATAGCATTTACTCTAATTTTTTTTGGACCTAAATCTCTAGCTAAATATTTTACACTGGCCTCAAGCGCAGATTTACAAACACCCATCACATTATAATTTGGAATAGCTTTTGTAGACTCATATGTAAGTGTAAGCATACTTCCGTTCTCTCTCATTATCTTCGAGGCCTCTTTGGCCACTTCTGTAAACGAAAAACATGAGATTAACATACTTTTTAAAAAATTTTCTCTTGAAGTATTAAGATATTCTCCAGATAATTCCGATTTATCTGAAAAAGCAACAGCGTGTACAACGAAATCAATACCACCCCATTTTGCTTTGATATCTTCAAAGAGTTTGATTATTTCTTCTTTATTTTCAACATTACAACTAAGTGTAAAATCTGAATTCAAAGATTTAGCTAATGGAACCACTCTTTTTTTGAGTGCTTCTCCTAAATAAGTAAAAGCTAATTCTGCTCCTGCTTCTGCGAGTTTTTGGGATATACCCCAAGCAATTGATCGCTCATTTGCAACTCCCATTATTAATCCCTTTTTTCCTTTGACTAAATTCATTTAAATTTTCTCAAAAATTAGTGTTGCGTTTGTACCTCCAAAGCCGAAGCTATTTGACATTACTGACTTTAAGTCAATGTTTTTTTCAGTTTTTTGAAGAATTGGAAACTTTTTTGCCTCATCATCGATTTCGTTTATGTTTGCTGAACCTGTAATAAAATTGTTTTTCATCATTATGAGACAATAAATAGCCTCATGCACTGATGCAGCGCCCAGGGGATGTCCAGATAAAGATTTCGTTGAACTAATCTTAGGCAATTTTTCCTTAAATGTTTCACCAATTGCTTGCAATTCTGTTATGTCGCCTACAGGAGTTGAGGTACCATGCGTGTTAATATAATCGATTTTATTTCTTGAAGTTTCTAAAGCCATCTTCATACATCTCACTGCGCCTTCCCCAGATGGTGCTACCATATCATATCCATCTGAAGTTGCGCCATATCCAGTAATTTCTGCATAAATTTTTGCTCCTCTTGCTTTGGCGTGATCCAATTCCTCCAAGACTAAAACACCACCTCCACCAGCAATTACAAAACCATCTCTAGTTTTATCATATGCTCTCGAAGCCTTTTCAGGTGTATCATTATATTTTGATGAAAGGGCAGTCATTGCATCAAACATCGCTGTCATTGCCCAATGCAATTCTTCACTTCCACCCGCAAACATAATTTTTTGTTTTCCAGATTGAATTAATTCAACCGAATTACCAATACAATGACCGCTAGTAGCGCAAGCAGAGCTCATTGTATAGTTTACCCCTTTTATTTTAAAAGGAACTGCCAAAGTTGCGGATGCAGTACTTGCCATTGTTCTTGGAACTATAAATGGCCCCATTAATTTAGGTGTTTTTGCTCTGGTTTTATCAGCAGCTAAAATTACGTTTTCTATAGAAGGACCTCCAGAACCCATTACAATTCCAGTTGAAATATTACTTACTTCTTTTTCTTCTAAGCCAGAGTCTTTAATAGCTTCTTTCATAGCTATGTAATTATATGCAGAACCTGATCCCATAAACCTTATAGTTTTTCTATCTACATGATCTTGAATTTTTATGTTTGGTTTTCCATGTATGTTGCTTTTCAAGTTATGTTCTTTGTATTCATCAGAAAATGAAATCCCCGATTTGGAATTTAATAGAGATTGGTAAACTTCATCTTGATTATTTCCTAGACAAGATACTATTCCTAGTCCTGTTATAACTACTCTTTTCATGATTTAAATAATCCTACTTTCAAGTTTTCAGCTGTGTAAATTATTTTTCCATCAGTTCTCAATATACCATTTGCGAGCCCCACAGCAGTACCTTCTTTTTTTAAAATTCTTTTCATATTAATTTCATATGTTGCCATTTTAACTTTTTTTAGCACTTCACCTGTAAACTTTACAGAATTTACACCTAAAGCTCTTCCTTTTCCAGGTTCACCTATCCAACCTAGATAAAAACCTACTAGTTGCCACATTGCATCTAATCCTAAACAGCCAGGCATAACTGGATCATTTTGAAAATGACAATTAAAGAACCATAAACTATCTTTAATATCTAGCTCAGCTTTAATAAAACCTTTTTTAAATTCACCTGTATCTTTTTTAATTTCAGTTATTCTATCGAACATAAGCATAGGTGGTAATGGAAGTTTTGCATTACCTTCTCCAAATAAATCACCTTTTCCACACGAAATTAACTCATCGTAGTTGTAACTGCTTTTTTGCATAATTTAAGTTCATTGTTTTACTTGATTTATTAATAATTTTATATAAATAATTGTAAATTATATCAATATTAGACATTTTTTATGTACCAAAAAAAAGAAATTGCCAATAAATTAAGAACTTCGGGCCTAAGACCTACTAAACAAAGAATTTTGATAGCTAAAAACTTATTTGAAAGAGACAAAACTTTTCATTTTACCGTTGAGACACTTAATAATGAAATTAATAGCAAGGGAAAGGAGAGAGTTTCTTTGGCAACTATTTATAATACGGTAGAGGCATTCACAAAGGCGGGTCATATCAAACAAATTCTGACTAGCAAAAGCAAAAGTTATTTTGACACAAATATGAAATCTCACCATCATTTTTATGATGAAGAAACAAAAGAGCTTACTGATATTGATTACAAACGAGTCAAATTAAGCAAAGTTCCCAATCCGCCCAAAGGAAAAAAAATAAAAAATCTTGAAGTTGTAATTAGAATCCAAAAATAATTTACCGTATTGACTTTCTAGTTTAGAATAATTATAAACTAATTATCAAACAGATATAATATAAATATGAGTGTAGAGTTTAAAAAAAAAGGGAATGGTCAGTGTCCAGTAATGCATGGTAGTATGACTGAACAAACTAAACCTACACATTGGTGGCCAAAAAACCTTAATTTAGATATTTTACACCAACACGATTCTAAGACTAATCCAATGGATAAAAGTTTCGACTATAAAAAAGAGGTAAGAAAACTAAATTTTAAAGGCATTAAAAAAGACTTACTAAATTTAATGACTGATAGCCAAGAATGGTGGCCGGCTGATCTAGGTCATTACGGAGGTTTATTTATTAGGATGGCATGGCATTCTGCAGGAACATATAGAATAGCAGATGGAAGAGGAGGAAGTGGAACAGGGAATCACAGATTTGCTCCATTAAATTCTTGGCCAGACAATACTAATTTAGATAAAGCAAGACGCTTACTTTGGCCAATAAAGAAAAAATATGGAAACAAAATAAGCTGGGCAGATTTAATGATATTAGCCGGCAACATGGCTTATGAATCTATGGGTTTAAAAATGTATGGGTTTTCTTTTGGCAGGGAGGATATTTGGCACCCAGAAAAAGATGTCTACTGGGGTTCTGAAAAAGAGTGGCTACAAGACAAACGATATACAATTAATAGTGATAGAAAAACTTTAGCAAATCCATTAGCTGCAGTTGTAATGGGTTTAATTTACGTAAATCCAGAGGGTGTTGATGGTAAACCAGATCCATTAAGAACAGCTCATGACGTTAGAGAAACTTTTGGAAGAATGGCAATGAACGATGAGGAAACTTGTGCTCTAACTGTAGGAGGACACTCAGTAGGTAGAGCTCATGGAAATGGGGATGCTTCTTTATTAGGACCAGAGCCTGAAGCAGGAGAAATCCACGAACAAGGTTTTGGATGGAATAAAAAAGATGGTGGAGGCTTAGGAGCTAATCAAGTAACTAGTGGAATAGATGGTGCTTGGACAACTCATCCAAACAAGTGGGACGATACTTATTTAAAACTATTATTAGATTATGAGTGGGAGTTAAAAAAAAGTCCTGCCGGAGCAAATCAATGGGAACCAATTAACATGAAAGAACAAGATAAGCCTATAGATTTAGCTGATGCAACAATAAGAAGAAATCCAATAATGACAGACGCTGATATGGCTATGAAAATGGATCCAAGTTATAGAAAAATTTCGGAAGAGTTTAGAAAGGATCATAAATACTTAAAAAACTCTTTTACAAAAGCGTGGTTTAAATTAACACATAGAGATATGGGTCCAAAAAAGTATTACATAGGACCAGATGCACCAAAAGAAGACTTAATATGGCAAGATCCTGTTCCAAAAGGCAACAAAAACTTCAATATTTCAAAAGCTAAGAAACTGATAGAATCATCTGGTATTAATAACTCTGAATTAATCACTACTGCTTGGGATAGCGCAAGAACTTATAGAAGAACTGACTGCAGAGGTGGAGCGAATGGGGCTAGAATTAGACTTTTACCTCAAAATAATTGGCAAGGTAATGAACCGAAAAAACTAAAGAAAGTTCTGATTAAATTAGAAAAAATAGCTAAAAAAGTTAAAGCAAGCATAGCCGATATAATTGTACTTGCAGGAAATGTAGGCTTGGAAAAATCTATCAAAAAGGCTGGATTAAAAATAAAAGTTCCTTTTTACCCAGGTAGAGGTGATGCATCTCAAGAGCAAACAGATATTGACTCATTTAAAGTTTTAGAGCCACTACATGACGCATTTAGAAATTGGGTCAAAGAAGAGTATGCGGTAAATCCAGAGGAAATGATGTTAGATAAAGCATCTTTAATGAATCTTTCAGCAAAAGAGATGACAGTGCTTATCGGAGGCATGAGAGTGCTAGACACAAACTACGGTAGATCAAAGGAAGGTGTTTTTACAAGTAAACCAGGTACACTATCAAATGATTTTTTTGTTAATTTAACTGACATGAAATATAAATGGGTTCCTCTAAACAAAGATCTTTACGAAATTATAGACCGTAATACAAAAAAAACTAAATATACAGCGACAAGAGTAGATTTAGTATTTGGTTCCAACTCAATTTTAAGATCTTATGCAGAGGTTTATGCTCAAGATGACAATAAAGAAAAATTTGCAAAAGATTTCGTTAAAGTTTGGACCAAAATAATGAATGCAGATAGAAAGGAACTAAAAAAATTAAATTAATATGGTAGAACTAACTTCAGGAATTTATAATGCAGCCAAAAATGTTTATAGCAACAATAGAGGCTCTATATTACGGACAATTGTTTATACCATTGGTCATTTCGTAATAGCGATATCTGTTTTAATGCTTATAGCCGACGTAGCATTTATGATAGCACTGACCGATGCAATTGTTGAACCATTAGCTAATGCTATTTGGTATTTTTTACTTGATAAGTTTTGGGCATCAAAAGTAGCTAACAATAATTAAATTAAAAAAGTCCCCATAAACCTTCTTTTTGAACCCAACCTTTGTATACAGAGGATTTAATCTTACACCAATTTAATTTACATTTTTTGATTTTTGTTAATCTTCCTTTATTAAGTATTGCTATTGGCTTTGAGAAAATCGTTGGATTTTTAAATAGTATCAATTTTTCATTAATAACAATAGCAGATTTTTTTTTTGATAATTGTGAAATATGTATCCAACCAGTATTATTTTCGTGGTCTCTTATTTTTCTAAAATTTTCAGATCGATCTTGAACTAAAACCGGTAAAAATTTTTTCTTATAAAAAATCTTAACAGGGTACTCTTTTGAGGGACCTTGTCTTAGGTTTACCTTGTCATATCTTAAAGTCATAAAGTATTCTTCACTAGCTAAACACAAATTATGGATGGAAATTAAGCTAAAAAATATAATAACAAACCTTAACATTTGTTTATACACTTTGAATTTATTGATATTTTTGACTTTCGAAACAAAGTTTTAAAACTATCAAATATTATAAGATGACCAGCGAGATCTTCATTATAATTTAAAATTGTTTTTAGTACTTCATTTGCTTGTAAGGAACCCATTATTCCAGCAATTGGTGAAAATATTCCTTCTGTTTGGCAATTGTTTTCAATATCGGGGATGGAGGGCATAAAACATCTGTAGCAAGGACTTCTTTTTTTAAAATTAAATTTCATCAAATGTCCATCAAATTTACTTATAGCTGAGGTAATTAAAATTTTTTTATTTTTTTTACAAAAATCATTAATTAAATACCTAGTTACATAATTATCTGTGCCATCACATATTATATCAAAATTACTTAAAATCTTTTTAACATTTCTAGACGAAAGTTTGGTTTTAAATGGCACAATTTTTATTTTTTTATAAAATTTATTTATAAATTTTTTAACTTGAGTAACTTTTAATTTACCAATATCTTGTGGGTTGTATAGGGTTTGTCTATTTAAATTTGAAATTTCAACTTTATCGTAATCAACAATTCCTATTTTGCCGACACCAGAAGAAGCTAAATAAGTAATTAACGGACAACCTAAACCACCTAAGCCTATAACTAAAACATTGGCAGAAAATATTTTTTTTTGCCCTGCTATACCAATATTCTTTAAAACTATTTGTTTCTCAAATCTTTTAATTTCATCGAAGCTTAATTTCATTTTTTGATTTATTTTTTTCCAGTTGATCCAAAACCCCCTGCGCCTCTCTCTGTTTTACCTAAATCGTCTACTTCCACAAGTTTGGCCTTAATTATTGGGCAAACGACCATTTGAGCAACACGAAGTCCTCTTTCTACTTTGAATGGTTCTTGACCTAAATTAATCAATATTACTTTTACTTCGCCCCTATAATCAGCATCTATCGTTCCAGGAGTGTTAAGAACACTAATTTTTTGTTTAGCAGCTAATCCCGATCTTGGTCTAATTTGTACTTCAAAGCCTTCCGGGATAGATAAAGATATACCTGTTGGGATAATAGCCACTTTGCCAGGATCAATATTTAATTCATTACTTATATTTGCCGCTAAATCCATACCAGAGGAACCATCGGTCTCGTATTTAGGTATTGCAACTTCTTTAGACAGCCTTTTAATTAATATTTTTGTCATTTATCAAAAGTTTGTCCAATATAATTTTGGCTAAAACATTCGCAATATAACTTTTTTTATTCTTTTGAACCACCGTGATCTTACCTCGTTTATCAATTATAGAAACTTTATTATATTCTGAATTAAAACCAGTTTCTTTGTTAGAGACATCGTTAGCTACAATTAAATCACAGTATTTTTCTTGAATTTTTAATTTTGAATTTTGAATTACATTCTCCGTTTCTGCTGAAAAACCAACTACTATCTTAGGTCTATCTTTATTACTTTTGCCTAGATAGTCTAGAATATCAGGATTTTTTTCTAAAAATATTTGACTGAGATTAAGTCTTTTTTTAATTTTATTTTTACTTTTTCTAATTGGTTTAAAGTCAGAAACAGCAGCTGCGCACACAGCTATGTCAACAGGTAAGGATTTTTTTACTTCTTTTAACATTTCTTTTGCCGTCACTACTTTTTTTATATTCAAGTCTTTTGACGGAGAAAGATTTGATGGTCCAGTGATAAGTTTTGTTTTAAAACCCAGTTTATTTAATGCTAAAGCAACCTCATATCCTTGTTTGCCACTCGACTCGTTTGAAATAAATCTTACTGGATCCAAATATTCTCTTGTTGGACCTGTTGTAACGAGTGCTTTTAACTTTTTGCTTTTAACTTTATCCTTATTTTTAAAATAATTTTTTAAAACTGAATAAATTTGTCTTGGACTAGACATTTTACCTTCTCCAAACTCGCCGCAAGCCATTTCTCCTTTTTCTGGGCCTACAAAAAGATAACCATAATCTAATAAAACTTTTAAATTTTTTTGTGTAGCTTTGTGAAGCCACATTCTTACATTCATAGCAGGAACCAATATAATATCTTTATTTGATGCTAACATAACTGTAGTAGCTAAATCCTCAGCTTTACCGGAGCAAAGCTTTGACATAAAATTAGCAGTTGTTGGTAATACAACTATTAAGTCTGCCCACCTTGACAAAGATATGTGATCTATTTCTGCCTCAGTTTCTTTGTTGAAAATATCTTCAAAGACCCTATTTTTTGTCAAAGTTGTTAATGACAAGGGCGTTACGAACTCTTTGCCACTCTTTGTTAAAATAGTCTTTACGTTAGTGTTATTTTTTTTGAGCATTCTAATAAGATCAAGTGCTTTATATGCAGAAATTCCACCTCCGATAATGATCAAAATTTTTTTATTTATCAAAGACATAAGCAATTAAAATACTAATAAAGAGAGAATTACAATACCTAAAAACCCTATAAGCAAATTATTTCTAAAGTTTTTTAACCTCATATGTTCAATTTCCAAATTTTTGTTATTTCCAGTAACTAAATTTAATTTTCCTTCAGCCATCATTTGTAAAGCGTAATTTGCTTTATCAATAAATGCTGGAAAATCAGGTATACGTTTAATTATTTCAGATGAAGTATCAATAGCTGTATCCAAAGTCGTTTTGGGGCTTTTAACCTCTTTCAACCACTCCTCCAATATAGGCCTGGAAACTTCCCAAATATTTGTTTCTGGATATAATTTTCTTGCAACCCCCTCTACCACCACCATTGTTTTTTGTAATATTAGCAAAGGTGTTTGTGTAGGCATATTAAACTTTTCTGTTATCTCGAAAAGTTGAGCTAATAAATTTCCACCTGAAATATCTTTTATTGACTGGCCAAAAATTGGTTCACCCACAGATCTTAATGCCTGCGCAAATTCTTCTTTCGAAGCTTCTTGAGGGACTAAACCAGCTTGAAAATGCACCTCAGCCACTTTTTTATAATCTCTTTGAATAAAACCATATAATATTTCTGCTAAAAATTTTCTGTTTTTTTTATCTAATCTTCCCATTATACCAAAGTCTACAGGAATAATATTTCCCTCCTTATCAACAAATAAATTTCCTTGATGCATGTCTCCATGAAAGAAACCATCGCGAACAGCTTGTTTTAAAAAATGTTGAATTAATTTTTCAGCTAATATTTTTACATCTATACCAAAATCTTCAATTTTTTTAAGCTCTCTAATTGATATACCTTCTACTTTATCAAGAGTAAGAATTTTTTTTGATGTATAATTCCAGTATATTTTTGGGACGTTAAATCCTTTATCATTTTTCGTATTTTCAAATAATTCATTAGCAGCCGCAGCTTCAAAACGTAAATCCATTTCAATATTTGTTATCTCACGTAATAAATGCACAACTTCAACTAATTTGAGTCTTTTTGCTTTAGAAATAGTATTTTCAATTAAGTATGCAAAAAGCATTAAAGCATCCAATTCCTCATTAAATAACTTCTCTATGTCTGGACGTAAAATTTTAATGGCAACTTCCTTGTTTTGATTTTCATTATTAATTTTTGCTATATGAACTTGAGCTATTGAAGCTGCTGCTATAGGTTCACTAATTTCTAAAATATTTCTAAATTGCTCATCACCAACTTCCTGTTTAATAATTTTTTTGGCTTCGTAAGTATTAAAAGCAGGCAGTTTATCTTGTAATTTTTCTAAATTTTTTGCAAGCTCTTCTCCAATAATGTCCGGTCTTGTTGCTAAAAACTGGCCAAGTTTAATAAAGGTTGTACCCATTTCTTCAAGCGCAATACAAAGTCTTTCACCAGGTTTACTTTGAGCTTGAAAATTTTTTCTTGAAGAACCTATAGATATAAAATTAAAAAAAACAATTATTGAAAAGGGCAAATTATAAATCTGATTTACTGTTTCAACAGCTCCAGAAGTCGAAAGTTTACGAGCGATTTTAAATAATTGGAAAACTCTACCTAACATTTAAATTTTCCATCCAGAGTGAATAGCAGAAATACCATTAGATAAATTTCTGAATTTTATATTTGAAAAACCATTGTATTTCATTAAATCGACTAATTGTTCTTGATTATAAAATTCTTCAATACTTTTAATAAGATAGTCATAAGGTTTTGATGATCCAACAATGTACTTTCCAACAAAGGGTATAGCTTTAGAATATTGTCTATAAATTAGATCAAAAATTTCATTATCAATTTTTGAAAATTCTAAACACATAAACCTACCACCTGGTTTTAAAACTCTTAATGCCTCCTTAAGAGATAAATTAATATCATTAACGTTTCTTAATCCATAACTAATTGTATAAAAATCAAAACTATTATCTTTTAAAGGTAGCTCTTCAGCAGGAGACATTAACCAATTTACGTTTTTAAAGTTTTTAAGATTTGATTTTCCAATTTTAAACATTTCTTTGTTAGGTTCAACACATGCAACATCACAATTATTATTATTTTTTTTTAGAAATAGCTTAGCTATATCACCAGTGCCTGAGGCGACATCAACTAAACTTTGTCCAGGTTGGGGATTCATCCATTCTAATAATTTTTTTTTCCAAATTCTGTGAATACCAAGAGACATTATGTCATTCATCAAGTCATATTTTTTATAAACTTTGGAAAAAACAGAATTGACTAGTTTATCTTTATTATGAATACTATTTTTCATATTTAAATTATATGCCAGAATTACCTGAAGTTGAAGTTGTTAAAAAGTCTCTAGAAAAAAAAATATGCAATTTGATTGTAAAAGATATCAAAATTAACGTTTCTAAACTTAGATATAAATTAAAAATACGTCAGATAAATCAATTAAAAGAAAAAAAAATAATATCAATAAACAGGCGTTCAAAATTTCTTTTATTTAAATTTGAAAAAAATTTATCACTCATTGCCCATCTTGGTATGACTGGAAAGTTTTTTTATATTAATAAAAATAATTTAAAAGAAAAAACAAGTTTTTATTATAGATTAGACTCAAAATTAGATAAGCATGATCACGTTATTTTCATTTTTAAAGATAAGTCTAAATTAATTTATAATGACGTTCGAAAATTCGGTTTTATGGAAGTAGCATCAACAAATAAACTTAAAGAAGTTCCGCATTTAAAAAATTTAGGACCTGAGCCTTTAAATTATTCTTTTAATTTTCAATATTTTAAGAAATATTTGAGCGGTAGAGATAGATTGGTTAAAGAATTGTTAATGGACCAAAAATTTGTTTCTGGTATAGGAAATATTTACGCCAACGAAATTTTGTTTTCTTGTAAAATAAAACCAACAAAAAATATTACAAAATTGAAAAACATTGAAATTAAGCGAATAATAAAATTTACAAAAAAAATACTTAAAAAAGCAATTTTCTATGGCGGGTCATCTATAAAAGATTTTTCGTACGACAATGATAAAACAGGATTATTTCAACAAAAATTTAACGTTTATGGTAGGTCAGGTCAGAAATGTTCTAATGCTGATTGTAAACAAAAAATTTTTAAAATAAAAATGTTTAACAGAGCGAGCTTCTTTTGTAAAAAATGTCAAAAATAATAAAGTTGACCGACACTGACCAGACATATATATAGTTTAAAAAATTATGCCAAATACTAAGTCAGCAATTAGAAGAGTAAGACGGGTAAAAAATCAAACCCAAATCAATAGAATCAGAAAAAGCAAATATAAAACAGCAGTTAAACAGATGGATTTACTTATTAAATCCAAAGATAAAACAAAAATTAAAAAAAATTTTAATAAATTCCAATCAATTCTAATGCAGGTTGCTAAGACTGGAGTAATAAACAAACGAACTGCTGCAAGAAAAATTTCTAAAATATCAAAAAAAATTAATAAAATTTAAAAATTAACAATTACAAGTTGATAATTTAAATGTTTTTAGTTTAGAATTTTTTTTCAACTTCAGTTTTTAATCTTAAAGGTTGAAAATATTTTTTCTATCTTGACGCTAACCTTACAACCAAAATATATTTTTTTTCATTTACAACCTATAAATAGTTGCAAACAATTTGCAAAAAGCGTTTAAAGGAAACTCTTTTTAAAATAATTACATGGAAAAAAATAATATTAAAAAAAACAATGTTTATATTTCTGAAGAAGAAAAAACATTAGATTGGCTAGAAATTCAGCAATCGTTTAAAAAAGTCTTTGGAAATGAGGTTTATACTAGCTGGTTACAAAAAATATCATTAGTAAAGGAATATAACGATTATCTAATACTGGGTGTTCCTACAAGGTTTTTTAGAGATTGGATTGTATCTAGATATCTAGATAAGATCTTAGAACAAGTAAAAGGCTTTAAGCTTAGCTTGAATAGAATTGAGTTCAAAATTATAGAGGAAAATAAAGGTAATAATGAACTATCCAAAATTGAGGAACTCAACAAAGTAACAGAAATAAAAGACTCTTTACTTAATTACAACAGGCTAAATTCAAATCTTAATTTTAGCAATTTTATTCAGGGCAAAAGTAATGATATCGCTCTATCGTATTCAAAGAAAGTTTGTGAACATTTATCAAGATATAATCCTCTGTATATTTGTGGGGGCGTTGGATTAGGAAAAACTCACCTTTTAAATGCCATAGGACTAGAATTACAACATGAGAATAATGTAATGTTTATTTCTGCTGAGCGTTTTATGTACCATTTTATAAAATCAATAAAAAAAAATGACATGGTTAACTTCAAAGATTTTTTTAGAAAATCCTCTGTTTTTATTATTGATGATATTCAATTTTTAAGAGGAAAAGAAAGTTTGCAGGAAGAATTTTTTCATACATTTAATAGCCTAATGGATAAAGGCTCTCAAATAATTGTATCAGCTGACAGAACCCCTATGAAACTTGATAAAATTCAAGAAAGGATTAAATCTAGGTTAGCAGGTGGCTTAATAGTTGATATAGATGTTCCTGATTTTGATTTAAAAGTTAATATTATAAAGAAAATGATTCAAGAAATTGAAATTCAGTTTAAAGAAAAAATTAATTTAAGTGAAGAAACGATTAATTATGTTGCAAATGAATGTAAGACAAATATTAGAGAATTAATCGGGATACTAAACAGACTTATAGCATTTAGCAGAGTTCACAATAAAGTTCTAACTATTAACGATTGTAAAAATATTTTAAAAGATGTTTTTACGCAAATTAGAGTTATCACAGTTGATAAAATACAAAATATAGTGTCAAACTATTATAATATTCCGCTTGCAGAAATGTTATCTCAAAGACGATCTCGACCTCTTGCAAGACCAAGGCAAATAGCAATGTATCTTGCAAAAAAAATGACTACACGCTCGCTACCAGAGATAGGTAGAAGATTTAATAATAGGGATCACACGACTGTTATTCATGCTGTAAAAACTATTTCAAGGCTTTCTGAGCAGGATGATGAAATGAAAAAGAATATTAATCAAATTAAAAGTATTTTACTTGATCAATAACGTAAATGCAATTTATAGTAAAAAGAGATAATTTACTTAAATCTTTAAATTTTGTACAAGGTATTGTTGAGAAAAAAAATACCTTACCAATTTTATCAAATGTTTTATTAGAACTAAAAAATAATAAATTAAATGTAGTAGCTACCGATTTAGACATTATTTTTTATGATGAAATAGATGAAATTAAAGTATTAAAGGAAGGTAGCATTACTACCTCCGCAGCTATCCTATACGATATTTTAAGAAAAATACCATCAAATTCAGAGATTAATTTTGATTTAAAATCCGAAAATAAATTAAATCTTAAGACCGATAACTCTGATTTTAATTTATTATGTCTTCCAACAGATAATTTCCCTACCTTTGTTGATGAGTTCGAGGGTTCTGAAATTACCTTAAATAATGATAGATTTTTAAAACTTCTAAACAAAACCAAAATATCAATTTCAAATGATGATACTAGACATTACTTAAATGGAATTTATTTACACATTTCCGAAGCCCACGGTAGAAACTTTTTAACTGGTGTTGCTACTGATAGCCACAGGCTTTCATCAAGCTCTCTAGAAATCGACAACATAAATGATTTTAATTCACTAATTTTACCAAGAAAAACTGTTTATCAACTTTCTTCTCTACTTTCTGAAAACAAAAATCAATTGATAATGCAAACTAGTGAGAATAAAATTAAATTTACTTTGGGAAAAGTAAAACTTATTTCAAAAGTAATTGATGGTAAATTTCCTGATTACAAAAAGGTTGTACCAAGCGATAATAAAAAAACATTAATAGTTCCTTCCAAAGATTTTATTAATTCTGTTGAAAGAGTCACAAGCGTTTCTTTAGATAGAAAGGAAGGTGTTAAGTTGGCAATTAGTAAAGATAATATACAATTATCTGTTAATAGCGCTAATTCAGGAGAAGGAAATGAAATAATTAAAGCTAATTTTAATTCAGAAAATTTAATTATAAGTTTTAATTCAAAATATTTAATAGATATTGCTTCTGAAATTGAAGATAAAAATTTAAAGTTAAATTTAAAAGACTCCACATCACCAGTTTTAATTGAGGATGCTACTGATAAAAATAGTTACTACGTAATAATGCCAATGAAAATCTAAAATTTGAAAATATCATTTTTTTTTTTAATTTTAAGCTAAAATCGTTGCTATTTAATCATTCTAAGCACCACTCTTGTGTGTCAGTTTTATATTATTGGAAAAAAATGATATATATATATTGCTCTAACAAACTATAACAATGTCAAAAAATTCTGCAGTAAACACCAATCCTACTTATGGCGCTGACTCTATTAAGGTTCTAAAGGGTTTAGACGCGGTTAGAAAAAGACCAGGAATGTACATCGGAGATACAGATGATGGCTCTGGATTGCATCATATGGTTTTTGAAGTGATGGATAATGCTATAGATGAAGCGCTGGCAGGACATTGTAAAAATATTACAGTAATCATAAATAAGGATAACACAATTACAGTTGAAGATGATGGCAGAGGAATTCCAGTGGATATGCACAAAAGTGAAAAGATGTCTGCCGCAGAAGTAATTATGACCCAACTTCATGCTGGCGGTAAGTTTGATCACGATTCTTACAAAGTCTCAGGTGGATTACATGGAGTGGGAGTTTCTGTAGTTAATGCATTATCTGAAAACCTAAATCTAAATATATACAGAGACGGAAAAGAATACTTAATAACCTTTAAAAATGGTAATACAATAAAGCCTTTAAAACAAATAGGTAAAACAAAAAAAAGAGGAACAAAAATAAATTTTAAACCATCAAAAGAAGTTTTTTCCGATACAAATTTTAGTTCTTCAATATTAGATAAAAGAATTAGGGAGCTAGCTTTTTTAAATAAAGGTATATGTATAAAACTTCAAGATTTGACATCAAAAAAAGATAAAGAATTTGTGCACAAATATGATGGAGGGATAGTAGAATTTGTACGACATATAAACCATAAAAAGCCCATTTTAGTAAATAAAAATGAAAAAGAAGTTTTCAAAAAACCTGTTTACGTCACTGCCGCTAAAGGCAATGTAATCGTTGAATGCTCTTTCGAGTGGAACTCTGGATACTCTGAAGAAGTTCTTCCTTTTACAAACAATATACCACAAAAAGATGGAGGCACTCATTTACTAGGATTTAGAAGTGCTTTAACTAGGGTAATTAATAAATATTTTAACGAGAGAAACAATAAAAGAAATAAAATATCATTATCTGGCGAAGATATTAAAGAGGGATTAACAGCAGTTTTATCTATTAAGATGCCAGATCCAAAATTTTCGTCTCAAACAAAAGATAAATTAGTTTCATCTGAAATCAGAAATATCGTAGAAAATATAATCAATGATAAAGTTTCCACTTGGTTTGATCAAAACCCTTCCATAGCTAAAACTGTTTTAGAAAAAATTACTCAAGCTGCTTTAGCAAGGGATGTTGCTAGAAAAGCTAGAGATAGCGTAAGGAGAAAAGGAGCTTTTGAATTGTCTGGGTTACCTGGGAAATTAGCTGATTGTCAAATACAAAAAAAAGAAGGGACTGAATTATTTATTGTAGAGGGTGACTCTGCAGGGGGATCAGCAAAGCAGGGCAGAGTAAGAGAGTATCAAGCAGTCTTACCTTTGCGAGGTAAAATCTTAAATACTTTTGTAAACGGTAAGTCCAATGGAGAAGATAATTCAACAAAAGCATTGTCTAAAATGATGTCATCTAATGAAATTGTGACTCTTATAAATGCTTTAGGAACCGGCTCAAAAGATTTTAATTTAGAGAATTTGAGATATGAAAAAATTATTATAATGACAGATGCTGATGTAGACGGTTCACATATAAGAACTTTACTGTTGACATTTTTTAATAACTATCCTTTTAACCAATTAATTGAAAATGGTCATATATATTTAGCTCAACCACCATTATTTAAAGTCACAAAATCAAATAAGAGTGTTTACATTAAAAATGAGAAAGAGTTAGAACAATACATTTTTGAAACCTCTGGCAAATCTGAAAAAAAATTTAAAAAGGGATCCATTGAAAGAGAAAAATTCATACAAGAGCAAAAAGAAAAACTTTCAATTCAAAGATTCAAGGGCTTAGGAGAGATGAACCCAGAGGAATTATGGGAAACAACTCTTGATCCTAAAAATCGAACAATGTTGAAAGTTCAGTATACGCGGGGTACGAAAGATAAGTCTAAAGAAGATCAAAAAATGATAGAGATATTAATGGGTGACGAGGTAGCACCACGTAAAGATTTTATCACAAGCAACGCTTTAGATGTTACAAATCTAGATATTTAGTATTTAAATGAATTTTTCCACTCTTTTTAGATTAGGAGAAAACCTAAATTTAGACAAAAAAACTCTAATAATACTTAGATGGATTGCAATTTTAGGGCAATTAACCGCTATTAATATAGTTTTCTTTTATTTGGGACTAGAGTTTCCAATTGTAATTGCTCATTTGATAATCTTATTAGGCTTGACTTCAAACTTGTTTTTACAATTTAAGGTAAAATCTATTCTATTAAAAGATTTCCACGCAAGCTTTTACTTAATTTTAGACTTAATTCAATTGAGTTTACTTCTTTACCTCACAGGAGGAATTTCGAATCCATTTTCAATTTTAATGATAATTCCTGCGATTGTATCCTCAACTTTCTTAAGCATGGGTACTACAATAGTTCTTGGAATTTTAACTTTAATATTTTTATTTTTGCTAACTATTTTTCATTTTCCATTACCAGGAATACATGACAGTGTATCTAGCTTCCCTAAACTTTATTTAACAGGATTTTTTATTTCTATTATAGTAGGATTAATATTTTTAAGCTATTTTGGTGTAAGATTTGCTGGAGAGAGCAAAAGAAGGTCCGAAGCAGTAAATAAATTACAACAAGTAATTGCCAAGGAGTATGAATTAGAGTCTTTAGGAGGCCAGGCTGCGGCGGCAGCTCACTCGCTCGGTACGCCATTAGCTACGATTAGTGTTGTTGCTAAAGAACTTAAAAAGGAAATAGGCAATAATATAAACTATTCAAAAGATATAGACTTACTTATCTCCCAATCAAAAAGATGTGGAGAAATTTTAAAAGAAATATCAAAAAAAATATAAAAGAGGATAAGTTTTTAAGCAATACGAGTGTAGAAAACATATTAGAAGAAATAATTTCAAATTTTAGAGAAACAACTTCTAAAAAGATTAATCTATTAACAGGTGAAGATAAAAATAAATTTTTGTTATATAGAACTCCCGAACTTGTATATGGTCTAAGAAATTTTATAGGTAATGCAATAAAGTTCTCAAAAAAAAAAGTTGATATAATAATTGAAAGTAATAAAGAAATTTTAGAAATTTTTATAAATGATGATGGTCCAGGTTTTCCCGAAGATATAATTGAATTGATCGGAGAACCTTATATTAAATCTAAATCATCCCAGGTTTTATCAAATGCTGGAACAGGTCTAGGTACGTTTCTTGGAAAAACTCTTCTCGAGAGAAAATTAGCTCACTTAACTTTTTCAAAAGATAAAAAACTTGGAGGAGCTTCAGTAATCATTAGTTGGAAGATTGTAGACTTAACCTCTATTTCTTAAATGCAAAAACATAAGACAATATTTTATAAACAAGTTTTGCTGCTAAAAAATTATACGAATTGAAATTTTTAATTGGCGCTAATTCGTTTACATCTGCGCCTATTATATTTGAATTTTGACAAACATTTTTTATTATTAAAAGAACTTCATCCCAAAGCAATCCACCCGGTTCAGGAGTGCCTGTAGCAGGCATAATACTAGAGTCAAAGCAATCTAAATCAAAAGTAATATATACATTTTTATTTTTGAAAATGTTGTTAATTAATTTTAAATCCCAATTTACTTTATTTCTTGCCCAAAATATTGAAATTCGGTTTTTATTTTTTTGATAAAAAGACATTTCTGTTTTTGAAAGATTTCTAATACCAAAAGAAACCACCTTAACATTTTTAAAATCCATACATCGTTTTATTGCCGACGCATGGGAAAACTTTTCTCCGTTGTAACTCTCTCTTAAATCTGCATGCGCATCTAAATGTAATATAATTATTTCATCGTATCTTTTCGTAAAAGGTTTAATTGAACCAGCTGTTATGGAATGTTCACCACCTAAGACCATTGGAAATTTATTTAAAGATAAAATCTTTTCGTTTACCAATGACAACTGATTTAAAGCATTTTTGATATTTTTGTTAATTTTAAATGGCTTAAGTGTTTTGATCCCTATTTCTTTATAAGGTTCTTTATTTAATTCATCATCAAACAGCTCAACCTGGTGAGATGCTTTTATAATCTCCTTTGGACCATTTTTTGTTCCACCACCATAACTAACAGTCTTTTCGAGACCGAATGGAACAATAATAACTTTATCATTAATTGCTTCTTTGGCATCATATCCAAGAAAACCTTTCTTTTGATTTAAGAACTTCATTTAAGAGTCAAATAAATTTGAAAAATTTCGTCTTTTTCTTTTTTTCCATTTCTCTCGATGATACGCATCACTTGCAATTAAAGGCATCACACTGGTTGCTTCAGCAAATACCATCTGCTCTTTAGTAATATCCACTTTTCCCCATGAGCTGGCCTCTTTTAAAGTTGAGCTACTACATGCACCATCTCTAGTGTCAGCAACTGTAATTTGTATTGCGTATTTGTGCATATCGACTTTTTTACCCAATAATTCAGCACAAACTACTGTATCTTGAACAAAATTCTTAGGAACACCACCGCCAATCATTAATAACCCTGAGTCCTTAGATTGGAGTTTAATTTCAGTTAATTCTCTAAACTCTCTTATAGAGTCTATAGTAATATGATTTTGTGGATTTTGCTCTTGATGCATAACCAATCCAAAACCGGCTGAACTGTCTGTAAAAGCTGGACAAAAAATTGGAACATTGTTTTTATAGGCTGTTTCTATCAATGACCCCCTTTTTTTTGCATTATTATTTAAAAATTTGCCCAATTCTTTAATAAATTCTCTCGAAGTGTAGGTTTTTGGCTTCAATGAGTTTGCTACATCACAAATTGTTTTATCGCATGCCTGTAATTCTTCCTCGTCAATATAGGTATCGTATATTCTATCAATGTAATTATTCCTTAATTCTTTATCATCTTGAAATTGTGATCCCTGATAATGTTTGAATCCTAGTGCTTCAAAAAAGTCCATATCAATAATAGAGGCTCCAGTAGCAACAATAGCATCTACCATATTATACTTAACTAAATCTGAATAGAGTTGCATGCATCCAGCAGCAGATGTAGAACCCGCAAGGGTTAAAAAGATTGAGCATTTATCGTCTGAAAGCATTTCATTGAAGATATTTGCAGCATTCGCAGTATCTCTTGAGGTAAATGACATTTTTTTCATACCATCAATTATTTTTCTAGAGTCAAAAGAGGTTATGTCTATATGTTCAACTGGTTTATTTAAAAAAGATTTTTTGTTGTGCCCTATTTTAGGGTCATTTTTTTTTGACATTAAGCAACCAAGTAATTGACTTTACTTGAATTTTCATAGAGAGACAAAATTGGCTCATCGTTTAATTCATAAATTTCATCTGAGAAAAATCCATTAAATTTAGTTCTAAAAGTAAGTCCATAAGCTCCTAATTGACCTAGCTCAATATAATCTCCCTCTTTAATATTATTAGGTAACAAAAAAGGTCCTTTCATATAATCCAAGCTATCACAAGTTGGTCCAAAAAAACTGAAGGCCGTAAGTTTTTTTGAGTGAATTCTTCCACTCGTAATCATTTTTGATGGTAAAACAAAATTAGGAACTCCAGCATCAAACAAAGATCCATATGTTCCATCGTTGATGTATAAATTATTTTTTTTTCTTAATATTACTTTAACTATTGTTGAGCCACTTTCTGCAACTATCGCTCGTCCAGGTTCACAAATTATTTCAGGTAATTTTTTTAATTTTAATTTATTAAGTGCATTTTTGATTTCACTAAAATAATTAATTAATGGTTCAGGATTTAAATCAGGGTAAACAGACGGAAATCCTCCTCCAATATTAATTATATCAGGTATTATTTTAGTTTTCTTAATTATATTTCCAATTTCTTGAATACCTTTTGAATAAGATATTTTATGCATGCATTGAGATCCAACGTGAAAACTTATTCCAATTTTTTTAGAATGATCTTTACATAGTCTTACAAGACCAAGTGCTTCAGAAGGAAGTGCGCCAAATTTTCTTGATAGATCGATTTCTGCATGTTCATTAGAAATTGCTATTCTAACAAATAAATTAAGATCTTTAGCTTGTTTAGTTGCCTCAAGAATTTTTCTTAATTCTTCTTTAGTATCAAGTGCAAAATTCTTTACTCCATAATTAAAGTAAGCAGAAGAAATGCTCTCAACACTTTTTACAGTGTGCATAAAGTATAAGTTTGAATCAGATTTAATTTTTTTTATTAATTTAATTTCGTTTAAAGATGCAACATCAAAGTCATTAATATTATTTTGGACGATTTGCTTAATAACTTTTTCATTTGGATTAGTTTTAACAGCGTATAGCGTTTTACCAGGAAAATATCTTTTAAAAAAACTCGTGGATTTCTTCAGAGATTCTGGCCGAATACAGTATATCGGATGCTCAGGTTTTAGTTCATTAACTAGTTCGTTAACGTTTTTAAATTTTCGCATTTCATGTGTCCCTCGTTAATTTACACAAAAGGTTTTTAAAAAATTTTAATAAAAAAAACCTATATTTGTTCCGAATAAGGTTTTTTTTGCATTATGTAAAGAAAAAAGTGTCTTTTAGACTGTTGTAATTTTACAGTTAGTAACTATATCATCTACTATGAGAGGCTCAAAGAATTACCCTGAACAGCTAAAGTTGTCCGATTTTTCGGATAAGTCTTTATTAATACTAGATGATGACGATCCTCTTAGAGGAAGACTGGCAAGAGCTATGGAAAAGAAGGGTTTTTTAGTAAAAGATGCCAAAACAGTCTCTGAGGGTCTGAATATTGCTAAAAATTCACCTACAAGTTTTGCAGTCATAGATCTTAGGCTAGAGGATGGAAATGGACTAGACGTTGTAAAAGAACTTTTTAAAAACAAACAGGACAGTAGAATCGTGATGTTAACCGGCTACGGTAATTTACCTACAGCTGTTGCTGCTGTAAAAGCAGGTGCCATTGATTATATGGCAAAACCGGTGGATGCTGACGATGTTGAGGCAGCACTATTGGCCTCACCAGAGTCTAAAGCTAAACCCCCAGAAAATCCAATGTCAGCCGACAGAGTAAAATGGGAACATATTCACAGAGTTTTTGAGCTATGCAACAGAAACGTGTCTGAAACTGCAAGAAGATTAAAAATGCACAGACGAACTTTGCAAAGAATACTATCTAAAAGATCTCCAAGATAAAATTAACTTATTAAAAATCGTAGCACAAAAAGCAAGAATAGATATTTTTAATATTTCCGCTGGCACAAAAGGTATAAATCCAATTTCCCAAATTTTTTCAATCGGCACAAATTTCACTAACCATATTAATCCAAATAAATATATGAAAGACACTGAAAATGCATAAATAATAAAATTTAGAAGCAATCTTTGAAACATATTAAATTTACTTTGCACTTTTAATAAGCCAGCAAAAAAAACAGCAGGAATAAATCCAATAAGGTATCCCATTGTTGGTCCAGAAAAATAAATCCAACCTATACCTTTTTCTGGTGTCCCAGCAAATACCGGAAGACCAATTAGACCTTCGAATAAATATAGTAAAACAGTAGCTGTACCTAATCTCCATCCAAATGTAACTCCAATTAGTAAAACTACAAAAGTTTGCATTGTCATTGGAACTGGGTAAAAAGGAATTTTAATCTTTGACGAAATAGCCAAAAGTACCGTTCCAGCTAAAGCTAAAAAAACTAATTTTATTATTTTAGAGTGTGTAAAGTTTTTTACTAATTGCATAGTGTAATTTTAACTTTTTTTTGAATTAAATCTAGTTATTTGTTAGTTGTACAAAAACATCCTCTAAATCACCGTCATCAGTCACAATATCAAGGATTTTAATATCTTTTTCACTTAAATGATTAATAATTTTCTCAAAATTCATCGAGTCTTTTTTGTATGATACGTAAATCATGTTATTCGAACTAATTTTGAATTCTACCCCCTCCAATTTTAAGGATTTATCAATAGGAATACTTTGTACTTTAAAAGAAATCTTTTTAATTTTAATTCTTTCCAAAAGCTTCTGTGTAGTGTCTAGAGCAACTAAATTACCTTTATTTATAATTGCAATACGATCACACATTTCTTGAGCTTCAATTAAATAATGGGTTGTTAAAATAATTGTAACTCCCTCTTTATTAAGAAGTTTAACATTACTCCAGAGATTATTTCTAAGCTCTACATCAACTCCTGCCGTAGGCTCATCAAGAATCAATACTGGTGGTTGATGAACCATTGCTTTAGCTATTAAAAGCCTTCTCTTCATTCCTCCTGAAAGACTTCTAGAATAAGCATTTGCTTTATCTTCTAGCGCTACCATTTTGAGAATGAGTTCAGTAATTCTGTTATTTTTAGTGACACCGTACAAACCTGCCTGAAGATCTAGAAGTTTTTTTGGGCTAAAGAAAGCATCTAAATTTATCTCCTGAGGAACAATGCCTAATGAAGCCTTTACTTGTCTCGGGTTTTTATCTATGTCAAAACCCCAAACTATAATTTTTCCACTAGTTTTAATTACAGTTCCGCCAAGAATATTTAAAAAAGTTGTTTTTCCCGCACCGTTTGGTCCTAATAATCCAAAAATTTCTCCTTGTCTGACTTCAAAGGTTAAATTATTTAATGCCCTATTTTGTTTTTTTGTTTTAGAACCTAAGTAATCTTTAGATAGATTTTCAACAGTTAAGGCAAATTTATTCATAAATATTGATAAGAAATTAATGTAATATATATATATGAGTTCATTAAAAAAAACAGATCATTTTTATCTTATAGATGGTTCAGGTTATATTTTTCGAGCCTATTATGCATTACCACCTTTATCAAGAAAGAGTGACGGATTGCCTACTGGAGCAGTCAGCGGATTTTGCTCAATGCTTTTTAAATTACTTGAAGAAGCAAGATCAGATGACTCCAAAAACAAACCTACACATTTTGCAGTTATTTTTGACTCAGCTAAAAAAAATTTTAGAAATGAAATATATTCTGACTATAAAGCTAATCGAACTGAAGCGCCTGAGGATCTAGTACCTCAATTCGAGTATATAAGAAAATCAGTTAAAGCTTTTAATTTACCTAGTGTAGAACTCTTAAATTATGAGGCAGATGATCTTATAGCAACGTATGCTAAAGAAATAAAAAAAGCTGGCGCAAAAGTTACTATCATTTCTTCAGACAAAGATTTAATGCAATTGGTTTCGAGCGAGATTAGATTGTACGACCCGATGAAACATAAAGTAATTGGAGAAAAGGAGGTTAGAGAAAAATTTGGTGTCAAACCAGATCAGGTAATAGATGTTCAATCTCTAGCTGGTGATTCTTCAGATAATATACCAGGCGTTCCTGGCATCGGCATAAAGACTGCAGCTGAACTAATTAATAAATACAAAACATTAGATATTCTTCTTAAAAGAGCTTCAGAAATTACTCAGAACAAGCGCAGGGAAACATTATTAGCAAATAAAGATAAAGCATTATTAAGTAGAAAATTAGTAACTTTAAAGGACAATGTCCCAGTTAAAGACAAGCCTGAAAGTTTTATTCTAAAAAAGATAGAAACTAAAAAATTATACGAATTTTTGAGAGAAATGGAGTTTAATAGACTTCTTAGCCAAGCGATAAGTTTTTATGGAGAAAACAACGGCAAAAATAATGTAAGTGCTGAAAACTCAGTAAAAAAAGACGTTAAAGTTCAAAGAAATCAATATAAAAATATATTAAATGAAAAAGATCTAGACGAGTTGATCAAAATATTAAATACCAGATCAATTATCTCAATAGATACTGAAACTTCTTCCTTAGATCCTCTTGTTGCACAGTTAGTAGGAATTTCATTTTGCTATGATCATAATAAGGCCTACTATATTCCTCTTGCACATAGTAAATTTAAAAGTCTTAATAAAGAATTAGTTTTAAAAAAGATAAAGCATATCCTAGAAGACCCAAGTATTAAAAAAATAGGTCAAAATATTAAATATGATTTAATAATTCTAAAAAAAAATGGAATAGAGATTAATCCTATTGAAGATACAATGTTACTTTCCTACACTCTTGATGCAGGAAATAATAGACATAATTTAGATATTCTTTCAGAACTACATTTGAGTCATAAAACAATTTCTTATAAGGAATTAGTTGGCACGGGGAAAAAACAGATTAATTTTTCTGATACAAATTTAGATGAAGCAACAAAATATGCGGCTGAAGATGCTGATATAACACTAAGACTTTACAATATTTTATCTCAAAGAGTTAGTGAGGAAAAATTATTAAAAGTTTATGAAGTTTTTGAAAAACCAATGGTAAAACTACTCTCTAAACTAGAGATGAATGGTATAAAAGTGAATGATAAATACCTTAAAAAATTATCTATAAAATTTCAAGATAGAATTAAAAAAATAGAGAGAGAAATTTTTAAAATCTCTGGAAAAGAATTTAATATTGGATCGCCAAAACAACTTGGAGAAATTATTTATAACGATTTACAAATTGCAAAATCCAAAAAAACAAAAAAGGGGAGCCTTGCTACTAGCGCAAAAATACTAGAGGACTTAGCATTGACTGGTCACAAATTTCCTAATCTTGTTATAGAGTGGAGGCAAGTTTCAAAACTCAAAAGCACTTATACAGATGCTTTACAAGAGCACATAAATGATCAAACAAAAAGAGTGCACACATCTTTTCTTTTAGCAGCTACAAACACAGGAAGACTCGCTTCAAGTGATCCAAATCTTCAAAATATTCCAATTAAAACAAATGACGGTAGAGATATCCGTAAAGCTTTTGTAGCTGAAAATGATAGTATTTTGATTTCAGCAGATTACAATCAAATTGAAATGCGAATTCTTGCAGATATGGCTGATGTGAAAGAATTAAAGAAGGCATTCAAAAACGAACAAGATATACATGCGATAACTGCTAGCCAAGTTTTTGGTGTTCCGATAAACAAAGTTAATGATGATCACAGAAGAAAAGCGAAAGCTATAAACTTTGGTATTATATATGGTATCACGCAGTATGGTTTGGCTAAACAAATTTCCGTTTCTAATCAGGATGCACTTAATTTTATTAATGCTTATTTTAAAAAATTTCCAGAAATTAAAGATTATATGAATACTACAATTAGATCATGCAGAAAAAATGGATTTGTAACAAATATCTTTGGAAGAAGAATTCATTTACGAGGTATAAATGATAAAAATTTTAGTGTTAGAAGTTTTCAGGAGAGAGCCGCTATTAATGCTCCAATTCAAGGATCAGCTGCAGACATTATTAGGTTAGCAATGATAAAAATAGATAAAATCTTAGAAAAAAATAAAGATGATACAAAAATGCTTTTACAAATTCATGATGAATTAATATTTGAATGTAGAAAAAAAAAGGAAAACAAAATAAAGAAAATAATAAAAGATTCTATGGAGTCTGTATCTAGCTCAGAGCATCATATGTTCTCGATTCCTTTACAAGTAAGCATAAGTTCAGGAAATAACTGGGGAGACGCACATTAATCGCCTAAATTTTGACAATAAATTCTTGAAAATGATCTTATGACACAACAAACAATTGCATTAGTTGACGATGACAGAAATATCTTAACAGGAATTAGTATTGCCCTTGAAAGAGAGGGTTTTAAAGTTCAAACATATATTGACGGTGAGTCGGCATTAATAGGACTGACAAGAAATCCTCCGGATCTCGCAGTTTTAGATATCAAAATGCCAAGAATGGATGGAGAGGAACTTTTAAAAAAATTAAGAAAAAAAATGTCTATACCAATAATTTTTTTAACTTCTAAAGATGAAGAGGTAGATGAATTACTTGGTTTAAAACTTGGTGCAGATGATTTCGTTAAAAAATCGGGTGGTTTTTCCACAAAAGTTTTAATTGAAAGAATAAGGGTCCAACTAAGAAAAAAAAATAATGTAATTGATGATACAAAGAATATAATTACTCATGGTAAATTGAAATTAGACCCTTCTCAATTAGAATGCGAATGGGGAGGTAAAGCTTTACCAGACAAATTAACTACCACAGAATTTTTAATAGTCAAAGAATTAGCCAAAAGACCAGGTGTAATTAAGGAGAGATCTCACTTAATGGATATAGCTTATAAAGAAAACACTGAAATTGAGGATAGAACTATAGATAGTCATGTAAAAAGAATCAGAAAAAAGTTTAAAAAAGTAGATGAAAAATTTTCTGCAATTGAAACTAGATACGGAAGTGGGTATAGATGGAATGTTAGCTAATGAGACAAAAAAAAAAGGCATCGATATTAAGAAAATTTTTACTGTTTAATTTAAGCGTATTTTCCATACTTGGAATTTTCACAACTATTTACTTAAAAGCTATTCAACCAAATCTTATTAAAGAAAGAGCAAAAGATCATTATACCATTATTAATAATACAGCAGATAATCTTGAACGACTTAATGTAGAGTTTAATGAAGAAGGAATAAGAGAGTTTTTATTCTCAACTAGATTCTTATTTCAAAGTTTAGACAGAGTTAGATTTTATAATTTAAAAGCCGAACTTATTGGAGATACAAATATATTGGATTTAGATCAGAGTGTATTTACTAAATCAGATGATATAATTGAAGAAAGTATAAATGGGGGTGTTAAACAAAAAGCACAAGTTAAACTTGATAATGCTGAAGAAAATAAAAATTTAATTCAAAAAACTATAATTAATAAGTATAAAGAGGAACCAGTTTTATTATCAGAAGAAATCCAAAATAATTTTTTTGTCAGTACTTTGAGTAAAATTAGAATTAACAAACAAGAAATTGGTTTTATAGTGGTTTCGGAAGAGTCTAATGATATTTTAAATGCGGTTAAAGAAAGAAAAGATTTTATAATTAGAACTGTAATAGCTGTAGCATTAGTAATTTTAATTTTCTCATTATTTTTAAATAAATATATTCTAAAACCAATTGGTTTACTTGTATCGTTTAGCGAAGCAATTAAAAATAAATCTGACAAGAACGTCGACATAAAGAACTTTTTTGTTAGAGAGGATGAAGTTGGTATTTTGACTAAGTCTATAGATGAAATGACCAAAGAACTTCAGAAGAGAACAAATCGTGCTGAAACATTTTCAAATGATTTGGCTCACGAAATAAGAAACCCTTTAGCATCTTTAAAAAGTGCTTCTGAATTATTAGATAGATCAACAGAAAAAAAAGAAACTGAAAAGTTATTAAAAATAATTAATCATGATGTTGAAAGAATAGAAAGATTAATAACTGATTATTCCCAAATGTTGAAAGATGAAGCTTCATTATCACGAGAAAAAATGAGAAAAATTAATATTACAGAAATAATAAATAATGTAGTAGATGATTTTAAACAAGATTTAAAAAATCAAAATAAAAATATTGAAATTAAAGTCAGCGAAAAACTAAATAGTAAAAATGGTAAATTTATTTTAGGTATAGAAAATAGACTGGAACAAGTCGTGGCCAATCTTCTGGATAATGCAATTTCGTTTAGTGATAATAACCAAAAAATTGAAATTGAAATTGAAGAAACAACAAAAAATTTAGTAATATTAATAAAGGATGAAGGACCTGGGTTTTCAGAAACTTCACCGCAGAAAATATTCAAAAGATTTTACAGTAATAGGCCTAAAAGTTTTGGTAAGCATTCAGGCCTAGGTCTCAATATTGTTAAAAATATTGTAGAATTACATAAGGGCACAGTTTCAGCCTCAAATAGAATTAACACTAAAGGTGCTCAAGTAGAAGTATTGTTGCCAAAATTTGCTTAGGTGCCACATAACATCTTGATAAGGATCGTTTATATTGATAAGTAATTTTTCATGTCGCAAGATTTTAAAGTAAAAGATATAAATTTAGCTGAGTTCGGACGAAAGGAAATTTCACTAGCAGAAACAGAAATGCCGGGATTAATGGCATTAAGAAAAGAATATAAAGGCAGGGCTCCGTTAAAAGGAGCAAGGATCCTAGGATGCCTTCATATGACAATTCAAACTGCGGTTCTAATTGAAACTTTAGTAGAGCTAGGTGCAGAAGTCAGATGGTCATCATGTAATATTTTTTCAACTCAAGATCATGCAGCAGCTGCTATGGCTAAAGCTGGGATACCTGTTTTTGCATGGAAAGGTGAAACCGAAGAAGAATATT
>MDTG01170805.1_pt1 | contig 29742 bp, 20 predicted proteins | sample 811421 | NCBI WGS metagenome assembly MDTG01 (sample SAMN05326645, study PRJNA326480) | marine metagenome | isolation source: seawater | place: Pacific Ocean: South East | collected 2011 | reverse complement strand
GGTGAACTTAAGAAGATTTGACCATCAGCAACTGCGTCCATTTGGCCATCAACCGTTGAAGAGAGGTGAATTGCGTCATCTCTAAGTTGAATCTTTTCGTTGAGCGTCATTCTCAGCTCGTCACTAAAGATAAATGCATCTTCAGACTGATCCCAGGTGATGATACCGTCGTTACCACTTGAATTGAAGGTCAAAACTGTATCAGCAGCGCCGCCGCCTAAACCTACGTCAATGGCATTTGATTGAAGGTCGACTTTACTTGAAGCAGCCAATTCAATTGTTGGAGCAGTTGCTTCAATTAAAGTGTCAGCGTCTAGATCAAGTTGGCCATCAGCTGAAGAATTAATTCCGATGGCGTTATCTCTAAACTCCAACTTTGCAGCACCTAACAATCTCACGTCAACTCCTGATTGTGAAGCAGATGTAACATCAAATTTTGATCCAGCGGCAGTTCCTGAGGCGTCAGCAGCGGTTTTACCGATAAGAAGACGGTCTATACCTTCGTCGTAAACGATACCGATTGAGCCATCGATACCAAATACAGAGCCGTTTGCTCCGTCACCTTGAAGTGATATTGCTGTTGCTTGTACATCGTTACCACCGACTGAAAACAATGTAAAACCACCACCAACAGCAGTTGAGCCGTCGGCTTGCGTGATGATAATATTTGCGTCGCGGCCTGAAGCACCGTTTGTTGTGTTGACGATACAGATGTTAACAGTATTACCACCGGCGGCCAAGTCACCTGATGTAGGGTTAGCAGATGATCCGCCAACTTCAACGTCGTAATTGGCGTTAGCACGGATTGCTGCCAAGATGTTAACTGCAGTATCTGCTGCAGCAGAACCACCACCGGCGATGGTGAAATCAGTATTTGCCACCAGAACAACGGGATCGGCATGAGATGAAGTTAACGTAACTTTATGGCCTGATGCCAAACTACCGAGGTTTGGTGAACCTGCCAATTGGACGTCGAGTGACTTTGCCAATGCTTGAGCAGGTCTTTCCATGATAATACCTAAGTCAGTATCAGAAGATGCTGCGGCGTTGGCGCTACCAATGAGAATTGCCACGTCTTCAACAGCTAAAGTAGTAGTATCGAGTGTTACGGTACTACCGTTAACTGTCAAGTCACCGGTAACAATTAGGTTTTCACTAAATGTTGCGTTACCGTTGTCGTTTAATGTTAATGAGTTTGCACCGTCACCTGACTGAATAAGAGTGTTGGCGCCTTGTGCGTAAGATACACGAGCCTGTGCATTATTATCATGCAAAATTGAAACTTGTGCATCAGTAAAAGCAGTTCCGTCACCTCGAATGTCTTTAAGGGCGCGAGCGAACTGATCTAAGATGTCCTTACCGTCTTTCAAATTGTCACTAGCAGCAACGCCACCGGTGATATTAGACCCGGTAATTTGCTGAAGTCTAAGTTGCGATCTATGTATAGAAGCCATTATATTCTCCTTTGAATTAATTTAGCTTTGTTTTTATTATTAAGACTTAACTAAATATCAACGCAGTGTTTTAGAAAAAACATACTGCTAAAACTTTCTCAACAGATATTCAAACAAAAAATGTAACGAGAGACTAAGTCTCCGACTCAACAATAATATATATCTTACTTGTTTCAATATATCAAGTCTTAAACAAAATATTTTTGAGGTTTTTCATGTTGGCGTCAAACTTAGCAGACTCAGAATTTAAGTAGTCAACTGCGTATTGCTGGGCTGAAGAATTAGGGTCATCAAAGACAAAAGAAAATCTTCCGTTTTGTGCTCTCTTGGCTTCTAGAAGGCGCAATCCTTTCATCATGATAAAAGCAGCGATCCCGATATCAGATGTTTTGTAAGTTTTCATTTTTTTTCCAATTCTATCTACTCTTGAAATACTATAAGTGTAATATTATCGTCAGGCTCAACGTCAAAAGAGAACTTAACAGTTGATTGCCCAGTCACATTGTAATCTGCATGGCCGTCTGTTACTTGACTAGTAGTTCCAGACTGCAACAATTGACCGTTTAAGAAAAGATCTATGTAACTCGGATTGTAGTTTGCTGTGCTCATGTTTGATCCTGTAATAGTAAATATCGTGTCCGCGGCTTGTTGTATCAAAACTTTTTGTATTGTTTTATCCCGAGAAAACGGACGATCTACGTTTAGAGTTACAGCTCCTGTTGTGCCACCACCACTGAGCCCTGTACCGGCAGTAACAGCAGTAATATCACCTGCATCTGGGCCGGTTGTACCTGAAGCAATAACTTCTTGTGCCATTTTGCCAACGTATGCAAAAGCTCGCGCGAAAGCAGGTATTTTGTTAGCATCATAATCTTGCAGAAAGAGTATGCCGTTATAAGCGTCAACATTCCAGTCAACATTGTCAAGAAGTGGAATTTCATCGCCAACGCCTCCGCTTCCGTTGTCTTTGTATATTTTGACAATATATGGATTTGGTGCTGCCTGCGAAAAGAAAGGCGGAACTAGCTGTAGAGAACCTAGAGTTTCATGAACTAATTTACTGTCATCAAACACTCCATTGCCGGCTCGAGGATTACTGGTCGAAGAACTATAGTCAGCTGGTAATCTAAACTTATAAGTGTGAGGACCTGAGACTTGCCCTGATTCTCCTGAGTCTGAACCTGCACCACCTCCTGAATCATTTGCATCGTATGTTGTGCCTGTGAGTGCATTTAATGAAAACTGTATGTACTCAACAGTCGATGGAGCACCATTTGACGCACTTTGTAATAGATACAATGTTCTCGAAGGGTCATCAGGTATTGGTTCACCAAAAATAATAGATGTAGCAGATTGTATATTAGAACCAATTAGTTCCTCACCATCTGTCTTGAGATTAGAAGTGTGTGCCTTACCAAGTAACTTCTTTTGAGAGAAAAACGTTGCTGAAGTATTAGTCTTTCCTGCCATTATGTACTCCAAGCAACTGTTAGTCTAGTAAGGTAGCCTGACCAGTCTTTGCTGGCGGAAACCTTAACTACAAAACGCTCAGCGCCAGAAACTGTACCATCTACGGTTAACCCGTTGAAGGTGCAGACATTTGAAGTGCCACCGTTACCGATGGCTGCTGTCAAGTCACCACTTAGACACCCATTGCCATCTGAAATATTTCCTGCGCCGGCGGATGGTTTTGCCAAGTCTAACCACCCTGATTTGCCCGGGATTTTTACTTCAATAAAAATATTATTATTTGATCCCAAAGTACCTTGGTTTGGTCCGGTCTTGCCAACTAAAGTTGCGCTCCCATAAGCAGTGATAGTTATGCTTGGCCTGTCTGCGGTTGTATTGTTTAAGTAAGATCGATAGTAATGTCGCTCAGCATTGGTTAAGGAACTATAATTGACATTACCTGCGGGGCTTTCTATCCCGCCGCCCTCAGTGTGGTTCCTGAAATCTCCGCTAGCACCGCCGTCTTTGGGTGGTATGAGATAGGTGTCGTATATTAAAAGACCTGTTGCGTGTTCCGGGTAACTAGACTGATCGTTCATAGATCTTTGAGAGTTCCAATTATTTGAGCCTCCGGTGATGTCGGACTGTGCTCCGTAAGAAGCGCTAACCAATCTATATGTTTCTCCTGTAAAGAATTCATCAGTATTAGCATTCGAAGTATCTGATGGCGTCCATACGAGTAAGTTTGTTGTGTTTTGCACCGGTGATGTATGATTGCTCTTAAGTGGGTGATCAAAAGCAAGAGCACCGCCACAAGGAGAGGCAGATGTATATGTCCCAGGCAGTGACTTAAGTGGTGATGTTCCATTTGCAAAATTTATTGTGCCGGTAACGTGAAGTACTTCATTTTGTGAATCAGCATTCGTATTTAAAGTCTGCAGACTGTCAGCAGCAGCTGAAGTTGTTTTTGTCGAAGTTAGACCTGCACCTTGTTGAACTATTTTTGATGCCGTTGAATTTGAAAGACTAGTAAAGCTAATTGCTGATGAACTATCAGAATAAACGTTCTTGTAGATGTTGCTGATTCTTGTTTCAATACTACCTGAGGGAGAGTTAAAATATTTAACTCCGCTAAGGAAACTAAAAGAATCATCTCCAAATATAGTTAGATTATTACCTGCCGAACTTAGCGCGTCGGAATTTGGGTCATTAACCCATTCAAAAAAGTTAGTAGTTCTGTCAGTCCCACCGACTGTGTGAATCACCCTTGCGTAGTTCCAGCCTTGTCTTTGATCTGCAACAACAACTCTGTATCTTGACGTCCTTTGTATTTCTGAATATCTTGGAACGCCATTGTCGAAAAGTCCAGGGCCCCACTCACTTAACGAAATAAAGCCTGAACCATTTGCATTAACATTTGAATTATCATTTCCTGATCCTGGGGCTCCAGTGCCTACTAAGTCAAAAGATCCTGTAATTTCAACTTCATGAACGACTGCACCATTAACTTCTAATTTAAGGGATCCAGAATTTGCGTCAGAGAAAGCATTATTAACAAAATCATTTCCTGGAGAAGTGACGCTTTCATTTAAATCACCTTCAAAAACTTGAGATCCGTTAAAAACTGCTCTTTTTAAATTTCCTGAAGAATCGGCAACCTGATACAGATCGTTGACATCTAGTGCTGAAAAGCCTGCTGCTGTTGATGAGTTGGAATAGCCGGTGATTGTCTTAGACGCACCAAAAGAAAGATTTGCTGCAACACCTGTTGCGTCAGAATCTATGTTGTCTAAATCAGGAACTGGAGTTAATACACCTGTCCCGGCGCCGAAGTTGACAGTTATATCATCTACCTGACCGGTCCAGGAAGATAAAGCTTCGATTCTCAAACAGATGTATTGATTGTTTGCAACACTTACATTTCCAAAATTAAGATAGTTTATGGCGTTAAGAGAATTATCAAAACTTATAATACCATTGCTAATATATGCGCCGTCGTTATCTTGAAAATTATCTAAGACAAACTGTCTAGCAGCATCCATCCAACCTGTCACTTCTGGAATCTTGACAAAAACTCTTATTCTAGAATTGTTTAGCGCAGTAGTATTGGGTACAATAGTAGAAGAACCATTTATTGCAATTGATAAATCAAACTGTTCTCCGCTGGTGTTTCGAAACCACCTGTAAAAAGTTCTTTGACCTGACGTCTCTCCGCTATAGTTTGGATTGTCTTCTGGGCCATTGTTAAGCGAGCCTCCGTCTGAACTATTTCTAAAATCTCCGCTATTTAACGTATTTCTTGGCGCAAATAGGCTTCCGTTGTAAAACTGAAGACCGTTTGAATGACCTCCGTTTGAAGCTGTAATGAAAACAGTACTGTCCCATTTATTAGATCCGTCGACAACGCTAGACTGTGTGTCATATGCGCCGCTGATAATTCTAAATGTTTCCGCATTAAAACCTTCAAAAGTATTTGAAGATGTATCAGTTTCATCATAGATAAGGATGCCTGTAACTTGACTATTTCCTGCGTTTGTCAGATTGTTTTTTGTTGGGTGCGATACATTGACTGAGCAACCTACTGTTCCATTTAAAAAAGATGAAGGGCCAATAGCGTCAGAAGCTGTTAAGTGAAGAACTTTATCATGTGTATCACCTGAAGAGAAAGGGTGGTTAGCTTTGGTTAGGTTTGCAAAAGCATATTCACCCCCTAAATTAGGTGATGAAGACTCGGTGAAAGTAATTGCGTCTGAATTTCTGTAAATGTACTTATAAGCATTTGTTACTCGAACTTTGTAGTTGACTGTTCCGCTTGTAAAATACTCTACACCTGAAAGATGCACTGATCCTGAACCAACAAATTCTATACTGTTGCCTGCTGCTGCTAAAGCATCCGAGCTGGTATCATTAACCCATTCAATGTAATTGGTTGTGGTTGTTGAACCGCCAATTACGTGCTTAACCCTAGCATAGTTCCAGCCTTGTCTCTGATCTGCAGGTTTGACAATATATTCCCCTGTCCTATGTTTGAATGTTTCAAAAGAATTACCGTTTGAAAAAGTGCCTGTTGTTGCAGATGATAAATTTAAGAATCCAGAGCCATTCGCATTGACTCGTGCATCATCAGTTCCATTACCTGACGGACCGGCTCCAACTGCAGGATCAGTCAGCGAAGCAGATATAATATCGCTTCCGTTAACCTCAAGGAATATATTTCCTTGTTCAGCGTTCCCGAAAGAATTTACTGGAAAATTAATAAATCCGCCGCCTTGACTATTTGCGCTTACGTCTTCGTTTAAATTACCATTGATGTCTCTCAACGTTGAAAATATTCCTATTCTTTTATCTCCAGTGTTGTTTGCGTATTCTTCGCCGGCATCGACGGCAGAACCTATTCCCGCATCGGAAGATACAGAAGCATATGCTGGAGAGGCAGATGATTGATCATTTGATGCACCAAAAGATAATCTGGCTGTAATACCAGAGTCACTAGTGTCAATATCATCAAGAGGAGGAGCAGGTGAAGGCGCTAGAGCTTTTAATATTTCATTAAACCTGTCAACTGCCGTACCTATTGGTGTTGTGTTTACAAAGTCTATAAAAAGGCCATCTGTGTAGTCGCTGTCTTCTGCGTCACCTATGGTACTGCCACCAGCGCCGGCGGCTGCATTAAGGGTAAAACTACCAGATCCATTATCTGATATTGTGACATTCGTCCCAGCAACCAAACTTCCTGATAAAAAATTACCACTTCCGTCTGAGACTTGTATAGTACCTAAAGAACCCGTAGATTCTGTAACTCTAATTGCAGACATTAACTAAACTCAACAAACACTTACTCTTACGAAGTAACTGAACAATTATACATATTATTTATCTGGATTAAATTGTAAATATTATTTAATTTCTTCCAACATTGACTTTATGTCTAGGCCTGCGCAATCAATCTTTTTTCTCGTAATGTGATAGTGGCTAATAAAACCCTTAAAAGTACCTCTTGCAGACTTTGAATCTACTCCTCCTAAGGTCTCACCGTTTTCGTCAACAGGACAATTTAAAGGAATCCCAACACCTTCGTGAATTGATTTCCAAAGAGCCTTAAGCGCTTCTTTCTGAACTGGATAAAAGTCAGTAAAAGGTTTCATGCTTCTGCCATGAACTTTTTGATTATCAAGAATCGGTCTCTCGCCATAGCCTTTTTTTACATACCAAGATTGATACTTTGGGTAGTAAGCATTAGATACTTCAACACCAATTGAGGTGGCATTCACCTTACTACCAGCGTGAAAACACATGTGATTGATGTCACAAATTTGGTATATTGTGCCATCATTGTCGATAAGAAAGTGAACAGACAAGCCTCTTTTGTTTAAAACATTAGCACAACTCTTTGAGTTAAGGCAGACATCCCAGTGATTAACAAAGCTATTAATTTTTCTTTTCTCAAAAAATGCTCTGTAATTTTTTGATTTCAAGCTAAGGCCTTCAGACTCAGACCAGAGAACTACTTTTTTCCATTCTATTGGAATAAAATTTCCCCTATAAACTAAGTGAGCGTCTTCTTTTTCAAGAGTAGTTGCCGGCTCATACTCGTCAATTTGACTCACTCGCTGGGTATATACCCTTCTGTGCGTTGAGGGGCCGCACATTCCGTCTGCCGTGAGATTGTTTTCTTTTTGCCACTGTCTAATTGCCCTAACAAGCTTTTCATCAAAATCTTGACAACCGAACCATTCCGGCGTCCAACCAAGCTTATTGGCAGACGCCTCGTTATAAAATATCTTATCCATTTTTACCTCTATTCCTTATATCTCTGACCTAAAAGATATAAGTACTGTTCATATTCACTGGACATGCTAGTCAAAGCATCTTCCATACCCAAGGTCAGATATCCGGAGACCTTAAAAGACTCGTAAAGATGCGACAAAGAATTAATTAGATCAGAAATTAAAACAATCGCATCATGCACTATCTGCCTAGACTTTTTGTTTGCAGGAGTTTCGTATCTGGTGCAGAGTATTTTTTTAACCATACGACTAGATTTCAAAGGGCACGCTATCATTTCATCACCCGATAAAACAATTGATTTCTCGATAAGTAAATCGTAATTGTCATCTAAATGCGAGTATATTTTACCATACAATTCTTTGTGATCAGATGCAAACCCGGCGCCTTTTGTGACATGATGTGCTGCATGAAACCACAAAACAGCTGATTTAAGGTGGCCTAAATAAGCTTCCATGTAGTCGTTGATGTTGTTTTCCATATCTAGATATCCTCCGTGCGCTTTAATATAATTATTAAGCTACAGAGAAACATGAACATGCTTTAAGCTTTAATCAAGAAAAATTAAAGCTTAAATTGACATTGACGTCAAGCTGAGGTGTTCTCAAGTGATTTGCCAGTTTAACCTTTTTAGCTTCTTTGGCGTCAAGATACCAGTCAGCTCTCCCTCTTTTATGAACTTCTTCAATAAAAAAATCATCACTCTGGCCACAATTTCTTGCCATCATTGTGTAGACTTTCTTGTTTAATCTTTCAACTTCTGCTGCTGAGGCTTTTATTTCTTCTACTTTTCCCCACATTCCCGAAGAGACATCATGAATCATCACAGTCGCATCCGGATCCATATATCTCATTCCCTCTTCTCCAAAAGAAAAAAGTATTGCTCCGCAACTCATAGCTTTGCCCTCGACAATAGTTGCCACCGGAAGCCTAGATGACTTAATTGCGGATATCATACTCATCAAGCTATATACTTGTCCGCCATACGAGTCTATTACAACAGGAATTACGCTTTGGCCGGTATTGTGTGCCAAAGACATTCTTGTTGCAAAATCTTTGGCACTTTCTTCGTCAAATTTATTAACTCTTATAATGACAGGATTGTGCCTTAATTCCAATTCTTTGATTTGCTTGTCTATGTTTAAATTCCAAAGCATGTAGCCCTCCTTATGAACATTTTGATTGGCCGCAAGCTGAACATGTCACACATCCCTCTTGATATACTAGTGAATCCTCGGCGCCGCAGACTTCACAAGTTTTGTCAGAAGACATAGTACCGTCCTTGATGTAGTTTTTCAAACACCTAGCAATAACCTTGGAGAAGCTAAACAGGTCAGCCTCTCTATCCTTAAGCATTTGTTCTACTAAAAACTGTACAGGAACACCGTGCCTTAGCGATGTTGATATGACTCTTGTATAGCCGGCGTGATTTGGATTGTCAAAAACGCTAACTACGTCTTTGATCACCAGTGCTTCGTCACTTTCGCCAATTGCTAGATCATATTTACTATTCTTCGTCTTAAAAGATCTCTTTTTAAGCATTCCATTTTTATACTTTTTAGGAAGCTCTATCTGATCGGCCTCACCGCCTATCACTTCGTATGGTACTCCGTCTAACAACCCTACTAAGACAACCCACTTTTGTCCCTTTACAGAAGTGTGATGTATGTCACAATTAAGCATTTCTGGTCTTTTAGGTGCATGTCGTGAAATAATTTTTTCACCTGTGTTTTCATCTTTTGAATCTGAAGAAACCAATACACCGCTTCTAGAGCCATCTCTGTAAACTGTTATCCCTTTGCAACCAGTCTCCCATCCTAACATGTATATGTCTTTGACAGTCTCTATGTCAATGTCGCTAGGGAGGTTTGTTGTATTAGATATTGCATGACAAATCCACTTTTGAGCCGCGGCTTGTAAATTTACTTTGGCGCGCCAGTCAATATCATTAGCTGTAGCTCTAGCATAAGGAGAATCATTCACTGTTGTTTCTAGATTGTCTTCTCCAGACAAACCTACGTAATCCATATACTGCTTAAACATGTGATGATAAACAGTAAATTCTGTCCATTCGTCGCCTAAGTCATCTACGAACATTACCTCTTCGTTGTTCTGAACTTTCTTTCTTCTCGTGTAGTGAAGCATAAACGCAGGTTCAATACCTGACGTTGTCTGTGTCAAACAAGAAACAGACCCAGCAGGTGCTGTGGTGGTATTTGCAATATTTCTTCTTCCATACCGCCTATAGTCTTCCTGAACTTCGGGCATTAACTGTGTGATCACACGATTTAAAAAAGGATGGTCTTGTTCTTTTTCTAAATCAAAAATAGGAAAAGATCCTCTTTCTTTGGCTAAATTAATCGATTCTTCATAAGAAGCTAGAGAAAGCCATTTGTATATCTCTTCAGTTGTTTCAATGGATTCATCAGAACCATAACGCTGCCCTAACATTGCCAAAGCATCTCCAAGCCCTGTGATGCCTAAACCGGTTCTTCTACCTTTAAGAGCTGCATGTCTTATTTTATGCCATAGATTTCTTTCATAATATTTGACTTCTTCTGATTCAGGATCAGTATCAATTTTGGCAAGAATCTTATCTATCTGATCTATCTCCAAATCAATCATGTCATCCATGAGTCTTTGAGCTTTCATTGCTACAATTCTAAACTCGCCAAAGTCGAAAAAGGATTCTTTACACCACGGTTTTTTCACAAAAGAAGTCAAGTTAACCAACATTAAACGGCAAGAATCGTAAGGAGAAAGAATTATTTCTCCACACGGGTTTGTTGAAACTGATCCAAAACCGGCATCAGTATAAGCGTCAGAAGGCGTCATTTTTGTAGCAGTATCCCAAAAAAGAACTCCCGGTTCTGCTGAAGCATGAGCGCCCTCGATGAGCGCATTCCAGACTTGTGTTGCTGATCCGACTTGTGAAACCACAGGATTGTCTGAATCTACAGGCCATCTTTGTTCGTAAATCTCGTTGTTCTTGACTGCATTCATAAATTCATCAGTAACACGTACTGATATGTTTGCGCCAGTTACTCTCGTAAGGTCTCTTTTAATTTTAATAAAATCATTAATTTGTGGGTGATGGACTGAAATAGAAAGCATTAGGGCACCGCGTCGACCGCCTTGTGCGACTTCACGACAGGAATTAGAAAATCTATCTAAAAACACTTCAATTCCGTCTGTTGTTTTTGCCGCATTTGAAGTAAACATACCCTTTGGTCTGATTGTTGAGACATCAAAACCGACCCCACCTCTTCGTTTCATAATCTGAACTTGCTCTTGATCAGTCTTTAAAATTCCTGCGTATGAATCAGAAGGCGCTTCGATAACAAAACAATTAGAAAGAGATTGAATTTTTAACTCGTTTCCAATACCACTCATTGGTGATCCTTGAGGTACTATATATTTAAAATCTTTAAAAAGATTGTAGATTTCTTCATAGTACATTGAATTGTCGTATCTTGCTTCAATTTTTGCAAATTCAGATGCTAACCTTTGGTGCATGTCATCTGGTGTTAATTCTACGTAGCCTTCTTCTGAATCTTGAAGTGCATATTTTCCCGCAAAAACTGAAGCTGCTAATTCATCGCCATCGAAATATTTCAATGAGGCATCAAAAACCTCTTGATATGTGTGCATTTTTCCTCCTATTATTTGGTGCCTGTTATTTCTTTCCATTTAGATTTTAACATGTCTTTTGTTCCTGTTTTCCTACTTTCTAATATTTCTAGAGTAGATAGCTCTGCCGGGTCGTCGATGATACTTATTTTTGATTTTGCCGTATCAATTCTAACAGGAAACAAAATTCCATCGACACCTGCTCTATTTTTTGCCACAAAAAGACGCCCTGCGCCGGTTGATTTTTCTAATTGTTTTCTTGATAATGAAATAACAACGTCAGCGACCATTGCTTTTCCGTAAGCTTCAGACATGTTATCTAAACCAACAACTTCTTTATCAGCTGCCTCTCTATTTGCTTGCGATGCGGTCCATATTGGAATTTTGAGCTCCATTGCTAAATTTCTCAGTTCTTCATAAATTAACTTAAGTTCATGTCTTAAAGAATCATAACTTCTTGTAGATTTCATAATATCAGCATAATCAATCACTATTAAACTCGGAGTAAAATCTTTCATAGCAAGTTTTTCTAAGTGATTTCTAATAGTGATCACGCTAGCAGAACCTGTTGGGTATTCTTTAATTATCAATCTACCATACCCACTATCTTCGTAATGTTTCAAAATTTCTTCTTTTCTATCCTGCACTTCAGAAGAAGAAATATCACAAAGATGGCTATCGTATCTTATTCCTACCGCTGTTTCTGTCAACTCAAAAGTATAATGGACAACATTTTTCCCGACCTTAAGCGCATTTGCTCCGACACTGACAAGCCAGTGAGATTTTCCAACCCCGGTTGGCGCTGTAATGACACCAATTTCTCCTCGTGCCAAGCCTCCGTTTAAGACTTCTTTCTTGTCAAGTTGAATTAGGCCTGTCGGACATGTTACTCGAGTAATTTTAGTAAATCTTGCCTCATAGTCTTCAAAGAAATCATGGCCTGTAGTAGATTGTGCTCCTTTTGCCAGTGCGTCTTTCATAATGCTCATCACAGACTCATAATTTTCTGCGCTGATAGCTTTTACAGAATCTTCAAGTGCTTGCTTTAGAACTTGTTTTTTGCAAAAATCCAACGTTTTGTCTTTGACAAAACTAAGATCTCCAAGATTTGGTGATGTTTTAATTCTAGAGAGATACTCTATAACCTGTTCTCTCAATATAATATCGTCCCCAGTAGTAAGTTCATCTCGTATTATAGAAACCAAAAGCTGAAGTGTCGGAAAATTTTTATACTTGTTATAAAAACCAAAAAACCTATCAGCCAAATACTGTAAATACTTTATTTCAAAGTAATCAGGGGTCATGACTTCAATAATTTGCATTGCCCAGCTGTGATCAAGCAGCATTGATTGGAATATCTTTTCTTGAAAGTCTTTTCCGTATTTTGAAAAGTGGCCTTGTGAAACTAAATCACTGGCATTGCTATATGCGTTCATATTTTTCTCGGTTTAATGTTTTTAAATAGTATTTTTGCTTTGATCAAATCTATGCTTACGATACCGTTTTCTTGCAATATCTTGTGTGCACCCATATTATTGATCAAATTGTTAGGATTTTCAATTTTTTCATCAATTTTCTTGATTTGCGACCCGCTCAAATTATTTAAGTCTAGATGAACAAGTTTCCAATTCCTCCTCACTAATGCCTCTTGGGTTGAGCAGCTTAGTCTATCTAGTATTTTCAATTTTTTTATTTTTTTTAACTCTTTGACATCATCAAAAAATTCGTCAATCAGGTAATCATCTTCATTTAAAAATCTAGGAAAGTATTTAGAAAGAGTTTTATATGAAACACCTTTTACACCTGGAATGTTATCACTACTATCGCCTGATATTGACTTTGCTAAGCAAAAGTTGTTTGGGTGTATGCCAAATCTTTGAATAACTTTCTCAGTACCGACAAAAGATTTAAGTGTTGGTGACCAGATAACTAGATCTTTGTCAATTAGTTGATAGAAATCGTGATCTGAAGAGACGATAATTTTGTTTTTTTGCTTAAGCTTATACTTCGATAAATACCCGATTGCGTCGTCAGCCTCAGCATCTTCGACGTATATTTGGGTAACTGGGAACTTACTTAACAAATCTATCAAAGTCTTAATTTGGTAATTTCTATTTTGCAAAGTATCGGGTATGTCATCGTAGTACCTATTTAGAGAAGCTGGGCGACTCCCTGTTTTGTATTCTGAGTAAAGCTGTCTTTTTCTTTTAGAGCCTCCTGCTTCCCAAATGACATAGACAGCTTCTGGGTTTGACCTCTCTACAATCTTAAGTGTATTGTTAAAGAAGCCAACGACACCACCAATCTGCTCTCCATTTTTAGACATTCCGGGATGCGCAACGTAGTGTCGTGTAAAAAGATTATATGCGTCAATTATTACAACTCGATTAGATATCGACATTTAATTCTTCTGCCAAAGACTTAATTTCCTCATAAGATTCTGGGTTTATATCTAGCCCTTCTTCTGAGGTTAATATCTTGACCATGGCTTTTTCAATTAATATATCTAAATAGTCCTTATATTCCGGGTCTTCTAAGATTTCATCAAAGTCAACTTTTCTAAATTTCTTTTCAACAATACTTTTTCCTGTATTGACATCAGTTACAGTGAGAGTTTTCCAACCTCCTGTACCTGAGGCTTTTATTATGACATCGTCACAAACTTCTTCACCATGCTTTCTTAAAACATCGAAAAGTTCTTCGTGTTCAACAATACCTTTTCCAAAATGTATTTGAAAGTTTACTTTCCGGAATGGCGGCGCGACTTTATTCTTAACAGTCTTCGCCCAAACTTGAATACCGATAACATCATCCCCGTCTTTGATTTGCTGTCCCGCTCCCAGTTTGATTCGTATAGATGAGTGAAAAGGGATCGCCTTACCTCCGGGTGTAGTATCAGGATCTCCATACATAACTCCTACTTTAGTTCTAATTTGGTTTAAAATAACAAACAAGCTATTAGTTTGCCCAATAACTCCTGTTATTTTTCTCATCCCCTTACTTATCGCCCTCGCTTGCAAACCTATCGATTCTTTGTCATAGTCACCTAACAATTCTGCTTTTGGTGAAGAAGCTGCAACTGAGTCCCAAATTACAGTAACAGGAACGTCTTTTTGAAGTGCTTTGGCCTTCAATATTGTTTTTTCTGCGATTGAAAGCACTTCTTCAGTGCAATGCGTATCGACATAAACAAATCGACTAGAAACATCGACACCTAAATTTCCTAAATTTTCTACAGAAGTTGCATTTTCTGTATCTATATAGACAACTATTCCTCCCATTTTCTGGGTACTTCTAGCAATCTGTGTTGCAATGTGAGATTTACCGATTGAGGGTGGACCAAATATTTCAACAATTCTGCCTTCAGGAAAACCTCCATCTTTTCTATTTGAACATATATAATCTAGCATTCTTGATCCTGAACTAACCCATCTTTTGACATGGGTTGGGCTTTCATCTTCTGCTAAGTTATATGCTACTCTACTACCATGATCTTTATTTAAAGACTTGATCAAGTCTTTTGTAAAGTTGTCTGACATTGATATCTCCTTTTACTTTTATTATACTGTAAAGTTAACAAGTATTCAAAAAAAAAGGGAAGACATGTCTTCCCTTTTAAAAAATGATCAAACTAAATCATTCCATTAGATCAGCAAAAGCATCGTCTAAGCTATTGTATGCTTTATTGCTTTCACTTAACTGCGTTGTTGGATTACCTGATCTTTCAGTTATTGAATTATCATCATCCTCGTCATCTGAATCTGTTAACCAGTCGTTGATAATTTTGCTTAACTCATCATATGACTTAAGTTGAAAGATGCTGTTGACGTCGGGAATATCGTTTAACCACTCTTTTGCCTTTTCTTTTTCATTAGAAAGTTTTGACTGGCGGCCGCGAGGCATTACTTCTGTCATTGCCCACTGCTGTCCTGGGTTTTTAGAACATACAACTTTAATGTCTCTTCCCTCTAAAGGATCTGTTATGTCACCATAATCTTCGTCTAGCATTAGGGTTAGTAGTTTTTGATAAACAGTCTTACCAAAACCCCAAAGCTTTACACCTTCACTTTCTTCACCTCGAACAACACATGCAGCATATACTCTCATTTTTGGATAGAGTTTTTTTGCCATTTCATATGATTCTTTAGTACCCTCATCCCTAAGTTTATTAATAAGCTCTTGGATTGGATCTTTTTTTCCAAATTGAGAAGGCGCTAGAAGTCCTCTTTGGCCTGGAATATTGTAGTAGAACATCAACTCCTTAAATGGTTGCCCGTCATTATCTGGAAAAGATATCAACCTCACTGTGTGTTCTTCACCCTCAATAGGTTTCCACATAGTATTTCTATTTGTATTATTACCGCTAAGCCTGTCAAGTTTCTTCTTGATGGCACTAAAATCAATTGCCATTTTTATCTCCTAATGTAAATTTTAATTTGCAAAACTTAATGCTTAATTTAAGCTAAGTTAAAGGCAAAAACAGTATAATACAATAGAAGATAAATTACAAAATTATTTTTTGTTACCCATTGTTTTTTTTGCAAAATCTTGAAACTTTCTTGCGTCTGTGGCCGTGTATATGCTGGCTTTCCCACCGTTTTGAGCACTGTTACCAACTTTCATACCTAAGGGTAGTGGTGCACCACCGACGCCACCAGAAGAGAATTCTTCTAAACTGTCTTCGTCGTATTCATCTATGTCTTCATCTTTCATATCTTTGTATACTTCATACAAGCTATACTTTTTATTTAATGTCAAATCAAAAATTTCATTTGTCAAACTTTTTAAGTCTAGATCTGATGCGATTTTCTGAATTTCTTTGGCGGACTTAGCTAGATCTGCATATTTCTTGTATGCTTCTGGTGAATAATCTGCATAATTCTTTTTAAGAAATTCGTCAAAAGGTGTTCCTGGGATTGCGTCAAGTCCCATTTCCGCTTTTTCTTCATTTGTATCCACATCTTTATATACTTTAAACATGTTGTGAACTAAAGTTAGATTTGACAATTTCTCTGGATTAATTAAAAGATCTGTGTTTCCAGTAAAGTCAAGTATTTTTTGAGGTACTTTTAAAAACATCGAAGCAGTTCCGCGGAGAAGATTTTTTAGTGACATTCCCTCTTCAGCCTCAGCTCTTAATTTCATTTTTGATATCATCTGAGAATACTCGCCGACAATAAAGTCAGGAAGTGTGCTAAAAGTTACAGCACTAAGACCAACATTTAAATAAAAACCTTGTTGACCAAATGCTACATCAGCAAATCCTACAAACTCCATTATAGCATCTTTTACGTATTTGCAGAGTATTACGTATTCTGATTTTAACTTTTTAATGTCGACAAAGTTGACATCTAGTTCTGGATAATCGTTTAAATTTCTAATTCTATTTGTAGCTTCAATAAGATTGTTTCTTAATGTTTCTTGGTCTGAAATTTTACCTTCAGGCTCCAAAAAATCATTACCTAATTCTACCCCAGATAGCTTACTTAATCTTGATGTGAAAGATCGAGTTAAACGCCGCATGTTATATACTGTATATGTAAACTTCCCAAAAGCGAAAAGATCTCCAAATATCGGTATAGACATTGCTCCACTTTTAATTGTTCCGCTCAACATATCAAAAGGAGCAAACTCCTTAAGTAAGTTTTTAGTTTCGTCTTCTGGCATTTCTTCTTCCTCTTCTTCCTCTTCCTGCATTCCTTTGTTGACTCTTTGCATCGTTAGTCGAGAATAGCCTGAATCTGCAGACATTCTCGGCCCTCCGTTACTTGATCCGTATCTAGGGTTTGAGGGATAATCGCCTAAGTCATAGCTAGGGTTGAGATTGATTTCTTTTATCTTTTTCATACAAATATATATATCTTCAGACTTTACTAGTTTCAACTCGAAGTTTTATCTTTGTTTTTGGGTCTATGATATATCTAATTTTTTCTATTTTTTCTATTTCACTATCAGGAACTTGAACTAAAATTGCATCATGTATCACAGCCACTAAGTCTAGGTTATAATTTTTAACTAGATTTAAAAATGCTAAACAGCAATAGTCAGCAGAAGAAGATTGTAACCAATAATTGACAGGAGACTTTATATCATAGATTGGACGTCCATACAGATTGTAGAACTTTCCACGCTTGCTATGTTCATCTATTATACTCTTTTTAATTTTCTTCAATTGAAAATGATCATGTACTGCCTTAATATCAGTGTCAGACATACCGGAGAGATTTTTAACTTTTTGATTTGTTGCACCATAAAGCGATGATATTACTGCTATCTTTATTTTACCTCTGGCGATATCGTCAGTACTAAACAAACTGTATATGTCATCTGAGGTTTCTCCATATAATACGTGATGAAGAAAAGCCGGCTCACAAGATTTTACGTCTATTTCATACAAAGTGTGATTATCTTTTACTTTAATTAATTTTCTGTCTTTTTTCTTCATGGTAAGATAATTTTTACCTGCAGTAATTTTCATTCTTCCAGTTGACGTGTTAACATGATCATACTTCGATCCAGTTACTATTCTAGTCAACCTGTATCTTTCTGGCAGGACTTCAAAAAAATAAGAAGATATATCGTTATCTAAAAGGATCTTTCTAAAGTCTTTTAAAAATTCTTGTCTGGAAGTTAAAGGTGCAACTTTGTAATAGTTTTCTGATTCTTTGACATTCAGCGCCCTTAAGAGTATATTGTTTCTTTCATACAAAGTCTTAAATTTAATTTTATTGATTGCTGTGTAGTATCTAAACATACAATCATCTAATGTATGATTATGATTGTTTTCAATAATAAATTTTTTTCCGAAAGTTTGCGATAATTCAATGTTGATCTCTGAAAACTTAGTTACTTTATGTATGCTTTTCATTTAAATGCCTCTCTATTTTTATAACATAAAACGCTATAATTTACAAAATTAAGTCCAATTAAGTATTTAGAGATTCTATTGCCTTACTTACTTTCTCTCTTATGCTAGAAACCTCACCTTGCCCAGCAAAAATAAGATCAACTTGTGTTGAAAAATCACCAGCTGTAATAGAGTGTCTGACTGATTTAACTGTGTATATGTTGTCTAGAGTTGTATTTGTCCCGAAATCTATATATATTTGATTTCCTCGCTGAATGTAAGGGTTGCCTAGCATTGTCACACTCACAGTCGCCGGCACTACTGTCATTTCATCAAAATTATCGTATGGATTATCATCTTTCTGTGGGTTTCCTTTGTTCGCGATGGAACTCACTAATATAACTTGACTTACATTGTTACTTACATTTGATGTTACATTGATGGATTTAATTGTCCCGGTACTAGCACCGTAAGTAATAGACGGGTAAGCTCTTTTAACTGATTGCTTTATGACACTAGGGTGTGAATCTATAACATAGTTTTTAAGTTTACCTTTAAACTCAGCTCCGGAGATTGATGGATCTACGTCTTTTGCTTTGACGTCTTTACTTACAGGGGCATTAGAACTTTGAACGACTGCTCTACCTGCAGATCCTTCAGTCAAAAGGCTGTTTAAAAAACTCTCAAACGGTCTAGACATAGCTTCTTCATCGTATATGTGTACTCTGCAAATTGCTTTTTCGTATTTAGCCTTGTCGCTCAAGCTATTAGCTTCTCCGGATATCGCTTTTTTATCTTCAACTGAAATGCCTGTTAGAGTTTCCATGTACATGCTAATATTTGGCCTTACAAAAGTTGTGAATTGGGGAGGTCCTCCGTCTCCTGAATATATTCTTGTACAAGTTGACTCTATCCCTTCTTTTCTTTTTTCTTTTGACAGTCTTTTTGCAGCAATTATTTCCTGTTCTTTTGTTTTTAAACCTTCAGAAGCACCTTCGTAATCTTCTCCTTGTTGTTCTTTTTCCCTTGTTTGCTCTTTTTTTAATTCTTCAATATTCTTTTCTAGCGCTGCTAGTTCCTCTTCGTAAGTTTTATATGCACCAGCCAACCCATAGGTTGTATTTTTATTGTTTCTCATAATTTTTCTTTCAATTAAATTAAAAAATGAGTTAATTGTCATATTGGGATTTTTAGATAGTTTTTTGACGACAACCTCAAACAGCTCATCTTTGTTTATAGGAAAACTAGCAGTTGTGTGCATTCTTGCTCCGCCGGCTTTTGTATTGAAGGGGTAAAAAAACATTTGTACTTCATCAAAAAGACCTGACATCGCAAGTGAATGACCAATAAAACTCATAAACACTTTACCCATCGACACGGTGTTTGTTGTTTCGTCAAGTTTTGTAAAACTAGCACCGGCTGGAGGCGTTTTAAGTTTTTCTATGGCTTTTTTTATAGAAGATCCAGGAGTTGATACGCCAGAAGACGTAGAAGAATCCCCTATTTTATCAACAAAATCTGCAACTGCTATCGAAAAAGGATCTAGTGACAGATCTGATATATCTTTGGGGAGTGATTTTGTTAAAGCATACAGTTTTCCGTAAATTAGCTCTGTAGCGTTTTGGTCATCCTCAGTAGCAGCTGACTCTATCCTTTTTTTAAGTTCGGTCTTTGTTACACTCGTTTCAGTATCTGCTATTAGTTCTTTCCCGTCCGGGCCAATTAGGTTTGCCAACGCTTTAACAAATTCTTTCTTATCAAGCTTAACAGACTTTTCTTTAATGTCTTGATAATATTTACCTACGATATCTGTGTATTGCTTATAGGTGATTAAAGAAGTGTTTGAAACAGTATTTCGCTGACTCACATTTAAAAGGTGTCTTACTTCTTTGTGGCGCAAAGTATTTTTACTCTTGTCGTCTTTGATGTTATCACTATTATCCTCTAGTATTTTGTCAATTACTCTTTTAATTGTTGGTTTAAAAACCGTTAGAGGAATCTGTGCCCCTGCAGCCGCAGATATTGACCTGGTTTCATCACTACCATAACACGCTAGAGAAAGGCTGATTTTTACTGTGTTGCCATCACCAAAACTAAAGTTAGAAGACTTTACTGTATATACACCTCTGTCTCTAGAGGAATTTAAAAATTGAGCTACTTTGTTGTCAGAGTAACCGGTCGGGCTTCCTTCCGGATGACTCCAGCCGTACTCTATAATTATTTTAGTTAATCCGAACTGATTTGGCGCCACCAGGCTAGCTATGTCAGGCAGTCTAGACCGATCGTGTAATGTAAGCTCCATAGATGCGACCTTGCTTGAAAAGAGACCCACTCCCATTCCTGATATGTCAACAGAAAGCGAGTTTAATGTCAAAAAAGGTGATATTGGCTCAAGAACGTGGTTTCCCATCGCCGTACCTTTTAAGTCGGACTGACTACTGTTAATGTTTGCATTTGACATCATTTGTGGTGATGTGAATATATCCATGAGGCTTACGTCAACTGCAATATTTTCATTAAAGTTGTTGTTGTTAAAAATAGAATTTAAACCTTCAAATCCATGTGGTTTGACTTTCATCAGTCCTATGTTCTGGTCTAAAGTATAAGATTGTCTGTCACCCGGGTCTGGCTTGACATACCTCATAAATGTCACGTTATTCATTTTTTTAGGTTGCGTCTCGTCTTGTAAAGTTACAACTGCTAAATTTATGAAAGGTACACACCTAGACATTTCAAGAGGGGTGATTGCGTTAAAGAATATGTTGATTGGATCTGAATTTCTAGCCGTGATCCCCATGTTAGGTTTTCTGATAACAAAAGCGCCTAAACTAGGATGACTTAGCCGGCTAGCGTTTTCAGGAAGTTTGCTAGTATCGCCTGTTTTTCCATCGTTAATATAGATTGTTTGCTTTTCGAATTTTGGTTTTGCAAAATGACCTGTTACAGGAACCTTTAGTGGATTTCCTTTCTTATCTTTTTTCTTAGGATCATCCTTTAAAAAGAATTTATCTGTTGAAAACTCTGATAAAACTTTATTTGTGTATTTAGCCTTGACAGGAGATACCAAGTTTCTCACGCTGACTTTGTTTGAGCCGTTTTTATGCACAGATGAAATAAAGTTAGGTGAAAAGTCATTTCGGACAGTTGAGCCTAGAAAGCTGTCCTTACTGTTTTCATAATAAACAAGCAGTGTCTTTGAAAGATCTACGTTTGGAAGAGAGGGGAAAGCTGCTCCGGAGACAAGATCCTTCATGAGATATGCACTCTTTGTACTATCAAGTAAATGAAACATTATTTCATCTTTGACAATTTCGTCTTCTGTTTCCTGCGACAAAAAGTCGTACTTAGACAAAAAAGAATTTATAATTTTCTTCTGTTCTTCATCTCTAGAATCCATAAAGCTAATTAAATTATTGCTAGTGCCACCCCCGGCGATAAATCTTCTAAATTCTTTAACAATTTCTAGAAAAAGCTTGGAGTCTAATTTTGTATTTGACAAACCAATCATGATAAAACACTCAGTACATCTGATAAATTAGTCGGGATTCTTATTAAAGTCCCGGGAGGTACTTGCAAAGCCCACCCAATACCACTAGCTGCAGCAATTACCCACCAATAAGAACTTCTTTGGTATGCCAAACCTGCCAATTGGTCTAGTCTTTGGCTTTCTTCAAGCACGTATGCTTCACACTTAATTGAGCCGTTTTCAACAGCATTAAAAATAACGCTCATATTTGTAGAAGTTGCAATTCCTTTTCCATCTCTAATTTTTGCACCAAGCGCGTATCTAGATATTGACATTTTTAAATTTTCCTATTTGCCCGTTTTAGAGACATTTCCGTGTTTAGTATATTCAAGTTCAGCACCTGCATCATCACCCCTAGCATCACCTACAGATTCTTTCATAATTGTGCCAACATTGTAGAGTGGAGCTTTGTTGTATCCGCTGTGATCTAAGCCTGGAGGTAGATCGTGAATAACATTTAAGTTAAATGATATTTCAACACCCCGGGGTGCCCTAGAATTATAATCAGTTTCCCAAGTAAAGTCATTGTTGTACCAACTAAACTGTACACCATCAAGTACTCCTGCTAAGCCTCTACCCGCAGTAGACTCTAGAGCTCTAGTAAACGGGTTGTTTTCTGGTTGCATAAACTTCTCTGTTTCATTTGCGTAAAGCTCTTTAATCATGTCAACCGCTTCAGATCCTAAACCGAAAGACCTGACAGAATCTGAAACAAATCGATCGACCACGTAATCTAACATCGATCTGGGTTGCGCGATTGCCAAAAACGCACCAGCACCGGCAAAGAATATGTCTCTCGGGTCAGGCAACAAATACTGGTGGTCAACATCTATTTCTTTTTGAAAAACATCAGAAGGAGCTGATATATCAACAATTTTAACAACGTAACTAGTCCTTGTATAAGCATTGTCTTTTGTTTCGAGCTTTACGAAATTTTCATCACTAACATATAAATTACTACTGTTAGTCATATCTATTTTTTCGCTTGATCTTTTTAAAACAACAGCCTTTAAAGGTCTATCGTTTCTAATCACAGTTCCATCACTAGCACGATAGCCTCTAACAATATTGCTTTTTACTAAAACTCTTGTCTGTGATGTATAACCAAAATCATCTGTGGATGTTGGCCGGCCGAGAACACCTTCTGCTATGTCTCTAGCGATTGAGGCACCATAAGAGGCTATGGAATCTTGAGAGGAGCTATCTGAAGATAACGCTCTAGAGTTAGGATCGATTAAATTTCTTAACACTACACCCGGACCAAGCGGGTTAACAAATCCGTTAATTAGTAGATTGCTTAGAGCATTTCTACCTATTGTTAAACCCTGTGTTCCTCTTCTAGATTCTGCAGATGTAGGTATATACTGCAACGGGGTACCCATAAATACATAAAAAGCTTCAAGTAAAATTTCAGAAAGTGTCAACCCTACATTGTTTGCTTTTCCTTTCGCTTTTTTAACTATCTTTTTTCCTGTTGTATCTGCAGTACCTGTCACTGCATTGATGTTCTGATCACCAATACCGAACATTCTTGCTAAGTTAAACCTAGAGTAATTTGATTTAATTACATCTCCAACTCTCAGGCGTACGATTGGTGAGGCGCCAAGTACTTGACTAAAAGGCTGAACAAATCTATCAGTCCCGTCAGAACTTAGCTGCGTACCCTGCGTCCACTGCGGGTATAGTAGCGTTGTCAGTTTATTAATTTTATACCACATGCTGTCAAAATCTTCTTTTGACGTTGCATAAATAACAAAACCCACACTAACAGTCCTTGATGTTGTTCTGTAGATTTGAACAGGATCCATACGCCCGTAACCTGTAACAGGATTGTAGTCTGCTTTAATATTGTCATTTAAAGAAGTTAAAAAAGCATGAAACGAAATTATTTCATTTGTTCGAAGATCTTGTATGTAAAAAGGTACGTACTCTGCTTCTAATTTATTTTCTAATCTCTTTACAACGTCATCTGGGATTCTGTTGAATGATCCGGCATGTTGTCTATCTAAGTAAGTATTTTTAACTAAAACACTAGATAGCATACCACGTGCGGGGCTAGCTCCATCCAAAACTGTATTCAGGTCTAGAGAAGCCTTTACAACGTTTCTTGGTAGTAAATACATTGATGGGACACTACCTTGGCGCCAAGATAAGCTTAGAGGAGATTCTGCTCCGTCATCTCTTGACTTACCAACTCTAGACCCGGGTCCAGCAGGAATTGAATCTACATTATAGGGCCTTCTGGTTGAAACTGATCTTTGAAAAAGACCGTGATTTGACTTAAAGAATATGTCACCAATAGTGGCAGCTGCATTGGCAAACCTTACTAACTTGTTTGACTTGACTAAGTCGACAAGTGTAGATACTTTGTCGCCTAAATCAGATTCAAAACTTTCTAATCCAGAAAAGGCACTAGAAAGCTGATCAAAGCTTTTTAAAGTAGAAGACGCAATACTTAACCAGTATCCAGGTGCTTGGTTGATATGATCATAGTCTTTGACATCATTCACCTCATCTTTAGAACCAAACATAACCTCTATTCCTTTTTCGTAACAAGCTGCATAAGGGTAGTCTGTCCTAATCAGTACGAGCTTTTTAAGAATATCCAGTTCTAGAGAGTTAAGCTGTTTATAAGCACCCATGATATGTGGGCCTGGTCCGTTGTAGGTTTTGTCAAGTGTTGCGTAAGTATCACTAGTCTCTTCAATGTCTCTTAGGTCTTTAAGCTTAATAAACTCAGATATCTGATCCATGAAGTCAGATGTTATCTTTTTAAGTGCAAGACAGGCGATCGCAGCTTTTAGTTTTAATATTTTTTTTCCTCTGCCTGAAAAATTAACATTCGGTGTATTAATTACCCCAAATGCCTTGGTGGAATCTGCCTCAGGGTCGTCAGAAAAGAAGTCTCCCCTGTTGTCTCTTGTACTGTTCCCCAACATATCTTCAGGCGCGCCTTTAGCGTACTTAGGTCGGCTAGATCTAAAGTCTATTTTTCTGTAGCCCGCATCAGTAATTAAGTTATCAAAAAATTCTGCATCTCCAATTTGTGCCTCGAGATCTTCTACGCTGACAGAGTCACCAGGTTGATCTCCTGAGTCATACCCGGATGCTTTATATAGTAAACTAAGCCCCACCTCTTTAAGTTGATCTAAAGTAACGTTATGATCATTTAAATTAAAGTCTCCAAAAATATTCTGGCTGATTAGTTTACTCTCATCTTCAGAAGCTTCAAAGTCGCTAATATTGCCAGCCTTGTTTGCATATGCATCTTTCGTCCCAACATTTGCAAATCTATTGTTTCTAATCAAGACGTTGTTGACAGCTTTTACAACGTTATTATCTTCGCCCTCCTGATTAGAAAGTGTCTCGCCAGAATTTGAAAGTGGTTTTCCCTCAATGTCTGTCAGCAAGTTGTGTGAGTCACCTGATGCCGAAGTCTTGTCTATTAGACTGTCAAGTTGTGTTCCAGAGCTGTCAAAATATTGGCTGTTACTGTATTGATTAAGTTGGCCGGCTTTTTCTGTTCCTTGCTCAACATAGACTTTTTCTGCGCCTTGCTCTTCAGCCAAAACTAGTGAGTCGCCTCTGTTTGAAGACGCAGCCCTTTCGTTTCCTGGGTTGATACCGAAGACGTTTTCTGCATTTTCAATTATGTAATTTAAGTAGTCACCTAGTAATCCGGCTGGTTCATTGTCTAAATCGAGTAGAGGCTCACCTGTGTTAAGATCATTACCTAGATCAAAATTAGCCTCTCTACTTACTTCACCCGTCTTGTTGTACCCTACTGATATGGAGTCTGTTCCGAAACCTTTCATGTTTAAAAAGTTTTTTAAAGTTTCCCTAGACATCTTTCTTCCCCGCGCCAAACTTATCTTCTAGGGTCTTGACAAACGCCTGCTTGTTTTTATCAGATTCTAGAAAAGTATACAGACTTTTTGTATTACTGTTGATAGATTCAATATACTTTACAATATAAGCTCGTTCTTCTTCGTTTAAGTCAAAACTAGCAACCATTCTGTGTAGATAATCTAGTAAATTTTCACTCATTATGAGACCTCAGATGATGTTGTCATTTTAAAACTTTCGCCACCTGTACCTTTATAGTTCATTAGATAGCGCGCTATTGGTGTACCATCGAGCGTCACAACATTTTGAATTATAGTGTCTTTATCTGTCATTTTCTTAACAGAATCCTGCAATGCCTCAACAGTACTTGTTAACGCTTCAACTTTTTCGTTGCTTTGTTGCTCAGCATTTGTAGCAGCCAAGACTGCCTTCTCATTTAACCCCTGCAACTTTTCAATTAAATTAGGCGATTCAACTGAAATTTTTGCATTACCTTCTTCTAGCATGCTAAAAAGTGGACTAGCGCCTGCCAAACCCTTAACTTGTTCTGATAATGTTGCTTTAAATGTTGAAAATACAGTACCTACTTTCTTTGCAGTCTCAGGTGTTATCAGTTCTTTAATACCGTCCAAGATACCGTCAAATATAACCTGCCCACTAGCTGGTGCAGGGGATTTGCTCTTCAGCCCTTTTTTGTCTAGTTCTTTATCAATGCCGGCCTTGTACTGTTCAATAGTTCCTTTTATAGTCTCGTCAATCTGCTTCTTTCTAACAGAGTCATCTATTTTCATGCCCTTGTCTATTTTGTCTTTACTAGCTTCGATAATTGCGTCAGTTGCATCGACGCCAACGTCAACCGCGCCGCCAACTGACCCTAAAACCATGTTTCTAAACTCAGGGCTTCCAAATTGGCTAAAAGCTAATTGAACCATGTTGGCGTAACTAACAGATCCGGTCTTTTCAAGCTTGGTAATTTCTTTTCTTAACTCTTCTATGTCTTTGGCACCCAAACCGCCAATTTCACTAAGCGAACCTCTTATTCTTTCTAGTTCACCCAGGTAAACCGTGCTAAAGTCTGTTGTTCCGCCGACCGCTTTTGTTGTGTTCCTGACGTATTCTTGAACTTCTTGATATCCTGGTAAAAACTTTTCTGGATCGACGACCATTTTGCCTTTCATAATTGTAAATTCATCACCCAGCTGTTTAGCATCTCTGGACAGCGGATCCATCATTTTTCTTTTCAGTTGATTTTTCATGTCTTCACCTGATTTGCTAACCATAGACATCTGCTGTGTCATCGTGTCAAAACCAGAGTCGATTTCCTTCTGAGATGCACTTACACCTTCGACATCAAGAATTCTATCTTCCTGCATGAAGTTTTCAAAGTCTTGCACAGACATACCCATCTGTTGGGCAGCTAGTTTCTTTTCAGCTAGCGTCATGTCTTCGATAGCTTTGCCGCTGTCCATGAAAGCTTCGCGCATTCTGTACAAAAACTCTTCTTGATCTTCGTTAGCCAACTGCATCATTTCCATTGCATCAAAATGCACACCGAATACTGTTGTTAAGTTTCCTAAGCTTTCTGCAGCACTATCAAAGTTCATAAACTTATCAACCATGCCGCCAAAACCTCTATACGAGAGGCCGAGCTGATTGAGAGCCCCTGCAATTCTAGCTGCTTCGTCTACTTGAACGTTACCAAATCTCTCAACGTCTGTGATAATGTCAGCAATTTGACCAGATATTTCTTGAAAAGAAACTCCGGTGTGTGATGCAACTGCATTTGCATGCGCAGAAATTTCATCAAAGACCTTTGTTGAAGCTTCACCAGACAGAGATATTTGTCGTTCTAAGATTTCTGAAACTTTAGTATTTGAGATTGCTAGACCTTTTTCCATGACAGACAGCTTTTTAAGGTCTTTGTCTGTCATCTCATTTATCTTGAGTGACTGTCGCTGAGCCAATTCTTCTCTAATTTCTAGGTAGTTTCTACCAACTTGAGCCTCATCATCGTAAAAATTGGTCAGAACATCTATTTGATGCTTCTTTCCGTCGATCATTCTTGTCGTGGTGAGTCTGAGAGCCTTCTCAGTATTACCTAAGTAATCTGAATAGATAGAATCAATGGCATTCATCGTAGTCTTTGAGGTCTCGTTAGTGACATTAGTAATGTCGCCTAGCCCGCCGAACAAATCTTGAATCGTGTCATATTTGCTATTTGCCATGTCGACAGTTCTGTTAAACATATTCATGGCAGAAGTCCCGGCACCAATTGCAGTATCAACTGCGCTGCCCATTTTAGACATCGCTTCTGTCAGCTTTTCTGTCTTTTTGCCGCCGGCGTCCAAAGACTTGTTTAAATCGCTACTTAGGTCAGCCTGCGTTTTTATTTCGGTACGCTTTTTGTCAGTTCCGGCGCCGCCGCCGGTGCTAGAAGAACCTGACTGTTTTTTGACCAGGTCATCGATTGCTGTTGTTTGCTTTTTAATAACCCCGACAAGGCTTTGTATCTCTTGTATTAGCTGCTGTGACACTTTCTACTCCAGCCTCCTTATAGATTTAAATATCTATGAGGAAAATTTATTTTCTAACATTTGATTAAACTTGTCAAAACCAGCGCTGTCACTGCTAGGTTGATTGGAAGGTTTTACTGCCTCTTCGTACATTTGGTTTCGTTTGTCAAAGTGCTTTACTAGTCTGTTGATGTACCAGTGCCTGTATCTAGTTGGCATCCTCCGTATATCTTGATATGACATGTTTAAATGCATTTGCAAAACGAATGATTCTTCTAAGAATTGTTCCTTCCAATCATGTACTGGGCCAAAAAAAGTCTGATGTAATCGGGATTGCCGATGTATTTTGTTTTCCGCAATTAGAACAGCCAAAAGAACAAGACATTTCCATACCGGGTTCATTTTCTTGTATAAACTTTCTGAGACTTCTAGAGTCAAAAGCAGGCATGTTCATAATAAAATGCTTGATTTTGTTTTTATCAGTTACATGATCGACTTGTTGTATTGCAACTTCTAAGTTACCCGTAATTTTAGATTCAACCATCATCTTAATGTGATTCTTGAGTGACTGCTCTTTAAACGATCTTTCTCTGTCGTCTCGCAGGGTTGCAAATTTAAAGAGTACTTTTTTCTTAGTTACGGGCAAATTATATTCAAAGAGGTTTTTACCTTCTTCTACAGGATCTATTGTTAATCTCCTAATTGGTATTTGAGAAAGATCAATAGAAAATTTATTTTCGTGATTGCAACTAGAACAGAATGCTCTGACAGGATATTCCGGACCATACCCAGTGATTCTAATTGCTAACATGAGAGCGTTCCTATCGCCCAGTATCATGTCCTTTGCATCAATATCATCTAAAACGCAAGAGTCGATCAAATGATCTAGAACAGTGCCCTCTTTGATTAGTGCCGAAGACGACAGTATGTCTTCTTCTCGCGCTGTCATTGCTTTAATCTTAACTGATTCTTTTTTATATAAACTGCTCTCTGCGTCGTAAATTAAGCCTTTAGACGGTACTGGGACTAATTCGACCGGTATTTCCCAGCCAAATTCTTCTTTCATGACGTTGACTCTTCCAACGTGATCTTTTGCGTTTGACATACTCTTACCTCTTTTTGATGTATAAAAAAACCCTACAGTATTGTAGGGTTTGAAATTAAGTATGTAAAACTAGAAAAAACTAGAACTGTAAAACACAATTATCAAATTTTAGCGACATGTCAATCATCATGATGTCATCACTTCCGTAATCTAAAGTGTTAAAATTGACAGAATTTATAAACGCACCTTTAATATCCCACAGTTCAACAACAGTTCCAATCGGATCTAACATTTTTAACTGAATATCTCTCTTGTAAAAATCAGCATATCCGGCTCTACCTGAAACAGATTCGTAGTGTGTTCTAATCCATTCCATTACTTGCTGAGCTCCAGATGGTGCAATCGGATCGTGAAGCTTGACTGACAAATCTTGAAATTCAAGCTTTGAAGCTATTCTTCTGTAACTGTTTATAAAATCAATTTTCTTTTCTCCGATGTTAACGGTAGGTCTGTTTGTTGACGCAACCAAGAACGCATCGATACCTTCTATCGCAAGAACCCATCTATAATTTCTTTTTGGTTCAAACTTGTTAGGTAGCATATCGGTAACTGATAATGTTTCTGCCATTTTTATCTCCTAATTCTTT
>MDTG01193092.1_pt1 | contig 29746 bp, 26 predicted proteins | sample 811421 | NCBI WGS metagenome assembly MDTG01 (sample SAMN05326645, study PRJNA326480) | marine metagenome | isolation source: seawater | place: Pacific Ocean: South East | collected 2011 | reverse complement strand
GCAGGCCTTCGGCTTCGTAGCCGAGCTTCACGCATTGCACGGTATGGCTCATAGATTCAGATCCGATTGCGGTGTATCCAGAAGACGCGCGATCGCGGCGGGCACGCCGGGGCGTGCATCGGGCGCGAACCACGCGAGATTGGCGTCCATGATACGAGTCATGCTCTGGCCCTGCACGCGATAGGCATGGATATGCAGCACGAAGTGGGTCAAGCCGTGGCTGATCGGGGCCAGGCGCGTCTGTGAGCGCACCTCAAAGGCAAGCCGCTCGCGACAGAAGCCCTCGATATCGCGATCGCTCGGCAGTTCCGGCAGGCTCCACAGCCCGCCCCAGATGCCGCTCGGCGGGCGTTTTTCCAGCAACAGCCGCCCGGCGCTGTCTTCAACCACCAGCATGGTGATCATGCGCTCAGGCCGTGTCTTTTTCTTGCGCGGGGCCGGAATCGTGTCTTGTGTGCCGGCCTCGCGCGCCAGACAGCCGTCGGCCAGAGGGCAGCGCCCACACGCCGGCCGCCGGCGCGTGCACAACGTGGCCCCCAGATCCATGATCGCCTGCGTGTAGTCGGTCACGCGCGTGGCCGGCGTGTAGCGCTCGGCCAGGGGCCACAGCTTGTTTTCATAGGCACTGGTCCCGGGGGTTGCGCTCACCCCGGCCAGACGCGCGATCACACGCTTGGCGTTGCCGTCGAGAATCGGTGCCCAGATACCGAACGCCTGAGCCACGATCGCCCCGGCCGTCGAGCGCCCGATACCCGGTAAAGCCATGAGCCCTTCGACCGAGCGCGGAAAAACACCGTTGTGCTCGTGGGCCACGGTCCGGGCCGCGGCATGCAGGTTGCGCGCCCGGGCGTAATAGCCCAGCCCGGCCCAGTACGCCATCACCTCGTCGTTATCGGCTGCGGCCAGGGTCGCCACGTCCGGAAAACGGGCCATGAAGGCATTGAAGTAATCGATGACCGTGGTCACCTGTGTCTGCTGCAGCATGATTTCGGCCACCCACACGCGATACGCCGTGCGCGGATGTTGCCAGGGCAGATCATGCCGGCCGTGTTGATCGAACCAGGCCAGCAGGCGATCAGCGATGGCCATGGGCGGCTGTTGGGCCAGGGTCTGGGTCATGGCGGCGATACGGATTCGGAATTGCGCTGTCGAGCGTTGGGGCGCCTACCCGGCTGTGCCACCGTGTCATCCGACAGGCCGGCCGCGACCTGTTCGATCGCACGCCCGGTATCCAGAATCTGTTCGGACAGCGCTCGCCGGATGGCCCAATCGCCGATCAGCGGCGGCACCCAGAAATCCGGGACGATCGTGGCATCGAATGCGATATGCGTCCGCCCGGGCCCCGCCGGCACGAACTGCCAGTGGGCCTGCCCTGCCTTGAAATCACCGGCACCGGGCACGAAGGCCATCGCCAGATCGGTAGGCGGCGTGCGCGACAGATCGACCACCTGATGCACGGTCTTGCAATAAAAGGCCACACACATCGACAGACGGGAATCCAGCCGATCGGGCTCGACCAGACGGCTGGAATCGATCAGCTCGGCGGCCGCGGCCAGGGCCTCGAAGCGGGTGGCGGCCGCATAGGCTCGGGCCAGGCCGGCATCCACATCCAGGCTCCCCCGGACCGCGAACGCCTTGGCATCGGCGTGATCGGTTGTCGTCACCGATAACGAGACGAGCTCGGCGGCGCCCGCGTGCCCGGCCGCCAGCACAAGCAGCAGGCCGACGACACGTTTACGAGCCGGCATCGGCCGCGGGCGATTGCGTGCTGGCATCGGTCGTGATCACCGACAGCTCGGGGGTGGGCGTGCCCAGCGGGCCTGTCAGGCGCATCAGCACCGGCGGCCGGGCACTCTCGCGCGGCGTGATACGGAATCGGTAGTCCAGCCTGTCGTCGGCCAACGCATAGCGCCCCTCGCCCTCGCCCTCGCCGTGGAAACGCGTGTTCTGCCAGGCCATGCGTGTCGTTCGGGCGATGCCCTGCTCGAAGAGCACGGTGGCCGCGAGGGCCTTGATCGGTGTCACGGGCGCGCTGCTCTGCCCGGAGGCCTCGGCGCCGCGCAGCCCCCGGATCGCGCCGTCGAGATCATAGCCGGCCAGCCGGCCATCGGTTAACGAGGCCGACAACGTGCCGTCGAGCGCCTCGAGCCGCTGGGCGTCGGTCCGGCCACGCGTGGTGACTTGTGCATCAATATCGGCCAGACCGGTCAAACGCTGAACGCCCACCAGATCGGACAACAAGGCACCGACAGCGATATGGCGCCACTGGGTGTTCAGGCTGTATGTCGTGGTCTGTTCGCTGCGCTTGATGCGCGCGCTGGCCGCCAGCCGGCCGTTGTAGGCGGCCGCCGTGAGCCGCTCGATCCGTGCCTCGTTCGGACGTGCCGACAGGCGGGCCTCGGCATCGGCCAGCCGCAGCCCCGCTGCATCCAGATAACCCACGCGCAGCGTGCCTTGAAAACGGCTGCGATCCAGGGCCGGCCACAGCTGGTCCAGACCGTGGTCATCGTCGCTGGCGGTGTCTTCTACCGACACGGCCGCGCCGTTCTCGTCCACCGGCGGCAGGTAACGATCAGCATCAAGACGATCGAGCGCCAGATCGAAGCGTACCAGCGGATCGCCGAACTGAGCGATCGAGGCCGTGCCGGTCAGATGACTTTCGTCGAGCTGGGCGGCGATCTGCTTGAATCGCACGCGCTGTTCGTTGCCCTCGAACTGAGCGTCGAAGCCGGCATGGCCGAGGGCTGCGCTATCCCGGATCAAAGGCGGCCGGATACGCAGCTGCTGCAGCACCGAGCGCGGCGAGAACGGCTTGATCGTCAGGCGCCCGTTGTAGTGCGTATGGCCGGCCATGTCCTTGCCGTCGATCTTGCCGGCCACGGCCAGTCCGCCGCTCTGCAACAGAAAATCGGACAGCGAATAACGCCCGGCCGCAAAGTCCGCCTCGCCGCTGGCCGAGATGCTGGCCTCCTGCATCCCGCCCGGCACACTGCTGCCATCGATCAGCAGATTCAGATTCAGCCGGGAAAATCGATAGAACCGATCCGCCAGATGGGGCTCGATTCGGGTCATCAGGTACATCTCGGCGCGTACCGCGCTGTCCGCGCGGCGCAGCCGGCCGGTGATCTCCAGCCGAAACGGCGAGCCGTCGGTCATGCGCCCGGTCTGCAGGTGCCCGCCGCGCCATTGCCAGGTCTGGCCGCGGACGCCGTCGACGTAGCGGATCCGGGCATCGTTGATCTCCAGCGCGCTGACCGACATCGACGACAGCGGCAGCTTCGATGCAGCAACGCCGGGCCGAACGGCCGCACTCGGCGCGCCCAGGGCCTGGCCCGGACCGGCAGCCAGCGCATCGATGATGCCCTGCCAGTTGTTCTGGCCGTCGCGATTCCGGGCCAGCATCATCTGCAGCCCCGAAATGGTCACCGTGCCCACAGCCAGCCTGCCCGCCATCAGCGACAGCGGGCGCGGGCTTACAGCCACACGTTTGATACGCGCCAGCGGCCCGTCGCCGATATCGCCGGGGTTTTCGATCTCGATGGTTTTCAACACCACCGCCGGGAACGGCAGCAGATTCAGCTCGATCGGCCCCTGGATACGAACCTGTCGCCCGACCGCCTCGCTGGCCAGTGCCTCGATCCGGCTGCGATACGCGCCGGGCTCGAAACTGACATACACCCAGGCAAGCATGGCCGCAACGGCCAGGCCCACGACGGCGCCGACGCCCAGCGCCCATCGATGCCAGCGTTTCATCGGGCGGTCACGCCCGTGTTGTCGTTGATCATGTCGTGTCCTGCAAGCACCCCGGGCTCGGGTTATTCTATCGCCCCGCCGAGGGTCATGGATCAGTGCGTATGCCATCAGCCCACCCACCGGTGGTGACAACACACAAGGGTTCGCTCATGCCCGGGCTGATACGACGATACGTACCAATGAACATCGATACTATGCAGATAGAAGTCAACGGCCAGACCACCGCGTGCGCTGACGATGCCACACTCGCCGGCGTACTGACCGAACTGGGCTACGCCAACCAGCGGGTTGCTGTCGAACACAACGGCCGGATCGTGCCGAGCACCGAATACGACACCACGCCGATCGCCGCGGGCGATCGGCTCGAGATCGTGCACGCCATCGGCGGCGGCCAGGCCGAAAGCGTGGCCGACACGTTCACCGTGGCCGGGCGTCGTTTCACCTCGCGTTTGCTGGTCGGCACCGGCAAATATGCCGACCTGGACGAAACCGATGCCGCCATCACGGCCTCGGGGGCCGAGATCGTCACGCTGGCCATCCGGCGTACACCGGCACTGACCGACCCGGATACGCGCGCCGCGCGCAACCTGCTGGATGTGGTGCCGCCGGAAAAATACACACTCCTGCCCAATACCGCGGGCTGTTACAGCGCCGACGAGGCCGTACGCACCTGTCGCATGGCACGCGAACTGCTCGGCGGGCACAATCTGGTCAAGCTGGAGGTTATCGGCGACGAGAAGACGCTGTATCCCGACGTGGCCGAAACGCTGGTCGCCGCCCGCGAGCTGATCGCCGACGGGTTCGATGTAATGGTCTATACCAGCGATGACCCGATCATCGCGAAAAAGCTCGAAGACATCGGCTGCTGTGCCATCATGCCGCTGGCCGGGCCGATCGGCTCCGGGCTGGGTATCCAGAACCGCTACAACGTGGCCGAGATCGTGGCCCATGCCAACGTGCCGGTGCTGGTTGATGCCGGCGTGGGTACGGCCTCGGACGCCGCGATCGCCATGGAGCTGGGCTGCGACGGCGTATTGCTCAACACCGCGATCGCCAGCGCGGGCAAACCGGTACTGATGGCCCAGGCCATGCGCCATGCCGTGATCGCCGGGCGCCAGGCGTATCTGGCCGGTCGCATGCCGCGCCGGCGTTATGCCTCGGCCTCTTCGCCGATGACTGATCTACCTTTCCAATAAGCGAAAGCAGCGAGCCGGCAATGAACGACAGCGATCCGACCGCGCCGGGCACGCCTCGGCGTATCAAGAGCTTCGTCAAGCGCGAAGGCCGGCTTACTCCCGGTCAGGAGAAGAATCTGGCCGCGCTGTGGCCGCGCTACGGGCTGGAGCGGCCCGAGGCCCCGCTCGACTGGACGGGCGTTTTCGGTCGCGATGCGCATCGCACGCTTGAGATCGGCTTTGGCGCCGGTGAAGTCCTGGCTGATCTGGCCATCAACCAGCCGGAGCACGATTTCATCGGCATCGAGGTCTATCGCAATGGCGTGGGCCGTCTGCTGGGCGCGCTGGACGCCGCCGGAGCCTCCAATGCTCGTGTCTTTCAGGATGACGCAGTCGAGGTGCTGGCCGCCGGCTTTGCCGACGACTCGCTGCACGAGGTTCTGCTCTACTTCCCCGATCCCTGGCCGAAGAAACGCCACCACAAACGCCGGATCGTTCAGCCTGTCTTTGCCGACGAGATCGCCCGTGTACTGGCACCCGGCGGCATCTGGCGCCTGGCCACCGACTGGGAGAATTACGGCCAGCACATGCGTGACGTGCTGGACGTGCATCCCGCGTTCGAGAATATCGGTGATGCCAACGGCTACGTCAGCGCGCCCCCGCGCCGGGATACACGCTTTGAAAACCGCGGCGTGAACAAAGGCCACGTGGTGCACGACATGGCCTACCGTCGGCGCGGCTGACGGTACGCTTTTTGCTTGATGATCACGGATCCGACCAAGGGCGCGTGGCCCGTGACCGGCTAACGCGCTAGCGTATCGATTATCGAGGCCGCCACAGGCGCGTCTTTTCGTTTTCCAGGGGGTTGCATGAACGAGGGATCGCAAGCGAGCCGGCGCTCGCCCGTGCTCGTCGTACTCGAGGCGGTCGATCGCGTGCTCGGCTGGGCCGAGCGCGTGATCGTCGCGGGCAGTGTGCTCGCCATGGCGCTGCTCATGGCCGCCCACGTGGTCGGCAATCTTGTCTTTGGCTCGGGCATTCCCGGCACCTACGAGATCACCGAACTGCTCATCGTGGTCATGACATTCGTTGGCGTGGGCTATGCCACGCGCTGTGCCCGTCATATCAGCATGTCGGCCATCTACGACACCCTGTCCGGCACGCCGCGCAAGGCGTTGCTGATTGTCATCAGCCTGGGCACCGGCGCGCTGATGTTCTATTTCGCCTACAAATCGGCCCAGTACGATCTGGATATCTTTGATCGTGGCCGGGTGAGTTCGTCGGTGGGCATTCCGCTGTGGATGGTCTATCTGGCCTTGCCGATCGGCTTCTCGCTGGCCGGGCTCCAGTATCTGCTGACCATCGTGCGCAATCTGGCAAGCCCCGGCACCTGGCGCTCGTTTCACGAGCGCGAGGGCTATGCCGATGTACCCGACTCCGGTGATGCCGCCGACGGGGGGCTGTCATGACGCTCTGGCTGGGCCTGATCATGCTGGTGCTGCTGCTCATGGGCTTTCCCATGGTGGTGCCGCTGGCCGTGGGCACATTGTTCATGATGTTCACGGGCATGACGTTTTTCGGCCCTGACCAGATGGTCTCGTGGATGATCACCGGCGTGGGCAGCTGGGTGCTGGCGGCCGTGCCGATGTTCATCTTTGCTGCCGATATCCTCACCAAGGGCCATACTGCCAATCGCCTGCTGGATCTGGTGGATTCGTTCACCCGCCACCTGCGCGGCGGCCTGCCGATCACCACGGCCGTTTCCTGTGCCCTGTTCGGCGCGGTGTCGGGGTCAACACAGGCCACGGTCGTGGCCATGGGCGGGCCCATGCGACCGCGCCTGCTGGCCAAGGGCTACCCTGACAGCTTTGCCCTGGCGCTGATCATCAACGCCTCCGACGTGGCGCTTCTGATTCCACCGTCCATCGGCTTCATCGTCTACGGCGTCGTGATGAAGACCTCGATCGGCGATCTGTTTCTGGCCGGCATCCTGCCCGGCCTGCTGATCATGCTGCTGTTCGCGCTCTATTGTTATATCGGCGCGCGGATCCAGAAGATCACGCCCGAACCCAAGGCCAGCTGGGGCGACCGGCTGGTCGCACTGCGGCGCACCCTGCTGCCACTGTGCTTTCCGGTGCTGGTCGTCGGCGGCATCTACGGCGGTTATTTCAGCGCGGTGGAGGCTTCGGCCGTGGCCGTGGCCTATGCCTTCGTGCTGGAAGTCATCATCTATCGCCAGGTCAGTCTCCGGGATCTGGGATCCATCGCGCTTTCGACCGGCCTGATCACTGCCGTGGTCTTCGTGCTCGTGGCCGTGGGCGCTGCGTTTTCCCAGACCATCGGCACCGCGGGCATCCCCGAGGCCGTGCTGGGCCCGGCGATCGATGCCATCGGCACCAACCAGTTTCTGGCGCTGTTGTTGATCGCCGCCGCCTTCTTCGTGGGCTGCATGTTCGTCGACCCGATCGTGGTGATCCTGATTCTGGTGCCGATCTTCAAGCCGCTGGTGGAGTCCGCCGGACTGGACCCGGTTCATGTCGGCGTGATCGTCACCCTGCAGGCCGCCATCGGGTCGGCCACGCCGCCGTTCGGCTGCGACATCTTCACCGCCATCGCCGTCTTCCGTCGCCCGTACATGGACGTGATCCGCGGCACGCCGCCGTTCATCGCCATCCTGCTGCTGGCCACCCTGATCCTTATCCTCTTCCCGCAGATCTCGTTGCTGCTGCCATCACTTGGGGGGGCGTCCTAGATCGGGGCGCTTCTTACACTGCGGATTGCCCCAAAGAACGAAGGCCCCACACCAGATCGCAGGCACAAAAAAGCCGGGCCACGAAGGCCCGGCCGATTCTGACGGCTTGTGACGCGCGATCAGTTCGTGGCGTCATCGAACTCGCGCAGCAGGATATTCAAGGCTTCCTCGCCTTGGGCCCCCGTGTCTTTCACGAACGTCTGACGCACCGGCTGGGCCAGTTTGCGAAAGGCGTTGCGCTGGGCGTCGCTGAGCTTGATGACCTTGATATCCGACTTGGATTTGATGGTCTCCAGGCGCTTGTCGTTGAACTCGGACTGGATGTCGTAGCCCGTCTTGACCAGGTTGTCGGTCACGCTCTTGATCATCTTCTGCTGGTCGGCGGTGAGGTCCTGCCACCAGTCGAGATTGCTCATCAGCGTAGCCACGAACTGGGACTGATCCGCGAAGATCATGTAGTCCTGGACTTCATAGAAGCCCATTTCCTCGTGCGCGAATACCGGCTGGATATTGCCCTCGGCCTGGCCCTGCTGCAGCGCGCTGTAGAGCTCGCCGTAGGCAATGCTGATGGGATTGGCGCCGTAGGCATTATAGGTCGCCCGCAGCAGGCTGTTGTCCATCACGCGGATCTGAAGCCCTTGCATGTCGGCCGGTGTCTCGATCGCCTTGTTGGCGGTCCAGACCTGGTAGCCCTCGGGCAGCTCGGCCAGCGGCTTCAGGCCGCGTTTGGCGAACGCCTCCTGCCAGGGTTTGCTCTCGAGAAACGCCGGCGAGTTCAGAACCTGGGCAGTCTTCCATTGATCCGAGGGCATGACGAAGTTCAGCGAGAGCAGCTGGGATTCGGGCACCGTGCCACCCAGCGCGCCCGAGCCGAAACCGATCTGAATCGCCCCGTTCTGTACCGCGTCATACAGCGCGGAATAGGTTGAGCCCCATTTGCCGTAAGGCAGCAGCTGCACGGTGATGTCGCCGTCGCTCTTGGCCTCGATCTGCTTCTTGAAGGCTTCGGCATACGCGTATTGCACGCTGGTTTTCGTCTCTTCCAGGCCCACGCGCCAGGTCTCTGCCTGGGCCAGTGTGCTCATGCCGGCCAGGCCGATGGCCGCAGCCGTGAATACGCACGTATTGAATTTCATGGTTATCCCCCTTTGGATGGCAGTCGCCTCAGATAAGAGCAAGGACGATGCCATGTCAACTTTGTCATCTCCGTCTGTGTCATGCAGCGATTCGACTGATCGACCGGGAATCCTGGTTTACACTCGCGCCATCGACACCGGCCGGCGCGGCGTGTCGCGCACCGGCCACGACAAGGAAATCGCATGGAATATCGCCCGCTCGGCCAGACCGATATCAACGTCAGTGCCCTGTGTCTCGGCACCATGACCTTCGGCGAGCAGAACACGGAAAACCAGGCCCACGAGCAGCTCGATTATGCGACCGCCCACGGCGTTAACTTCATCGATGCCGCCGAGATGTATCCCGTGCCGCCCAAGGCCGACACCCAGGGCCTGACCGAACGATATATCGGCAGCTGGCTGGCCAAGACCGGCAAGCGCTCGGATGTGGTGCTGGCCAGCAAGGTGACCGGGCATGCCCGCACCAATATGGATTATGTGCGCGACGGCGAAACCCCGCGCCTCAGCCCCGCGCATATCCGGCGTGCCATCGAGGGCAGCCTCACACGCTTGCAGACCGACCATCTGGATCTGTACCAGCTGCACTGGCCGGACCGTTACACCAATTTCTTCGGCCAACTCGGCTATTCCCACGACGCCAACGAAACCCCGGTGGCCATCGAAGACACCCTGGCCGAGCTCGGCAAGCTGGTCGATGAAGGCAAGATTCGTCATGTGGGCCTGTCCAACGAAAGCCCGTGGGGCACGATGCGGTTTCTGCGCGCGGCCGAGGTGCACGGCCTGCCACGAGCCGTATCGATCCAGAACCCTTACTCGCTGCTCAATCGAACGTTCGAGATCGGCCTGTCGGAGATCGCGATTCGTGAACAGGTCGGCCTGCTGGCCTACTCGCCGCTGGCCTTCGGCATGCTCACGGGCAAGTATGAAAACGGCGCCAGGCCCGAAGGCGCACGGCTGACCAAGTGGGAACGCTTTGCCCGCTACAACGGCCAGCGCGGCGTGGACGCCACGGCCCGCTACGTGGCCATCGCCCGCGAACACGGTCTGGACCCGGCCCAGATGGCGCTGGCCTTTGTCACCTCGCGCGACTTCGTCACCTCGAACATCATCGGGGCCACGACCCTGGACCAGCTCAAGTCGAACATCGACTCGGCCGAGCTCACCCTGTCCGACGAAATCCTCGAGAAAATCGAGGCCGTGCATGCGGCCAATCCCAATCCCTGTCCCTAGCTGGGCCTGCGGGTTGTTCTTCTAGGGCAATCCGCAGATTGCGCGGATTTTGCGGTTCGGCTTTTGGAGAAATAACGCCCCGGGGCGCTTTCTGCTTCGTGCGCTGCGTTCTTCAGGGCATTTATCCGCGTCTGCGTACATCCGCGCCCATCTGCGGAATGCCCTAGAGAACAAAGCCTCGGCCGCGTGACGACGCCTCGGCCGAACCGCAAAATCTGCGAAATCCGCGGATAAAAAAAGAGCCGGCTCACACGAACCGACTCTCTCGAGCACACGCTTGCGGCCAGCGATCAGCCGGCGGCTTGCCGGGCCGTTGTCGGGTGTTCGCTGTTGGCCTCGGCGGCCGGGACATAGCGATAGTATTCGATACCGACGTCGCGGAAATCGGCGCGGTCGGTCTCGCCGATGCAATCCACCACGAATTCATCGCTGGCCGGGGCCGGTTCGACGTCAGCCGGGTGGCCGTCGTGAAGCGCGGCGTATTGCTCGGCGTCGAGATTGAGCGGCTCGCCCAGCGCGGCCTGGAAATTGATCTTGGCCGCCGCGGCCTCCCAGCCTTCGACCACCCGCATGGGCAGGGCTTCGGCAGCGTCGCCGCTGCCGTAGCCCAGCGCCAGCCAGTGCTGGCCCCCCAGGGCCAGCGTGGAATCATGAGCCTCGGTAAAGCCCGCGGCCAGCCAGGCCGGCAAGGCTGCAGTGTACAGATTGCCCAGATCGCGCATGGTGTCGCTGCCCAACCCCAGCTTGCCCGAGACCAGATTGGTCCAGAGCTCGGTCTTGCGCAGATAACGCATCAGATCGCCGGCCAGCGGGAACGCATCGTCGCCCGATGCCCCGGCCGCTACGCGCTCACGCATATTGGGTGAGGCCCCGGCGATTTCGGCCAGCAGATCATCGAAATCAACACCGGCGCCCTGGGCATATTCGGCCAACTCGGCGTGGTTGTCGGCATCGCCATCGGCCAGGGCAAACAGATAGGCCATGGCCCACCCGGCCGAGGGCATGCGGTGATACGGCCGATGCATGAACACCGCATCCACGGCATGGAAATAATCCGCCCGACGCCCGCCGCCCTGGCGGGCCAGCATGGCGTTCATGGCCGAGCGCGTGGCATCCACGTAGCAGCTGGTGGAATAACGCCCGTTGAAGACCGGCAGATCCTGCATCTGGCCGTCCGAGCGCTGCGGCTGATCCCGAAAGCGTGCAAAGGGCTTGCGGAAATCGACCATACGATAATCCGAGGCACTGCCCGAACGCGCCAGATCGATATGCAACAGTTTGGGCTCGGCTTCCAGCAGAATCGCCACGGCTCCGGCGCCCTGGGTCGGCTCGCCGGTCGAGCCGCGCCCGTATTCGGCGATATCCGAACACACGACGATCGCCTTGCGATGCGCACCGTCGGTGGCCAGATAGCGCAGCGCGCCCTTCATGGCATACACACCGCCCAGGCAGGCGTGCTTGAACTCGGGCACTTCGCACTCGCGCGACATGGCGGCCTTGCCGTGCGTGGCCAGCGCGTCGTCGAGCATGCCCTTGACGATCACGGCCCCGGCCGAGTTGTCCGAGGATGACTCGGTGCCCAGCGCCAGATAACCGATCTCCTGCGGGTCGATATCGTAGGCCTGGATCAAGCGCCAGACGGCGTTGGCAGCCAGCGTATAGACGCTCTGCTCGGGCCCACGCATCCGAAAGCTGTGGCCCACGACCTTGCGAATCTTGTCCCACGGCTGGTCGTTCCACTGACACCAGTCTTCGAGATTGACGCGATACGGCGGCAGATAAAGCGCCAGTCCACTGATACCCGGCATGGCATGCCTCGTCGGTTTGACGTCGCGCTGGGCGCGGCGATGGGTTTTAAGTTGGCCATGCTAGCAAAGCGCGTCCCTGCACGCTTGCGGTGCATTCGGCAACACGCCGCCAGATGCCGTATCCTTTCGCGCGAAACTGCCCTGCCAAGCCCGCCGACATGAGCCAAGCCAGCGCCCGCGCGCACAGCAACATCGCGCTGATCAAATACTGGGGCAAACGACAGACATCGTTGAACCTGCCGGCGGTCGGCTCGATCTCGGTCACGCTGGACGATCTCTATACCGACACCACGGTCGTCTTCGACGAGAGCCTGTCGGCTGACCGGGCCCGTATCGGCGAGGCAGAGGTCGATACCGCGCGCTTTTCCGAGTTCGTGGATATCGTGCGCGAGGCCACCGGCATCAGCACACGCGTGGATATCGCCTCGCACAACAACTTCCCGACCGGCGCCGGCCTGGCCTCCTCGGCCTCGGGCTTTGCCGCACTCGCCCTGGCCACGACACGCGCGGCCGGGCTTGATCTATCGGCCCGTGAGTTATCGATCCTGGCCCGCCGCGGCTCGGGGTCGGCCGCGCGCTCGATCTTCGGCGGCCTGGTCGAAATGCATCGCGGCACGAGCCCCGACGGCCAGGACGCCTTCGCTGAGCCGATGCTGACCGCCGATGCGTGGCCGCTTGAAGTGGTCGTTGCCATCACCGATACCGGCACCAAGAAGATCAACTCCACGGCCGGCATGAGCCAGCTGGAGACCCGCTCGGATTACTACGAGGCCTGGGTGAATCGCGCCGAGGATGATCTGGCCGATATGCGCGCAGCGATCGCGGCCCGCGATTTCACCACCGTGGGCGCCCTGTCCGAGATGAGCTGCCTGAAGCTGCATGCGCTGATGCTATCGACCCGCCCGGGGCTGATCTACTGGAACGCGGCCACTGTCTCGGCCATGCACGCCGTGCGCGAGATGCGCAACAACGGCATGGAAGCCTACTTCACGATCGATGCCGGTCCTCAGGTCAAGGCGCTCTGTGCGCCTGGCCAGGGAGCCGCCGTGGCTGCCGAGCTGGCCCGCGTGCCGGGCGTCATCGAAACCCGCCGGACGGGCCTGGGCCCCGACGCCCACTGTCGATGAGCGCGCACACGATCCATGTCAGCGCGCCGGGCAAGCTCTTTCTGCTCGGCGAATACGCCGTGCTGGAAGGCGCCCCGGCGTTGCTGACGGCCGTGGATCGGCGCGCGCATGTCCACGCCACCGTCATCGACGGGCCTGCCTGGCGGATCAGCGCGCCCAATCTCGGGCTTCATGATCTGGTACTCGGCGCCGACGGCCGACTGCCCGCCGAACTGGCTCCTGCCGTGGTCGCGCATCTGAAGGTCTTCGATGCCGTGCGGGCCGAGGTACAGGCCCGCGCCACGGCCGCCCTGCCCCCGCTCTGTCTTCATATCGATACCCGTGATTTTGCTGCCGACGGCCACAAGCTGGGCCTGGGCTCGAGTGCAGCCGTGGCGGCCGCGCTCACGGCCGCCCTGGCCACGGCAGCCGGAATGACATTGGCACGGGCCGAGCTGGCCGCCTGGGCGATTGCGGCCCATCGCGCGGCCCAGGACGGCACCGGCAGCGGCGGCGATGTCGCGGTCTCGGTCTATGGCGGCGTGATCAGCTATGTGCGCGATACGCCGCCCACGGCTCTGGCCTGGCCGGAGCGATTGATCGGCCGTGCCGTGGTGACCGGGCAGGGCGCCAGCACGCCGGATCTCGTGAGCTGCGTCTATGCGTACGGCGAGCGCGACGCGCCCGGCTTCACGCGCGATATCCAGCGCCTGGCCGCGCTGGCCGACGAGGCGGCGGGCGCACTTGATGACACGCCCGCCTTTCTCGACCTGGCAGCGCGATATTTCAGCGCGCTGAAAACACTCGACGCGCACGCCGGCGCCGGCATCGTCAGCCCGCGCCACGATACTCTGGCCGGGCTGGCCGCGGCGCACGGTGGCCGGTTCAAGAGCTCGGGCGCTGGCGGCGGCGATGTCGGGCTCTTGTTCGCCGACCGATCCACGCTGCGCGCTGATCTGTTCGAGATGTTTCAGGCCGCCGGCGCCGACGTACTGGATCTGGGCTTTGCTGCGCCCGGTCTGATCCACGAGCCGCAATGAGCCCCGCGCGGCATACGGCGTTAAACTACTGTATTCGACACCGATCGCTGTTTCCGGCCTCGATCGTTTTTTCGCAGAGGACTTCATCGGCATGAGCCACTCCCGCATCCCGCAGTTCTACAAGTTCTCGGTGGCCGATCGGCTGCGTGCCCTGCTCGAGCGCGAGGTCATCAGCGAGATCGAATACGACGCGCTGATGGACGGCACTCATCTGCTGGATGCCGATACCGCCGACCGGCTGATCGAGAACGTCATCGGCGCCTTCGGCCTGCCGATGGGGCTGGGCCTGAATTTTCAGATCAACGAACGGGATTACCTGATTCCCATGGTGGTCGAGGAGCCCTCGATCATCGCCGCCGTGTCTTCGGCGGCCAAGCTGATCCGGCGCTCGGGCGGCTTCTCGTCGGTCGCCGAGCGGCCCATGCTCATCGGCCAGATCCAGGTCGTCAACGTCCCGCATGCCGCCCATGCCAAGCAGGCGGTGCTTCAGGCCAAGGAAGAGATCCTCAACCTGGCCAACAGCCTGCACCCGAACATGGTGGCCCGCGGCGGCGGCGCGCATGACGTGGAGGTTGTCACCCACGGGACCACGGCCAACCACGGCGAAATGCTGGTGGTGCATCTCGTGGTCGATACGCGTGATGCCATGGGCGCGAATCTCGTCAACACCATGTGCGAGGGCGCGGCCCCGTTGGTGGAAAAGATCACCGGCGGCGAGGTGTTTCTGCGGATTCTGTCGAACCTGACCGACCGGGCACTGGTACGCGCCCGGGCCGTGATCGCCCCCGAGAGTCTGGCCACGAGCGATCGCCCCGGCACCGAGGTTCGCGACTCGATCATCCTGGCCAACGAATTCGCCGAGATGGATCCCTACCGGGCCACGACCCACAACAAGGGCATCATGAACGGCATCGATGCCGTGGCGATCGCCACCGGCAACGACTGGCGGGCCATCGAAGCCGCCGCCCATGCCTATGCCGCACGCACCGGGCGGTATCGCTCGCTGACCCGATGGTTCGCCGACGCCGAGGGCAATCTCGTGGGCGAGCTGGAGCTGCCGCTCAAGGTGGGTACGGTCGGTGGCCAGGTCGAGTCCAACCAGGCGGTCAAGATCGCCCATCGCGTGCTGAACATCGGCTCGGCGGCTGAACTGGCCGAGGTGATCTGTGCCGTGGGCCTGGCTCAGAACTTCGCCGCCATCAAGGCCTTGTCGACCGACGGCATCCAGCGCGGGCACATGACGCTGCATGCCCGCAGTGTCGCCATGGCCGCCGGGGCCACCGAGGCCAATTTCGACGACGTGGTCGACCGGCTCGTGGCCGGCGGCGATATCAAGGTCTGGAAGGCCCGCGAGATCATCGCCGGGCTGGACGGCGAGAGCGCATCAAGCGATGCCCCTGTCGAGACGCCGCCGCAAACCGATGTCGTGGGCCACGGCGATGCCACCGGGGATTTCGGCTACGGCAAGATCATCGTGCTCGGCGAGCATTCCGTCGTCTACGGCCGGCACGCGATCGCCGCCCCGATACCGCTGAATGTTCGCGCCGAGGTCCGGCCACAGGCTCAGGACATCGATCTGCTGATTCCGCGCTGGGGCGTCGAGATGCGGTTTTCCGAGCCCGAGGGCAAGATCAGCTCGTTGCACGAATCGATCTCGTTGATCGCCGAGCGCCTGGGGGTCGCCGATCGCGGCATGCGTATCGATGTCTTCCCTCGGGTGCCGCGCGCCAACGGCCTGGGAGCATCGGCCGCTCTGGCCGTGGCCGTGATCCGTGCCATGGCCCGCGCGTTTGCGATCGAGATTTCCGATCGCGAAATCTCGAATCTGGCCTACGACGTGGAAAAGATCGCCCACGGCACGCCCAGCGGAATCGACAATACCCTGGCCACCTTCGGCCGGCCGATCCTGTTCCGCAAGGACAATCCCCAGGCCCGCGCCGAGATTCGTGACCTGGCCACTTCGCGCCCGATTCCCGTGGTCATCGGCCTGTCGGGTGTGGCGACATTGACCGCCCAGACCGTGGGCAACGTACGCGCGGCCTGGCAGAAGAACCCGGCCCGCTACGAAGCCATCTTCGACCAGATCGACGGCCTGGCGCTGGCCGGCGTGGACGCCCTGGCCCGCGGCGATATCGCCGAGCTGGGGGATTTGATGAATATCGACCACGGCCTGCTCAACGCCTTGCAGGTCTCCTCCTGGGAGATCGAGGAACTCGTCGAGATCGCCCGCTCCAACGGAGCGCTCGGCGCCAAGCTCACCGGCGGCGGCGGCGGCGGCGCGATGATCGCAGTCGCGGAAAGCGATCGCGTCGAGGACGTGGCTGCCGCCATGCGCGCAGCCGGCTACAATAGCTTCATTACGGAAATCCGCTCATGAGTCATGCCATGAACGAATCAAGCGCCACCGGCCAGGCCCGCATCGTGTCCTTCGACGACGAGCCGCTCATCCTGGTCGATTCTGACGACAACGTCATCGGCCATATGGAAAAAGCCCGGGCCCATGAGGGTGAAGGCGTATTGCATCGCGCGTTTTCCATCTTCTTGTTCAACGACGATGGCGATGTGCTCATGCAGCAGCGCGCGGCCGGAAAGCAGCTCTGGGGCGGGTTCTGGTCCAACAGCGTGTGCAGCCATCCGCGCCGCGGCGAAACCGTGGCCGATGCGGCGCGCCGACGCCTGGAAGAGGAAATCGGCGTTGTCGCTGACGTGCACTATCTCTATACGTTCGAGTATCACGCCCAGTTCGGCGCGGTCGGCGCCGAGCACGAGATGTGTGCCGTGTTCTTTGCACGATCCAACATGGCCGTCACCGGCAATCCGACCGAGATCGCCGATTTCGCGTTCATGGCACCCGAAACGCTGGACCATGCCCTGGCCACCGACCCGGAGCGCTATACGCCGTGGTTGAAAATGGAATGGCCCCGTATCCGCGACGCCCATTGGGACGAAGTCACCGCCCCGCCCCGCGCGGTCTGACCATGGGCCCGAACGCAATAAGCCGGCCTTGTGCCGGCTTTTCCGTGGGTTCACGGGCAACGCAAACGAGTCATCGACGCCCGGCAGGCGCGTCCGGGCTGCGTTCAGTTCGGTCGGCGGCCCGAAACGCACTGATCGGCCACGCGGGGCGTTTGCCGGGCGCTGAAAGACAGCCTGGCTTGTCGTAGCACGCGCTTGCGTGTATCGGGGGCGCTTCAGCGTGGCCGTCTGGTGTCTTTCAACCTGCGGCTATCGACGAATGACCCGTCGTGTACAGCCGTCTCCACTGGCCGACGAGCCGATCAGCTCGGATCCACGTCGTCGGTCTTGTCGAGGACGCTATCGCTGGCCGGCGCGCTGGCAGCGCCACCGGCGCTGGCCTCGAGCGCGGCCGAAGGACGGGTGCTGGTCTCGGAGCTTTCGGCCACCGGCACGTCGGGGATCGACGGATACTTGGCCAGCTGTTTCTGATACTGGTTCAGAAACCCGTCGGGGCCGTTTTCACGGATCGAGCTGGTGTACTGGCCGCGTTTGAGGGCCAGATCGCTCACGCCCTTGGCCACGACGTTCACGATCTTCCAATCGCCGCTGCTCTGGTCCAGTACGTAGTTGATCGGAATGGTCTTGCCATCGGAATGGATGACGGTATTGACCTGGGCACGCCCGCCGGGCGCATCGCCGCTGCTCTTGATCTCGAACGACTGGCCGGAATAGCCGTTGAAACGCGAGGCATAGGTCGCGACCGTGTCCTTGCGGAACATGGCCTGATACTGGATGCGCTGCTCGGCGCTGAGTTTTTCCCAGGAGCTGCCCAGCGCCAGACGGGCGATACGGTTCAGGTCGAAGGCGTCGTCAATCACCGGGGCCAGTTTCTTGTAGCGCCCTTCGAAACCCAGGGTGTCAGCCTGTTTCATCGTGGCGATCAGGGCGTCATCCAGGTTCTGAACCACGTCCCGGGCCGGAGCCGCGGCGGCCACCGTCCATACGCTGATGCTGGCACACAATACGGCGGCACCGATCAGGCCCTTGAGCAGACGTGTCGCTGACTTCATAACATTTCCTTGGCTTGGTTCCCGGCGCCCCATGAGGCCTTGGCGCATGCACGCAGGGCTATATGGGGTTGGGGCCGGCATCGACAAGCGAATTACATCGCGTACAACGTGTCTGTCTGCTGAACATCCCACCCTTCAGCGCCCGCGCTGATAATCCCGTCCTCGCCACGCGCTGCGCAGGCCGCGCCAGTAGCGAAGTGCCGATGACCAGGTCATGGCCAGATAGAGCGTGCCGATGACCGGCATGGCCAGTGCCCAGGCCCCGGCCTGGCGATAGAACAACAGTGTGGGCAGATAACTGATCGCCATGAGGATCCAGGCCAGTGCGCCCAGTGCATCGGTCGCCGGCCCGCCGATCACGAGCGCGATCGGCGGCACCCAGAACATCACGATCATGGCTGCCGTGCAGACACCCAGCAGCCACCGTGAATAGCGCAGCTGGCTGTAAGCCGAGCGCGCGACCATGGCATGAATGCCCGACATATCATCGTAGCCACGCAGACTGATCGCCGAGCGGGTCACCCCGACCCAGGTTCGCCCGCCGACGTCGCGTACGCAGCGTGCCAGCGTGCAGTCATCGATGATCGCATCGTGGAGCGCGCCAAAACCGCCGATACGCGCCAACGTGTCGCGCTCGATGAGCACGCAGCCGCCGGCCGAGGCCGCGATCCAGCGCGAACCGGCGTTGGACAGGGCAAACGGATACAACAGTTTGAAGAAATAGATGAACGCCGGGATAAGCAGTTTTTCCGCCAGGCTGGCCATGCGTAGATGCGCCATGAGCGAGACCAGCGCGCGATCCTCGGCAATCGCCTTGTGCTTCAGGCCGGCGATCGTGCCGGGCGCGATCTTGATATCGGCGTCCAGCAAGACCAGGTGCTCGGTACAGACGTGCAGACGGGCCTGTTCCAGCGCCCAGAGCTTGCCGGTCCAGCCGTCGGCCAACGGCGCACCGGTCAGCACCTGCAGACGCTCCAGCCCGCTGGCACGGGCGATCTCGGCCGTGCCGTCGGTGGAATTGTCGTCCACGAGTATCACCGACAGCCCCTGACCCTGCGCCTGCAGGGCCGCCAGCGTCTGGTCTATGGACTCGGCCTCGTTGCGCGCGGGCACGATCACCGTGGTATCCGATAGATCGGCCTGCTCGGCGTCGCGCGGCTCGGCAGCGAATCGCTCGCGCATGAGCCAGGGCAGCCACGGCTGTAGAACAACGCCCAGCCAGATGACCAGCGACGCCAAGGCCAGCCAGAAAAGGATCGAGTCGAACATCGTGTTTTTCGAGTTGCGCGCTGCCCATGAAAAAGGCCGCCGGTCCCCCGACGGCCTCTGTTTCAGGCAGCGATTGTGTGATCCCTAGCTGATTTCTTTTTCCTTGCCCGCATCACTGGCACTACGACGCCCGATCGAGGAGATCGGGATCCGTGTGGCCGTGGCCTGGGCGCGGTCGCCATAGAGAATCGGCAGCTCTTCGGCGAAATCGCCGGTCAGATCCGGGCCTTTCATCATGACCTTGAGCGCTTTCAGCGGATGCTTGAAGGTGTCCTCGACGGCCGTGCCCTCGTAGCCACAGTGCGCCATGCAGTTATCGCATTTCGGGTTGCGGCCCACGCCGTAGTTTTCCCACTGCGTGTTTTCCATCAGGCCCTTGTAGGTCTTCTCGTAGCCTTCGTCGACGAGCAGATAACAGGGCTTCTGCCAGCCGAAGACGTTGTAGGTTACGTTCGACCAGGGTGTGCACTGATAGCTTTCGTTGCCGGCCAGGAAGTTCAGGAACAGCGAGCTGTGGTTGAGCTTCCAGTCCGAGCCGCGCTCGCGGCCCTTGGCGAAGATGTCGCGGAACAGATTCTTGGCCTTCGAACGGCCCAGGAACACATCCTGACGCGGGGCATGCTCGTAGGAGTAGCCCGGCGAGACCATGATCCCTTCCACGCCCAGATCGGTGACGTAGTCGAAGAAGTCGGCGACCTCTTCCGGCACTTCGCCGTCGAACAACGTGCAGTTGATGGTCACGCGAAAGCCACGGTCACGGGCCATCTCGATGGCCTCGACGGCTTTCTCGAACACGCCTTCCTGGCACACGGATTCATCGTGGCGCTCTTTCAGGCCGTCCAGATGCACCGACCAGGTGAAGTAGGGCGACGGCTCGTAGTCGTCCATCTTCTTCTTCATGAGCAGGGCGTTGGTGCACAGATAGACGAACTTCTTGCGCGCCACGATGCCCTTGATGATCTCGGGCATGCCCTTGTGGATCAGCGGCTCGCCGCCGGGGATGGACACCATCGGCGCGTCGCATTCGTCCACCGCGTTCAGGGCATCCTCAACGCTCATGCGCTGCTTCAGGATATCCTTGGGATGATCGATCTTGCCGCAGCCGGCACAGGCCAGATTGCACTGGAACAATGGCTCCAGCATCAGCACCAGCGGATAGCGTTCGACGCGCGCCAGCTTCTGTTTCATCAGATAGCTGGCCACGCGGTACTGTTGAATCAGCGGTACGGACATTTGAACCTCTTGTTTGCACCCGGCGCATTGAAGACGACGCCAGGCTTGCGGCACATATCGATCAGCCGTCGTGCTGCGGCTGCATTATACATGCAGACGGACAATTAAACCGTATTGTTGCATATCACGGCGCTATGATCTCGTCGAACGCCGCAAGCAGTTCGGCCATGTCGGCAGCGCTCAGATCGCCCATGGTCGAGACACGAAAGATAGCCTCGGCCAGTGCGCCCTGCCCGGCATAGATCACGAAACCCGCCTGCTTCAAGTGATCATGCAGGCGTGCGTAGGACACCCCTGGCGGCAGCCGATAGCTGCGCAGCACGCACGAGGCGGCCTCGCGGGGCACGATTTCGGCCATGCCGCGGCCGGCCAGGCCATCGCCCACCCGATCAGCCAGGTCGCGATAGTGGCTGCGGCGCGCGCACCAGCCGCCGGCCTCGGCGTGTTCGGCCAGTGCCGCGTCCAGGGCGTAGAAAGCCGGAATCCCCGGCGTGAACGGCGTACCACGCTCGGCCTGTTTGACCGCGTAACCGGCCAGATCCAGATACAGCGCGCGGGTGGTGGCGCTCGCCAGCGCGTCGTGGCGCACGATCACGAACGCTGCCCCCGGCGCGCCGTGGAGACATTTGTTGGCCGTGGCGGCCACCGCGGCCACGGCCTGCGTGAACGCGATCGACTCGGCGCCGAAACTGGACACTGCATCGACCAGCAGCGATATGTCGTGGCTTTCACAGACAGCCGCGATCGCAGCGATATCGTTCAAGCGCCCGGTGGTCGTTTCGTGATGCACCACGGCCACATGCGTGGGCGCGTGCAGCCGAATCATCTCGGCCAGCTGCCGCGCATCGATCGCCTCGCCCCAGGCCAGATGCCAGGCCACGTGCTCGATATCGTGAACGGCGGCCATGCGCGTCATGCGCTCGCCGTAGACGCCGTTTTCGATCACCAGCAACTTGTCGTGGCGCCCCGGTAACGAGGCGATCATTGCCTCGACCGCGGACGTGCCCGAGCCACTGATCAGTACCGGCGCCCAGGTGGCCGCGTCGGTGGCATAAACCGCCAACAGCCGCTGGCGAATCCGATCCTGCATATCGAAGAACTCGGGCTCGCGATGACACAGGTCGGGCCCGGCCAGCGCCGCCCGTACCCGCGGCGTCAGCGTCACCGGCCCGGGGTTGAGCAATCGCAGGCCGCTCATGTGGATACCGCGCCAATATGCGCCATCAGCCGGTTCTTGATCTCGACCGGCGAGGCAGCCGGCCGCGGCAGCCCCTCGGCGGCGATGCCCGGCTCGATATGCAGATGCGCGAACGCCGGGCCCTGCGAGCTGCCGGCCAGCATCTGATCGATGATCGTCCGATCGTGGCCTTCATGGACGGTGCGATAACCACAGGCGGCGGCGATCGCGCCGAACGAGAGCCCGTCGGAGACCGTGGCCTGCCCCCCGGTGGATTCGTGCACGCCATTGTCCAGCAGCAGATGTGCCAGGTTGGTCGGCCCGTAGGCCGCCAGCGTGGCCATGGCGCCCAGGCGCATGAGCGCGGCCCCGTCGCCGTCGATGGCGATCACGCGCAGATCCGGTCGGGCCAGCGCCAGGCCGAGCGCAAGCGACGGCGCACAGCCCATCGAGCCCACCATATAAAGATGGTTGGCACGATCGGCCAGGCCATAGAGTGCGCGCCCGGCATAGCCGGTCGAGGCAATGACGACCGTGTCAGCCGCCTCGGTGCGCGCCATGAGATGGCCCAGGGCGTCGTCTCGTGTCAGACCGGCCAGACCGGGACGGCGGCGCGGCGCCGGGCGATACGTGATCGCGCCGCGGCTCTGGCTGGGCGAGCCGGTCTCACGCAGCGCGGCAGGCGCCACCGTGCCCTTCTTCATGAGCAGACAATATGGCCGGCCCGTGGCCTGCATATGATCCTCGGCGCGGGCCAGTGCCGCATCGATGGCCTGGGCTTCCTGGGGAAAGAATTCCCAGGGGATCTCCATCGTCTCCAGCATATCGGTGGTGATCTGGCCCATCAGCTCATGCTGAGGCTCGTCGGCGACCTCCGGCGCGCCACGCCAGGTCACGATGAGCAGGACCGGCAGGCGAAAGACCCAGTTCAACGAGGTCAAGGGGCTGACCGCGTTGCCCAGGCCCGAGTTCTGCATCATGGCCACCGCCCGCTTGCCGGCCAGCGCCTGACCGGCGGCGATGGCCACCGCATCCCCCTCGTTGGCCGCCGATATGTACGACAGCTCATCGGCATCGATCACGGTATTGATGAACGGTGTCAGAAACGAGCACGGCACCCCGGCATAGTGGGCATAGCCATAGGCCGCGGCGGCGTCGATGAGGTCGCGGGCTTGGATCATCGGTGGTCTCCGTAAGCAAAGGCCTGCGCCGCACGCAGATCGTCCAGATCGTTAACGTCCAGCCAGTGGCCGGTGATGTAGATGACGTTCACACGCCGTCCGGCGGCCAGCAAGGTGTTGAGCAGCTCGGGCACGCCGGCGGTCTCGAACCGGCCCTGATCGCGCAGCGTCTCGAGTGCCTCGGCAATCCAGGTCCGGCCGACGCCGCGGCTGCGCATGATGCCGATCCAGCGTCCCTCGGGCGCGCGCGCAGGCGCATCGGCCGTGCCGACATGCTCGAGGGTTACATCCTGCGCGAACAGCGAGCGATCGTCGGCTGCGCTGCACCAGGCCGGATCACGCGCCGGCGCCCGGACATCGCGCGGCTGGGAATCGACCACCACGGTGATCTCGTGATCGGTTTCCAGCAAATCCGTGAGCACGTGGCGACGAAACAGAAGATCGCCGTAAACGATCAGATTGTCATCGCCTAAATGCTCACGGGCACAGTTCAGAGAGGCCAGCTCGCCGGTGGTTTCATAAGCCGGATTCTCAACCAGCTTCACGCCGGCGACATCGATCGTCTCGGCCCGGTAGCCGGCCACGGCCGTGATGTCGTGCAGGCCGTGCTGCTTGAAGACATCGACCAGATGCCGCAGGAGCGGCTTGCCGGCGACTTCGAGCATGGCCTTGGGCCGGCCTTCGGTCACCGATTCCAGCCCTTCGCCGCGCGCGGCCGCCAGCACGAGCGCATGGGTGGCCGCACCGGCCTCGCCGCCGTAGCGTTTCTCGGCCTCGCGCAGTTCGGGATCCCCCTGCAACCGGAAGATCTCGGATACCGGGGCGATACGATCCTCGACGCCGGTCAGCGTTTCGGTCTCACGGATCTCGCGCGCCGTGCGCTGCATGGCCGTGACGGCCGAACGCACGGTGTGATTGGCCCAGATGACCAGGCTGATACCGGCCTTGCGAAAGACATCGGTCGGAGTGGAATAATACTTCGTGGGCACGATCACGAGCGGGCAGGAGCCGTCCCAGCCGGCGGCAAAGCGCTGGATATTGTCGAAGCTGCGTGCCTTGTCGTGGATCAGGATCGCATCGGCGCCGGCCGCCTGGTAAGCCTTGGCCCGATCGAGTGCCTCCTCGACCGACCAGCCGGCGATCAGCGCCTCCACGCGCGCCACGATGCAGAAATCCGGATCGGCCTGGGCATCCTTGCCGGCCCGGATCTTGCCGCAGAACTCGTCGACATCGGCCAGCGGCTGGCGCTCGCCGTCGATGAAGCTGTTGGTCTTGGGAAACAGCTTGTCTTCGATGCATACACCGGCCACCCCGCGGGACTCGAGCTTGGTGACCAGCCGGCGCAGGTTGTTGAAGTTGCCATAGCCGGTATCCCCGTCCAGCAGAATCGGGACCTCGGTGGCATCGGCCATGAACTCCACGGCTTCCAGTACCTGGGTCCAGCTCGCCTCGTTGGAGTCGCGTACGCCGAAAGCCGCCGACAGCGCCAGGCCCGAGGCCCAGATGCCGGCAAACCCGGCCTCCTCGACGATCCGCGCCGACAGGCCGTTATGGGCTTCCATGATGAATTCGAGCTGGCCGCTGTCCAGCAGCTGACGCAGGGCACGGGTCTTGGAGGGTGCGTTCGGCATGAGCGTTGTCGTCATCGGTCGTCAGAGGGCTTCAAGCGTGGGCAGAATGTCGTCCATGGCCCGGTCGACGTCGGCCGGATAGTCGACCTCGATCCACGGTGTGCCGGCGATATCGATCGCCTCGAAGGCCACCTCGCCCGTGGTCATCAACGCCTGCAACGCCTGCTCGTGCGGCGCGTGGGAATCCGCCGCGTGCGCCGTCTCGCAGGCCAGGAGCAGCCCGTCGGCGGTGGCCGGCGACAGCCGGAAGAAGCCCACCGACTCGCCCACCCGATCGTAGGCCAGATCCGCGGCCAGGGTCTTGTCGAATGACACGATCCGATCATCGGCCAGGGCCACTTTCACAGCTTCGGCATCGTCGGAGCCGACGGTGGTGTCGATGGCCAGCCGATCGGCTGCGCCCTCCCCGGTGAATACCGCCAGCAGGCGTGCGTCATAGAGCACGTCGGCGTCCATGAGCAGTACATCGTCATCGGCCTCGAGCACATCGCGTGCTGCCAGTACCGAGGCCGTGCTGCCTTCTCGAAAGGCCGGATTGTGACGGGTATCCACCGTCATTTCCGGGGCGATCTCGTGCGTCATCGACGACAGCGCCTGCTCGATCTGCATGGCTTCATTACCCACCACTACGGTCAGGCGATGCACGCCGGCCGCATTCAGCAGCCGGATATGACGCTCCAGCAGGCTCATTTCGCCGAACGGCAACAGGCACTTCGGCCCGCCACCGGTGATCTCTTCGAGACGACGGCCCACGCCGGCCGCCAACAATACTGCGTGCATGCTGCACTCCTGATGATGCTTCGGATGATTGGTCATGTGGCCGGACGAGCGCTGCGTGCCCGGCCGGAGACGATGCGGCTTTCAGCCACCTGCCAGGCCATGAGTCCGGGCACGCCGAGGGTGAGCTCGCGTACCCGCTTGACCAACGAGATCGCCACGCCGGTCTCCATGGACAGCCCGACCAGGGGTGCGAGCAGCGCAAAACCGCCCTCTTGCACCCCCAGCGCGCCGGGAATGGCGAATGCGGCCCCGCGAATGGCCTGGCCGAGTGCTTCGAGCATCAAGGCCTCGTCAAGCCCGACCGGTTGGCCGAGAAAATACAGCGCCAACCAGACCTCGCCGATACCGACGAACCAGCCCACCAGGCGCCAGGCCAGGCAGCGCAGCACCAGGCCGGGGGCGCTGTAGATCCGCCCGATGGCGCTATCCAGTGCCGCCGCCCCGCCGACGAAATCCAGACTGTTCCGCCCGCCGGTGATCTTCTTGAGCGCGCGGGCCAGAAACACGAATAGCCCGCCTCGCTGCAACCGATAGAACAGCGCCAGCAGGCCCAGCATCACGACGATACCGATGCCGATCGCCCAGGCCAGGTCGGGCCGGGCCATGAGAGCAAGCAGCATCAACAAACCGGCGATGGCGAACAGCATCTGGCCGACGGCCGCCAAGGTGGTGTCGACCACGACCGTGGCCCCGGTCTCGGCAGCCGGCAATTGCCGCTTGATCAGAAGCCGGGCCTTGGCGATATCGCCACCGATCTGGGCGACCGGCAACAGGCCGTTGACCGATTCCCCGATCCATCGCGCCCAGATGATGCGCCACACCGGCGGGCGTGGCTTTTGGAACAACAGCCGCCAGGCGTGCGAATCGATCACCAGCGGCACGACATGCCAGGCCGTAACCGCGGCCAGCCCCAGCCAGCCAACCGCCGCCATGGCACGCGCCACGGCGCCAAAGCCTTGCCAGGCAAGCACCGCGGTGAACAGAGCGATGCCGATGACCAGCATCAGGGCGGCGGTGCGTTTCATATCGTTCTTAAAAAAAGCGAAGGCTCAGCGCAGATGGCGCTTGAAAACCTGCGTGAAACCGAAATACGCGACCGGGCCCTGCCTGTTCGACACCAACCGCTGCCAGCGGGCTTGATGGGCATCGCGGCCATACTCGAAGGCCAACGGGATACGACGCGGGCTCTGGTCCAGTGGGGTGATCCGATGCCGGCTCTTGTCGCTATTGAAAAAACACATGGCGCCGGGCTGTCGATTGCGCGCCTCACGGGCCGTCGCGCGCGTCGCGTCGTTCTCGAGCAACTCGGACTCGAGTTCCGACCACGCCTCGTCGACCACACCCGGCTTGTCACCAGGCATGTCATTGCGCTGGACGGCATCGACGCGGGCAGGAACACGCACCGCTGTTTCAGCCGGCGGACATGCATCGAGAACGATGACCCCGTTGTCGGCGCCCAAGCACTGCGTGCTCATCGCGATCCCCGCAGGTTCGACAACGATCGCGTCATTGCGGGCATCGACGTCGGCCGTGACATCATTGATCGTGGCCGCGCTCGCTGTTCGCCCCATGCGCTGTCATGGATAAGGCCCCACCGCGAAAACAAACCGCCCATACGCAACGCCTGCATGCTCGACAACGGGGTTCGGCTAGTCGGGCACATCGGCGATCGAGGCCGGCTCGAACTCCGCGCGCTGGTTCAGGTGATGACGCATCTTCGACGACGCGCGATAGGCCTTGGCCCGCACGCGGTTGATCGAGCCCAGTGGGCGTAGATCGGCCCGGCCCAGCCAGCCGTCGAAACCCAGCACGTCATCACAGAAGACGCGCCGTGCCGGCGTATACGGATTCTGGGGTGGCAATGTCAGAGTGGCGACCTTGCGATAGGCGCTCTCGCCCACGTTCCAGTCCACCGAGGCATCCTCGATCGGCATGCGCACCGGATCGGTCTGGAGCTGGATACAGAAATCGAAACCGGCTTCGTTGTCGGCCATGAATTCGATCAGCCACTCGGTGAGCACGCCAGGCGAGTCCTCGTCGGTAACCGGCCGTGCGGCCAATGCCCGCTGGGCCTCGTGGTTGGGCATCAGCGCGTACTTGCAGACATAGTCGCCAAAACGAAACGCCGACTGGCTGTAATAGCTGTTGGCCAGCAGATCGATATTGGGCAGACGCTCGAACAGCGTCTGCAGATCCGCATCGTCGCGCTCGCCGATCTTTTCGGCCAACAGCTCCGGGTCGTGCCCGTACTCGGCTTTCAGATATTGAATCTCGTGATACGTCGGCACGTTCGCCAGCGGCAGCACCGGGCAGTTGTTGAACGTGAAATCCTGGGTGGTGCGCCCGTCGTTGCCGAGCTTGTCGCCGCCCACGTTAAAGAGCTTGAGGCCCAGCCCGCGCGCGGCCGGCTGACGATCATCCAGCATGTCGCCCGGCTCGGTGGCGAACCGCAGCACCGCATCGTGTGTGCCGGGCCGCGCGAACAGGCTCTGGGCCAGTTCCTCGGGCAGATCGGCCTCGATGGTGAATCTGCCTTTCAGAAACCCCTGCCCCTTGGCGTGGGTATCGCGTGTGGCATGACGGCGCGCCTCGAAGGTGCGCTTCTGGGTGGTCTGCAGATAGCGCACGATGTCATTGATCTGGGCGTCCTCGTTGTCGGGCACCACCTCCAGATCATCGCTATAGGCCACGTAATCGGTCATGTATCAGACTCCTGTCACGATTCGGGCACGACCGGGCCGTGCTGATTCGGATCGGGTACGCGTGTCCATGTCGTGGTCTTGCCGAGCAGTGGCACACCGATATAACCGTGAACCTTCAGATGATCGGGGTCGGCAAGCCACAGATTGCAGTCGTACCACTTGCCGTGCTCGGTGTCGTAGATTCGGCCATCGACCCAGCGCGCCCGGTCGTTGTCGGATACATGATAATGCAGATTCTTGAGCAGCTGCAGACCGATGAGTGGTCGGGCCTGTTTCGCCGGATCCGGATTATAGCGATCGACCACCGGTTGGCCGCCCATGCCCTTGGGGTCATCGGCCGGATAATGATCCTCGGCCAGCCACACGATCGTGCCGGGAAAACGATGCCCGGCGACGGCGATACGAATCACTGCCTCATCGCCCTCGGTCTGCCAGAAACCGGCGATGGCCTCGGGAGGCTCGGGGGCCGCCCATCCGGCTGCCGGCCCCAGAAACCCCAACACAACCGCAATCGTGGCGTAGCGCATGATCGTTAGGGGCGTTTGCCACCCGGCAGATAGCGATGAGCGTAATACCAGGCCACGGCATCGGCCAGCGCATCGCGCGCCGGGCGGGCGCGATAACCCAGCTCCTGTGCAGCCCGGTCATGCGAAAAGAACATATGCTTCTTGGCCAGCTTGACGCCGTCGACCGTCACCCGCGGCGGTTTGCCGGTCACCCGTGCCACGCGCTCGGCCACGTGCGCGATCGGCAACACCAGGTTATGCGGCAACCGGATCTTCGGCGCGGGACGCTCGACGATTTCGGCGACCATGCCCAGGATCTGCGCCAGCGTCATGTCGGCCCCGCCCAGCACATAGCGCCGCCCGGCCTGGCCCCGCGCATAGGCCAGCAGGTGACCACGCGCCACGTCATCCACATGGACCACGTTCAGGCCGGTGTCGACAAAGGCCGGCATACGTCCGGCCGCCGCCTCCAGCACCATCTGGCCTGTCGGCGTGGGCTTGTGATCGCGGGGCCCGATGGGCGCCGAGGGATTGACGATGACGATATCCAGGCCGGCGTCGGCGTATTCGCGCGCCACTTCTTCAGCCAGATACTTGGATCGCTTGTAGTGGCCGATCATGTCGGCCAGCCCCACCGGTGTGGTCTCGTCGCCGGGTGAGCCATCTTTGGGAATGCCCAGCGTGGCGACACTCGAGGTATAGACCACGCGCGTCACCCCGGCTGCAAGCGCGGCCTCGCAGATCCGACGCGTGCCTTCGACGTTGTTCTCGTACAACTCGTTGGGATCAGCCGCCCAGAGACGATAATCCGCTGCGACATGAAACACCGCGTCACAGTCGGCCATCGCCTGGGCCAGAGCCGCCGTATTGGATAGATCCACCGTCACGGTCTCGATCTCGAGGCCGTCGAGTGCGCGCATATCGCTGGCGTCGCGCCGCGTCACACGCACCTGCCAGCCTTCACGCAGTGCCGCGCGCACCACGGCACTGCCAACGAATCCGGTCGCGCCGGTGATCAGACACTGCATATCAATAATCCTTGCCACGACGAGCCCGCAGCGTGCGGAAATACCAGCCCAGCCACAGCGCGAACGCCGGCGCCCCGATGAACGCCGCGATCAGAAACGGTTCGCGCACATCGAAGAGCGTGACCAACGGAAACAGATACAGCACGTCCTCGATTTCGAACCAGCCGGCCGAGGGCAGTTTGGCCCCGGCCTTGCCGAGCTCTTCCTCCAT
>MDTG01186549.1_pt1 | contig 29762 bp, 26 predicted proteins | sample 811421 | NCBI WGS metagenome assembly MDTG01 (sample SAMN05326645, study PRJNA326480) | marine metagenome | isolation source: seawater | place: Pacific Ocean: South East | collected 2011 | reverse complement strand
TTATGAAATTCAAAAAAGATTTAGGTGGTTTTCTTGCTCTTTTAGCTATAGCTTGGCCAGCATTTGAGTTATTTCGCAATAGCTACACTCCTACTCAAGCATTTCTTGGTGCTATATTTGCCTACATTGGAGTTCGTTTAACTTACTTCGTTTATTTTAAAAACAACTAGTCTGTTGGTTTTTCTAATAACTAAGCTCAACCCCACATTTTGTAGGAATATAGAGTCGATAAATTAATTAGTAGTTTAATTTTCTCAATATACTTGATAAAATATTTTTGCTATCGGATACAAAAATATGTAAACAAATAAATAGCGAACCTGTAAAAAATAACATTTTTAATATAAACAATAAATTTCTTAATAATTCAAAAGTTAAAATTGGTATTGGTGATACTAAAAATAATCCTATGAAAAAATAATTTATAAAGCGATTGCTTTTAATTAATGTGAAAATAAATATTAAAATTGCATATCTATAGTCAAAATTTGCATATATAGAAAGGGTAATAATCCAACCTAATAGTGTGAATCTTAAAAAGTCTTCATTTGTATCTTGTTGTTTCACTAGCGTCTCAAGAGTTTGCTTTTTAAAATATAGCAATAACACCAGTAAGAACCCCAATAAAAGAAATATGAAAATAACCACCCTGTATCCAATTGCATAGTCAAGATAATTAATCCAGATAAACTGACTTATAGTTAATAATCCATTTGCACTGTATAGACCACTGGGTCTAGGTGTATCATTTAAAAGAAAATTAGAATCTATTTGGATAAAATAAAATAATATAAATATAAATAAAGTTAAACTTGCTAAATTAAATATAAAATTAATTTTTTTCTGTCTTGCAAGAAACAAATATCCAATTAAAAGACCAATAGGATGAAACTTGATTAATGCCAGTAAAAAAAACACAATTAAATTTAATTTAATTTTCTGTGGAAACAGTTTCACGAAAAAATAAAATATTATGTACAAAATTATATCTATATTTAATTGCGATAAGAGCTGATTTATTATCGGGGATAAAACTAATAAATTGATTTCAAATTCGTTCAGATTAATTTCTGACCTGAATTTAATAAAAAGAAGAAAAAATAAAAAATATAAAACTATTGGTACAAGTTTGTTATAGATTTCGCTATTCGGAATTTCAATTAGGTGAAACAGAGGGCCATATCTTACCTGGTTGTATGGACAATTTTTATCCATCGTCATGAATCCATCAGATAGTAATTGTGCCTGACTGCCTTGACAAATTAATTGACTTAAGCTTAATTTAAAGTCGGCAAAAGGTATGGTCAAATCAAAAAAGGTTTTTTCCCAGAGGCTCTCATTGTAAATTCCAATTAATAACTTTTTGGAATAGAAAAATAATGGAGAAAACTTTAATAGAAAATTCTCAACATAATTAATTTTTATTCTGTTTTTGTAAATTACATAAATAGAAAATATGAATAATGAAGTAAGTCCAAAGTATTTATAGTCAAAAACCAAAAAATAAAACAAACCAATTAGATAAATTTTTATAAGTGTTTTTTGTATAATTTTGTTTAAAATTTTCACTATAAAACTTTGCTTACTTGTACTGTGTTCTTAATTGTTTAGTAATAATTGTTTCTTTATTTTCCAGCATCCAGTAAAAATAAGTTATTTTGTTGCCAGTTTTTTTTGACAGTTCTTTATATTGATTTTTAATATTCGAAAAATATAAATTCATAATTCCTTGCTCATTTGTAATGCTAATAGGATATTTTTCAACTAATTCTACTAAATTTTTTTTTGTGTCATATTTAATAATTTCAGTATCAAAATATAAAATTCCAGTTTGAAAATATTGAACTGAATTTAGATTAAACTCTTCTTGAAGATTTTTAAATAAATCATGTGTTTGGTCAAACTGTGATATTAATTTTCTATCATAATTTGGATAAGCATCAGCGCGAGCGTATAAAATGTTTGAGGGTTTTACAGACAAAATTTCGTTAATCTCATGATGAAAGTGCATGTTTAAGTCAAGATAAAAAATATATTTCCATTTCTTAATTTTTAAATCAAACAAATGAAGCTTATGCCATTGAAAGCGTTTTGTTAAAAACCTATTTGGTTGATTGTCGGTATATAAGGAAGACATGATTTTTGAAGCATTTTTTGAAAATTTGATTTTTCTAAATCTAAATATTGTTAATCTTTTTTCTCTTCTTATGCTTTTTATTAAAAAAGTTGGTGTAAAAAAAGATGTAATTAATAAAATATCACCGTGATATTTTGCTACTAACTTTAGTTCATTGGAAATGTTTTTATAGTGTTTTCTTAGGTATCGATAATTTCCAACAAAACAGACTGCAATTTCATTGTGAGTACTTTCGTTAAAATTCTTCAAATTTACTTTCTTTTCGTTTTTCAGAGTAAATTAATGAAATATAGCAAAACAAAGATGAAAAATATAATATCGAATCACTTTTAAAAAGGTTTATTAATATAAAAATTAATAATATATACATGTCGTAATTTATTTTTTTTAATCTTCTTCCATAAAGTGTCATAAATAATCCAAAAATTAAAAACCCTATCATTCCAACAGACATAAAGATTAATAAAAATGAAGAATGAGGTAATAAAAACCCAAGTTCGTCACCAGTGTTTACTCTCGTTGATGATATATTTACTTCACTGTAATGATTAGAAAGAGAGTAAAATCCTGTTCCTAATAAAAATTCTGAAAAATTTGGATTATATCTAGCAAAATATAATCCCCATAATTCAGATCGATTAATTAAAAAAGCTATTGAGCTGAAAAATGAAAACAAAATGTATACAAGTGAATTTTTATTTCTTTCTATAGATAAATAATTAAAAGCGGCAGATCTGTCATAATCAAAACCATAAATATATGACATTTCGTATATTTTATCACCAATAAAATCGAATGAAAAAAAGAAGTTTTCTAATCTAATAAAGACAAGTAAAACAGCTAATGATATAAGAAAAAAAGCTAATTTATAATTATTTTTTATATTGTAATTTTTAACAATTAACAATAATGAAGAAAATATCAATAAAAAGGTGGCTGATTTATTGTTTGATAAATAGAGTCCTAAAAATGAAAAAGGGAGAAATAATACATTTTTCGAATAGGTAAAATTGTCTTTTATTTTTGAGATAAGAAATATCAATATTGATAAAGCAAAAAATTCTCCTATAGTCTCAGCACTTGGATAGAAACCTCTCCAAGCTACAATCTCACCCCAATCTGACTTTGCAAAAAGGTATTGATTATCAGTCCCAAACTTCGTCTGTCCAAAATAATAAAAATTCAAAAATCTAGCTAATGGCATTGAAGCACCAAAATATCCAAGAATTAAAATTATTGTACTTGTATATAAAAAATTAGAACTTAGTATCTCAAAATTAAAATTTTTATAGTTTCTTTTTAGAAAATATACTATACCGAATAAAAATACTACAATGATGTAGCTCCAAACAAATACTGAAAGAAAATTGTAGGATGTTAGCGATAACCCCCTAATTTTATCAGGCTTTAAATAGTAATAAATTCCAGTTGCTTGATAAGACCAAAAAAATATAAGTGGATTAATTAAATAAAACGATTTTCTTATTTTTTTATTTTTGAAAATATTTTCAACGCCAAATACAACAAACGGAATCATCCAAAAATATAAATTCATACCGCTATATAAACCAATTACTATATAAAGGAAAGGAATGAAGTTAATTATATTATTCTGGCGAGATTCAATTATTATAGAACTAAAAAAACAGACTATAAACATGTAACTGAAAATATATAAATATGAAGATTTTAAAGTCAGATCCATTAAAAATATATTTTTACTATAAAATCTTGATTCTGAATATATCAAAAAACAAAAAAGAATTGCTGATATAGATGAAGATAGTATTCTAAAAAAATTTAAATCAAAACTACGCTTTTTTCTAAAAAAAGAAATTAATAAAATCCAAAACCCAGATTGAAGAAATAAATTTATAAATGTATTTGTACCAATTGAGATATAAAAAACAAAGCCAATTTGATCGATTCCAGTTATTTGACCAAAACAATCAATAGAAGAATAATTATTAAATCTAATTTTGTAATGATCTTGATAGATAACATTAGGATTTTTAAATAAAAACTCCCCTAAAGAAATACTGCATGTGTTAATTTCATAAAATCTTAAATCTGAAGTTATCTTTTCGGGACTTACATTATCTGAATAGTCAGATAAAGAAAAAGGGATAATTATAAAGATTAAAACAACAAATACTTTAATAAATAAAGCCTTATTTGACTTAAGCATCTGACTTTACAGTTTTTTTCATAATGTAAGAACCTACTAAAAAAATTAAAATCGATAATCCTAACAATGAGTTGTGATAAAAATTCTCATTTTTAAGTTCTGGGAAGAAATCCCAACCTCCGTTTACATAGTGCTCACATTCAACAAATGAATTAACAAATACAGTATTTTCATCATGATCAAATAGTTTCACTGCTTCAAAGTTCGGATCATTTTCAAAAACAAAGTTTGGATTACTTTGTATATCTATTGACTCAAAATCTTTTGGATAGTTTCCACAGAGTTTGATTACTATGTCTTCTTTATTCATTGTTATCAATTATCTTTTTTATTTGATATTTTATTAGAAAATAGAGCATAATAAAAAATAGACATTAAAAGTAACATATTTATGTATGGTATCTTAGAGAAATTTAATTTAAAGTTTTCTTCATCTAATATTCTGATAGGAAGAATATTCTTAATATCATCTGAATTTAAATTACAATTTATTTCTGAATTAAAAGTAAAAATTGATGTCAGTAAAAATTTATTAAAGTTACAAAATGGTAAATAAGAATTTTTGTAAGATATTCCTTCAATAACTTCAAAAGAATATGTAAAAGGAAAACCTATAAAAAATAAAAATAGCAAAAGTAATAGGAATGTTATAGTTTTTTTACCAAACTTAATCTTTCTTAAAAATTCACTTAAAAAAAAGATAAAACTCAAAGTAATAAAAAAACCATAGTAAAAAGTTTTAACACTATCTCCAACTAATGGATCAAAATTATTTGTTCCAAACAGGCCTAAAGCTGAAATAGATACTGCAAGAATACCAATAAAAACTGACGACAAATAAGGCCTCAGTCGTCTATTGAATAATGAAAAAAGTATTAATCCCAAATAGAAAATTATTGAAAATATAAAACTAAATCTCATTCTTGTTTCATTCACGTAATCCTTATCCAGCCATCGTTCATCATAATTACCAGTAAGTCGAAATTGTTTTGTATCTTTTTCATATCTTAAATTTGAAATAGAATCATTTTTAACAGTTACGGTTGTAAAAAAGTCTCGTCTGTCTTTGTTTAGTTCCGTATATTCTGAATTCCAATATAAAAGAAAAAAATCATTGAAAGTATCAAATAAGGTTATTGCTGTAAATGACTGACTGTGAAAATAACGATTTGGATTATTTTTGAGATTTTTATAATCTAAGTTTGTAAAGAATTTAGAGCTAGCTTTATTATTATAATTTTCATTGTGCTCTACCTGGTAAAATAATTTGTCGTTATGAAAATAATTTTCGATAGAGAGAATGCTAAAGATTAAAATCAATGAAAGTAATTGTTTAAACAATTTCTTATTTATCAAATTCCTGTAATTGTTAAAGATTAAATAAATTAATAACAATCCAAACATAAATGCTATAGATATCTTTGAAGAAAATAAAATTGATAAAAGTAAGATTATTATCATAGCGTAATTCGAACTAGACGTCTCGTAATATTTATCAAGATAATAAAGAATCCAGCCAGTTAGTAAAAGAGCAAGAATTTCTGGTTTAAAAGATAATCTTAATGCAATGGTTGCTGGTAAAAAAATGGTGGCCACTAATACTAGAAAACTTGTTCCTTTGGTATATTTTTTTTGGAGTAATAGTTTGTTAAAACCAACTAAGGCAATAAAAAAAATAAAATTATTAAAAAAATGAATTGATATATTTAATAGTTCATTTGTAGATAAGGTTGGATTTACAACTCTAAACAATAAAGTAAATATATATGACAAAAAATAATAAATATGTCCTTGATCAAGATTAGTTGCCTCTAAACCAGAATTGTAATAAAGGTAATAACTATAGTATTTTTCAAAATCTGGTGAAAGAGTTATATCATATGTTAAGTAAAGAACAATAAATGTACAGTAGGAGCAAAGGCCAAAAAAAATATTAATTGAATTCTTATTAATTATATGAGCTATCTGATAATTGTGGATCATATAAATTAACAATATCAAACTACTGGTATATTCATTTATTTTAATTTAAATAAATTTTGTGAGGTTAAAATCATTAAAATGAAATTATTTCTAAAAAAGAGTAAGTTTTTATCAACTTTATTTATTCAAAGTAGAGACATTTTAAGGATAATTTACAATCAAAAAAGAAGAAGTCGTTTTTTTTGGAATTTAAGAAAAGGTGATGATAAACTTTCATTCGATTATAACTTCACAAGCGACAGTCTCGTCTTTGATGTAGGGGCATATATCGGAAGTTTTACAGAAAAATTAAGTAATAAATTTAACTGCAAAATTTATTGTTTTGAACCTAAATTAGAATATTTTGATTACTTAAACCAAAAATTCAAAAATAATGAGAACATAAGAATTTTCAATTTTGCTTTATCAAATTTTACTGGAACAGGAATGATTTCAAGTATTGGTGCAGGATCAAGCATGGTTTACAGACAAGAAAATGCAGTTTTAGAAGAAATAAAAGTGAAGTCAATATATGAGTTTTTAAAAGAAGAAAATATTAATAAAATAGATTTACTTTATTTAAACATTGAAGGTTCAGAATATAATTTACTTGATGAAATTATTACAAAGAATATCCAGAAAAAAATATTACATTTTCAAATACAATTTCACAATTTTGTTGATAATTCAAAAGTAAAAAGAAAAGCAATAAGAGATATTCTTAAAAAAACCCACACATGCAAATTTAATTTTCCATTCATATGGGAAAGGTGGGATATAAAAAATTAAATAAAATTAATTTCAATCCTATCATTTTTCCAACTTCTTTGTACTTCAGATGAAATTGGAACTTTAAGACTCTTTTTTTCTTTAGAATTCATATTTTTTGAAATTACAATATATACATTTTGATGATTACTTGGCAAGTTATTCTGAGAAAAATAACTAATATCATGACTCTTTGTATTTAATAAATCTAATATTTTATCTTTTTCAGATTCAAAGTCCTCAACTTGCAACACAATACATTGAATTTTCTCATAAAATTGAGTTATTGTTTTATAAAAAAGTTTATTTCTAAACAAATTAGTATCAATTCTAAGTAATATACTTTCATTAGTTCTTAAAGCTTTTCTTAGTAAAAATTCTTTTCTAAAAAATATTTTTTCAATAAAATTTTTAAAGCTAAAGAGATTCAAGTATCTTCTTAAGTAAACTTTATTTTTTTTAAAATTAATCATCTTTTCATAGGGTAAAAATATTGTTTTAATTAAATTGAATATTAAATTTCTAAATTTTAAATTGTAATTGTAGTAAGTTAACGGTTTATTTTTTATCAGTTTTAAATGTTCTTCAAATGTAAAAAAGTCTGATGAAGAAAAACTTACTAATGAATTTGAAAGTTGATACGACTTATAATCTAGCATAAAATTCTCATTAAAAATTCCACCAACATTAAAATATTTTTCAAAATCTTTTGGTTCAAAAGCTTTTGACATATTTACAAAATCTAATCTTTTGTTTGTAAGAGATATAAATTTTGTATTAAATCTAAATAAATCATTATCAAACTCATCCTGGAAAGCATAAAGATTGGCATTTGACATTAATGATGCTGTAATCGCAAAAGTTGAGTAGTGTGAAGCCATCAAAATTTCATCACAATTCGATAAACTTACAAAATCAAAAACTGCTTTATCAATATCTTGGTCAATATCTTCTTTGACTATGTCTACATCAGGATGTATTTTTGATATAAACATTTTTTTAAAATTATCATCATCAGAGACAATTAGAACTTTTTTTGATTTAAAATTTAAATTTACATATTCAGCACTTTTTTTGAGTAAATCATTTAAATGATCTGCAGTAGAAAATCCATCAAAGTATTTAGTTTCATTTGTCTTTTCTAAAATTCTATCTTTTGCTCTTATATGAACTCCCAAATCATATTTATCGATTGTGAAAGTATATTCATTTTTTAACTTAATTAATTGAGGATGTAAATATTCTCTATTTTTGGATACAAATTCTCTCCAAAGCGTGGTTTTTTCAAATGTATTTCCATTAAATTCATTTTTTTCTTCAACAATAGTTATATCTTTACAGTCAAAAATAACAGGATATTTAAAACTTCCAGAATTATTCCATCTATAAATAATCTTTTTATCAAAATTGGTACAATAAATTTGAAGCTTAATTAATTCTTCTAATCTATTTCCCAAACCGTCAGGTCTACCGTTGAAGTAAACTTTATTAACATTCATAATTCACTAAATCTTTGAATTTGACTACTTGTACCATTCCCCATATTTTTTCATTAGTTTTCTTTTTTCATTTCCTAATACATAGTTAAAGTGAATGATATACGGATCAATAGAATCATGGTTCAAATAAAAATGAGCCCCATTTGGATAAAGGTCTAAAGGAAGCTTAAAATAATTTAGTTTATTTTTATTCTCATTAATGTATTGTTGATCATGAAGTCCTGTCATAATCATCTCTTTTGATATATTTTTTGAATCAAAAAAATTAACCGTTTTTGTATTACTATTTATTTTCATAAAACCAGCACAAAGATACTCAATATGAGGTTTTTTAGGGTTTTTATCATCTTGAATTAGAAGATCATAATCTTTTTCGTAGTGACTTAAATGATTTAAAAAGTTTTTTTTAATTACAATATCTCCATCTAAGTAGATTACACTTTCAAAAGTTTGTAATGCCTGATGTATAATTTTAATTTTTTCAAGCATATAATTCCCAAATTCAGGTGAATTTTGTTTTAAAAATTTTTTTGTGTTTAAACCTTCAATTAGAAATACATTCTCATTTAATTTTTTAAAATAATTGAATGAATGTTGATCCATTGTATAAATAAATAGATTTAAATCTATATTGTTTTTGTTTATAGAATTAATTAAGTTTTTTGTATATTTTATATATCCTTTATTTGTTAAAGTTAAAACACACTCTTCCTTATTCATATAGATTATGTTAGCGATTAAAAAATAAAAATATAATCTTCATAAGAGTAGGTTGTTTTGAAGCAAGTTATTATGAAATTATGAAAGACTATCTTGTTATACTTGCAGGTTTGCCAAGAGGTGGTGAAAAAACTTGGCAATCACTAAAATCTAAAGTCATAGATTATCTTGATGCGGATTTAGCAATTTGTACTGAAAAAAATATAGATAAATCACTTATGATTTATAAATTTGCTGACTATTTATGGCTATTTGATGAAAGAAAAGATTGGTCTACATATTATCTGGAACATTATTCACACAAGGCAATAAATATTTTAAAAAAGGGTGAAGGTGCTGGACTTTGGGAGTCTGGAGTTGTTCACCTAGCAATTAAAGATATCATACTAAAAAATTATGTTGATATCATAAAAAAATATAAATACGTAATTTATTCAAGGTTTGATCAATTTTATACCAATTATCATCCTCCTCTGAAGGGTAACAATATATGGATTCCTAAGGGTGAAGACTATTTTGGAATTAATGATAGACATGCTGTTTTAAATACTTCATATATTGAAAAATATTTAGACATATGCAGCTTTATAGACAATTTAGATGAGGAGGGTTTAGATGAAATATATCTAAACTGTGAAACGATTTATAAAATGCAATTAGAAAATTATGATTTACTCGATAAGGTACAAAGAATAAAAAGATTTCAATTTACTAGCGCGTTAGAATCTGATTTTACAAGATGGAGGATTCCAAAATATGGAATGCTATTAGACAAAAAATTAAAGATAAAATACCCAGATGAATTTGTGGAGGCGTTAAAAAACATTAATTTTTTAGAGTATTTCAAGTTTAAAAACTACGATTTAATTCTCACTTATAAATATTTGAAGCTTAGAAGGTTCCTTGGGAGCTTTAAAAAGTACTAAAGTAATTTGAATTACCACTTTTTTGAACCGTCAGGCAAAAATATTCTAAAGTCATAAATCTCTTCTTCAATAATTCTTTTATTTGAAAGAAGGCACATTTTATTTACCCAACATTGCTGAAACTGATTTTTTGTTGAATCAACAATATATCCATTATTTGATAAGTTGTCAACATAACTTACTTCTGGTATTTCAACAACAAAGATTTTTTTATATTCATTAAAAAAAGACTGATAAGAATATAATCTTGGGATTAATGCAACTGTAATAAATAAAACACCTAACAATAAATTTTTAAAAATTTTGTTTTCAAAAATTCTTTTTCTATATTCAAAACCAATACCCAGTGAAACAATTAGAAAAGGAAAAATATGAGCTCCCCATCTTGGTGCTGGGCTTGAGATTAACCATGTAAAAATATAGATAGTGGATATAAGAAAAATAACTGTAGAAACGATCCTGTTACTTTTTCTTTCAAATAAAAATTTTCTTATAATAACTATTAGTAATATTGAGATCAAAAAGTTAACTAATATTTGTTTATTAAAACCTTTATTAATAAAGACTTCAAACCACTCTATTAGATTATCACCAAAGAAATAAGCTCTTTGGGATATTTTTGTGTCATAAATATAGTTGTTAATATAACCATCAACGTACCAACTTACACTTTTTACACATGTACTTACTAAGGGAAATAGAAAACAACCAGATAAAAGAAAATTCTTAAAAATCCAAAACATTGATAAAAAAATTGGAGCTTTAGAGATATTTAGAAATTGAATTAATGATATTTTGGAATTTTGCATGTAAGTAAACAAATAAAATATCAAAAGCAGCCCTAGGTAAGCACCTAACAATTTAATCTGAATTAAAAAAAGTGAGGAATAAGCAAATATTTTTATATCTGAAACATAATAATCCTTTCTTAAAATTTTATCGATAATTACCTGTGACAATAATACGAAAATAATTGCAAATGGCATGTCTGGCTTGGCAATTGCTTGGACTTGGAAAAAACCATTTGCACCACCCATGTATCCAAAATTATCTAAAAAACCATAACCTAATAATAAAAATGATGAGGTTTTTAAGAAATTATTTGACGAATATATAGCTTCATAAATAAAGGAAAAAAGTAAGCAGTAAAAAATTATGTTTATAAAAAATATAAATACAAAATTATCTTTGTACCATAAAACAGCTTGAAGATATTCAAGAATTGAAGAAAATCCATATCCAAAATTTAGATTAGCTAATCCAAGAGTAATTTTTTCTGTTCTTAACCATTGTTGATAATTCAAATGATAAGCTCCGCTGTCAAAATGAAGCCAGGAGCCAAATGTAGTTATTGATAATACAGACGGAAAAATTATGTGTTTGATAAAGAAACTTTTAAAATTATTGATAATTTTTAAATCTTTCAAATTTATAAATACAAATAAAAATATTATTAAAACTGTAAATTGAATTATGTTTTTTAAAGATGTGAAAAAATTTATTAAAAAAAGGAAATTACCAAAAAAAAATAAAGAAATTATAGGATAAAAAGTATCGTAAGATATTCCAGAGATATTGTTTGAATCAAGTCCTTTTGTTTTATCCTGAGTGGTAAAAGTAATCAAAATTCCCCTACCAACTAAGAAAGCAATTAAATAAAATCCCAAAAATAATAATACATTCATCAAATTCTATTTTAACTATCATAAGATTAGATAAAGTAAATGAAATATATATCTGTAGTAATTCCGTGTTTAAACGAAGAAAAGACAATTTCTAGCTGTATAAAAGAAGCTCAAGAGGGAATAAAAAATTCAAATTATGATGGTGAAGTAATAGTTTCAGATAATGGATCCGAGGATAATTCTGTACAAATTTCGAAATCTTTAGGAGCTAAAGTTGTTAGTACTGAGTTAAGAGGATATGGCTCTGCAATCATAAATGGGATTAATAATGCTTCTGGTGAATATGTAATAGTTGGAGATGCAGATTTGACTTATAATTTCTTGGAAATCCCAGAATTTGTGAAAGAACTTGAAAATACATCAGACTTAGTGATAGGTAACAGATTCAAAGGTGGAATTGAGAAAGGTGCAATGCCTTTTTTGAATAAATACATAGGCAACCCCTTTCTTTCTATGATTGCAAGATTATTTTTTGGAATAAATATTGGTGATTTTCATTGCGGGCTGAGAGGAATTAAAAACTCAGTTTATAAAAATTTAAATTTAAAATCTACAGGCATGGAATTTGCGAGTGAAATGATATTAAAGGCTGCAATCATGAATTATAAAATTACGGAAATTCCAACGATATTAAGAAAAACTCCGTATGACAGAGTTCCACACTTAAAGCCCTTTAGGGATGGATTTAGACACTTATATCTCATATTTAGTCATACACTAGTAAATAAAAAAAATACTCTAATTAATTTTTTAAATTTCTTGTTTGGAACAACATATATATCTTTATTAATATTTTCTCCAGTCACCATAGGAAATATTGAATTTTCAACTTTATCATTACTTGTTGCAAATTTACTGTTTTTATTTTCTTTAATATCATTAACATTTAAAAAACTAATAAGGGACTTGTTACTTAATAACTTTTCTGAACACAAATTTAAAAATCCCATATTTGTAATTGTTATCCTGTTTTTAAACTTTCTCTTAATTATGTATGTAATTTATCAATGGTACGAAAGTGGTTTTGGAAGTTTAAATCAAACCACAAATGTTAAAATATTCTCAATAATATTGTCATCATCTATATATGTATTTTTTACATTTTTTACAGAAATGATTTACACCGCATCGAAATTTTTTTTAAATGATTGAGTCTGAGTATCTAATTATAGGATCTGGCCCAATAGGAGTATTAACTGCCCAATATTTACTTGAAAAAAATAGAAAAGTTGTAATTATTGATAACTCATTCAAAAAAAATAAAAGTGTTGATAAAAATTTAAACCTTAAAAACTTAGACAATAAATCATTTGTTTACGATTTTGATAATACTGCATACAAAAATAATAAAAAGATTTTACCAATTTCTTCAAAGAGTACCGGTGGTTTTTCTAAAGTATGGGGTGGGACACTAAATCCAGTAAGTAAAAGTGAAATTAAAAAAATGGGTCTTACTAACGAAAGATACTTTAGAATTTATAACTGGATTTTAAAATATGTACCAAACATGGAATTTACTAGTGTTTATCATAGTTTTAAACAAAACACCCGTAACTCGCTTGATATTTATCCACCGGTGTTGAGTGTTGATAAAGATAATGAAAATTTTTGGAATGCAGAAATTCTATTAAATGAATTATTAATAAAATATAAAAATAGTGTGAGATATATACCTGATATTGAAGTACATTCGATAGATAAAGATGGTGAAATTTTTAAAATTTTATCAGGAAATCAAAGTTTTGATTTTAGTGTAAAAAAAGTTTATGTTTGTTCTGGGGTTTTTTCGTCATCACAAATTGCTTCAAGAATGCAGAAGACTAATAAGTTTTCTATAAGTGATTCAGATTTAGCAATCTGGCCAATATTTTACTTTGGAAAGAATTTTTTATCTGAGACTAACTCATTTGATAATTTAAATGGGATGCTAGGGAAAGCATATGCAATGTTAATAATTAATTTAGAACAAAAAAATACATCAATAAAATGTCAATTATACGAACTAAGCGATGAATCTATAAAAGAGATTGAGAAGAGATTACCCATCTTATATAAGCCGATAAAAATCTTTATAAACTTGCTAAAAAAAAGATTATTTTTGTTATTTGTTTACAAAGACTCAGACCATTCAAAAAAAGGTATATTCAAAATTGATAAAGAAAAAGTTTATTTAGACAAAATTGTAGAACCCAAATTTAAATTGAGTATATTTAAATACTTTACAAAATTTCTAAAAAGTAAATTTTTGTTAATTCCATTTAAGTATCAATTTAAAACTTTTGGAAGTTTTCATTCAGGAATAACAAATTTATACAAGAACAACGAAAATATATACTTTGATAGTAAAGGGCAGCTTCCCGAATTTTCAAATATTCATTTTTTAGATTCCACAATTTTAAATTTTATTCCTAGTGGTCCTTTTACAATGTCTTCAATTGTTAATTGCATTGCTACTTTAGAGTTAATTGAAGATGAAAAATAAAAAAATTTTAATCTTAGGAGGCACCGGCTTTGTTGGAAATTTTATAAAAAATATTTTAGAAGATGACAATTATGTGACTGTAATTGGCTCATCAGGGAATATTAAATATAAAATTCATGAAGGATTAAAGTCAAACATTGAAAAGTTAATTATTCAAAATGACTTAGTAATTTACTGCGCCTGGGATTTTAAGGCTAAGAAAAAAAATTATATTTCTAGGCATTTGAATGCTGTAGAGGAAGTTGTTAAATTTTGTAATGTAAATAAAATTTCATTCTTATTTATTTCTACAATGCTATCAAATAAAAACTCCAGATCTACTTACAATAAAGCAAAGTATATTTGCGAAAATTTTGTTTATGATAATAAACAATCTGTAATGAAGCTGAGTGTCCTTGAAAGTAATATAAACAAAAATGGTAACCTTTACTTAAAAATTTCAAATATACCAACAATTTTTGGATATAGAATTTTATTAAAACCAAATACAGCAAAATTTAAAATTACAAGCAGTGATGACTTAATGTCTTTTTTTAAAGGTTTTTCTTTTGAAAATTCTAACACTTTTATACCTAAGACAAATTATTTAACGCTTTTAGAAATCATTGATAAATTTTCGATGAAAAAAAATAGGTATATCTTTGTGAATTGGAAGTTTGTTTACTATTTTATTCTTTTTCTAGAAACTGTTGGAATCAAAAGTAGGATAAATACTGATAGCGTTATATCTATTTGGGGTGAATAGATTATCAGATTACTTATCTACAACTAAAAATCTTTTTTCGTCTTCAATTTCAATTTTGTAACGTCCAGTTACATTATCAAATTTTTCAGGATCATGAGTTGAGTTAATTATTGTTAAGTTTTTATCTTGTAATAGTTTAAATATCTTTTTTCGTGAAATATCATCCAAATTAGCTGTTGACTCATCGAGAAGTAAAATTTCAATATCAGATAAAAGAGCTCTGACAAACGCGAGTTTTTGCATCTGTCCTGATGAAAGAGTAGTGTTTGAAATTTGTTTCTCAAGGTTATAATTTTCTTCTTCTTTAAATAAATCTAATTCTTTAAGTTGATAAGTTATAGCTTCATCACTTATATTTTTTGAATTACCATACAATATGTTTTCTCGAAGCGATTTCGTAAAAATTAAAGGGTTTGGACCTATGTATCCAAATTTTTCTGTATTTGTAAACACTTTTCCTGAACTAGGATAAAAAATACCAGAAGCTAAGCCTAACAAAGTACTTTTACCAGAGCCATTTGGTCCGGTAATAATCACATGCTCACTTTTCTTAAGTTTAAAATTTAGATTTTCAAAAAGTTGAGTTTCACTATTCAAATATTTAAAAGCTACATCTTTAAATTCAATTTCAAAATTTTGTCTTTCATTGTTGAATACAAAATTGTCTTTGAAAACAATTTCTTTATTTTTTTCGAGTTCATAAAAATTTTCCATATGGACACTGCTGTTTACTATTCTGTTAAAAGCTGCAGTAAGAGCACCAAATGATTGAAATAGTCTGAGTGTTACACCTACGAAATCAAGGGATATTGACCTCGCAAAATTTGAGACAACAAGAATTATAGAAAATGTAAACATGGTTACTAAGCCAGGTATTTGAGAATTTATTAATCCAAAGCTAAAGTTGCTTAATTCACTTTTATTTAAATTATTTACAGTCACATCAAAATTTGATATTTCATCTTTATCTTTATTAAGCAATTTTATTAAAAATATGTTTTCCACAATTCTTTGAATCTCATCGTTCAACTTTTTGGTAAAACCGTAAACTAAATGCATACTCCGTCTTGTTTTTTTTAATAATGTTTTAATTGGATAAAACAAAATAATTAAACCAATTGAGAATGTCAATAAAGTTCGAGAATCTGTAAATATCAAATATGCTAAGTAGGCAGACATTTGTAAAAAACTATTTACAAATGAAGCTACATTTGAATAAAAAAAAGATATATGTCCAGACAATGTATTCATATAAAAATATGCATCAGAAACTGAATAATTTCTTCTATCGAATATTTCTTTTAGGAAGTAAGTTTTTAAATTTAACGCTACATTTAATTCCAATCTTTTTAATATTACGCCTTGCATGTATTGAAATAGATATCTAAAAATTACGACAATGGGGATAAAATATTTAAAAAATTCAAATTGACTTTCATAAGGTATCAAAAAGTTTGGAAAGTCGTTAGTAATTAAGACACTGAAGAAAAGTATTATTAATATGTCTGTCAAAGCAGATATTTGAGCCAATAAAACTGCAAATAATATTGTTCTTTTTTTACCTGTCACATTTGTAATTTTTGAGACAAATAAAACGTCTTTAATTAATTTTCTGGTTTTTTTTATCATATTAAAATATTCTTTTTTTTATTTTTCTCTCAAAAGTTTTTAACTTTTTAATTCGTTTTATTTTATCTAAATCCTCATGATACTTTGAAATAACATCTTTTTGTTTTTTATCAGATTCATTAATGCATAATTCTTCTTGATTGTTTGGAATCAAATTTTTTCTAATTTTCTTAAACCAGTAATCAATATTTAACTGGTCTTTAGAAATTGTTTTATATTGGTATTCATTTAAATTTTTAATTGACAATTTAAAAAAGTTATCAATTTTAAAAGTAGCTAAATTTGAGGCTGAACTGTACGTATAGTTATTATTAATAACTGGTATAGATTCAGCATATAACGTTTCCCACATTCTGTGTGTGTCTAGACCATTACCAGGAGGGCACAAAATATATTTATATTTATTCAAATTGTGAAGGTAGTTATCTAATGAGAGTTTATTGGTTTCTACTTCAGCCCACGATTTATTTTTAAAAAATTTAATCAATTTATATCTCTCATTAAAATTAGTATTAACTTCAAAATTTACATAAAGTTTTTCAATCTTATTATTGAATGCAAGGGGCTTAATTTTTGAAAAGTGTTCTTTAGTTAAATTTTTTGAGTAATGAACATTTGATAAACCAATTGGAATTGGAATTAAATCTTTTGTTTTATATTTAGCATTAATCGAATACCATTCGGAAACACAATTTGGTTTTTTTAAGAATATGTTTTTTGTAATAGGAAGATCGCTTTGATGAGTGACAATTTTAATATTACGAAAGTTTTTGAGTTTGTATAATTCTTCAAAAAGTGCATCTATACAAAAAAGATTTGTAAAAACAACCATATTCTCTGAAATTGAAAAACTTTTTACTTTATAAAATATGTAGTTATCGTCTTCTGAAATAACTAATAAATTATTATTATCAATTTTTTTAAATTCTTCTTTGGAAACAACCTCTGAATAAACAAGATCTGAATTTCTTGCAAAATTGAAACTACTTAATAGCTGCTTGTTATTTAGAGTATTAATGTATAAGTCCATATGATTATATTTAATTAATTGCTTTTGTTGACTTTATTATCACTTTGTTTATTTTATAGCTAAATAACTTTTTATTAAGATAGTAAAAAATATTAAAAATAAATAATCTTTTTTGCATATTTTTTTTTATTAAACATGAAATCTAATTTATCTTTCAATCCGTGTCCATAAGTTCTAACGCTTAGAAATGGATATTCGTATTGTTCGGAGACTCGATTTTTGAATTCAGTTTCATTTTTTATAAGTTCACATCCGTATATTTTACTCATTAAGCTAAAAATACTTTGATCGTGTCTATTTTCAATAAATTTTTCATGTTGATTTTCAAAAGAATAATAGTCTGTTATAAGTTGATCGTCTTTACTTAGTAAATATGAATAGTGATTTAAATAATCTTTGGTGTGATTGTTTTTCTTGAATATCATATGTCCTGCTTGCAGTTGTGTACTATTTGCAATTTTTGAACTGTAGGTCACATCAAAATAATCAAATAATTGTTTAGTTGTATAGTTAATTTCTTTGTATTGAGGTTCGCATTCCATTCTAAAGTTTCCAAAAGAAGAGTCTCTTATGATTTCAATATATTCATCAAATCTTTTTTTTGCTTTGTAGTTTAACGATGCCCCTGCATCACAGTATATTATTAAGTCATCATCTGATAAATCATTCAATAGATTTTCAATTATCCTATATTTCCAAATCCAAAAACCTCCACCTTTCTTGGTTTCTAAAATTTTGTTAAATTGATTTTTAAATTCTTTATCTAGATCATTTGGTCCCAAAGCAATAACTTCGTCAAAAAAATCACTTTCTTTTGCGAGTAGTGATAGGTGTTTTTTTGCAATATTAAAATTTTTATCACCGTAAGTTAAAAAAAACTTTTTCATAATTTCCTATTCAAAAAAGTATAATTTATTTAATTAAAAACATATTCTTTATTAGATTAGATATTATATGGTAAATAAAGAACCAAAGATTTCTGTAATTATTCCTAGCTTCAATAGATTCAATTATCTAAAAAATGCAATAAAAAGTGTACTACAACAAGAATACAAAAATATTGAGTTAATAATCATAAACGATGGTTCAGATGAAGAAGATTATTACAATTATAGTTTTCCAGAAAAAGTTAAGATAATTCACCTCAAAGAGAATCAAAAAGGAATTCATGGTTTTGGTCCTGGCGCAATAAGAAATTTTGGAACTGAAGTGGCAGAAGGAGATTTTTTAGCTTTTTTAGATGATGATGATATCTGGTTACCACAAAAATTAAAAATACAAATGGAAAAAATGTTAACTGGAGGATTTCAAATGTCATGCACCGAAGGATTTATTGGCGAAGGAATTTTTAATGAAGAAAATAAATACAAACTCTATAATGCTGAACATTATTTAAAAAAAATAAAGCGTAAATACAAAAAAACAAAATATTTCAAATTCAGTACCTACCCAGAAATATTTACTTATGATTTTTTGAAAATTCACAATTGTATAATTACGTCAAGCGTTGTAGTTGAAAAAAAACTTTTTCAAGATATGGGTCAATTTAGAAACTTACCACTTAGTGCTGATTATGATTGCTGGTTAGGACTATTACAGTTAACTAATTGTTTATATATTGATAAACCATTAATTTATTATGACTTTCTTCATGCTGAAGGAAGAAATTATTTTAAATAAATGTTAGATAAAAAAATCACTTACTTTTATCAGGCTGGAAGAAAAGAGAAATTAATTAGCTCAGAAGAATACGCTAAAGAAATGTTCTATGGATATCATTACTTTAAAGAAAAATATAGATACGTTGAAATAGTTGAATTTTCTCCAATAAATTCTAAAGTAAAAAAACTTTTTAGAAATAAAGTTGAAAAAAGATTGAGCAATATTTTTAAACTTCCACTTTATTGGTCATTCATCGTTACAAATAAAAATAAAGAAATAGTTCGAGACAGTGACTTTGTAGTACTAAACAATAACAGGGTTGGTGCATCCATAATGCCAATATTTTTATGGAATAATCTTATGAAAAAAAAGCAAGCAATATCACTGTGTTTTATACTGGGCTTATTCTCTAGAAAAACTAAATTCAAAATTTTAATGTTGTTTCACAATTTTTATATAAGATTAATCCTTAAAAATATTGATAAATTTATTTTTTTGAGCGAGGGAGAGCTTCAATTTGCAAAAAATAATTTTCCTAAATACAAAAATAAATTTAACTTAGTACCTTTTGCAGTGGATTTAAGTATCTGGAAAGTACAAGAAAATAAAAAACAAGATATACTTTTTGTTGGTAATGATGGATTTAGAGATTTTAAATTACTTGAAAAAATCGTAAACTCTTTTCCAGAAATAAATTTTTCTATAGTGAGTGAATTCATGAACAATGACAATCTTATTCATAATAATTTTAAAATTTATAACGGTAGCTGGGGAAGTCCTGCTTTAAGTGATTTAGAATTAAGAAACCTTTATTCTTCCTCAAAGTTAACAATTATTCCTCTGAAAAACTCCCTACAGCCTTCAGGTCAAAGTGTTGCACTTCAATCAATTGCTTGTGGTACCCCTGTTCTAATATCGAAAACAGATGGTTTTTGGGACAATAAAAATTTTAAAAATGGATCTAATATTTTTTTTAATAAAGATAATGATCTTAACTCCTGGAAAGAAGAAATATCAAGGATTTATAAAATGGATTCAAGTAGCTATGAACAGGTTATAAGAAACGGTTTAGATTTGATTCATAACAACTATGATCTAAACGATTTCTGCATAGAAATTGAAAATATACTATTCTCATGAAAATTTCAGTAGCTACAACATATACAAATCCTGATGAAAGACAAGATCCTTGGAGAGAAGCAATTTCTTGCTACGAAGATTTTGCTGATGAAATTATAGTCACAGGACAAGATTGGCCATATGAATTTTCATGGGACTATATTGGGAAAACATTTAATGAGGGCTTTAAGAAAGCAAAAGGTGACTGGGTGTTCAGAATGGATATTGATTATTTTTTACATGAAAAAGACATTAAAAAAGTAAAACAAGTTCTAACTAAGTACAATGAATATCCCGCTGTTTGTTTTCCTCAATATCAATTTTTTTTACCAAATAGATTTCAGCTTAAAACAAGATTATGTGTTGCTTTAAATAAAAAAAGATTTCCCAATATTGAATTAAATGGAGGGGGTGATATGTGCTTAGCAACACTTAACTCAAAATTAATTACTGCGATAGACGTACCGAACACAAAGATACCTATTTATCAGTATGATTCTATGTTTAGAACTAAAAAAATAATCGCGGAGGATAGAAGTCGCTTTGCAAAAGCATGGTTTAACCACTTTGGAGATTTTGGTGATAGAGGTGGTCAAACCCCAGACCAAGCATATAGCGCATGGTACACATCTGTAGAATCAAAATATCAATTTCACACTAATAAAATTGATTTAAGTAAACATCCAAAATATATTAAAAATAAAATAGAAAACCTAAGTGAGGATCAATTTGGTTATAGTGGTTTTGGACTAAAAATGAATAAAAAAAACTATATAAAGAATTTTTTAGTAGGTAAAAAAGATATTTACATTGGGCCAAAAATAAACAATGTCAGGAGAACTTTAAATTTTTAAATAGAGATGTAAACCTAATAGAAGATGAATTTTTGATAATAAAATTATTTTCAAACAAAAAATTTGTTACTTCTGGTAAAGTCATTCTTTCATCACTACCTTTTTCTGGTCCATAATCAACAGTTATGTATTTTGTATTTTTCAATGTTTCCATTGCCCCTTTTAGTATTTCTAATTCATGACCCTCTGCCTCAAGTTTTATTAATTTTATGTCATCAAAATCAAAGCTATCTAAAGTTTTTGTTTCAATGTTTATAAATTCTTCACTTCCAAATTGTTCAATAGAACTATTAGCACCAAAAGTATCGAGATAAAGTTTTGCCTTTCCTTCCTTGCTTGAAAGTCCATAATTAAATAACTTATTTGAATAATCATTTACATTTAATAACAAACACTCAAATGCATGAGGATCTGGCTCAAAACCAACATATTGAATATTTGGTGTGTTTGCTGAAAGACTGAAATAAAGCTCGCCAACATTTGCTCCACAATCAATTATTAAATCATTATCGTCTATTTGCAGCTCATTTATTGAATATTGATCAAGTAAGTTAGAAAAGTGTTTTTCATAATTTACAACAACTCTATCAATTCGTTTGTTTGGAAAATATATTTTTTTATTTTGTTGGATTACTTTATAGTATTTATTTTCTTCAAAATTAATCATTCCATTTGATGAATAAAATAAATTTATAATTTTACAAAATAATTTTCCACTTATTTTCTTGTGAACATAACTTAAAAATAAGCCTTTGATTAAAAAAATGATTTTTTTGAATTTTGAAAAATTACTTTTATCAATTCCAGTAAACATGAAATCAGGTAAATTAAATATATTTGCCATATTTATAAACTTAATCGATTAATTCTAAAATCTTTTAAATACTTCAAAAATTATACAATTATAGTTAGTGATGTGAATGTATTAGTTATTTTTACATATGGTTACTCATTCAAAACCTGGGAAGATTCTGGAACGACTTCTAGAGAAATTTCCCTTTATAAGAAATTACATGATGATTATAACATTAATTTTATATTTTTAACTTTTGGCGGAAAGGAAGACGAGGAATTCGATTATGAGGATTGCGGAATTAAGATTCTACCGATTTACACAAGAATAAAATTTTATAATTCAAAATTAATCAATTATTTTACTTCTTTCTTTATTCCTTTTTATTTAAAAAAGGACTTAGAAAATATTGATGTTGTTAAACAGAATCAGCTTTTAGGCTCTTGGGTCGCATTGATTATAAAGCTTTTATATAAAAAACCAATTTTCATACGAACCGGATACGATATGTATAAATTTAGTTTGGAGGAGAGTAAGAAAAATTATATTAAATATCTGTATAGATTGTTAACAAAATACACAATAATGTTTTCTGACTTGTATACAGTGACAAGTGAAAGTGACAGAAGTTTTTTAAAAAATACATTTAAATTAAAAAAAGAAATATTTCTACGTAGAAATTGGGTGTTGAAAACAGATTATAAAAACTTTGACGACAGAAATGACAAAAAAGTTCTTTCTATTGGAAGATTAGAAAAGCAAAAGGATTTCAAATATTTAATCGAGTCAATAAAAAATACTAGTTTTCAATTAGATATTGTTGGAGAAGGTTCTATGAAAGAAATGCTTATTAACGAAGGAAGGGAAAAAAATGTCAAATTAAATTTTATAAATAATATGCAAAATAAAAAATTGTTAGAGATTATAAAAAATTACAAATATTACATTTCAGCATCAAGCTATGAAGGTAACCCCAAAAGCTTACTTGAAGCTTTATCTTCTGGATGTTTAGTAATTGCAACTGATATAGAAAATCATAAAGAATTGATTAAAAATAATATATCTGGAATACTCTATTCAAAATCAAAAAACGAACTTCCTGAAATAATTGAAAATTTAGGGGAAAACAGAAATTCTGAGAAGTTAATGTCAGAAAACGCTTTCAAAAGTATTAATGATCAGTTTTCCATTGAAAATATAGTGTTAGAAGAAGTGAACGATTATCGTAACTTGTCAATTGATGATAAATAAGTTTGGAGAAAGAAAAGCTTCCAAATCCTATTCGCATTAATTCTTGATTTATAAATAGTTAACTTGTTAAAACTTTCAAGATTTAATCCAGCAGAATTAATTTTAATCGTATCTTTTATATCCGAAAGATGATTAAAAATCCAGTTTTCAATATTAAAAACAAATCCCATTTTTTTTCTATTTAAAAAATCTACATCAAAATCATTTTTAAGATATTCTTTTAAAATAGATTTGGAATAATTTTCATTGTAGTATGTGTTACTGGTACTCAATATATACTCAACTAATCGATGGTCTACAAAAGGTGATCTAATTTCTAAAGAGTTCGCCATTGAGGTTCTGTCTATTTTTAACATCATCATCTCTGATAAATAAAATTTATACTCTGTCAATAAAAGGCTTTTGTAATCATCATCTAAAAATTTATAAAATTTATTTTGAAAAGTTGACTTATATTTGAAACTCAATATATCCAAAAAGTTTTTATCAGAAAAGTATGACTCAAGTGCGTAACCAAGATCATTTGAATATTTTTTAAAATTATTTCCAGTACCTAAAAAATTTGGATAAAAATTATCCAAAATATTTAAAAAATTCCATGATGTCCTATTGGGCATCATTAGCTCATTAGTTCTTACGTAGCCGCCCAACAATTCATCTCCTCCATCTCCAGAAATTGCAACTTTATATTTTTTTGATATTTTACTTGAAAGGATATATGAAGGAACAGTTGATGGGTCTGCATAAGGTTCGTCGAATATCTCAATTGATTTATCAATTACATTCAAAATTTCTTTATTATCCAGTTGTGAGTTTTGATGATTACTTGAATATTTTTCAGCAACTAATTTAGACCATTTACTTTCATCATATTTTTTGTCTTGATAGGTTACGGAAAAAGAATTCACTTCAACATTTCTGTCTTTCATGTTTTTAATTATTGATGAAGAATCAATTCCTCCAGATAAATATGTTGCGATTTCTACATCTGCCACCTCTCTTGATTGAATTGAATCTGAAAATAAGTTAAAGAATGTATTTGAATCAAATTTTTGGGAATCAATTTTTTCATCAATATTCCAATATTTATTTTGAGATTTAATTCTATAATTATTTAAATCAAAGATTAAAAATTCAGCTGGATTTACTTTATAAAAATCTTTAAAAATTGTTTTTGGAGATGTAACTACACCTAGATCAAGAAATTCACCTAATGAATTGGAATCAATTTTATAATCTTTATTAATCATTACTAATGATTTAAGATTTGATCCAAATAAAATTTCTTTATTATTGTATGTATAAAAAAGGGGTTTTTGACCAAGCCTGTCTCTAATTAAAAACAACTCATTTGAATTTGCATTAAAAAAACTTATTGAGAATTGTCCAATTAGCATATCTACAAAACTTATACCTAAATATGAAAATCCGTTTAAAAGTACTTCCGTATCAGAATGATCTGAGTAGAATTTAACTCCCTTTTGTTCTAAATATTTTCTCAGCTCAGAATGATTGAATATTTCACCATTAAACATAATTGATGTATTAAATTCTTTGGAAAACATTGGTTGGGAACTGAAATTTGAAAAATCTAATATTCTCAATCTATTGAAAATAAAAGAAAAATAATCCTTGCTTTCAGAATAAAATCTATTTGAAATATTGTCATTTATAAATTTTTTTTCATCAGGGCCCCTGCAAACAATTAAATCGTTACACTTATCTAAATTATTTAAATCTATTTTGTTCTTTGAAAAAGTTCCAATATAACCGCACATAATTTAAATCTTAATCAATTTTTTTAGTGCTAAAATAAACAAACTCATGGTGAATTCTATTTTGAATATATTAAAATTCTTAATATTTTCAATTAATTGTCTTAACATTAATTTTCTCCACTTTACTTCAAGGTGATATTTTTTAAAGTTAATTTCTCTAAAATTTTTTTGATAGTAAGTAGAATTGAAATTCATTATTCCGTTGAGTTCCCACGGTTTATTACTGCCTGCATAGTGTAAAAAAATATTTTGATTTATGTTTGTTTTTTTTCCATCCAGAAAAATTTCTTCATCACTAGCTAAATTAACAATAAAGTTTAAATTATCTGAAATCTCTAAAAAATCACTATCAATTATAGAATTTAAAATATCTTGATCCCAAAATCTTATTATTGATGCCATGCTCACCATTTTGGTCTGAGCTAATTCTTCAATATTAAATTTTTTCCATAAATTTAAATCAATAATCATTACACCAGCATTAAAATATTTTTGGTTTTTCATTTCTAAATTTTTAAAAAGGCTTTCTGTTCCTTGTTGTCTTAGTAGTTCTGTTTTTACTCCTACTGAATACTTATCCTTCATCATTTTTTGGATATGTTTTATTTCATCAACTGGATTATTCAAACATACAACATCAGCGTCTAGATAAACTATATTATTAAGGCTTTTTGGTAAATAGTTTGAAATATATAGTCTATAGTAAGTTGCTTCGGATATGTGATTATTTTCAACATTTGGAAAATTAGTAATTGGTTCTTCAAAAGTATAAACGTTCAATTCTTTTAAATTAGGATGCCCTTTTATATTATTATTTACTTGGTCTTTATAGTGTTTATCTTTGTGGATAATGTAAATACTAATTTTTTCAGAAACTTTTTCAAGAAGCGAATACATTGACACTGAAGCTTGAATATTGTAATTGTTATCAAAACAATAAAGAAAATTTAACACAGTCTAATATTAATTATTTTTGCAATTAATTATTGAATTGTAATTATTAACATATAAATCATGAAAGTTTTAACTTTTGGTAGCAATGGTCTTGTTGGAAGCTCTTTAAAGAGAATTTTTGAAAAAGATAAAAATTATGATTGTTTCTTTTCTACAAGAGAAGATACTAATTTATTTTTACTAACTGAAACTTCAAAGATCATTGATGAAATCAATCCAGATTTAATTATAAATGCAGCTGCCAAGGTTGGAGGTATACACGCAAACAACACTGAAGGTAGTAGTTTCTTGATGGAAAATTTAAAAATAAATTTAAATATTTTAGAATCTATAATTAAATATCCAAATATAAAACTTATCAACTTGGGAAGTAGTTGTATTTATCCTCTTAACGCACCAAACCCAATAAAAGAGGATTATTTTATGACTGGTGAGCTTGAGCCTACAAATTCTCCGTATGCAATAGCAAAGATAACGGCAATTGAACTTGGTAAAACGTTAGTTAAAGAATTTGGTCACCAAATAATTAATCTTATGCCAACCAATTTATACGGTCCAAATGATAACTTTTCAAAAATGAAGAGTCATGTAATTCCTGGCCTAATAAAAAGAATGCATGATGCAAAAATTAATAATTCTGAAAATTTTGAAATATGGGGGACAGGACAGCCTTTAAGGGAATTCCTTCATGTTGATGACCTTTCATTAAGTATTAAATTTATTCACGAAAATAATATTTCAGAAAATTTAATTAATGTTGGAAGCGGAGAGGAGATTTCTATTAAAAACCTTGCTGAATTAATAAAAAAAACCATAGGTTACACTGGTGAATTATATTTTGATAATACTATGCCAGATGGAAATCCAAGAAAACTACTAGATAGCTCAAAAATAAACAAGCACGGATGGAGTTCAACAATAAATCTAGAGGACGGTCTTAAACAGGTGTACGATTGGTTTTTAAAAAATATCTAATCTTCCCAAGTTTTAGATATAAGACCTTTATTCAACAAAACTTTGTCTCTTTCAGCTAGTTTTAGGTCGCTATCGACCATCATTCGAACTAGTTCTAGAAATGTTGTTTTAGGTTTCCAGCCTAATTCTGATTGGGCTTTCGATGGATCACCTAGTAGATGATTTACTTCATTTGGTCGTTCATATTGTTTTGATATTTCTACATGATTTTTCCAATCTAAACCAACATGCTTAAATGCTATTTCTAGAAATTCTTTAACACTATGAGTTTCACCGGTTGCTAATACCCAGTCATCAGGTTCTATATTTTGCATCATTAACCACATACCTTCAACATAATCTCCAGCAAAACCCCAGTCTCTAAATGCTTCAATATTGCCTAAGGTTAATTTTTCTTGAATTCCATGGCTTATTCTTCCAACTGCTCTTGATATTTTTCTTGTCACGAATGTTTCTCCTCGAAGGGGAGATTCATGATTAAATAATATACCGTTAACACAAAATAAGTCATAAGACTCTCTGTAGATTTGTGTCATATGATGAGCAAATACTTTACCAGCTGCATATGGGCTTTTGGGTACAAGCGTTGAATTTTCATTCAATTCTTCTTTGTTAATACCACCAAACATTTCTGATGAAGAAGCTTGATAAAATTTTATATCTTTTTTAGAGTTTTTCACAGCTTCTAATAATGTAACAATTCCGTTGGTACTTGTGTTTGTAGAAAATTGAGGATTTTTAAATGAAACAGCAACGTGAGACTGAGCTGCTAGATTATATACTTCATCTGGCTCAATTGAGTTGATTAAAGAAACTAGCGATGAAGAGTCTGTTAGATCGGAATAGTAAAGTCTAAATTGATTATTTTTAGAATAGTTTGCGATCAGCTCATCAATCCTCGAAGTATTAAATGTTGAGCTTCTTCTTAACGTTCCATGTACTTCATAGCCTTTTTCTAGTAGTAATTTAGATAAATAAAATCCGTCTTGTCCTGTAACACCGGTAATAAAGGCTTTTTTCATACTATTTTAACTTTAACTTTGTTAGGACTTTAATTCAGTGTTAAAAAAATAGTTTCCCAATAAAAAATGAAAAATTAATGGAAAGTGTGCGTTTTCCATAGAGCTATCAAATGATGATACAAAAAAGACTGTAAACAAAGTAAATAAGTACAATAACAAGTTATTTTTTTCAACTTTAAAAATTAAAAATACATGCAAAAATATAAATATAGAAAGATGGAATATTCCACCTCTCGAAAATATTGTTAAGAAATAATTATGTAAATTTTCATTTAATCCGTCAAGTCCTCTTCTGTCATTTCCATAGGATCCTGGATTATCTACATTTCCACCTACTGGTGGTGTTTCAACAATAAATACTCTTAAAATTTCTTTATATCCAACACCAGAAAATATATTTCCATCTTCAAGTGTATATATTATTTGATCTTGCCACATTCTAAGTCGCCAATTTAGATTCCCGTCAGCAGAATAAATTCTTCCATTATCGAAATAAATTAATCTTTGTTCTTCTTGGTAAGTATTAAATTTATATTGGCTCAGAGAAGAATATGATTCAGAAATCTCTTCTATAGAATATTCCTGAATAACAAGCCTTTGTGAAAGAATGGTCGATGAAGTTATTAATATAAAGCAGGGTAATAGTAGTAATAAAGTTTTTAAAATATTCAGTTTGATAGTTTCTTTGTAGTCATAAATTATATAAATAAAAAAAATAAAACATGCAATAAATGATGCTCTGCTTTTATATAACAGTAAAGGAAGAAAGATTGAAAATGTTATAGAAATGAACACAAAAGAGCTAAATGAATTTTTAAAATAGTTATTTAAATATATGCAAAAAATTACTACTAATAAGACTATATCAGCAGCTTTATGAGGTTCATATTTATCTGAGTAATTAAGGAATATACTTTGTACAAAACTTGGAAAATCTAAGATTGCAACCAAATAGCTTGTTAACAAAACCCCACTAAGTATTAAAAGAGAAAATTTATTTAATGATATTTTTCTGGAATAAATACCAAGCATTAAAAAACCAAGGGACCAAATATATGAGCTTGTTCTGTAGGTGTAAGTATCAACTAACGACGCATCAGATATGTAAACTATTAAAAAGAAAAATAATAAAATTGTTCCTGAGATTATTTTTAAATTTAATGTAAGTCGATTTATATTTTTTTTAAAAAACAAAAAAAATAAAAACAACATTAATGAAAAAAACATAAAAATTTCACCTATTCTAAATTCGAATATATAAATACCGATAAAAGATCTGGCAAAAAGCAATGAAAGAAAAATATAAATTAATGATACAAGCAACATAAATTCGATTAGTGATTCCCTATTTAGTATTTTTAGAAATTTTTTCATCTTAGGGTTTAATTACAGAGTACTTGTCATTTATAAGATCATTATTAATCAAGATCATAATGATTGCCCAAATACATAAAGTAGTACTTTGAATATCAGCACAGTCTTCGCCACTTGAAATTTTTACACCATAATAGTGTGTTTGTGATCTGTTTAAAAAGTATGAAAATCCTTTTTCTTCTTTTTTATAAAGTTTTATCAAATCAGAC
>MDTG01019477.1_pt1 | contig 29765 bp, 21 predicted proteins | sample 811421 | NCBI WGS metagenome assembly MDTG01 (sample SAMN05326645, study PRJNA326480) | marine metagenome | isolation source: seawater | place: Pacific Ocean: South East | collected 2011 | reverse complement strand
CAGGATGAGAATAATTTTCATTCATAGCTGTGATGTAATAAAAAATATTTTCCTTTTTTTCATGCATTCTTTTAATTCCGTCTCTAAGTATTACTCCCATCTCGTAAGCAAATGTAGGATCATAACTAACACAATTAGGAATGTTAGAAGCTAATAAATGACTATGACCATCTTGGTGCTGTAATCCTTCTCCAGCTAAAGTTGTTCGACCTGCTGTAGCTCCAATTAAAAATCCTCTAGCTTGAGAATCTCCGGCAGCCCATGCTAAATCTCCAACTCTTTGAAAACCAAACATAGAATAGAAAATATAAATCGGAATCATTTCTAAATCATGATTTGTATAAGATGTTCCAGCTGCAATCCAAGACGACATAGCACCGGACTCAGTTATTCCTTCCTCTAATACTTGACCACTTTTATCTTCTCTATAAGAACTTAATTGCTCGGAGTCCACTGGCTCATATTTTTGTCCTTCGTGGGCATAAATTCCAATCTTTTGAAAGAAACCCTCCATACCAAAAGTTCTTGCCTCATCAGGAATGATCGGAACTAATCTTGGTGAAAAATTTTTGTCTCTAAGAAGTGCAGTAAGCATTCGAACAAGTGCCATAGTTGTCGACATTTCTTTTTCACCTGTGGACTTCATAAAAGGCTCAAATATATCTTTAGGAGGTGTTTTTATTGCTTTAGCAAAAGATGATCTTTCTGGGATAAAGCCACCAAGTTTTAATCTTTTATCTTTTAAATATTTTATTTCCTCAGAATTTTCATTTGGTTTAAAATATTCAATATTTTTTACTTGTTTGTCAGTAAGAGGAACACCAAATCTATCTCTATAGTAGAGCAAATCTTTTTCATCGAGCTTTTTTTGTTGATGAGTAGTGTTCATGCTTTCCCCAGACTTACCCATACCATAACCTTTAATAGTTTTAGCTAGTACGACTGTTGGCGAACCTTTGTGCTGCATTGCTACATGATATGCCGCGTAAACTTTATGGGGATCATGTCCTCCTCTATTTAATCTCCAAATATCTTTATCAGTCATAGTAGATACTAATTCTTTTAATTCAGGATATTTTCCAAAAAAATTTTCTCTAACATAAGATCCACCTTTTGCTTTAAACGCTTGATATTCTCCATCTATGCATTCGTTCATTCTTTTTACCAATAAACCAGTTTTGTCTTTAGCTAATAGCTGATCCCAATATGAACCCCAAATTACTTTAATTACATTCCAGCCAGTACCTCTAAAACTTCCTTCAAGTTCTTGAATGATTTTTCCATTTCCTCTTACAGGACCATCCAGTCTTTGAAGATTACAATTAATTACAAAAATTAAATTATCTAGTTTTTCTCTTGCTGCTAGTCCGATTGCACCAAGTGACTCAGGCTCATCCATTTCACCATCGCCAAGAAAGACCCAAATTTTTCTACCTTCGTCTTTTACTAAACCTCTATTAATTAAATATTTAAGAAATCTCGCTTGATAAATTGCCATGATTGGTCCAAGCCCCATAGAAACGGTTGGAAATTGCCAGAAGCTAGGCATTAACCATGGATGAGGATATGAGGATAAACCGCCAGCTGAAACTTCTTGTCTAAAACCATCCAATTGTTTTGCCGTTAGTCTTCCCTCTAAAAAAGCTCGAGCATACATTCCTGGAGCCGAGTGTCCCTGAAAATAAACTAAATCTCCTCCAAACTTATTATTTTTTGCTCTCCAAAAATGATTCATTCCAACATCATAAAGAGTTGCCGCAGAAGCAAAAGTTCCGATATGACCACCTAATTCTGGACTTTTTTTATTAGCTTTAACAACCATAGCAGCAGCATTCCATCTTATGTAAGCTCTTATTTTTTTTTCAATATTTTGGTCACCAGGTGACTTTATTTCTGATTCAGGCGGTATAGTATTTATATAAGGAGTAGTTCTTGTATCTGGCAAAACTAAACCTGATCTATAAGCTTGATTTATAACTTTGTTCAACAAATAACTTGCCCTCGAAGGACCATCATTTTCTATTACTGAATTGAGAGAGTCAATCCACTCGTTAGTTTCTTCTGGGTCTAAATCATCTTTTGAAGCTGGTGCTGCAAATACTTTTTTAACCTGTTTTATCGAACTCTCTACCTGGCTAACAGTACTTTCTGTTTGTAAATTTCCATTAGTTTTTTGTTCATCTTTTTTTTCTGGTAATTTTTCAGTTTTGATTTCTTCCTTGGTTTCCGCTTTAGAAGTTGCCACTTTTGCATCGTCTATTGTTGCTAAAAGACTACCTTCAGAAACTTTATCGCCCACTTTAACTTTTACCTCTTTAATTTTTCCAGTTTCTGGAGACGGGACTTCTACACTTGACTTATCACTTTCTATAGTAACGATTGGATCGTTTTTTTTAATTTGATCACCTGGTTTTACAAGTATTTCGATTACCTCTACGTCTTTAAAATCACCTATATCCGGAACTGAAATGTTTTGAGCCATAAAAGCCTATTATAAACTTAATTGGAGTTTATTAAAAATAATATGAATAATAAATGTGAATATTGAAGCAATTATTATTAACAAAGTCAATTTTAGACACATTTTATCCCATTTTTTGTCACTAAAATTTTATGAAATTGGGCATGCGATGGATTATCAATATATTCTTTAAAAGAAAACCTTTTATAATTAACAGCATGTCATCTGTTCAAAAAATTTTATTAAAAAAATATCTTTCAAAGCAAATCTAACCAAGCTTGATTTCTTTATAGAAGATACCTTTAACAATTTTTTATAGAGAGTTAAAATAATTTATCTTTCGATACACATAGCAATGCCCATTCCTCCTCCAATACATAAAGTTGCTAAACCTTTATGGGCATCTCTTTTAACCATTTCGTGAATTAAAGTTACTAGTATTCTTGTGCCCGAAGCTCCTATTGGATGACCTAAAGCAATTGCTCCTCCATTTACATTCACCTTTTCTTCAGGAATACTTAAAGTTTTAATCACTGCAATACTTTGAGCTGCAAATGCTTCATTTGATTCTACTAGATCTAAATCTTTAGCCGACCAACCAGCTAGTTCTAAAGCTTTTTTAGAAGATGGTATTGGTCCTGTACCCATTAAAGACGGATCAACACCACAACTTGCCCAAGATTTAATAGTTGCTACTCTTTTAATACCTCTTTTTTCTGACTCCTTGCTAGACATTAACAAAACTGCAGCCGCTCCATCATTTATTCCAGAGGCATTTCCAGCTGTAACGGTACCCTCTTTTTGAAAAACTGGTTTGAGCCTTTCTAGAGTTTCCATGCTAGTCTCTTTTCTTGGATGTTCATCCCTATTAAAAACAATCTCATTTTTTTTAGATTTTAATTTAAAATCAACTATTTCTTCTTTAAATCTGTTTTCTGATTGAGCTTTTGATGCTTTTGTTTGAGAGTTAAATGCAAATTTGTCTTGATCACTTCTTGTGATTTGAAATTTAGTAGCCACGTTTTCTGCTGTTACGCCCATATGATAACCGTTGAACGCATCCCACAAACCATCTTTTATCATAGTATCTACTAAATCTGTGTCACCTATTTTTTTTCCATTCCTAATATTAACCGCATGAGGAGAGGTTGACATACTTTCCTGACCACCTGCAATAAGAATTTTCGAATTACCAGACAAAATACTTTGTAATCCTGAAACAACAGATCTCAGTCCAGAACCACAAACTTGATTAACAATGTAAGCAGGTTTTTCCTTTGGTATTCCAGACATTATAGCTGCTTGACGAGCAGGATTTTGGCCAGCTGCAGCTGTTAATACTTGGCCCATTATAACTTCATCTATATCGTTAACATTTATACCTGATTTTTTTAAAGTTTCTTTTATGACACAAGATCCTAATTCATGGCCAGGTACATTCTTAAGAGTGCCACCCATAGCACCAATAGCAGTCCTAAGCGCTGATGTAATAACCACTTCGTTTTTAATAGACATGAATTTAATCTACAGTTTAGATTATAAAAAGCAATATTTTATGTTTTTCTTTTATTAATTAATGCAACTGTTACTGCTAAAACAATAAAAATGAATGTTGAATTAGCTGATGTGAAGAAACTTCCAGAGGTTTTAAAAGGAAATATTTCAGCAAAAAAAAGCATAAAAAATGGTACTTCGATTTTTCTTGGGATTATATAATTTTTAAAAAGGCTACCTTTAAAAACATAAAACCAGACAATTTTAGAAATTATTAATAAAAATATGGCCGTGCCAACTAATCCCAGTTCAGTCATAATCTCTAAGTAGTAATTATGAGGATGTGTATTGCAAGTTCCCCTCTCGCTGGCTTTAGGAGTAGGACCTAAATATATATTTTTCCTTTTAGGACAATTTAATCTAAAAGCCCTAACACCTCCTCCTATAAATTTATTCATAAGCCAAGTATCATAAAAAGACTCAAACTCATCAAAATGTTCAGGCAAGTTAGTTCTGTCAAATTTATAATCAGTAAATAGATTAACTGGATTAACAACTTTTAAGATTATGGCACTTTGTCTGAAAAAATGTTTGAAATTTATTTTAATTTCTTTATTAAAAAAATATAAAGATGCAAAAATTATAACTACAAATGTTGTAATTAACAAAATATGCTTCCTAAGTTCTTTTTCACTTATCATAATTAAAAATATCGTGATTATGAATAAAACAAAGGGTATTCTGTTTCCTGACATAAGAATTGAAATTAAAATTAAAGATAAAAGAAAAAATGATAAAAAATATGAAACATGTTTATTATTAATTTTTAAAAAAACAGGAAATAAAAATAATAAAAATAAAGAAAATCTTTGAATATATCCTCCAGCTATGAGCTCATCGTGAAAAGGTCCTGAAAGTTTTCTTGGGGTCGGACTTTCAAAACCAAAAATATCTACACCTACAAAAAATTGAAAAATTACATCCAAGCATACAAAAACGCAAAAAAAGGCAGATGAGAAAAAAAATAAATTAAATTTTAAATAATTTTTTTCTATAAGAAATCTTATTATAAGATAAACAAATAAATATCTCATAAATGCTAGTGTTTTTATTAGAATTGTGAAATCATAATTCGCATCTCCTGCCATAGGCATCCCAGGTAAATAGATATATTCTCTATCTCCAAAATAATAGTTCTCTATTGTGTTGAAGATTCCAGTAAAAAGTATGAAAATAAAAAATATTATTATTAATTTATCAATATCAGAATACTTTCTTTTAAAAATTTCCTTTTTAAAAAAAATTAAATTTATTATTATAAATAATATTATATTTAAATTTAGAGCTAGCGTTCCAATAATTAGACTTAAAGGTATTAATGAAAATATAAGACTAATAACTAAATACTTATTAATGTTTTTACTGATAATTTGATTCATTTCCTTGTTTTTTTTAATTTAAGTGCAAACCATCTTCAACAATATTATATTTAAAGGTATTTATTTAGGGTTATTTATTTGATAATTCAAACTATAAGCGCGCCTGTAGCTCAACTGGATAGAGCGCTTGGCTACGGACCAGGAGGTTCTGGGTTCAAATCCTAGCAGGCGCACCACAACAATGATGACAAATACAAAATTACATTTTTTTATAATAATCTTTTTTTCAATAATTTTGAGAATTTTATCAATAGAGTACTTCGGCGATAAACAAATTGATAATGAGTGGAAAATAATTTTATTTAATCTAGAAAATAATTCTTTATTTGGTTACAGACAAGTTCAAGATCAAATTTTTCCAAATATTTTTATGCCACCACTCTATCCTCTTTTTCTTTATTTGATAAAAATCTTAAATCCATTTGACACTTTTTATTTAAAAGTAATTCTTTATATTCAAATGATTACTTCAATCTTAGCTATAATTTATCTTAGAAAAATACTGCTTAATTTTTTCACTAATCATATTAGTAACATTGGGACATTAATTTTTTCTTTGTTTCCATTATTTATTTATGGAAGCACACAAATTTCTTCTATTTCTCTGCAAGTTTTTTTAATTGTTATCTACTTTTATTTCCTTTTTAGAATTATTTTAAAAATTAAATTTAAGTATTTAATTTATTTTTCTATATCTTCCGGATTACTAATGCTTCTAAGAGGTGAGTTTTTTATTATATTTCTTTTGACATTATTATTTATTTACATGGTAAATAAAAATTTTAATCATATTATTGTCTTATTTTTTGCATCATTGATTTTAATTTCTCCGTATTTAGTTCGCAATTACTACATTTTTGAGAAAGTAACTATTACTAAATCATTAGGATTTAATCTTTGGAAAGGAAACAATTTATATTCTTTACCAGAGGGAAGTGAAAAAATTTATGATAAAAATATGGAGTTAAAAATAAAAGAAATTACTTTAGATAAAAAGTATGATTATAATATAGATGAAATTTACAAGTCAGAGGCTATAAAAAATATTAAGGCTGAACCAACCAGATATTTAATATTATATCTTAAAAAGTTATTTGCATTTATGTTTATAGATTTTGATTCTACTTATCCAAATTACTACAACTTTTTTCACATAATTCCAAAAATTTTTATTTCGATTGGTTCATTACTTGGTTTAATTTTCCTCTTAAGAGAAAAAAATATTTTAAATTATTTTACCTTATATTATTTATTTAATGTTTGTCTGTTTTCTGTATTTTTTATCTTACCTCGATACTCTCTTGCTTTACTTCCAGTTCAAATATTTTTGATTTGTTTTTTGATAAAAAAATTAAAAATCAATATTTGATATTAATTCCTCTATTATTTTCTTTGTTGAATATTTATGTTTCCAGTTTGGAAAATGTTTTTTAAATTTTTTCATACTTGAAATATACCAAATGTGATCACCAACTCTATTTCGTTTTTCATATCTTTTCTTTATTATAGTTCCAGTAATTCTCTCTATTAATTCAATCGCCTCAACAACAGAACAATTTGAAAATCTGCACCCTCCAACATTATAAATTTCTCCTTTTTTTGGTTTTTTGAAAAAACTCCAAAAACACTCAACCAAATCGTTACTATGAATGTTGTCTCTTACTTGTTTCCCTTTATAACCAATAACAGTGTACTGTCCTTTTGTTAAAGACGCTTTAACAAGATAAGACAAGAATCCGTGAAGTTTTGCTCCTGAATGATTAGGACCAGTAATGCAACCAGCCCTAAAACAAGCTGTGTTTAATCCAAAGTTTTTTCCGTATTCCTGTACTAAAAGATCACCGTAAGATTTTGACACCCCAAAAAAACTATGAGTGGTGTCATCAATTGACATGGTCTCATCAATTCCTTTGTAATATTTATTTATTTTAGGTAATTCAAATCTAGTTTTTTTCTCTATCAGTTTTAATCTGTTAGGATTGTCACCATAAACTTTGTTGGTTGACATAAAAATAAATGTTGCATTGGCACAATATCTTTGAGTTAACTGCAAGAGATTTAAAGTACCTTTAGCATTAACTTCAAAATCAATTGTTGGGTTCATTTTAGCCCAATCATGGGAAGGTTGCGCAGCTGAATGAATTATAAGTTTTATATTATTTTTATAATTTTTAAATAAATTATTTAATCGTGTAAAATTTCTAATATCAATATCGAAATGTTTATAATTTTTAAAATCATTTTTTAATTTCTTTTTTATCCAGAGTGTATCCCCATCTTTACCAAAAAAAAATTTTCTAAAGTTATTATCTACACCTATTACATCAAAACCTTTTTTACAAAAGAATTTAACAGACTCAGATCCAACTAAACCGGTAGATCCAGTTATTAAAACAATACTCATTTAAAAAACCTCTGAATATTTTGATTGGTAATTATCCAAAAATAAATATCGTGAATAATTTGATCTATATTTTTTTTTGGTAGCCAATGATAAAATTTAAATATTTTCTTATTATCTGAAACATAATAAGGAATATCATAGTTAGATGTCTTGCTTTTTTTGGTAATTTTTACCTTGTTTCCTGTTATCACCTGACATTTATGGGTTAAATCTCTTAAAGATAACTTATTCTTAATTCCTCCACCTATATTAAATACATTATCTCTAATTTTTGAAAAATTTTCAATTTGCTTAAAAATAATCTCACACACATCATCAATATGAATAATGTCTCTTATTTGGTTTCCGTGTCCACCAAAACCTATATAACTCAATTTTTTTTTTGCCATATGTTTTCCTACCCATAAAGATACAAATCCTTGATCTTGTTTTCCAAATTGCCAAGGTCCAGATATAACACCAAATCGATTTATTATATAATTTAGATTATTAGTATAATTATATTCCTTGATTATTTCTTCTGAACTTAATTTACTTAAACCATATAAAGATTTTACTCCCGAAGTATTAAAATTTTCGTTAACCAAAAAATTTTTTTTAATTTCATTTCTTAAATTAATTTTTCCAATAATTTTTTTAATAGCATCTATAGAATAAACTCTACTAGAGGAAAGAAATATAATTTTTGATTTGTCTTTCACGCATTTTTTTACAATGTTGTAAGTCCCAATTAAGTTAGTAAATATAACTTTATCAGGGTTTAATTTTGAAACCTCCACAGATGCTTCAGCACAACAATCGATTATTAAATCGTATTTGGGTAATTTTGAAATTTTTTTGTTATTTGAAATATCTATTTTTAAATTATTGATATTATGGAATTTAAGTCTTTCTCTATTAATTTCAGATCCTTTTCTACAGAGATTATCTAAAGTAGAAATCTTAGATTTTTTTAATTTTTCCTTTAAATAAATAGCTAAATTTGATCCTACAAAACCACATCCACCTGTTATAAGTATTCTCATATTGAGGTATTTTTAACCTATTAATAAACAAAAATAAAATTTTATGCTGACTATTTTAATACCTGTGAGAGATGAAATCGAGAATTTAAACAATATTGTTCAAAAATTTAATGAAAATTTGACAAGTATTAATTATGAAGTAATTTTTGTTAATGATTTTAGTTCTGACTCAACTTTAGAAAAAGCAAAGGAAATATGTAATACCAATAAAAAATATAAAGTATTTAATAACGAAAAGAAGGGCTTGGGAGGTGCTTTAAATTTAGGGATTGAGAAAGCAGATGGAAAATATATTTGTATCATGATGTCAGATTTGTCTGACGATATTAATGATCTTATAAAGTATTACAAAATTATAAATGAAAGAGATCTTGATGCAGTTTTTGGGTCTAGATTTTTAGATACTTCTAAAATAAATGATTATCCAATAAACAAATTAATCTTAAATAGAATTTTTAATATATTTGTGAAGCTAATCTATTTTAGAAGCTATAATGATTATACCAATGCTTTTAAAATATACAGATCAGAAGTTTTAAAAAGCTTTATCCCTTTATTTTCGGAAAGTTTTAACGTTTTCTTAGAGATGCCTCTTAAGCTTATTAATAGAAAATACAAATATGAAGTCATTCCTATAAATTGGAGCAATAGAAAAAAAGGTAAAGCCAAATTTAATATTAAAGAGCTGAGATCAAAATATTTATCTACACTAATTCGTTGTTATTTTGAAAAATTTTTGATAAAAAAATGAAATGCATTTATCTTTGCAAAAAGCAATTATACTTTTTTTTGTTCTAGTATTTTTAATACTGGTGTTGTTTACAATAATTCTATAAGTAGGCATAATATAATAGAAATGCTCCAAGAATAATTCTATAAATCACGAATAATATTAAATTAAATCTTTTTAGAAATTTTAAAAAAAATACAATTGTAAAATAAGAAAAAAAACCTGAAAAAATTATTGCTATAAAGTTTATTTGCTTAATATCCATGCTTTCAGTTACATGTAAGCTATAAAGTCCATACAAACTCACCACAAGAAGCACTGGAATAGAAAGAAGAAAAGAGATTTTCGCAGCCTCTACTCTATTAAATCCTAAAAATCTACCTAAGGTTATAGCAATTCCAGATCTACTTACTCCAGGTATTAATGAGATGGCATGAAATAATCCAATTATAATTGAAGATTTCAAATCAAGATTTTCTATTTTTTTTGTGTTTTTAAATTTATCACTAATATATAGTAAAATTCCAAAAATTATAGTTGTCCAACCAATTATTTTAATTCCTCTCAAATAGTTTATTATTTCTAATTTTACTAAAAAAAAACCTAAGCTTAAAATAGGTATAGATGAAATCAAAATTAAAAAAAAAATTCTTTTGTACTTTATAAAATTCTTTATTTCGTTTCTAAAAAAAACAATAACTGCTATAAATGAGCCAATATGCAAACTAATGTTAGTTAGAAGGTTTTCTTTAGTAAATTTTAGAAATTCAGATATTATAATTAAATGCGAAGATGAACTAACAGGTATAAATTCAGTGACACCCTGAATTAAGGATAGAACCAAAATTTCCAACATATCCAATTTTTATAAAACTTTTTGTTATTTTCCAAAGCTATAATGAAAACACATATCTGGTATGCAATTAAAAAAGACAGAAATACTGCATTTTTATTAAATTAGGTAAGTATTATTTACTTAAATATTCTATTATATTTGATAAATTTAATCTAAAAACTTTAAAACGTATGTCAAAAAAAATGCTTAGTTTTACAAAGATTAACAAAGAAACTCCTTTGAAGAGAGACACTTCAGAGAGAAAAAAAGACTTTCATGAAATTTACAGCGAATACATTAATGAAAAAGCTAAAGAACAGTCAAGTAGGTGTTCGCAATGCGGAGTACCCTTTTGTCAGATACATTGTCCTCTTCACAACAATATTCCTGATTGGTTAAAGCTTACTGCAGAAGGCAGATTAAAAGAGGCATATGAACTTTCGCAAAGCACAAATAATATGCCCGAGGTGTGCGGTAGAATTTGTCCGCAAGATAGACTTTGTGAGGGAAATTGTGTAATCGAACAATCTGGTCACGGTACTGTTACAATAGGTTCAGTAGAAAAATATATCACCGACACCGCTTGGGAAAAAGGCTGGATCAAACCTATCAAAGTTACTAGAGAATTAAAAGAAAGTATAGGAATTATTGGAGCTGGTCCAGCAGGACTCGCTTGCGCAGAGGAAATGAGAAAATACGGTTATAAAGTTACTGTATATGATCGTTATGATAGATCCGGAGGTTTGTTAATTTATGGAATACCAAACTTTAAGTTAGAAAAATTTGTTGTTGAGAGGAGAACCAAGCTCTTAAAAGAGAGCGGTATTAAATTTATTCAAAATTTTGAAGTTGGAAAAGATGAAACTTTAGATGAGATTAAATCTAAACATGACGCAGTTTTAATTGCAACTGGAGTATATAAAGCTAGAGAAATTGAAATTCCAGGCTCAAATTTAGAAAATATATTCCCTGCTATGGATTTTTTAACAGCATCTAATAGGAAAGGTTTAGGGGACAAAGTAAAACTTTTTGACAATGGTATTTTAAATGCAGAAGGCAAAGATGTTGTTGTTATAGGAGGGGGAGATACTGCAATGGATTGTGTAAGAACTGCAGTAAGACAAAAAGCTAAATCAGTAAATTGTCTATATAGAAGAGATAGGGAAAACATGCCTGGCTCAGCTAGAGAGGTAGGAAATGCAGAAGAGGAAGGAGTCAATTTTATTTGGTTAACAAACCCTAAATCTTTTTTGGGAGAGAGAAAAGTGAAAGAAGTAGTAGTCGGCAAGATGAAACTTGGAGAGCCAGATATTTCAGGTAGAAAACGACCAGTTCCAATTAAAGATGGAGATTTTAATATAAAAGCTGACTTAGTAATAAAATCCCTTGGATTTGATCCAGAAAATATTCCTAAATTGTTTGACTGTGAAAATCTTTCTGTATCAAAATGGGGAACAATAAAAATTGATTTAAAAACTATGCAAACTAATATCAATGGAGTATTTGCAGCTGGAGATATTGTTAGAGGGGCATCTTTAGTTGTATGGGCTATAAGAGATGGAAGAGATGCCGCTATACAAATGGACAAATATATTTCCTCTAAAAGACTAAAAAATAAAAAAGAATTTGCGGCTTAATGAACAATTATCTCAAAAATAAAAAATATCTCTTACAAAACAATGCTTATGATCCATCTTTAGAACATGAAGCTTGCGGAGTAGGAATGATAGCCACAACAGATGGCAAAAAAAGTCGTCAGGTTGTTGAGTATGGTATTGAGGCTTTAAAAGCTGTTTGGCACAGAGGTGCTGTAGACGCAGATGGAAAATCAGGAGATGGTGCAGGTATAAAATTAGAAATTTCACCTGAATTTTTTAATCAAAAAATTTTAGAAACTGGGCATAAACACGATGAAGATAAAAGAATATGCGTAGGCATGGTATTTATGCCTAGAAATGATTACGCTGATCAAGAAAAATGCAGATCAATTATTGAGACGGTTTTATTAAGTAAAAATTATTACATTTATGGCTGGAGACAAGTTCCAGTAAACCCAAAAGTTCTCGGGCCTACAGCTGAGTCCAATAGGCCAGAAATTGCTCAAGTTCTTTTTAGAAAAAATGAGATTATAAAAACAAATAATTTGGAAAGAGATCTTTACGAAGCTAGAAAAAAAATTGAAAAACTGGCGAGAGAAAGCCAATTAAATAGTTTTTACATCTGTTCATTGAGCTCTAGGTCAATAGTTTACAAAGGAATGTTTTTAGCTGAAGCGCTTGCAGATTTTTATATTGATCTAAAAGATAAAAGTTTTAAATCAAGATTTGCAATATTTCATCAAAGATATTCCACTAATACTTTTCCAAGTTGGGATTTAGCTCAACCTTTTAGGACTTTAGCACATAACGGAGAAATAAATACGCTAAAGGGTAATGTTAATTGGATGAGAATTCATGAGCAAGATATGTCTAGCAAGATTTTTAAAAACATTGAGGATTTAAAACCTGTTATTATTCCTGGAAACTCAGACTCAGCATCATTGGATAATGTATTTGAATTATTAACTCACTCTGGAAAGCTTGCCCCTTTAATAAAACTAATGATGATCCCAGACGCTTGGTCAAAACGAAGCAAAATTGTTCCAAAAAATCATCAACAATTATTTAATTTTTTAAATAGCACAATTGAGCCATGGGATGGGCCCGCCGCGATTTGCGCAACAGATGCAAAATGGGTTTTAGCTTCCGTAGACAGGAATGGATTAAGACCCCTTAGATATACAATTACTTCTGATGGTTTGATATTTGCTGGTTCAGAAACAGGGATGATAAAAATTCCAGAAGAGAATATAATTAAAAAAGGACGGCTAGGACCCGGAGAGTTGATAGCAGTAGATCTTAAAGAAGGTAAATTATATCAAGATAAAGAAATTAAAGATTACATTTCAAAAGAATACAAACAGTTTAATAACCAAATTGTTGACTTAGATAAAAAATTAAAAGTTAATAGTGAAGAAATAAAATATTCAGGCAATAATCTTAGAAGAAGACAATATTTATCGGGCTACAGTATTGAAGATCTAGAGCTAATCCTTCATCCGATGGTCGAAGAAGGTAAAGAAGCCACTGGATCGATGGGAGACGATACACCTGTCGCAGTTTTATCAAGCCATTTTAGACCCATTTCTCATTATTTTAGACAAAATTTTAGCCAAGTGACAAATCCACCAATAGATTCTCTTAGAGAAAACAAGGTAATGAGCCTTAAAACCAGATTTGGGAATTTGGGTAACATTCTTGATTTTAACAATCTTACCCAAGAAGATATTTATGTATTGGATAGTCCGATACTCACTAATACACAGCTAAAAAAATTTAAAAAACTTTTTTCAAAAAAAATTAAAACAATAGATTGCACTTTTGACGTAGGAGAAAGCTTAAAAAACAATCTACAGATAATCAAAGAAAAATCAGAAATAGCAGTGAGAGAGGGAAGTACTACTTTAATATTGAGTGACAAAAATATATCTGAAAAAAGAGCAAGTATTCCAATGGCTCTAGCTGTTGGAGCAATAAATTCAAACTTGGTTAAATTAGGTTTAAGAGGATACTGTTCTTTAAACATAGAGACCTCAGAAACTTTAGACACTCACTCTTTTGCAGTATTAATTGGAGTTGGCGCTACCACAGTTAACCCGTACCTCGCCATAGATAGTATCCATCAAAGATTTGAGAAAAATTTATTCGGCAAATTAACATTCAGTGAAGCAGTAAACAGATTTAAAAAATCAATAGAAAATGGATTGTTAAAGATAATGTCAAAAATGGGCATTTCAGTAATTAGCTCTTATAGAGGAGGGTGTAACTTTGAAACAGTTGGATTAAGCCGAGCATTGGTATCAGATTATTTTCCAGGAATGATCTCAAGAATTTCAGGTATTGGATTAATTGGAATTGAGAAAAAGATTAAAGAGTTGCATGAAAAAGCTTACAAAAAAGATGTTTTAATATTACCAATTGGAGGGATTTATAAATATAGAAAAACAGGAGAAAATCATCAATTCCAAGGCAAATTAATACATACCTTGCAGCACTCAGTTACTACTGGCTCCTATAAAGTATTTAAAAAGTATACAGAGGGCATTAATAGTATGTCACCAATAAATCTAAGAGATCTATTAGATTTTAAAAAATTAAATAGTCCAATAGATAAAAGAGAGGTAGAACCTATTGAGAATTTAACAAAAAGATTCGGAAGTGGAAGCATGTCACACGGAGCTTTATCTGCTGAAGCTCATGAAACTCTAGCTGTCGGCATGAATAGAGTAAAAGGAGCTTCATGCAGTGGAGAAGGCGGAGAGGATCAAGCAAGATTTAAAACACAAGCAAATGGAGATAGTGCAAATTCAAGAGTAAAGCAAGTTGCTTCAGCTAGATTTGGAGTTACAATTGATTACCTTAATAATTGCAACGAGATAGAAATAAAAATTGCTCAAGGTGCAAAGCCTGGAGAAGGGGGGCAATTACCTGGCTTTAAGGTTACTAAAGAAATAGCTAGATTAAGACATTCAACGCCAGGAGTAACTTTAATTTCACCTCCTCCTCATCATGATATTTATTCTATAGAGGATTTAGCTCAATTAATTTATGATTTAAAACAAATAAATCCTAAAGCTAGAATAGGTGTCAAACTAGTTGCTTCTACAGGTATCGGAACAATCGCAGCTGGGGTAGCCAAAGCCAAAGCAGACGTAATTTTAATATCCGGACATTCTGGGGGAACAGGCGCAAGCCCACAAACGAGCGTTAAATACGCTGGCATACCTTGGGAGATGGGATTGACAGAAGCTAATCAAATTTTAACTCTCAACAACTTAAGACACAAGGTAACTCTTAGAACAGATGGAGGAATTAAAACTGGCAGAGATGTAGTTATAGCGGCAATGATGGGAGCTGAAGAATTTGGCATGGGAACCTCATCTTTGATTGCTATGGGTTGTATAATGGTGAGACAATGTCATTCGAACACTTGCCCAGTAGGAGTATGTTCTCAAGATGAAGAATTAAGAAAAAAATTTACAGGAACTCCTGAAAAAGTTGTAAATTTTTTTAGATTCGTAGCTGAAGAAGTAAGAGAGATTTTAGCATCTTTAGGCTTTAAAAATTTGAATGAAATAATTGGAAGAACTGATTTACTAAAACAAATTAGCAGAGGTTCGCCAAATTTAGATGATTTAGACTTAAATCCTTTATTAGTAAGAACTGATCCAGGTGAAAACAAAAGATATTGTGAAAAAAAAAATATCAATCCGGTTCCCGATACTTTAGATGAAAAAATATGGTCAGAAATAAAAAATGATATTAATAAAGATAAAGTAAAAGAGTGCGAGTATAATGTAGAAAATACACATAGAGCAGTAGGAACAAGATTATCACATTATGTTTATAATAAATTTGGCAACAATGCTCTAAAAGAGAATAATTTAATTATTAAACTTAAGGGGTCTGCTGGACAGTCTTTAGGAGCTTTTTTAGCCAAAGGAATAAAAATTATTATGAACGGAGATTCAAACGACTATGTAGGCAAAGGCCTTTCCGGCGGTACAATTGTTGTCAAACCAATGGATAAAAGCAAGTTAATTTCAAACGAAAACACAATAATAGGAAACACTGTTTTATATGGGGCTACAAATGGAAAACTATTTGCTTCTGGAAAAGCTGGAGAAAGATTTGCAGTTAGAAATTCAGGAGCCTTAGCTGTGGTGGAGGGATGTGGATCAAATGGATGTGAATACATGACAGGAGGAACTGTTTGTGTTTTAGGAGGCGTAGGAGATAATTTCGCTGCAGGCATGACTGGAGGGATGGCTTTTATCTATGACGAAGATAATACTTTTGACAAATACGTAAATTCCACTTCAGTAATCTGGCAAATACCACAAACAGATTATTGGATAAGTCATTTGGAAAAACTAATTAAAGATTATTTTTCGGAAACTAATTCTAATGTAGCAAAAAAAATATTAGGTAATTTCAAGAACGAAATTAAAAATTTTAAACAAGTTTGTCCGATTGAAATGTTAGATAAGTTAAAAAATCCAATATCAAAGAAACAATTGTCATCGATTAGAGCTTAAAAAACCTATAAATTAAAAATTCTTAATCTATCTAGTTCTTTTAAAATTTTTTTTATATTTTTTTTAGAAGACAAACTATGGTTGCCATTTTTTACCACCACAATTTTCTTTTTTGCTTTTGGAAAAATTTTTAAAATTTTTCTTGAAAATGACACTGGAACTACTTCATCTTTACTTCCATGAAATAGCGTAACATTAATTTTCATATTAATTTTTTTATTCAAAACTTTATTTTTTTTTCCATCCTCTATAAGTTGTTTTGTAATTGGGTATGTATAACCTCCATGTTTAATCTCAGAAATTCCCTTTTTACTTATTTCATTTTTAATTTTTTTAGGAAATTTTTTCCACATTAATCTAGATAAAAATTCTGGTGCTGAACCAATACCAACAAATCCTTTTATTTGTTTTTTAAAATGTTTAAATTGAATTATTGATATCCAAGCTCCCATACTTGAACCGACTAAAATAAAATTATTTTTTTTTACTATTTTTTTTATTGAAATCCTGATGTCCTTAGACCATCGACTAATATTTCCTTTAATAAATTTTCCCGAAGATTTTCCATGACCAAAATACTCTACCGCTAAAAAACCCAATTTATTTTTTTTTGCATATTTATAGAATGCTTTTGGTTTTTCACCAGTGATATCTGACTGAAAACCAGGTAAAAAAATAATATATATATTTTTTTTGTAATAATTGTCTAAATATCTAAGTTTTTCAGTTTTTGACATTTTTAGATATTTAAATTTTTTCATATAAATTTTGTTGAGTTTAATTGATAATATATAATCACAATTAAATAAAATATGAATAAAAAAAAAGATAAATGAATATTTTGCTTACAGGAGGAGCTGGATATATTGGTAGTCAAACGACATTTGCATTAATTGAAAAAGGTCACACAGTAACAGTAATAGATAATTTAATTACTGGAAATTTTAATCTGGTTCCAAAGAAGGTCAAATTTTTAGAAGCTGATATATCAGACGAAACTAAAATCAAACCTTTATTACGAGAAGATAAATTTGATTTAGTAATGCATTTCGCAGGACTTGTAAGAGTAGAAGAGTCTTTAAAGGATCCAGAAAAATACTATCTTTACAATTTTGAAAAAGCAAAAAAATTTTTTGATATTTGTATCAGCTCTGGTCTCAAGAAAATAATTTTTTCCTCAACTGCAGGAATATACGGAGAAAATAAAAAAATGAAAAAAATTAATGAAGATGATGAGCTTCTTCCCTCCAATCCTTACGCAAAAAGTAAATATGAATTGGAAAAATATTTAACAAACATTACAAAAAAAAAAAACTTAAGTTGTGTAATTTTGAGATATTTTAATGTTGCTGGAGCGGATAAAAAAAATAGAACAGGACTGATTGCTCAAAATTCAAATAATCTGATAAAAGTAATATGCGAAGTGGCGGTAGAAAAAAGAGAAAAAATCACAATAAATGGAAATGATTACAATACAACAGATGGAACTCCAATAAGAGACTTCATCCATGTAGAAGATTTATCTGATATGCATTTAATTATAGCTGAAAACTTAAAAGATAATAATCAAACTTGTATATATAATTGTGGTTATGGTACTGGATATTCAGTAGGAGAAGTTATCAATGAAATGGAAAAAATTTTACAAAGAAATTTGAAAAAAGAATATGGACCTCGAAGAAAAGATGATATCCCATATTCCGTTGCAGATAACAAAAAATTTCAAAAAAAATTCAATTGGATGCCTAAGTATAATGATTTAAGCTACATACTTAAATCTGCTTTAGAATGGGAAAAAAAAATCAAATGAAAATTTTACAAGTTATACCTAAACTAGGCTATGGTGGTGCTGAAACTGGTTGTTACGATTTAGCTCACTATCTTTACGAAAAAGATTGTAAATCTTTCATAATTACTAGTGGAGGAGAATTAATTAAATACGTAAAAAAAGATAAAGTTAAAATATTTCGATTACCAGTGCATTCTAAAAATCCACTACTTATGATTTTAAATGTAGTATTAATTTCACTAATAATATTATTTTATAATATAGATATAGTTCATGCTAGAAGTAGAGCACCTGCTTGGTCTTGTTTGTATTCATGTATTATCACAAGAAGGATATTTGTAACAACTTTTCACGGAACTTACAGTTTTTCAAGTGAAATTAAAAAATTTTATAATAGTATAATGTTAAGAGCTAAGTTGATTATTGCAGGTTCAAATTTTATTTTTCAACATATAAATGAAAACTATCAAAAATACTTAAAACCTAAAAATAAATTAATGGTTATCTTTAGAGGAATAAACTTAGAGTATTACAATAAAAAAAATATTTCTGAAATTAAAAAAAATAAATTAATTAAGGATTGGCAAATAGACCTTGAAAAAAAAACAATTTTACTACCTGGACGACTTACTCATTGGAAAGGTCAAAATATTTTTATCGAAGCAATTAACATTCTTTTAGAAGACTATAATAAGAGCAGTTTTCAAGCTATTATTCTAGGATCTGATCAAGGAAGAAAAGTTTATTCTAAAAAACTTCATAGTTTAGTAGAGAGATATCAATTAGGAAAAAAGATAAAATTCGTTTCTTACTGTAAAGAAATGCCTATAGCTTACTCAATATCGGATATTATTGTTTCAAGTTCAATAAAACCAGAGGCATTTGGGAGAATAGCAGTTGAAGCCCAAGCAATGGAAAAACCGATAGTAGCTAGCGATATTGGAGGGTCAAAAGAAACAATAATTAACGGAAAATCAGGATATTTGTACAACTCGAGCGATCCAAGAGAATTAGCAAAAACTTTGAACAACGTTATAGAATTAAATCAAGAAGCATTGTATTCAATTGGCAAGGAAGGTAGAAAAAACGTAAATAAGAAATTTAATGTAGAACAAATGTGCCAAACCACTTTTACAGAGTATAAAAAAATTTTAAATTCTAATGCCTAATATTCATCTTTTAGACGGAAAAAAAATCCCATTTAAAAATTCAATTGATGGTTTTGAGTTATCAAAAAAAATAAGCAAATCACTTGAAAAAGAAGCTTTGATAATGGAGGTAGATGGAGAATTAAAGGATTTAAGTTATAAAATTTTAAAAGACTCCAAGGTAAAAATTGTGACTTCAAAAGACAAAGAGGGTTTAGACGTATTAAGACATGACGCTGCTCATATAATGGCAATGTCAGTCCAAGAACTTTTTCCCAGCACCCAAGTGACTATTGGTCCAGTTATTGAGAATGGTTTTTATTATGACTTTGCAAGAAAAGAGCCATTTACCAAAGATGATTTGCAAAAAATAGAAAAAAAAATGTCTGAAATTATAGATAGAGATGTAAAAACAAGAAGAGAAGTTTGGAAAAGAGATAAAGCCGTTGCTCATTTTAAGAAGATAGGAGAAAAATACAAAGCTGAGATAATAGAAAGTATCCCTGCTAACGAAGAACTTTCAATTTATCATCATGGGGATACTTGGCATGATTTATGCAGGGGACCACATTTAGCATCTTCTAGTAAAATAGGGAAAGCTTTCAAACTGACAAAAGTATCAGGAGCTTATTGGCGAGGAGACTCGAATAATGAAATGTTACAAAGAATATACGGGACATGTTGGAGTTCAAAAAAGGAATTAGAAGATTATCTACTCAGATTAGAGGAAGCTGAAAAAAGAGATCATAGGAAGCTGGGAAAAGAAATGGATCTTTTTCATTTTAGAGAAGAGAGCCCAGGAGCAGTTTTTTGGCACGAGAAAGGCTGGATCTTATTTCAAAGATTAATTGAGTATATGAGGTTAAAACAAAGACTGGCAGGTTATAAGGAAATTAATACTCCTGAAATTTTAGATAAATCATTATGGGAAAAATCGGGGCACTGGGAAAAATTTGGAGAAAATATGTATACATCAGAAACTCCAGATGAAAAAACTTTTGCTATAAAACCTATGAACTGTCCAGGCTGTGTCCAAGTTTTTAATCAGGGATTAAAAAGTTATAGAGACCTTCCGCTTAAATTATCAGAGTTTGGTAAGGTACATAGATATGAAGCATCTGGTGCTTTACACGGACTATTGAGAGTGAGAGCCTTTACCCAGGATGATGCCCATATTTTTTGTACTGAGGAACAAATAACTGAGCAGTGTTTAAGTATTACAAATTTAATTTTAGAAATTTATAAAGATTTAGGCTTTAAAAATGTTTTACTTCAATTTTCTGACCGTCCAGAAAAAAGAGTAGGAGATAACAAAATTTGGGATAAATCAGAGGCAGCTCTTCTAACAGCAATAAAGAAATCGAAATTGAAATATGAAATTAATAAAGGAGAAGGTGCTTTTTATGGTCCAAAAATTGATTTTGTCCTAAGAGATGCTATCGGTCGAGATTGGCAGTGTGGTACTTTGCAGGTAGATCTAAATCTTCCAGGAAGATTAGGAGCAAGCTACGTAGAAAAAGATGGTTCTAAAAAAATACCGGTAATGTTGCATAGAGCTTTATTTGGTTCTTTAGAGAGGTTTATAGGAATTTTAATTGAACACTATGCAGGAAAATTACCACTTTGGCTTTCTCCTTTACAAGTAATGGTATTACCTATCTCTGAAGACAATAATAATTACGCAAAAAAGGTATTTGAAGAACTTTTTAAAGAAGGTATAAAATGTGAAGTGGATTTAAAAAACCAAAAAATTAATTATAAAATAAGAGAACATTCTTTACAAAAAGTTCCTATACTTTTAATATGTGGTAAAAAAGAAGCTACAGATAATTCTGTAACTGTCAGAAAACTAGGTTCTGAAAAACAAGAAACTATGAAATCATCTCAATTTCTCAAAGAAATTTTAAACTCAAATAGACTTCCTTTAAAATAAGTGGCTAATATTAAACAAAATTATTTTCAACGAAGAAGTAAACCACAAGGCCCAAGAGCTAATGAGAGAATTAGATCTTTAGATGTTCAAGTAATTTCTAGCGATGGAAATAATCTTGGAACTTTACCTTTAAAGAAAGCTATAGAGATAGCAAAAGAAGAAGGCCTAGATTTAATAGAAATATCTCCTAATGCAAATCCACCTGTCTGTAAAATTATGGATATGGGAAAATATAAATATGATTTACAAAAAAAAGCTAATAATGCAAAAAAGAAACAAAAAACTGTTTCTTTAAAAGAATTAAAGTTGAGACCAGGAACTGAAATACATGATTATAATTTTAAATTAAAAAATGCAAAAAAATTTCTTACAAAAGGAGATAAAGTAAAATTTACAGTAAGGTTTAAAGGTAGAGAAATGCAACATATTGATTTAGGTAAAAATTTGATGAATAGAATTATAGAAGACACAAAAGATATTGGAAAAGTTGAGACGAACCCAAAATTTGAGGGTAAACAAATGATTATGATCATTCAGCCTATTTAATAAAAGATAATATCATCTTGTAAAGATTATTTATTCTCTGTATAAAGCCAGGTAATTATGCCAAAATTGAAAACTAAGAGTTCAGCAAAAAAAAGATTTAGGTTTACTGCTTCAGGTAAAGTAAAAATGCCTCAAGCAGGTAAAAGGCATGGAATGATTAAAAGAACAAATTCACAAATAAGAAAACAAAGGGGCACTACTATAATGTCTAAACAAGACTCCAAAATTGTTAAGTCTTATATGCCTTATAATTTAAGAGGATAAAATGGCAAGAACTAAACGAGGCGTTATCACCAAATCAAAACATAAAAAAGTTCTAAAGCTCGTAAAAGGTCAGTATGGCAGAAGAAAAAACACAATTCGGGTTGCTCGCCAAGCCATGGAAAAAGCTATGCAATATGCTTATAGAGATAGAAGAGCAAAAAAAAGAGATTTTAGATCCCTATGGATACAAAGAATCAATGCTGGTGTTAGGAGCGAGGGTCTAACTTACTCTAAATTTATAAATGGCCTAAATAAGTCAAATATTAAACTTGATAGAAAAGTATTAGCAGAATTAGCCTATAATAATCCCGAAGTATTCAGATCCATTGTTAAAAAAGTTCAGTTATCAATAAAATAAACTTGTTTTTTCTTTTACAAAGTTAGAGTAAAAACTAACTGATGGCACATTTAGATGAATTAATCCAAAAAGTATCAAATGCTAAAGATAAACTAAGTCTGCAAAATTTAAAATCTGAGCTTTTGGGTAAAAATAGCCAAATTAATCAAGAGTTTAAAAAACTTGGATCTTTACCAGAAGAAGATAGAAAAGCAAAAGCTTCAGATTTAAATAATCAGAAACAAAGAATTAATGAAGCTATTGAAAATAAGTTTAAAGAATTAGAGAAATTTGAAATTAATCAAAAACTACAAAAAGAAAAAGTAGACGTAACTTTACCAGCTAGAGAAAGACCTAATGGAAAGATACATCCTGTCTCTCAGGTTATTGATGAAATTTCCTCTATATTCTCCGAGGTAGGCTTCTCAGTAGCAGAAGGACCTGACGTAGAAACTGAATACAATAATTTTACCGCTTTAAATACTCCTGAGAATCATCCTGCTAGAGACATGCATGATACTTTTTACCTAGATGAAAATAAAAAAATATTACTAAGAACTCATACCTCACCTGTTCAAATAAGGACTATGTTAAGCGGTAAACCTCCATTTAAAATTATTGTTCCAGGAAGAACTTATCGTTGTGACAGTGACCAAACTCATGCACCTATGTTTCATCAATTGGAGGGGTTGCACATTGATAAAGAAATTAATATGGGTCATTTAAAAGGATGTCTCGATTATTTTATAAAAGAATTTTTTGAAGTTAAAAAAATACAAATGAGATTTAGACCGAGCCACTTTCCGTTTACGGAACCTTCAGCTGAAGTAGATATTGGTTATAGAATGGAAAATGGTAGAATTATAGTTGGCGAAGGTAACAAGTGGTTAGAAATATTGGGCTGTGGAATGGTTCACCCAAACGTTTTAAAAAATGCAAAAGTTGATATAAAGAAATACCAAGGATACGCATTTGGAATGGGAATAGATAGACTTGCTATGTTAAAATATGGAATAAATGATCTTAGATCCTTCTTTGAGGCAGACTACAGATGGTTAAATTATTTTGGTTTTGACCCTTTAGATGTTCCAACAAATTATAGAGGATTAAGCAGATGATCATCACGCTATCTTGGTTGAAAGATCATTTGAGTAGCAAAGTAAATTTGAGCAAGATAATTAATAAACTTACGGACATAGGTCTTGAAGTAGAAGGCATAAAAGATAGTCAAGGAGAACTATCTGATTTTAAAATCGCAAAAGTTTTAAAAGCATCAAAACATCCAAATGCCGATAAATTAAAACTTTGCGATGTTAGTTTAGGAGAAGGAAAAATAATTAAAGTTATTTGTGGCGCTTCAAACGCAAGAGAAGGATTAATTAGCGTATATGCTCCTCCTGGCTCTGTAATTCCAAAAACCAAAATGAAATTAAAAATAGCCAAGATAAGAGGAATAGAGTCACACGGCATGCTTTGTTCTGAAAGTGAGCTAGGCATCTCAAATGAAAGCGAGGGAATCATTGAAATAAAAAGTGGTGAAAAAGATATTGGAAAAAACTTTTTTAAAAGCAAATCAGAAAAATCAATCGATATATCAATTACACCTAATAGACCAGATTGTTTAGGAGTTAGAGGAATAGCAAGAGATTTAGCCTCAGCGGGTTTGGGCAAACTTTCGAGTTTAAAAAAAACAAATATTAAACAAAGTTTTTCTCAACCTTTAAAAATTTCCATTACAAAAGAAAAAAATCAAGGATGTTTATCATTTGGCACATGTTATATAAAAAATATCAAAAATACAGAAAGCCCAGAATGGTTAAAGAAAAAAATAATTTCCTTAGGTTTAAAACCAATTTCTGCAGTAGTTGATATCACAAATTATGTAATGTTTGATCTAAATAGGCCGCTACACGCCTATGATGCTGATAAAATAGATAAAGAAATTATTATTAGAAATTCAAAACCTGGCGAAACTTTTGAGGCTTTGGACGGGAAGAATTATAAACTAAAAAATAACATGTGTGTAATTTCGGATAAATCTGGCCCCCTTGGTCTTGGAGGAATAATTGGGGGTACACGTTCTGGAACTGAATTTGAGACAAAAAATATACTTTTAGAATCAGCATATTTTCACCCAACTTCTGTGAGAAAAACTGGAAGCATTTTAGCAATAGACACCGATGCAAAGTATAGATTTGAAAGAGGTATAGATCCAAACTCAGTTAAGGAAGGTCTTGAGTTTGCAACTAGTTTAATTCTCAAAATTTGCGGAGGAAAGGCAAGCAAATTTTCATTTACTGGCAAATCTCAGATAAAAAGTAAGGTCATTGAATTAGACAATAACAAGTTTAAAAAAATAATAGGAATTTCAATAACATCTAATGAAACCAAAAAAATACTAAATTCATTAGGATTTAAAACAAAAAATTCTAAAAATTATCTTAAAATTGAAATTCCGACTTGGAGACCAGATATTCTTGAGGATATAGATATTATTGAAGAGCTAATAAGAATAAAAGGCTTTGATAAAATTTCATTGGTTCATCCAGAAAGAACCAGATCTAAAGATACTCTTAGCTTTAAACAAAAATTATTTCATTTGTCTCAAAGAGCAGTCGCAAATAAAGGATACTTAGAAGCAGTGACCTGGTCATTTACCGATTCTAGTATTGATAAGTTTTTTTCTCAGGGAGAAAAAGAAATAAAAATAGCCAACCCTATCTCAACTGATCTTGATGTATTGAGAAGATCAATATTTTCAAATTTAATTATATATCTGAAAAAAAATCAGGACAGAGGTTATCTTGATCTTTCTTTATTTGAAATTGGGCCAATTTTCTTTGGAAACAAACCTGGAGAACAACAAATTATTTTAGGTGGCTTAAAATCAGGAGCTCTTAACAGAAAAAGTTGGGACTCGAAAGCTAGAAATATAGATGTATTTGATGTTAAAGCGGACACAATTAAAACTCTATCAGAACTTGGAATTATGGAAGAGGACATGCATGTTGTCAACAATGCACAAGATTATTATAATCCAGGTAAATCTGGCTCTGTGACTTTAAAATCTAAAAATGGTCTTAAGCTGGCTTCTTTTGGAGAAATTCATCCTGCAATAATATCTAATTTAGACCTAAAAGAAAAAAATGTTTATGGATTTGAAATATTTTTAAAAAATATACCAACACCTCAAAAGAAAAACAGACTCGCTAAAAAGAATTACTCTGTTTCTGAATTTCAAAAATCTGAAAGAGATTTTGCTTTTGTAATAGATATTAATTATAAAGCTGGAGAAATAAAAAAAATAATTGCTGAAGTTGATCAAAACTTAATTAAAAAAGTTTTGATATTTGATGTGTTCGAAGGCGGTAGTATGCCTGAAGGAAAAAAGTCTATTGCGGTAAATGTAACAATTCAATCTATGGATAAAACACTTTCAGAAAAAGATATTAGTGAAGTAAGTAAAAAAATAACTAATACTGTTAAAGAGAAAACAGGCGCTACACTTAGATCATAATGTCAGATATTAAGCAGATACGTAACTTTTCTATAATTGCGCATATTGATCACGGAAAATCGACAATAGCTGATCGAATAATCTCTAAATGCGGAGGTTTGACTGACCGTGAAATGAAAGCGCAGGTGCTTGATTCTATGGAAATAGAAAGAGAAAGAGGAATAACAATAAAAGCTCAAACTGTAAGACTTAAATATAAAGCAAAAGATGGAAAAGATTATATTTTAAATATTATTGACACACCTGGTCATGTTGATTTTAGTTATGAAGTTAGCAGATCGCTCTATGCTTGTGAGGGTTCACTTTTGATTGTCGACAGCACTCAAGGCGTAGAAGCTCAAACTTTAGCAAATGTTTATCAGGCTTTAGATATCAATCACGAAATAATTCCTATCTTAAACAAAATAGATCTCCCCGCTTCAGATACTGAAAAAACAAAAAAAGAAATAGAAGATGTCATAGGAATCGAAACTTCAAATGCTATTAGCTGTTCTGGAAAAACTGGCGAAGGCATCGAAGATATATTAGAGTCAATTGTTAAAATTCTCCCTCCTCCTAAAGGAAAACAGGTTGACAAATTAAAATCATTATTGGTCGATAGTTGGTACGATAGCTATCTTGGAGTTGTTATTTTAGTTAGAGTTATAGATGGTCAGATTAAAAAAAATATGAAGATAAAACTTATGTCTAATAATCAGGAACATATAATTGAAAAGGTTGGAGTTTTTACTCCCAAACCAAAAGACATAGAGGAGCTAAATTCTGGAGAAATTGGTTTTATAATTACAGGTATTAAAAGTCTTTCAGAAACTAAAGTAGGGGATACTATTTGTGATGCCAACAATAAAATTGAATCTCCTTTACCTGGATTTAAACCGAGTAAGCCCGTAGTTTTTTGTGGACTTTTTCCAGTCGATAGCTCTGAGTATCAAAAACTAAAGGACGGATTAGCAAAACTAAAATTAAATGATTCAAGTTTTTCTTATGAAGGAGAATCTTCTAGCGCTTTAGGATTAGGTTTTAGATGTGGATTTTTGGGTTTATTGCATTTAGAGATTATTACTCAAAGGTTAGAAAGAGAGTTTGACATCAATTTAATCACCACAACACCAGGTGTAATTTATAAGGTTCAAAAAATAAATGGTGAAATAATAAATTTACAAAACCCTTCTAGCATGCCTGATCCAAGTCAGATTAAAATAATTGAAGAGCCTTGGATTAAAGCTACTATAATTACCCCAGATAAGTATTTAGGTTCTATAATAAAAATTTGTCAGGATAAAAGAGGTATACAAAAAAATTTAACTTACTCTGGTAATCGAGCTGTTTTATCCTATGAACTTCCTCTTAATGAAGTTGTGTTTGATTTTTATGATAGATTAAAATCTGTCTCAAGTGGATACGCAAGTTTTGATTATGAAATCACCGACTACAAAGAAGGAAATCTAGTAAAACTTGGAGTGCTAGTGAATGGAGAGCCAGTTGATGCATTAGCCACGATTATTCATAAAGAATTTGCCCAAAAAACTGGAAGACAAATATGTGAAAAATTGAAAGATTTAATACCGAGACATAATTTTATGATACCCATCCAAGCAGCTATTGGAGGAAAAATAATTGCCAGAGAAAGTATAAAAGGTTTTAAAAAAGATGTGCTCACAAAGATACATGGAGGTGGAGCGATGGATAGAAAAAGAAAGTTACTTGAAAAACAAAAAAAGGGAAAAGCAAGAGCCAAACAATTTGGTAAGGTAGAAATTCCCCAAGAAGCTTTTATTGGCGTCCTTAAAATTAATAAAGAGAATTGATGAAAAAACTTTTTATAATTACAAATGAAAGTATTTTTAATTATGAAGGACAATTTTTTTGTGACAATATTGACGTGAAATCTACACCTGAAGGTCTTAAAAATATTTTTGATATAAATATTATTGCAAGAAAATCAAAAAAAGTTCGATCACATAAAATTAATTTAAAAAATGTAAAAACTTATGGAAATATAGTTTCTTTTTTACTGTGCATTTTTCGGACAGCAAAAAATGATAATTGTAAATATCTGGTCATATCTATTACACCATTTACTACTCTTGCCTGTATCGTTTTAAAATTTTTGAGAAAAAAACCTCACGTTTATTTAAGGAGTGATGGCTATGGAGAATATAAATCTATAATAGGTTTTTTTGGACCGCCTATTTATCATATTATGTTTTTTATAGTCAGCAAAATATCTAATTTAGTAAGTTGTAGAGAACATATTTTAAGAGGAAGAAAAGGAAATGTAGTTGAACCTTCTCAACTCACAAATAAATGGGTATCCGATCATAAATCGATTGAACTTGAAAAAATAAGAATATTATATGTTGGCAGAATAAGAGTTGAGAAAGGAATATTTTCCTTATTAAAAATTTTAAAAAAATTAGATAAAAATATATCTTTATCTATAGTTGGTGCAGAAAAAATTTCAAATAAAACAATCATTCAAAAAAATGTTAATGTTTACGAGATAGAGACAAACGAAGATAATCTTATTAAGTTTTATGATGATCATAATATTTTTGTTTTACCTTCATACACTGAGGGTCATCCTATGGTTTTGCTAGAGGCTTTGGCGCGGAGAAGACCAGTTATTATTTTTAATGAAATCCAACATGTAATCGGTAATAAAAAAGGAATTTTTGTCTCTGAAAGAAATCACAAAAGTTTTTTCGATACACTAAATCACATTATAAATAATTATAAAAAAATTCAAAAAGAAATGGAGAAAAATAAATTACCAACAAACAAGGAGTACTTAGACAAATTTGCTAAATTAATTTAAAGCGAATTAGCGTTTTACTAATTTATCCACTAAAAATAAGTACAGCTTATAAGGCAAAATTCTCAAAAATTTTAAAGTTAAAGTAAGCCCCATTGGGAAGTGAATTTCAAATGAATTGCTTTTGACCAAACCATTAAAAATTTTTTCTGCAGCATATTCAGGAGTTTTTAAGAATGGCATTGAAAACTCATTTTTGTCGGTTAAAGGAGTTTTTATAAAACCAGGTGATACAATTGAGACTCTCACTCCGAATTTTTTGAAATCAAAATAAATACTTTCACTAAAATTAGTCAAAGCAGCTTTTGAAGGTCCGTATCCGCTTGAATTAGGAAGTCCTCTATAACCTGCTATGGAAGAAACGACTGAAATATGCCCAGATTTTTTATTTTTAAAGTAATCTTCTACAGCCTTAACACAATCAATCACACCTAAAAAATTTACATTTATTACATTTTTTATTTTATGAGGATCTATACTTTTTTCGTCTTTTGGCTCATATGTGCCACTTGAAAACAAACATACATCCAAGCCACCAAATTCATTTAAAATATTTTTAAATACATTAGTTATCTGAGTTTGATCAGTCACATCTAAAGGGAATGATGTAATATTTTGATTTTTAGCTAACTCATCTAGCAATTCTTTCCTTCTAGCTGATACAGCAACTTTCCAACCTTCGCTTGCAAATTTCTCAGCAACAGCTTTTCCTATTCCGCTAGAAGCACCAGTAATCCAAATTTTTTTCTGATTTTCTTTCATAATTTATTTATATACTAATATTCTCAAATAAAAATAGGAGAGGTGGCCGAGTGGTTGAAGGCGCACGCTTGGAAAGCGTGTAAACGGGAAACCGTTTCGAGGGTTCGAATCCCTCTCTCTCCGCCATTTT
>MDTG01274769.1_pt1 | contig 29772 bp, 27 predicted proteins | sample 811421 | NCBI WGS metagenome assembly MDTG01 (sample SAMN05326645, study PRJNA326480) | marine metagenome | isolation source: seawater | place: Pacific Ocean: South East | collected 2011 | reverse complement strand
TGAGCGGCAAGAGTTGAGCGTAGCTCAGTAGCGAATCCTTTTATTGGGTTAGAAAAAAAGCCAGCCCTGAGGGCCTGGCTTTTTTTTTATGGATCTAATTAAGTTTATGCGTTGGAACCATTTACAGTTGTATGGACAATTCCCTCCGCAAACATGTAGCATTAAGCTAGTTTGATAGTTATGTATCAGATCAATCTCGCACCTTGTTAATGGAGAAGAAAATTAATTTTCTTTATAATTTTTGGAATCTGGTTATTGAGAGCGCCCCGTGGCTGTTGCTTGGTTATTTTATTGCGGGATTAATTAAGCAGGTTATTCCAACGCAATGGATTGAAAAACAGCTTGCTACTCCCGGTCTTTTGTCAATTACAAAGGGAGCCTTGATTGGCGCTCCACTTCCTCTGTGCTCGTGTGGTGTAATCCCTACGGCTCTTGCCGTGCGGCAGGCGGGCGCATCGAAAGGTGCGACGGCTTCTTTTTTGGTAGCGACACCGGAGACGGGAGTGGACTCCATTGCTTTTTCTTACGCCATTCTAGGTCCGGTTTTTGCTTTTGCGAGGCCTATGGGGGCACTCTTCAGCGCAATCACCGCAGGAATTGCAGTCAATATTTTTGGTCAAGAAGAGTTGACTCAGTCAGCCGAGAAGCCGACAGGCTGCTGTTCTTCTGAAAAGAGTGTTGAAGAAAGTGCTACCCGAGAAAGTTTCCCCGAACGATTGGTTATGGCATTGCAGTATGGTTACGGCCGAATGATCTCTGACACGGCAAAATGGCTGGTCATTGGTCTTGTTGCTGCAGCCGCGATGACCACATTTATTCCTGAGTCTTTCTTTCTTCTTTGGGGAAACGGGTTAGGGGCAATGATTCTTATGGTTATTGCAGGGTTACCGATGTACATTTGCGCCACTGCCTCAACGCCAGTGGCCGCGGGGCTGCTTTTTGCCGGCGTTTCTCCCGGCGCTGCGCTGGTCTTTATGCTCACTGGACCCGCGACTAATATAGCCACCATGGGCGTCATAAAGGAGCAGTTGGGGCTTCGTTCATTGGTAGCGTACCTCGCGTCTGTAATCGGAGCGGCATTGATTTGCGGACTTTTGCTAAATGCCGTGTACGCGGCTGTCGAATGGCCTTTGCAGCTCTCCAATATGACGCATGGCGAGACGTTTCCAATTTGGCGTCAAGTCATGGCCGTCGTGCTTTCATGTTTGGTCTTAAGAGTGTGGTTGCAGCCCCTGCTTAGCGGCGAAGACAAGTTAGCCGAGGCTTAGGTGACCCGACTTTTTGATGACCCTTTGGCTATGATCTAAATCAAAGATCATGTCTGCCTGCAAGGGAATAGTTTTAAGGCAGTGGAGGGTAAGGCGTTCAAAATATTTTATAAAATCCCTCACTTCCCTCTCGCTCATGATTTTTTTCTCGTGCTTGCCTGTGAATTCTACAGTCCTCCTTAGCTTTTTTTCTTGGTTGTTTCGCCACGTAGAAACACTTTGAAAATTGGGAGCCCTCAACATAATTAATATGTCGATTTTAGAGAATAATAATTGATACTCCTGCGCGAGGAACTGGTTTGCGTGCGTGCGCCAGATAGTTTCAGGGTCTTTGTTTTTTTCAAGGTCGTTGACCGGTGCGATTAAGTCGTTCTCGGGTTGTGGTTGTGCTCCGACAAACCACCCCTCGAGGATAATTAGATCTAGCGGCCTTGGCGCGATTGGCCACACATTTTCTTGAGCTGGCTTGTCTAGTGCTTTATCAAATCGCGGAAGTAAAACGGACGTCTTTGTTATGTCTAGCAAGTCCTGAAATTTTCTCAAGGCAAGCCCAATGTCGTGAGTGCCGGGGACCCCCCGCGTCCTGAAAAGAGGGTGTATTTTTTTTGCCAATGCTACCCTCGCTTCTGGTGAGAGATAGAAGTCATCTAGGGAGAGGGTCGCGGTATTAAGGTCGGTATTTTTGAGCGCTGCCTCGAGGAATTTTGCGAGTGTAGACTTCCCGCTTCCCTGACACCCGTTTATTCCAAGAACTATTGGTTTATGATTGCCGCGGACTGTTTTCGTTGTAAGTATTTTTTGTAACCGCGTCGCCAATGGAAGCCAATAGTCCACGCAGTTAAACCTATAGTCATTGGATAGTTTTTGCTCTTTAATAAAATTTGAAATTATTTCCATGCTAGTTACGAGGCCGATAATAAAAAATAGTTCTTGTGAGTATACTGTGTATAGCCGGTGGATATTTCAAGTTGAAAAAATACCTCCATTATCTTAAATATTAACCTACATATCTCCATCGATTATGTGCATTATGGTACGATAATTAAACATTTAAAAAACTGAAAAATTAACAAATGAACTCAACACTTATCCCAGAAAGGCCTTTGCTAATCTCAGCGACATTGGCCGCAACTATTGGTCTCGATGAGACCGTCATGTTGCACGTATTGGGTGAGTTGGTTAATCAGCAAGGATACGTGTCGCTGAATGCAACGTCATTATGCGTTTTGCTAGATAAAGCACGAATAGAGGCTGCTTTTCCGTTTTGGGGTATCGAAAAAATTCGCGGTGTTCAACAAAGTCTCGAGGCCTTGGGCTTGATTACCTCTGAGCATAAGTCCGATGGAAGTGGGGAGGTAGTATTCACTTTAGCTGACGATAGTTCTTCGGGTGAAAATAGTACTAAAGCGAGAATCGATAATGGGCATCAGATCCCAGCGGAGCGGCAAAAACCAGGTCTTGAAAGTTTAAGCTCAGTTAATTCTAGAGCCTCAGATGGGAGAGCGACTTCAGGTCGAAGCTTTATCGCGAATGGTGGGAAGACTCTAATTCCACCGAACTGGCGCCCTGATGATAGCTGGGTCGCCCAATGTAGGCAGCACAGTATTTCGGATGAGTTTCTCGAAAAGGTGTTGCCAAGCTTCGTGAGTTACTGGCGAGATCGGGGACAGCCTCATTTTTCCTGGGGCAATGTGTTCTTAAAATTTGTAATTCGTGAGTGGAGGGCTGAGCAAAACCGAAGCGGGATCGCCGAGCATGGTGCAGATATGTCAGCAACTTGGAGCCCAAGTGAGGATGCGATCTCTATACTCGTCAACGCGGATATAAACCTCAGATTTATAGAAGATGCGGTTCCAGAGTTCATACTTTTTTGGCAAGAGCGGGGTATTCAAAAGGGTGCTTGGAACAGTAAATTCATCGAGCACGTGAGGCGTCAGTGGTCGCGTTACAGTGCGTCACTTGGTTTTGACGACACGCCTAGGCCAATCGCTAAGGATTGGCGACCTAGCTCAGATTTTTATGATATTTTGGAGATGGCTGAGATCGATTCGGCCTTTGCACAATCAAAAATAGCTGAGTTTGTTCTTTATTGGCGTGACAGCCAACAAGTGAAGGCCTCTTGGAATACTGCTTTTCTTCAATTTATAAAAGCCGCGTGGTCTCGAAGATTAAAAGAGTTTGAGAATGGAGTGGGTTCAAATGCGTCAGGTTTCCAAGGTTCTGGAACAAACCAAAAAAATATTGAAAGCCGACTCCATGCCCTCGCAGATCGAAGCTGGGCGGATTAAAATGAGCTCAAGTGAAAACTCATTGACTGCCTCGGATCCGCACAAAAAAAATTTGGTCAGAGAAGAGGCTGCATCCAAAAGAGAGGACGATGATTTTGAAAATGCACAAGATCATATTGGAGCAATTTCGCAGATATTTACACAGTTTCAGTTTGCGTACCACAATCAGTTTCATAAAGCTTTTCCTGATGCGGAAAGTCTTGTGATCGCCAAAAAATATTGGTTAAGTGCGTTGCAAAAATTTTCGCCGAGCGTAATTCTTGCCGGGGGGAAAAGAATAACACACGGTCAGACCTTCCTACCCAGTCTTGCTGATCTCATAAGCGTGTGTCAAACGGGCGATGATCTATTTGGTCTGCCGAATGCGCAGGATGCATATGTAGAGGCTTGTTCGGCACCTTCCCCAAAGCGTAATTTCACTTGGAGTCATCCAGCAGTTTACTTCGCTGGCAGGGCGACCTCTTGGTTTCTGCTTGCAAACGAGCCTCCGTCGGTTGCTCAGTCGGTTTTTGATTATCATTATAGTATTTTATGCGATCGAGTAAGGCGCGGCGAAGCACTGGAACTTGAGGTAGCGGCCCCCTTGCCAGATGTTACCCATCGGCCATTGCAGGGAAGTGAGTTGCGTTCCAGGCTTTCCAAACTGCGTCGTAATTTGAAATTGTGAGCCTACTGTTTCAGTTACTCAGTAACTCAATTGATTTTTTTATATTTCACACGAGTCGGCTGTACATCTCCTGAACGCTTCCTACGATCCAGCTCATAGTCTGTGTAGTTGCCCTCATACCAAATAACTTCACTGTCACCTTCAAACGCTAAAATATGAGTGCAGATCCGATCCAAAAACCAACGGTCGTGCGAAACGACAATGGCGCATCCCGGAAAAGTTAGAAGGCCTTCTTCTAGTGCTCTAAGCGTTTCCACGTCTAGGTCGTTCGTAGGTTCGTCTAACAACAATACGTTACCGCCACGCTTAAGTAGCTTCGCCATATGTAAACGGTTTCGCTCTCCGCCTGAAAGATCTTTAACAAATTTCTGTTGGTCACCGCCTCGGAAATTAAAGCGGCTGGCATACGCTCTTGAGGATGTTTCGTATTGCCCTACCAATATATTTTCCTGTCCCTCTGAAATTTCCTGCCAGACCGTATTATCATTGTTAAGGCTGTCTCGGCTTTGGTCAACATAAGCTAGATCGACGGTTGAACCCAGTTCTATTTCACCGTCGTCACATTTTTCTGAACCGACGAGCAACCTTAAAAAAGTAGTTTTCCCAGCGCCATTGCCACCGATAATTCCGACGATGCTGCCTTTAGGAATACTGAAGTTCAGGTTGCTGAAAAGAGTCTTTGCGTCAAAACTTTTACTGACATTTTTTACGTCGATAACTTTATCGCCAAGTCGAGGGCCGGGAGGAATGTACAACTCCTGTGTTTCATTACGTTTTTGAAAATCTTGAGAGTTTAATTCTTCAAATCTGGCAATACGCGCCTTACTTTTGGCTTGTCGACCTTTTGTGTTTGCTCGCACCCACTCTAGTTCTGATTTTATTGTCTTTTGATGAGCGGCTTGTTGTCGTTGCTCTGTCTGGAGTCTCTGTTCTTTCGCCTCTAACCAATCTGTATAATTACCTTCATATGGAATGCCATGTCCTCGGTCGAGCTCTAAGATCCACCCAGCAGCGTTGTCGAGAAAATACCGGTCGTGGGTAATCGCAACGACGGTTCCCGAATACTCTTGCAAGAAGCGCTCAAGCCAGCCCACGCTCTCGGCATCCAGATGGTTTGTTGGCTCGTCCAATAAGAGCATGTCGGGGTTTGACAAGAGAAGTTGGCATAGTGCTACTCGACGCCGCTCTCCCCCAGATAAGTTTTTGACGGGGCTATCCCAGGGCGGGAGACGCAGTGCATCTGCCGCACGCTCAAGCACACGATCTATTTCCCAGCCCCCAATCGTATCAATTTTATTTTGAAGATCTCCTTGCCGGTCGAGCAGAGAATTCATCTCTTCTTCACCTAACGGTTCTGCAAACCGATCGCTGATAGTATTAAACTCTTCGATCAGTGCGAGAGTCTCGCTTACCCCTTGTTGCACGTTTCCTCTCACGTCGTCTTGCTCATCTAGGATCGGTTCCTGTGGCAGGTAGCCAATCTTTAGATCTGGTTGAGGGCGTGCCTCGCCATTAAATTCTTGATCCTCTCCTGCCATTATTTTCAGCAAGGTGGATTTCCCGGACCCATTGAGCCCCAGTACACCGATTTTTGCCCCAGGGAAAAATGAGAGAGAGATGTCTTTAAGAATTTCACGCTTGGGCGGTACGACTTTACCGACTTGATGCATCGTAAAAACAAACTGTGCCATGAAGCAATCCTTTTTTCTTCCAACCGTGCTGATTATGCCATATCAACTTAGGTAAAGAGAAAAGTAGGGAAATTAGAGGGAGAGTATTGTAAAAATAACAAGATAGATGATGCCCAAAAATCACTCGTAAGATAGAATAGTAAAGCTAAACTATTCGCCATTTTAAGATCTAATTTTAATGCCACCTCGTTCCACTTACCTTTGCCGGAGTAAATAGATGTTTAGAAAAGATATGACCCTTGCTGGATTAGATTCCGAGATCGCCGCAGCTATTGACGCTGAGCGTGCAAGACAAGAGCATCATATTGAATTGATTGCATCCGAAAATCATGCGAGCCCTCTAATCCTAGAGGCGCAGGGTTCGGTTTTGACGAACAAGTACGCTGAGGGTTATCCTGGTAAGAGGTATTATGGCGGATGTGAGCATGTTGATATTATTGAGAATATTGCGATAGAGAGAGCGAAACAGCTGTTTAAAGCTGACTACGCTAATGTTCAACCGCACTCTGGTTCAGGAGCAAATCTTGCCGTTTACATGGCGTTGATGCAGCCGGGTGACACTGTACTCGGAATGAGTCTGGCCGATGGTGGCCACCTGACTCACGGTGCCTCGGTTAGTTTTTCTGGGCGCGTCTACAAAGCTGCCCAGTATGGTTTGGACGACGAAACCGGCGAAATTGATTACGCTGAGGTTGAGCGCCTTGCGGGAATACACAAGCCTAAAATGATCATGGCTGGTTTTTCGGCATACTCCAAAATTGTTGATTGGCAGCGTTTTCGAGACATAGCTGACAGTGTTGGAGCTTGGTTTGTTGTTGATATGGCGCATGTCTCTGGGCTAGTTGCGGCAGGGGTCTACCCGAGCCCAGTCAACATTGCTGACGTAACGACTTCGACAACACATAAGACTCTTCGCGGACCTCGTGGTGGGATTATTCTTGCTCGGTCAAACCCTGAATTAGAAAAAAAACTAAATTTTGCTGTTTTTCCTGAAACTCAGGGTGGTCCGCTAATGCATGTAATTGCTGCGAAAGCGGTCTGTTTTAAGGAAGCGATGGGAGCGGACTTCAAAGCTTATCAAGAGCAAGTGGTTGCTAATGCTCGGGTGATGGCCTCCATCTTTATTTCGCGCGGATTTGAGGTAGTCTCTGGCGGTACTGACGACCATTTGTTTTTGCTAAGTCTGATTAAGCAGAATCTCACAGGCAAAGAGGCAGATGCTGCGCTTGGATCTGCTAATATTACGGTTAATAAAAACGCGGTTCCTAACGATCCGCAGTCTCCTTTTGTGACTTCGGGTTTGCGTATTGGAACACCGGCTATTACCACTCGAGGTTTTAAAGAAGGTGAGGTTACCGAGTTAACCGGTTGGATATGTGACGTCCTCGAAGATATTAATAACACCGACACACAGGGGGATGTTAGGGAAAAAGTTATCGCTCTGTGTTCACGCTTTCCTGTATATGAGGTATCTTGATCATTGAAATGAAGGTAAGGAGAGACTAATGCACTGTCCTTTTTGCAGTACAGTAGATACTAAAGTTATCGATTCTCGCTTAGTTGCCGAGGGCAACAACGTCCGTCGTCGGCGTGAGTGTATTACATGCCAGGAGCGTTTTACCACTTACGAATCTGCTGAATTGGTCATGCCTCGTATTATAAAACAGGATGGGGTTAGGGAGCCGTTTAACGAAGACAAAATGGTTGGTGGTCTGATGACGGCCTTGGAGAAAAGGCCGGTATCAATTGAAAAAGTCGATGAAGCAGTGACAAAAATTAAGGCTTTTATCCGGTCAACGGGAGAAAGGGAGTTGCCATCCAGAGTCATTGGTGAACAGGTAATGAAGGCCTTGAGAGAATTGGATGAAGTAGCCTTCGTCCGGTTTGCTTCCGTTTATCGAAGCTTTAAAGATCTTGAAGAGTTTCGCGCTGAAATTGACCGCCTAGCAAAAGACACCACTACGAACACCTAAAGTTAATTTAGCCTAATTCACTCAACTCGAAGCCTAAATCTTATGCTAGAGATATCTAATCACGATCTATCGGGTGAAGAGGCCTATTGGCTAGTGCACATGCAGCAGGCGCTCGCCCTGGCTGAGAACGTAACGAGTGCGTCACCGAATCCCAGAGTGGGGTGCGTCTTAGCCGATGGTTCGGAGGTCGTTGGTACCGGATGGCACCTGGGAACGGGTGAACCCCACGCAGAGCGAATGGCTCTATTAAATGCTGGAGATAGAGCTAAGAACTCGACAGTTTTTGTAAGCCTTGAACCGTGCTGTCACGTTGGTAGGACAGGTTCTTGCGTTGAAGCGCTGAGAGAGGCTGGCGTCGCTCGTGTAATTATTCCAGTCATCGACCCGAATCCCTTGGTTGCGGGCAAAGGGGTTCAAGGGCTAGTCGATGCCGGAATTGATGTCATTCGCCTAATAGATTTTGAGTCGCAAGCGAGGGCAATAAACTTAGGCTTTTTTAAGCGATATGAGTCAAAACGTCCTTATGTTCGATTGAAACTCGCGATGAGTATGGATGGACGCACGGCGTTAGCTAATGGCGAAAGCAAATGGATAAGTGGTACTGAGTCTCGTAAAGATGTTCAAAGTATACGTAGACTGAGTGATGCCGTCGTTACAGGGGTTGGGACTGTGTTAAGCGACAACCCTCAGTTGAACGTCCGTGATTCGGCGGGCGTTAAGCCTGTTGGGCAACCCTTGAGGGTGGTTCTAGACACACAGCTCAGAACTCCGGTTGATTCCCGGATTTTCGACGCAGCTGGACCGCTTTTGTTCTTGTTTTCTGGGGAAGGTGATGCGGTGGTTGACCGAGCAGAGGCCTTGCGGGCGAGAACTGCGAATGTTGAACGGGTCAAGGTTTGCGATGCGGAAGGAAGAGCGGATATAGCTTCTGTGTTAAAATTGCTGTTAGAGGATTATGGTTGCAACGAAGTTCTAATTGAGGCTGGCGCAACCCTTGCCGGCGGGTTTATCTCCGAGGGGCTAGTTGATGAATTGATTATTTACCTTGCGCCCAAGTTACTGGGCTCAGATGGTCGACCATTATTAGATTTTGGTGAAATCACCAGCATGGATTTAGCGCCGCGCTTTGCAATTGCCTCGGCAACTCAGTTCGGGGAAGACCTAAGGATCGTGTTTAAAAGATAGTGACGGGTTAATAAATTTTTTAGGGTTTATGGCATTTTGAGTAGCGCACGACGCTAGGTTTTTGCGAGGTCGATTATGTTCACAGGGATTATCGAGGCGTTGGGCGAAGTATCGCGACTGGAGCGTATCAATTCCGAATGGCGTTTGGAAATTAACACCGGGCTTTTAAATCTCGACGACGTCAAGATTGGTGATAGTGTTTCGGTAAACGGTTGTTGTTTGACGGTAGTCTCTTTAGGGGTAAGTACTTTTGGTGCGGATGTCTCAAATGAAACTCTTAGCTGTACTTCATTGAGCTCTCTGAAGCCTGGATCTCGCATAAATCTTGAAAAAGCGATGGCAGCGGTAGGCCGTTTTGGTGGACATATTGTGAGTGGACACGTTGACGGAGTAGGAACGCTGTATAGTCAAAAAGAAGACGGACAAAGCCGTAGGTTGGTTTTCGAGGCCCCGGAAGAAATTAGCCGGTACATTGCAGGTAAGGGTTCCATTTGTGTGGATGGTGTTAGTCTGACAGTAAATGCGGTTATGAATAACCAATTCAGTATCAATGTTATCCCTCATACTCAAAAAGAGACGATTATTGGCTCTTACGTTGAGGGGCAAGAAGTAAATTTAGAGGTAGACCTCTTTGCCCGTTATCTGGAGAGGTTACTAGATGGAACCGGTCGGACCGGTTCTGATAACAAAGGTTCTAAGCTGTCTAAAGAGTTTCTAGGGATCCATGGCTTCGACTAGTTCGGAAATCGATTCGAAATATTTTTAAATAAAGCCTTAAGATAGGGAAATTATCAATATGAAATTAAATACCGTCGAAGAGTTAATTGACGATATTAGGGATGGCAAAATGGTCATCCTGATGGATGATGAGGCTCGTGAAAATGAAGGAGATTTGGTTATTGCAGCCCAGTCGGTTACGACGGCTGACGTTAATTTCATGGCTACAAACGCGCGCGGGCTTATCTGTTTGACACTGACTAAAGAGCGATGCCAGCACCTCCAGCTGCCCTTAATGGTCAATGAAAATAATACGCCGTACAACACTAATTTTACCGTGTCCATCGAAGCCGCAAACGGCGTGACTACAGGGATTTCTGCTGCGGACCGAGCACGAACAATTCAAGCCGCTGTAGCTGGTGCGAGCACCGCGAACGATATTGTTCAACCCGGGCACGTTTTTCCTATTATGGCTCAACCCGGAGGAGTTCTTCGCAGAGCGGGCCATACCGAGGCTGGTTGCGATCTGGCGCGGCTTGCGGGTTTTGAGCCTGCCGCGGCCATTGTTGAGATAATGAATGAAGATGGTTCGATGGCCCGTAGAGCTGATCTAGAGCTATTCGCTGAAAAGCACGGGCTGAAGATTGGGACCATAGTCGATTTAATACACTATCGGATTGCTCATGAGCATACTGTCAATTTGGTTGATACGAATATTGTAGAGACTCAATTTGGACAATTTGAGTGTCATACTTTTAAAGATTCCATAAGCGGAAGTATGCATCTTGCGTTTACTAAGGGCGTGATTGAGAAACAAAAAGCGACGTTGGTAAGGGTTCACATACCTAATACAGTCAGAGATATCTGTGAAGTTTATGGGGCCAAGTATACGAGTTGGTCGTTTTCGAGTGCACTCAAGCGGATTAACGAAGAAGGCTGCGGTGTTGCTGTGTTATTATCTGGAGATGATTACGGTCAGCCTCTGGAGCAAGATATTGCCTTGGCGTTTGCTAAAGGTCTAGAGTATGTGCCGAATCGAATTGGTAGCGACCTCACAATTGGTACTGGATCTCAGATTCTGCGAAGTTTAGGAGTTGGAAAAATGCGCTTGCTGAGTCACCCAGCGCGTTTGAACGCAATTTCCGGATTCGATCTAGAGGTTGAAGAATTTATTAGTTTTAACAGCGGCGATTAATTTTTAATCAAACGCGTGACGAACTATAGTCGAGAGAAATGAAAAAATGAGCAATATAAACACGATCGAGGGTAGCTACACCGGAGCGAGCGCGCAGTATGTGATTGCGGTTACTCGCTGGAATAGTTTTGTGGTAGACAGTCTACTAAGAGGTGCTCTCGATGCCCTCGGCCGGCACGGCGTTGCAGACAAAGATATTACAATTGTGAAGGTGCCGGGTGCGTTTGAATTACCCCTGGCTGTCCAAAAAATTGCTGAGGGAAGATGTGACGCGATAATAGCACTTGGTGCAGTGATACGTGGAGGTACGCCCCATTTTGAATATGTTGCTGGAGAGTGTGTAAAGGGTCTTGGTGCGGTAAGCCTGGCTTCATCGAAACCTGTTTCATTTGGAGTGCTCACAGTCGATAGTATTGAACAAGCTGTTGAGCGATCCGGTACCAAAGCCGGAAATAAGGGTGAAGAGGCGGCGCTGACGGCTATCGAGATGGTCAGCTTGATGCGAAAGTTGGATGCTTAAGTGGTTGAGGTTGACGCGAAAGGCAGCGATTCGCCTAAAAAAAGTCTAAGACTTCCACTAGCTCAGCGTCGAAGAGCAAGGCGTTTAGTTGTTCAAGCTCTGTATCAATGGCAGCTTTCAGGTACCTCCCCTAGTGAAATTAAAAGCCAGTTTATTGAAACTAACTCAGGAAAGATTGACTGGGACTATTTTAGTGAAGTTTTTTTTTCGGTCACTGAGAAAATCGAACCTCTCGAGGTAAAGTTGACTGAGTTTCTGGATAGGGAGCTGGTTGCGCTTGATCCTATAGAGAGAGCGCTTCTATGTTTAGGAAGCTACGAGCTCGCAGATCGTATCGATATTCCGTATCGGGTTGTTATAAATGAATGTGTAGAATTGGCAAAAATTTTTGGAGCGACTGAGAGTCACAAATATATCAATGGCGTTCTTGATAGTTTGGCCTTTAATCTCAGACCGCTGGAGACTAAAGCGAGAGTATAATTCATTTGTTAATTGTTACTAGAATTATCTCCCTCTACTGGTGGCTGCGTTGGCTTACTCTGAATTCGATATTATTAAAAATTTTTTAGCCACCTCAGATCTTAGTTTTTCGAGAGGTGGTGTGGAACTTGGAATTGGCGATGATGCAGCAATCATCAAGCCACCTTTAGATCAGAATCTAGTAGTTTCGCTCGATGTGTTAGCGTCTGGAGTCCATTTTCCTTCTGATGCAGAACCTGATGTTATCGCTCGCAGGGCGCTGGGAGTTAACTTAAGTGATTTAGCCGCTATGGCTGCCGATCCACTTTGTTTTACCCTCGGGCTTACCATTCCAGAAATTAATGAGGACTGGATACAACAGTTTGCGGATGGTCTATCGACCGTAGCGAGAAAATTTAACTGTCCATTAGTTGGGGGTGATTTGTCGTCAGGACCCCTACAGATCGCGATTCAAGTTCACGGGCTCGTGCCTGAGGGGCAAGCAACGCTCCGTAGCGGAGCTCAAATTGGCGACTCGATTTTAGTTACGGGAACTTTGGGTGATGCAGCGGTGGCGCTTCTGGGATTAGGCTATCAAAGCCATTTGGACTCTAACCTTGAGCTTCTCGGGCGGGCGGATCCTCAGCCATTGTTTGAGAGGTACTTTTCCCCTTCGCCAAGGGTCGAATTTGCGATCGGATGCCGGGGTCTAGTTAACGCCGCAATTGATATCTCAGATGGCCTTCTGTCTGATCTCTCACATATTTTGAGGGCATCTGGGTTTGGGGCTGAGATTGAAGAAGTGACGTTACCTTTCTCAACAACGGCACAAGCCTGCTTGTCTGAGAAAATGCTGTTGCAAGCTTGCCTTAATGGAGGCGATGACTATGAGCTGTGTTTGGTAGTAAGCCAAGATCTAAAAGATAGGGTTTTTCAAGCTGCCAAAAAGTTTGATTTACCATTGACCGAAGTTGGAATTATTAAGGATGTAGACGGCGTTCGGTTAAAAGCGCGTGATGGAACGATGGTCGCGGTCAAGAGCGATGGGTATATACATTTTTAGAGTAAAGTTAAGGTAAGTTTTAATGGTTGTTAGCACAGGTACTCCAGCAAGTGTTTGGCGGAATCCGATACACTTCCTTAGTTTTGGTTTGGGTAGTGGGGCAGCGCCTATTGCTCCTGGCACTTTTGGGACGCTGGGTGGAATGACGATTTACGTTCTTCTTCCGTCAATGAATGCCGAAGTTTACGGTTTGTTTTTAATTTTAATGTTTTTCTTGGGGGTCTGGTTGTGCGGTAAAACGTCATTTGATCTGGCTGTTCATGATCATCCTGGTATTGTTTTTGACGAATTCGTAGGTTTATGGATTACTTACTTTATGGTTCCTCAGGGTTTTCAATGGTTAATTTGTGGATTTTGTTTTTTTCGTATCTTCGATATTTTAAAGCCGTGGCCTATAAAATGGGTAGATGTAAATATAAATGGTGGGCTTGGAATCATGCTTGACGATGTTTTAGCAGGTATACTTTCCTGTTTGTGTATTCAAGGTATAGTTTGGTTTTTATAAATTAACAAGCCAAACGATTATCAAATTTATAAATGAGATCTAAAGAGGGAAATTCTTTTGTCAATAAAGTTTGTCGCGCGCACAGTCTTACCCACCGAGTGGGGGAAATTTGATATATTTGGGTTTGAGGACGATGAGACCGGTAAAGAGCATTTAGCGCTCGCTCTGGGGGACTTAAAATCAAGCAACGATCCTCTTATATGCCGAGTTCATAGTGAATGTTTAACTGGCGATGCGCTGGGCAGCCTTCGGTGCGATTGCGGTTCTCAGCTGCAGTATGCGATGCAGTCAATCGGTGAGGCTGGATCCGGATTGATTCTCTATCTTAGGCAAGAGGGGCGAGGAATTGGCCTACTAAATAAATTAAGGGCCTATGCTCTTCAAGATGAAGGTGCGGATACCGTTGAGGCAAACGTTGCACTCGGTTTTTCAGCCGACGAGAGGGACTATCAAGTTTGCCAGCCGATTTTGAAGTTTTTAGAGGTGGCACAGGTACGGCTGCTGACAAATAACCCAAAGAAAGTCGAGGCGCTTGAGGCTCTCGGGGTAGAGGTGACTGAGGTCCTGCCAGTTCATACCGGCGAAAATCCCCATAACGAAAAATATCTTTCGATAAAAGCGGAAAAAATGGGCCACTGGAGGTGAGACCTCTGCGTGGTTCGATGAATTGGCTGTGGACGCAATCATCATTTGATGGTCAGCAGCTATTGGAATGCTTTTCTTTTTAAGGTGCTGCTCAGGTTCAAGCTTTCTACTTTTTGGGAGTCCCTCGATTAGAAATCGATTCCTTTTTGCACTTTAATTCCATTGTAAAAAGCATGCTTCGTTTCTGCTAGTTCAGTTACGGTATCCGCAAGTTCTATCAATTCCTTTCCGGCATTGCGCCCAGTCACAACGACATGCTGATCTGCTGGGCGATTTTTTATAGAGTTTATTACTGAATCTTTATCCAGATATCCGTAAGTTAACATGTAGGTAAGTTCATCGAGTATAACCAAGTCCATATTGGGATCTTGAAGAAGTTGGCTCGCTTCGGACCATGTTTTTTCTGCGGCGACAATATCGCTTTGTCGGTCTTGCGTGTCCCAAGTGAATCCAGTATTCATTGTATGGAATTGAACTTGAGGGTGATCGTTAAACAAGAGTTGCTCACCGGTCTCCCATTGCCCTTTTATAAATTGAACAACACTGCAGCTAAGCCCATGCCCAACGCTGCGGGCGAGCATACCAAAAGCCGAAGAGCTTTTCCCTTTTCCGTTGCCGGTGAGCACTAGGAATAGACCCTTATCAATAGTTGCAGCGGCAATATTGCCGTCTATGTGTTTTTTCTTACGCTGCATTGCTTTCTTGTGTCGGGTATTTCGCTCTTCAGTTAATGACATTTTTTCTCCTGTTTATAAATCTATTTCAGCACCGATAAAGGCTCCACGGGAGGGCGATCGATAGTCAAGCAGTTCTTGATAGTCTTTATCAAGAGCATTTTCTACGCGAGCAAATATCTGAACGTTTTCACTAAAAATGTATCTCGCACTGAGGTCAAGAACACCGAAATCGTCTAACGCTAGGGGTCTGGGAGAGCCAAAGCTTTCATCGATCGAATCACGCGAAACGCGGTAGAAAGCATTTAAAGATAATGAATTTTTACCATAGGTCACCCCGATATTGGCGAGTATTTTAGGCCGGCGTACGCGTTGCATTCCATTACTACGTCGAGTTTTATTATGGGTAACATTAGCCAGAACACGCAGCGAGTCGGCGAGTTCTAGTTCGCCATTTATTTCTATGCCTTTTGAGCGACTAGTACCGAGGTCTTGCAGATATCCACTGTAGCTAGACATGTCATAATAAATTGCGTTTTCAATTTTTTGGTTAAATCTTATTGCTTCTAATCTTAACTTATCTAAGTAAAAGAACTCCATTCCAAATTCATAACCATGAGTTTCCTCGGCGTCCAGTGCAAGACCGTATGCTGGAGGATAAGCAGAAGGACTGTTGTTATAGCCAATTTCATAGAGACTTGGAGCGCGAAAACCTGTGCCTAGATTTCCTTTTAATTTGAGGGTCCCTTGGCCTAAGTTTAATAAGTAAGCGGATGCTAATCGGTAGCTAAGATGTTCACCAAAATCCTGATTATCGTCAACTCTGATACCGCCACTAATAAAAATATCATTTGAAAAGTCACTAAGAACGTCGAGATAGTATCCCTTGTTGTCTCTTGAGTTATCTCCGTTTTTTTCTTGCTCTAGATCAACACCAAAAATGAAATTAAAGTTTTCCAAACTATTGTTGGTGCCGAGATATTCCCAACGATCTAGTTCGCCTTTGCTTGTAAAACTGCTTACACCTGCGGATAGGGAGTCCCGATCTGTTTTCGTCGAGGTATACGATACGCTATGAGTCGAGGCATTGCTTTCGTATTGCAGCTCTGCTCGAGTTGCACTGAAATCATAGATAGCTAAGCAATTATTTATAACTGAAAATGATGAATCATAACAGTTATCGTATTCAGTCTTTCCAGAAACATCTCGATGGACCAGTTTGAATCGTAATTCATCTGTGACTTTAGCAGTAGCGCGGGCGTGGTAAGTGCGGTTTTCATACCCATCGTTATCAGGAGCGGCCGAGTCTGAAAATCTCGCATTAAGACCATCGCTTTGAAGATCTGTTGCGTTAAGAGAAAAACTAGTTCGTTCGCGGTTTGTGCTGAGGCTGATTCCATTCTGGCTGGTACCGCGAGAACCGATTTGAGAGCCAATGCTAAAGTTGTTGCCAAATTCTAAGTCATTTGATTCGACGTTGATAATACCACCAGCGTCCGCGCCGTAACTGAGTCCTTGCGGTCCTCTCAAAATCTCAACTTTGCCGATGCCGTTGCTTAGGAGATGCTCGGTTTGAGTGGCTACTTGGGGACCACTGGGATCAGATAAACGTATCCCATCCATTATCATCAGAGTGCGAAAGCTTTCCTCTCCACGAATACGGATAGATGACTGAGAGCCTATTCCGCCCGATCCAGTTACTCCGACGGCAGGAGTCTGTCGAAGAATATCTGGTAGGGAAAGATTGCCCATTGCCTTTATGCGTTCTCTGGTAATAACCGTGATAGAGGTAGCGACTCGCCGAAGCTGAACAGGTGACCTGTGAGCTGTGACGACGATTTCCTCTAAGACGTTAGGGTTTGTAGGATTGGTGTCAGAATTTTCTTGCGCAAATAAGCTGTGAGAGATTAAGGTCGCCGCTAGCGAATGCAAAATAAATACGTGATTTTTCATTTTTAGAACTCCGATAAAACGTCATTATTGCGACACCTGTTTCGTGTCAAAGGTTTTTATCAGAGAAGGGAATGAGCAGAAGAACCCACAGGTTCCACCACTGATGAAGCCCTCCGCTGCATCAAGCTTAAAGTTATTTCGGCTGGTATCGGACTGACCAACGAGCTTTCTAAAGTTTTGAAAACTGTCGGTACACCGTTGCGGGGGCAGTGCTAGAATTTAACTAGCTTCCCATTTAACTAGCTTGCACTAGAACCGATATAACTTGGCTTTTGGTTCCCTAAAGAATTCAAAAGACGGACGGAGTCTAAAGATAAAATTAAAGCGCGTCAATTAAGGTGGTTTTCTATAGCAGTTTTCTGCAATTGCGTGCTTATGTATTTGGCTGTGAAACGGCACAGGAAGCAAGATTGGCCTGAATTTTTTTAATTATTCCATCAGCGTCAAGACCAATTTCTGCAAGCATATCGCTCGCTTGTCCATGTTCAAGGAAGGCATCTGGCAAACCGATATTAAGGACCGATACCTTGAAGTTCTTATTCATTAAAAATTCATTCACCGCCGATCCCGCACCTCCCATTACACTATTTTCTTCAAGTGTTACGAGGAGATCATTACTTTTAGCGAGTTCGGATATTAAAGTCTCATCAATTGGTTTTACAAAGCGCATATCTGCAACGGTCGCATTAAGTTTCTCTCCGGCTTCGTTGGATGCTGCAACCATGCTACCAAAAGCTAGAAGGGCTATTTTTTCCCCTTTGCGTCTAAGAATTCCTTTCCCGATGTCGAGTTTTTCGTGTTTTGAGGGTGATGAGGCACCAGTGCCTTTACCTCGCGGATATCGCACTGCGGCTGGCCCCTCATGCTCAAAGCCTGCTGAGAGGAGCTTATATGTTTCCGCTTCATCACTAGGCGTCATGACCACTATATTCGGTATGCACCTCAGATAACTAAGGTCAAAGCTGCCGGCATGTGTCGGACCGTCCTCACCGACTAATCCCGCGCGATCTATCGCAAATAAGACATCTAATTCCTGAAGAGCTACATCATGAATGAGCTGATCATAGGCGCGCTGCAAAAATGTCGAATAGATAGCAACCACTGGTTTTTGGTTTGCGCAGGCTATGCCAGCCGCGAATGTTACCGCATGCTGTTCCGCTATCGCGACATCAAAGAATCGCTCCGGAAACTTTTCCGCAAACTCGTTCATTCCGGAACCGTCTCCCATAGCCGGGGTGATGGCAATTAGCCGTTTGTCTTTTCTCGCGACATCACACAACCAACCACCAAAAACTTGGGAGTACGTCCGACTAGGTTTCTTAGCATCTTCCTCCGTGCTAAGCGGATTTTTGAGATCTTTCTGCTGGGGGGTGACCTTGCCGAGCGCGTGCATGCCATGAGGATCACTTTCGGATTCCGTATACCCCTTGCCTTTTTGAGTCACGATATGAAGAAGTTGCGGGCCGCGCAGCGATTTTATATTAGTGAGAATGTCGACCAGACCTTCGACATTATGTCCATCTATAACCCCGATATAGTTGAAGCCAAGTTCTTCAAAAAGAGTGCCAGGGGAGACCATACCTTTCATGTATTCTTCAGCACGGTGTATCGCTTTCAGCGCAGGAGGCATCTTGGAAAATACACGTTTGCTTCCGCTTCTGATGAAGTTGTAAGGTTTGCTTGCCCACATTCGTGCAAAGTAACTCGATAGTCCTCCCACATTGTCAGAGATGGACATATTATTATCATTGAGAATCACTAAAATATTGTCGTCGATATGGCCTGCGTGGTTGAGTGCTTCGAATGCCATGCCAGCAGTCATGGCTCCGTCGCCAATCACGGCAATGTTGTGATTGTTTTCAGATTGCGGCTGGTCATATTCTTTGTTACGTCCAGCAACCAACATCCCTAGAGCGGCGCTTATAGATGTGCTTGAGTGTCCAACGCCAAACGCATCAAAGGGACTTTCTTTTCTACTTGGGAAAGGTGCGAGACCCTTAGCTTGGCGCATGGTTAACATACGGGTTCGACGGTCGGTTAAAATTTTATGAGGATAGGCTTGATGACCGACGTCCCAGATGAGATTGTCTGTTGGGGTGTTATATACATAGTGGAGTGCAATCGTCAGCTCGACAACGCCAAGCCCCGCTCCAAAATGGCCGCCTGTTTGCCCAACTGAGTAAAGCAAGAATAAGCGCAATTCTTCTGCTAAGTTCTTTAAATTTTCAACCTGAAGTTCGCGCAACTCTCTTGGAGTCGATATTCGATCCAGAATAGGGGTCGTTGGGCGCTTTAGTGGTATTTTGTCTAACATTTACTGCCTTTATTTTTGCCACGGCCACGGGACTACATTCCAGTCGCTTTGTTTAGTGATCTCTACGCACTACGTATTCAGCTAGCTCTCTCAGAGGGTCCGCAGAGGCAGAAAAATTTGCCAATGCGGAAATTGCTTCGTTCGCAAGGATGTTTGTTTTGGTTCTTGCCGCCTCAAGCCCAGCTCGGGATAGGTAGGTTGGCTTACCATGAGCTTGGTCTGAGCCTTGCGGTTTTCCGAGCACGTCGGTAGCGCTTATTTCGTCAAGGATATCATCACGCACTTGAAATGCGAGGCCAATTTTTGTTGCGTACATCTCCAGTGCATCTAATTCCGTCTCTTTGACCCCGGGGTGGCTCAGCCCTCCAAGACGAACAGCGGCTTTGATCAGCGCTCCGGTTTTCAGTTTATGCATTTTCTCGAGCTCAACAACTGATAGGATTTTTCCTTTGGCGTTGAAGTCAATTGCTTGGCCAGCCGCCATCCCCCTGTATCCCGCAGCTTTAGCGAGGGTTTGGAGCATTTTAAGCTGGGTTTTAGGATTAATGAGACTGTTCGATGAACTCAACAATTCAAAGGCCAAAGATTGCAGCGCGTCTCCGACTAGTATAGCGGTGGCTTCGTCAAAAGCTTTGTGGACAGAGGGCTTGCCGCGCCGCAGGTCATCGTCGTCCATGGATGGTAAGTCGTCATGAGTCAGTGAATAGCAATGGATCAGCTCAACTGCCGCTGCCGGAATGTCAGCACTGGGGAACGATCCGCCGACCGATAATGCGCTGCCATAGGTAAGAGTGGGGCGGATGCGTTTTCCAGCATCAATACAAGCATAACGCATCGACCTGGACAGCGTTTCACTACTACCCACATTTTCGATAGCTTGGCTTAATGTTTCGTTTACTCTCTTTTGAGAATCTTTTATAAATTGGCTGAGGCTTGAGTCTTTATTAAATTTCATCGACATAATTTCACTGAATTGCGTTTTATTTCAGGTAGACGTATCAAGCTCTTCTGTGTCGCCTTGCTCGTTGATTAAAACCTGTACGCGCTGTTCGGCGGCACTCAAAGCTGTTTGGCATTTTCGAGTTAGCTTAATGCCCTCTTCGAAAGATTTAAGAGAGTTCTCCAAGCTAAGCTCACCGTCCTCCATTGTAGACACAAGATTTTCGAGTTCTTCAATGGCTTGCTCGAAGTCAAAATCTGATTCGTGTGAAGCCGCTTTATCTTTTTTTATCTCTGTCATATTTTTCCCTTGCAAACGATTAAGCTTTTCGTTTTAAATTATACGTCATCTTCTGGCAGTGCATGCTACTCTTATTTTGACACAATCAACTTACACATCAAGAAAAGGAGCTGAACGCTTGGCTGAAAGTGATCAAATATCGACCGATGACAGTTATGCCAGTGAAGCAGGTCGTCAGCTGGCGTTCTATGCTGTTTTTGCAATTCTGCTGCTTGGCATCGTGATTTATGGCCTCTCTTTTGTTGTAAAGTTAACGGGTGGTGGCGCCTCCGGAAAAGCGGTAGATTTTGAAAACAATAGTATAACGATAAGTGTTGCTTACGACCCTCCGCAACTCGATTCGATGAGAGCCACAGATGCGTCCAGTTTTCTGGTTTTGGCTCATGTCCTTGAGGGGCTAATTTCCAATGATGAAGACAACAATTTAGCACCTGGTGTGGCAGAGCGGTGGGAAATTCGCGAAGATGGGGCAATATTTTGGTTACGAGATGATGCTATGTGGAGTGACGGTAAATCAGTCACAGCGCATGATTTTGAATTTGCGTGGAAACGCGTAGTAGATCCCAAAACGGCCTCAGAGTATGCCTTCCTCCTTTTTCCGGTTAGAAATGCTGAAGCTATTACTGAGGGACAGATGCCGGTTTCCTCACTTGGCGTAACCGCTGTCTCAGACAGAGAGTTAAGAGTAGAGTTCGAGCGCCCAACCCCTTACTTTGAAAAGTTGGTTGCCTTTGTCACCTACTTTCCTGCGAGGGAGGACTTTGTTAACTCAACAGATGGTCGCTACGCATCGAGCGCAGATACGATGTTATACAACGGGCCATACACCGTTGATGAATGGGTTTTGGGCGCGTCAATGAGATGGTCTAAAAATCCTTATTATTGGAATGACAATAAAGGGTTCCTTGACGAGATTAATGTCGCATACATAACGACAGACGTTAACGCAAAGCTAAATCTTTTTAAAGATGGACAAATTACCGATACGGCACTTTCGGCATCCATGCTCCCAGAGGCTATGGAGAGACGATGGCAGATAGATCGTTTAATGGATGGAACAGTCTTTTTTATGGAATTCAATCATCGTGATGGACGATTGACTAACAACCGCAATTTTAGAAGGGCTCTACAACTCGCGCAAGATCCTGCTGAATTGGTATACAAAGTTTTGAAAGAAGCTGCATATGTGCCCGCAGAGAGCCTTTTTCCTGGTTGGGTGCGTGGAGCGGAAGACTTCCTTCATAACGAATATCCGCCGCATCGATCTGAGATTGATATCGCTCTGGCCCGCGAGCATCTCGAGCTTGCGCGAGACGAGCTAGGGTTGACTGAATTTCCCCCTATTGTAATTCTTACCGGTGATTCGTCTATGGGGTTGCTTACTGCAGAGTATTATCAAGAGCTTTACAAGCGAAACCTTGGCTTGGAAATAAGAATAGATGCCCAAATTTTCAAGCAGCGATTAGCAAAAATGACGTCAGGAGATTTCGACATTGTCATGGCGGGGTGGGGTCCCGATTATGATGATGCACTTACTTTCGGTGATTTATTTTCTTCTTGGAATTTAAATAATCGCGGACGCTATTCAAGTAGTGAAATGGATGCTCAAGTCCGGATCGCTCAAGCAGAATTGGATCCGGTCAAGCGCGCGGCTGCTTTTGGAGAAATTCAGCGATTGGTGCACGATGATGTGGTAATTATCCCTATGTATGAGAGAGGGGTTGCGTTTGTAGTGGATCCGCAGCTTGCTGGATTTAGACGTCGTTCGGTGGGGCCGGAAGTTGACTATAATTATGTCCAACTTACCCCATTGCGGAAACCTTAATTTATGGCAATTGCTGCTTTCATCACAAAGCGTTTGATCCAAGGCGTTTTTACCGTCTGGTTTATTGCGACAGCAACTTTTTTTGCGATGCATAATGTGCCCGGTGACCCTCTGTTAAATGAACGAGCGATGACCGAGGCCATTCGGGCTAATGTTGAGGCGAAGTATGGGCTTGATAAGCCGCTTGGGACTCAATATTTAATATACTTAAGTAATCTAACTCGCGGTGATTTTGGCATATCGTTCACTCAGGAAAACAGACAGGTGAATGACATTATTCGAGAACACTTTCCCGTTTCGGCGATTTTAGGTGTGCTTGCTGTTCTTTTCGCCGCGGTCGGCGGTATTTTGTGGGGCGCATTGACGGCTTTGTATCGTAATCGGATTCCGGATTACTTGATTATGTTTTTTGTGATACTCGGTATATCCGTCCCAAGTTTTGTTATTGCGGCATTAGGTCAGCTAGTGATCGTAAATATGAACAGTGCGGTTGGAATAACGCTTTTTCCAGTTGCGGGATGGGGCACGCTTGGTCACATGCTTGTACCTTCGATGGTTCTCGGCCTGGGTACGATGGCGTACCTAACACGATTAATGCGTTCGTCAATGCTTGAAATCGTGAGTTCAGATTATGTTCGAACAGCCAAAGCTAAGGGACTGCCTCCGGCGCGGATTTTTGCAAAGCATCAGCTACGTAATGCAATTCTGCCCGTTATAACGGTGTTGGGGCCTGCAATCGCAGCTATAACGACAGGAGGTTTCGTCGTGGAGTTGGTTTTTGCCATTCCGGGCCTTGGGAGATACTTTGTTCAAGCCGTGCAGCAGCTTGATTACACTGTAATCATGGGAACCACGGTATTCTACGGCGGTTTCCTAGTTTTTATGGTGATTTTTGTTGACGTATTGTATGGATTAATTGATCCGCGTGTGAGGATGAGTTAATGCCGAACGGACACGCCTATGATTTCAGTCCACTAAGACGAACTGAAATATCTCAGTCTCAGTCAAGGCCGTCACTTTCTTATTGGCAAGACGCTTGGATTAGGTTAAAGGCCAACACGCGCGCGTTGATTTCGCTCTATCTATTAATCGGGCTCCTAATTTTTACGCTGTTCGGGCCGTTACTCTGGAACATCGATCCGGCTGCTCAAGATCTTGATCAAATCAGTCGCCCCCCAGGAGAAGATCGCAGAGCACTTATCGTTCCAGAATATAGCCCGTGGACTGGCTCGGCGTCTGATTTAGAAGTGGGTTCTGGTCAGGGTCTGCGACTTATTGGCGAGGCAACAACGCAATCGATCAGGTTGGGCTGGGATCAAACGGATACCGTGACTGGATATCGTGTTTACCGTAATATTTATCCTATAGGTCAAGAACGTGCTTATGGAATTCCCAGAGCGGAATTTTTTGATAGCCGCATTGTGAATTTTGAAGATCGGTTAGATCTGAAAGAAGGTATCTACTACTTTACTGTTGTTCCAATGAAAGGCAAAGAGCAGTTATTGGACTTAACTGAAACCTTAGCAGTGGAAGTTAAAAGAGTAACGACTGTTCGAGAGGCAAATCAAAAAGGACTAATCGGGTTAACCGAAGAATTAGGGGTGGGTGATTTTATAGATCTGGCATTCCACCCGCTTGGCACTGACTATCTTGGCAGAGATATGCTTGCGAGGCTCATGGCTGGCGCAAGAGTTTCCCTCTTTATTGGTATTGGTGCGCCTCTGTTCTTTGTGACTTTTGGAATTTTATTTGGTGCTACGGCCGGGTTCCTCGGCGGGAAAACAGATCAGGTAATGATGCGGTTCGCCGATTTTATAGTTGCGTTACCCTTCTTATTGTTCATGATCCTTTTTAAGATAGCTTTTGGTATAGGGCCGGGTGAAAGCGGCATAGGGCCTATGCTTGTTGCGCTTGTTGTCCTGATGTGGCCAGCAACAGCGAGACTCGTTCGTGGTCAGATTTTACAAATTCGAGAGCAAGGCTATATTAGTGCTTCGCAATTGCTTGGTGGGAAAACGCTCTATTTAATTTTAAGACACATGCTTCCAAATACCCTTGGTGTTGTCTTAGTAACGCTCACTTTTGCTATCCCGAGTGCAATTTTTACTGAGGCATTCTTGTCATTTATTGGCATGGGCGTCGCTCCACCAACCCCCTCGTGGGGGTCAATGTCTAACGAGGGGATTAAAACCATGCTAACAACCCCTCACGAGTTAATTTTCCCCGCTGTGTTGATTAGCGTGACTGTATTGGCGTTTAACCTTCTGGGCGACGGCTTGCGCGATGCGCTTGACGCTCGTATGAGGAACCAAGAGTAATGACACCGTTATTAAAGGTTACTAATTTAGCGGTTGAGTTCTCGACTTATGGCGGGATAGTTTGTGCGGTTCGTGGCGTGGACTTTGAGTTGGAGGCGGGTAAGACACTTGCAATAGTGGGCGAATCGGGTTGTGGTAAATCGGTTACTGTGCAGAGCATGATGGGGTTGACACCGATGCCGCCAGGTCGGCTTGTTTCTGGTTCGGCCCGGTTACGTGGAGAAGAAATTCTTGGTCAACGACGGGTTCAAGGAAAGGAGGTGAGGGGAGCTGAAATTGGAATGATTTTTCAGGACCCTATGACATCGTTGAACCCAACGATGACAATTGGCGATCAGATTGCTGAGCCACTTCAGGTGCATCGTGGATTTAGTCGCCGAGAAGCATTTACCGAGGCCGTCAAATTACTCGAGCTCACAAAAATCCCTGAGGCACAAAAACGAGCGAAGCAATACCCATTTGAATTCTCTGGTGGGATGCTTCAAAGAGCCATGATTGCCATGGCCATAGCTTGTAAACCCTCGATTCTAATTGCTGATGAACCTACAACGGCTCTGGATGTGACTATTCAAGCTCAAATTTTGGATTTGCTGCAGGATATCCAGCAAGAGATCGGCATGGCTATTATTTTGATAACCCATGATCTTGGTGTTGTTGCCCGCGTCGCAGACGAGGTTGCGGTGATGTACGCGGGGAAGGTCGTAGAGTTTGGTAAAGTGGATGATATTTTTTATCGATCAGCTCACCCTTACACGGTCGGATTACGTGCCGCGATGCCGGTAAATGACCCCTCGAGAAACCATGTTTTAAGTCCGATCGAGGGAAGTCCTCCGGACTTATTTTCTCCTCCAGCCGGGTGCGGTTATTGTTCGCGTTGTCCTGAGGCTATGGAAATTTGCGTGACTGAAGCTCCTCCCACCAAGGCATTGAATAGAGGCCATACCAGTAGCTGTTGGCTGCAACAAGATGGCGCTCCTCATCCTGAAAGTCTTTTCTTCAATGAGGAAAGGTTATGACTGCGACAGATGTTTTGTTGGAAATTAAAAATTTAAAAAAATATTTCGCTATGGGCAGTGGTCAATATATTCACGCCGTTGATGACGTATCGTTGTCGATATTCCAAAAAGAAATTGTTGGTTTAGTCGGTGAGAGCGGGTCTGGAAAATCTACTTTTGGTAAAACAATTCTTGGGTTGCACTCGAAGACTGCTGGGGAAATTTTTTATCGTGGGGAGGCATTGCCAAAGAAATATAAGACTTCTGATTATCGACAATTTGCTTCAAGAATGCAGATGATTTTTCAGGATCCATACTCTTCGTTAAACCCTCGAATGACTGTTGGCGAAATTATTGGAGAGGGAATTCGGTTGAACAAGACCTTTAAATTATCCGAGGTGAAAGATCGAGTTGCGGTATGGCTAGAGCGTGTTGGGTTGCAAGCAGATCATATGTCGCGGTATCCGCATGAGTTTTCTGGAGGTCAAAGGCAGAGGATTGGAATCGCGCGGGCATTGATTCTGGAACCTGAGTTTGTGGTGTGCGATGAGCCAATTTCGGCATTAGATGTCTCAGTGCAAGCACAGGTAGTTAATTTGATGGGTGAGTTGAAGCAGTCGATGGGTTTAACTCTTCTTTTTATTGCGCACGATTTGTCGATGGTTCGGTATGTCAGTGATCGGATGGCAGTGATGTATTTGGGATCTCTGATGGAGGTCGGTGCAGCTGACGATCTATACTTTAGCCCCATGCATCCATATACCGAAGTGCTTGTCGGGTCCAACCCTGAGCCAGATCCCACCGCAGAGCGAGAGCGTTTGTCGACGTCTATACAGGGAGAGATTCCGTCGCCAGTTAATGTTCCCGCGGGTTGTCGTTTTGCTAATCGGTGTCCAAAGGTGATGGACATATGCAGAAAGGACACGCCGAAACTGATCGCTATAAATGATCCAGAACGCGAGGTTGCTTGTCATCTGTACGGTTAAACGTATTTAGTTTTTTAACCTGAATTTTCATTTTTTTCCATGTGTAATATTTGTTCTGTGAGCCCACGAAAGTCGGTTTTGCCACTTCCCATTCGCGGAAATGTTAAGACTGTAATGTATTTTTTTGGCAGAGCGATATTGGGGAGTTCGTTGGCGAGTTTTTTCGCGATTATGGCAGGGTCGACGACTTGACTGGTAACTGCAACGATTTTTGCTCCACGTTTTGCGTCAGGTAATTCGATTGCGCAGCACTCGATGTCGGGCTCGGTAACTCGATCGAGAGCCTCCTCGATAGCTACCAGAGAAATCATTTCGCCTGCGATCTTAACGAATCTTTTGAGTCGCCCTTTGTGCCAAATATAGCCCTCGTCATCGATGAGGCCGAGGTCGCCTGTATCGTACCAACCACCTTTTAAGCGCATGGCAGTTTCCTCAAGATTGTTGAGGTATCCGTTCATAACTCCAGGACCTTGCACTAGGATTTGACCAGTTAGCCCTGTGTCACAAATTGCGCCAGTCTCGTAATTGATGATTTTTACTTTCGTGCCCGGAATTGGCGTTCCGATGCTTCCAGGCCGGTTGTTTTGTCTGGGATTGACAGAAATTACGGGAGAGGTCTCGGTAGTACCGTATCCCTCAAATATTTCTAGATTGTGCTTTGAGCGAAATAAATCGCGGAGTGAATCGGGACACTTGTCGGCACCCGAGACCGCTAATTTTATGCTGGTAAAATCGCCGAAATTAGATTGTTTTAGGTATCCTTCTAGGAAGAAAGGAGTACCGATTAAAAATTCGGGCTTATATTCACGGATTATCTTCACAACAGATTTAAATTCAAGTGGATTAGCATACGTAATTGATGTCATGCCAAGGCAAAGAGGGGTCCATAAGTTTACCGTTAGTCCGAAAACGTGAAAATAAGGAAGGACAGCAAGGAGACGGTCCATTCCATATATTTCCATATGTTCACAAAAGGCGTCGATGTTAGAGAGGAGGTTGGCGTGGGTCAGCTGCACTGCCTTTGGATCTTTTTCACTCCCGCTTGTGAACAAAATTACCGCAGGGGCTTCGAGATGATTCTTCCCTGAGATCCTTTTAAGCAACGCCGTAGGCAATTTGGATTTTATGGCGGCCCATATTTTTTCTAAGGAACTTAACGAGGCCAGAATATCCTCAATTAAAAGCATTTCAGGGAGCAGTGGGCAGTCAACTTTAGCGAGAAGCGCGCGCGTTGTGATAATCGTTTTAAAGTCGCATTCTTGTTGTGCGTACTGACAGTTTTGCTTTGCGCCGGTAGAGTAATTAATCATGACCGGCGTGAGGTTTGCCATCACACTTCCAAGTACGGCTAAACCAGCACCTCCAGATGTGGGAAGCATGATACCAATGCGTCCACGTTCTAACTTCTTAAATCGTTTGGCTAAGATCAATCCAGCTATCAAGGCTTGATTGAAACTGATTTCACGCTCCGTCGTGCGATCGATAAACGCGATCTTCGCGCCCTCTTTTTTTACTGAATCAATGAATCTATATTGAAGCATTTTTAGCGTTTACCTCGAGGGTTGATTTTGGCTGTTAAATGATATTTTTATTATCAAGTACGATTACGTTATCGAAAACACCGCAGAAATTTCAACGCAGGCATTGAGCGGCAGGGTGTTTACACCAACAGCTATCCGAGTGTGCTTTCCAAGTTCTCCAAATATTTCAACGATTAAGTCAGACGCGGCATTGATAATAGCGGGTTGATTGGTGAAGTCGTCATCGCAGGCCACAAATCCCTCGAGGCGCAGACAAGCAGCGACTCTATCTAAGTCTCCGTTGCAAGCTTCCTTGAGCGCTGCCAAGATATTCAAGCAACACTGGTTCGCAGCCTGTCGCGCCCGCTCAACAGAGACCTGACTTGGAACTTTCCCAGGACTCAGGAGCACGCCAGCTTCCATTGGTATTTGGCCGGAAATATAGGCTAAGTTACCCGATACCTTATACGGTACGTAGTTTGCGACGGGGCTTGGCATTGGCGGAAGCTCTATGCCAAGAGAAGAAATTTTGGCCTCTACTCTGCCACTACTAGCGCCAAGAACGGTCGCTGAATTTGAGGTTAGAACAGCCGCGGCTGCCGAAACCCCTCCGGCTAATATGATACGGCGACCTGTATCGATCGTTTGGCCGCTGTCTTGTTCCTTTTCTTCCCAAGTTCGATGCCTGCGCTTTGATTTTAGACTATTCATTCTTCTTCTCGATGGTTAGTTAATTTGCCGGCAGCTGGAACGCAACGAGTTCGGGTGAGTATTCGCGATCCCCTATTGCTACTAGAATGGTCTGGCGGCCCTCATGCATATAGGTAATCGGGGCGCCAGTTGTACCTGCCTCTAGCTTGATTTCCCAAAGTATGTCGCCATTGTTTTTGTCATAAGCTCGGAACATCGGTCCACCACTGTTTGTCGCTATCTCTATCGGCATGTCAGCGGGTACGCGTCCGCCTGGTCTGAGATTGGTCTGACCTTCACCGATAAATAAAAGCGTTTTTGTGACCAGAGGGGAGGGTCTGCCGGGTACGCCGAGCCGCTCTATTTGTAAGTGTTTTATTGCTGGATGATTAACTGGGCCAACGCCGTTAGGCACCATCCATACATGGTCGCCTGTGTTCATGTTGATCGCTGTTATGCGACCGTAGGGTGGTTTGAAGAGTGGCAAGCCTCTCGGGCCTCCGATCCACCTCCTTGCTCCCTTTACATAAGCCAGATTGGTGAACTCTGGGTCACCTGGTTCCAGATCCGCAACGAAAGGTGCAGTGATCGAGGGTATGTAGAGGATGCCTGTTTCATGGTCGAACGCGGCTCCTTGGACATCGCCGCCACCCTGTGAGCCCGGCAATTGAATTGTTCCCTGCGTGCCCTCCGGGCTCTCGCTCTTTATCGAGGGAGGCGTGAATAAAGGGCCGGAAACGTATTTTGATAAAATGGCTGATGCCTCATCTCGAAGCTCTGGCGTAAAATCTATCAGGTTTTCGATTGTGGCGCCTTGCCGGTCAAAGGCTGCCGGACGCGAGGGAAAAGGCTGTGTCGGGGAGGTTATCTCGCCAGGTGTCGTCGAAGTGGGGACCTGGCGCTCTTCAATCTCCCAGATTGGCTCGCCCGTTTCGCGGTTAAAGGTGAAAACAAAGCCTTGTTTTGTGATTTGGGCTACTGCCTTAACCTCACGCCCCTCGACGTTAATGTCCATGACGATTGGAGCGGCCGGCGGATCATAGTCCCACAGGCCATGATGCACTGTTTGGAAGTGCCATAC
>MDTG01163982.1_pt1 | contig 29775 bp, 24 predicted proteins | sample 811421 | NCBI WGS metagenome assembly MDTG01 (sample SAMN05326645, study PRJNA326480) | marine metagenome | isolation source: seawater | place: Pacific Ocean: South East | collected 2011 | reverse complement strand
GCCTTTGACGAGACGCTGCCAGGAACTGATTTGTTCGCGTCAGACGAGGCGAGCAAAATCCCCCGCCATGGGTCATACACTGAATGGCGCAAGGGAGCGTCGCTGCGCACGAAAAACCACAGGATTACTCGATGGGGTGAGAAAGGTGACTTGGGATGGGAATTGTACGACCACTCCTCCGATCCCCTTGAAATCAGCAACTTGGCCGACGATGCATCCATGTCGCAAACCTTTGATTCTTTGCGCCTCATTCTCATGCAGGTGGATTCACTGCACAAGCAGGTTCCTTCTGCGGCTGGCCCTGTCAATGGAAGTGCCAAGCCACTACCAAGAACACCCCCTGTTCTCGGGCAGCCTCATTCCCCCGAACCATGAAGTGGAATTGGATTGCATGGGTCATGATTGGGTGCGCAGGGTGCGCATCCACTTCCCAGCCGGAGGTACCGTTGAAACGGTCACCCAACTTCATTCTCATGCTCGTGGATGACCAGGCATGGAATGGGACTTCGGTAGAGATGTTGCCAGGCATGGCCGAGTCGGCAAGCGATTTCCATCAAACACCATATCTGGATACTTTGGCTTCGTTGGGCATGCGTTTTTCCAATGCGAGGGCGGCGGCACCGGTCTGCGCTCCTTCCCGCTATAGCATACAGTTTGGCAAATCGCCTGCCCGAATGCGCATGATTCGAGTGGGGATGGATGTAGGCCACATACCACATGGCCATTGGTTGAGCATTGCCAAGCTATTGAGAGACCTTGACTCGTCCTACATGACTGGACACTTTGGCAAATGGGGGATGGGTGCAAGCCCTGAAATGCTCGGTTTTGATGAAAGTGACGGCCCAACAAAAAACTTCGATGGTGGATTTGTCAACGACAAGTCTCAGTGGGAAACCGTCGCAAAAGAGGACCCGAAAAAAATTACCCAAGTGACCCAGCGCGCGACAGCGTTTATCGATTCTTGTGCCAACAATCAGCGCCCATTTTTCTTGCAGGTCTCCCATTATGCCGTCCACAGCAGCATTGAAGCGAAGCAATCGTCTCTCGATACCATGAGACTCCTGCCTTGTGGAAAGCGTCACACGCATCTGGGTTTTGCTGCCATGACAAGAGACTTGGATGAAAGTCTAGGTCAAATCATGAAGAAGTTGGACGAGCTGGATTTGACAGACAACACCTACGTGATTTACATGTCTGACAATGGTGGTATCCCGAACATCCCGGGGGCAAAGAAATACACCCAAAGTTTGAATCATCCGCTTCAAAGGGGAAAGTGGGATGCCATGGAAGGGGGAATACGCGTTCCTTTGGTCGTTGTTGGCCCTGGGGTTCCCGCTGGATCTCATTCTGGCTGTTCTGTGTGGGGCGCGGATTTGCTTCCTACCATTGGGGCCTTGGCTGGTAGCATGCACTGTATGCCAGACAGTCTGGATGGAGGCAGCTTTTCAGATGTCTTGCTTCGAGGTGGAGCAGAAGAAATTGATCGCCCTTGCAAAGGCATGGCATTTCACGTGCCCTATCAAAACAAAATTGCTCTGAATCGACCGCATTCTGCATGGATTTCAGGAGGCTACAAATTGTTGTATTTCCACGATGATCAAGAGGTGAGGTTGTTTGCTTTGCAGGAGGACCTTCGAGAACAGCACAATCTGGCGGAAGAACTTCCGGCTCTTGCGAAGAAGATGACTGCAGAATTGCTTGGTTATTTGAGTGAGGTTCGTGCACCTCGATGGCAAAATGGAATCACTTGGAAAAATGCACCGTTCCATACGTTTGAATCTGTTCACCAGTGAACTTGCGAGTCGTTTTGATTTTCACTGGAGGGTTGCTGATCAGCTGCGGCGGGCTTTCGGATGATCCGTCAGAACGGAATCAAGTCAGACCACTCCCGAACCATGCAACCATGGTTTGGGTGGAGGGAGGTTCCTTTGGCATGGGCGCATTCAATGAGGATTTGGAGGCATTGCCTAGAGAAAAACCGAGGCATCGAGTTCAAGTCAGTGGCTTTTACATGGATGCCCACGAGGTAACCAATGCACAATTCGCAGAATTCATTCAGGCCACGGGATATGTCACGGTTGCCGAACGTGTCGTTGAAACGAGTCAAGGTGTTTTCGACCCTGGTTCTATGGTGTTTGAGGCACCCGAAGACGTTTTCGACTTGAGAGATCACGGGCAGTGGTGGAGATGGAGGACATCGGCCAATTGGAAGTGCCCTGAGGGAGTAGGCTCTACATGGGAAAATCGCAAGAATCACCCAGTGGTGCATGTGGCATACGAGGATGCTTCGGCCTACGCCAATTGGAGAAATTGCAGACTGCCTACGGAGGCAGAATGGGAATATGCTGCGACAAGCAGAGGAGCGGAAATACGGTTTCCTTGGGGCGATGAGCCCCCGGGCGAAGGAAAAGCTAAGTGCAACATTTGGGAGGGTGTTTTCCCGACCCTCAATCACGCAAAGGATGGATACATTGGAACGGCACCGGCAACAACCTATGAGCCCAATGAACTTGGGTTGTGGGGAATGGGGGGCAATGTTTGGGAATTGTGCGAAGATTGGTACACGCCGACAACCTATGTTTCCGGAGGATGCATGCATGAATGGGTCAATCCGAGAGGACCAGCAAAGTCGTTTGACCCCCTTGAACCAGGTGTCCCCAAGAAGGTCATGCGTGGAGGGTCATTCTTGTGCAACGAGGGGTATTGTTCGAGCTATCGAGTGACAGCACGCATGCCTGTAGCTTATGACACTGGGACGAATCACATAGGGTTTCGATGCGTTCGGTCCTTAGAAGAAACAAAGCGTAGCAAATGATGACTTGTGTGGTGAAATAGCCATGGGTGTTGTGTTTTGGATTAAGTTCGAAGCAGTCATGTCGAGGACTGAAAACAGAGCAACATCTTTTGGACATTTGTCCATGCTCGTGTGCTTGGCCTTGATGGCCGGGAGCGTCCTTCCAACTCATGCTCAACTCGATGCACCGGAAGATTGGGAGGCCAGCGCAGCACCATTGGTTAGAAAGCCTGTTCATGCGGTATCTGCCTCGGGATTTTGCAGGATTTTGGGTTACGTCAGATCTCAAAGCGAGGTTTTTCCAAACAATTCAGGAAAGACACTGGCGGTGCTTGTAGGAGATTTGTATCGCGAGCCCATGTTCCTGACCAGGCTGAAGCTGGTGACCAAAGATGGCGTGCAATATGGCGTTGATTTCATGGGCAATTCACTGTTCAAAGGTCCGGAGGTTGACCCCTCGAGTTTGACTCTGGACTTGGGAATGAACACGTCGCTGAAAATCAAACGAGATTGGGGCAAGGTCAATTTGCGCACGGGTGGTGTGACTTGGTATCGCCAGAGCAGATTGACCGTATGGGGAAACCAGTCGTTCAATCGAATGAGCCTTTTTGACCGAAGGCCTCAGACAGCGGTGAATAGGCGGCCATGGATGCGGTATCAACAATACCTTGACAGAGGCCTTGTCGACATGGGACTTCGCTATGGCAGCAGAGCATTTCAAGGGGCCTTTCTTGGGTTGAGTGATTTGCCATTTGGAATGCAGTTGAAAGGTGTTGTTGGCAAGAGCAACTTCAACAGGGCGTATTTCGAGGGAGGGTCAAACTTCACCTCTAGTTGGCGTGTGGCAAAGTCTGTGAAGTCGCGCGGCAGTGTTGCTTACAACTTGTTGGTTTCACAAGGGGCTTTGGATTCGTTGGGACAGGACGTTAGGTCGTATCAGCTTCACACGTTGGAGTCCAAAGCCTCTTTGCAAGAACACGTAGTGGTATTGGAAGGAGGTTGGGGGCGTTATTCGGAGAGCGTCACTACGGGAGTTCAACATGGTGCCGCGTTTTTTCTCGACATTCGTTCAACACCCAAGGCCACGTTGCCATTGTCCTTCAGGGCCTACCGAATCTCGCCTGAGTTTGTCAACGTAACAGGAAATTTCTTGAATTCGTCAGTGTTGGAGGTGTTTCCAAACGTCGCGGGCATTGGCGCCACGGTGCGGGCACCTTTTGAATCCCCTATGGTTGGATTAGGAACCCCGGTGAACAACAGGCAGGGGATTGAACTGCACGCAGATGGCCGGGTGCTGAATTGCCAAATCAACGTTGGATTCGGTGCGGCGTCAGAAATCAATCCCACGCCAGGAGGGATTTCTTATTTCCACCTCGTCAATGGAGAGACCTTGTCGAGATTGAATTTGTTCACCCAAGCTTGGGGCCCCTACAATGACCTGAACAGTGTGTATCGCCGAACGTTTGAAGTGGCATCTTTGTCAGATTCCCTTGTCACTTCAGAGTCGTCTTTCAGAAAGCGATTCAACACCTTTGAGGCACAAATCAAAAAGCATGGCAAGTGGCTTGGCAAAGAATGGATGTTCATGTCGTTGTATCGTGCGAATTCGGCCCAACGCGATTGGCGTCTGCTGCCTCGTCATGGGAACCTCGGTCTGATCAAACAGCGGTGCCTTCAGATGGACTTGGGTCTCGAACTCCATCCGCGTCTGACCGTGTTGGGGCATGCTGGATTGGAGCGGGTCATCGGCAACAACGAAACTGCCATTGGCGACTCGAACAACCCATCAGTATCCAACAATTTGTGGCATCGGTTGACTGGGGCACAAGTAAGGCAAACAATGGCACGCAATCAAACGCATCACAGATTGGGTCTTGGCATGGACATGTCTTTGTCAGATGGGACCAATTTGTATATCCGCCATCAATGCTATGGTTACAAAGACCCTAACTTCACGCTCAATCAACTTTCTGGCACGGAGACATTGGTCGAATTGAAATTGACGTTTTGAATGAAGGATTTTCTGACCGTTTTGATGTGCCTTGGTTGCGTCCAATTTGGATGGTCTCAACAGCTCGAGCAAGGTGAACAATCTCGTTACTGGCTGGACGGCTTCTCAAGAACTTGGTTTGTTTCCGATGCAATAAGGGGAGAGCAATCGAGCTCTGGAGCCATTTCAAGTGGATGGAATTTGCTGGACTTGAACCCCCACGTGAATCCAACAGAAGAGATTGAGGTCTTTGCTCAAATCAGGGTGCTGAATGAATTCGGGGGATTTTTCGGCCAGGGGACCCAAGTCGATGTGCGACAGCTTCGCGTTTCAGGCGTGTTGAAGAACAAGGTCAAGTTCAATATTGGCGACATTTACCTCAACCAGTCAGAGTTCACATTGCATGCCGACGAAGGAGAAATTGCGGACGCATGGGGGCATGCCTTTGATGCACAGCGTCGGCTGGTGTCTTATGAGAATTTTTTCGAGGGGAATCGCTGGCGTTTGCAAGGGGCACAGGCCAACTTCACTTTGAGGGGCGATCGGGGCTTGGAGAGTGTCGTATTTGACGGTTATCTGACACGCCCTCTTGGATCGCGTCAGGTTTCTGAAAGCAATTACACTCCTGATCGAATCCTTGCTGGGATAACCTCTGCTGCTTTTTTGCAGCATGGTTGGTCTGGAGAGCTGCATCATGCGGTTCTCGCTGACCTTCCAAATTCAGGAACGGTTGAACACAATGTGACAAATCCCGTAACCCACGGGAAGATTCACAAGCAACATGAATGGAGGGGGGGGCGTGTGAAATGGACGACAGAAGGAGGATGGTCCAACCATGCTTGGCGCATTCGAGACCTTGCGAACAGCGAATTGGATAGTTTGGTGGGATCGAAAATGGGTAGTTTTGCTGGGTTTCAAGGGTACTTCTTGAGCAGTGACTCTTCGTGGCGCGGACGCGTTGGTTATCGTGAGGTGGACCCTTTCTTCCGAAGTTCCGGAGCGCAAAGCAAACGCTACGATTTTTCTCAGCATTCGTCACCTTCCATTTGGCCCAATTTGGGTTTGCAAGGAACGGCAAGACAGGCGTCTTTGTTCGATGTATACTCCGATGTTGCGCTGGGAAATCAGTCGATCTCACCAACATTGATGCCCATTGCGCCGTTGTTCGACAACGTCCTGCCGTATGGCATCGCGACGCCCAATCGTAGAGGTGCGGAGTTGGCCTTGGAGAAATCTTGGAACACAGCTAGATTGAAGCTCGACCTTGCTTGGTTTGAAGAATTGACTGGTCAAGGAACGGCCGAACTCAGGTCGTTTGATATGGCGGGCTTTGGTTTTGAATGGACCCCAACCTACGGAATGGACCGAGAATTCAGGTTGTCTGTGTATGAGCAATTGCAGCGTACAAATAGGGGTGGAAGTGACTTGGAGTCGGTGGAGTTGATGACTTCCAACCTCACTGTTTCTGCTCAGGCAGAGCTTTGGCCACGGTGTTGGGTTGAGTGTTCAGGAAGGCACGCTATCGGAAAAGGGCACGAATTCTTGAATGTACGTTCTGAGCTTGGAGAACTCTTCAATTTTGAGAGGGTCGACTTGAACACCCAAGCATGGATGACGTCGTTGGGGGTGAAGCACGGCTTGTCCGAAGAAGTTGTGGCCCGTTTGCAATGGAATTTTTGGGGACAACACATTGAATTTGACAACCAACGTCGGCTGCTTGCCAGTCAAGTGTTTGTCGTGATTTCTGCAACGCTATGAAAACAAAAACGACCTGTTTAGTTATGTTGGCGGCAGCCTTTGCTCTGGGGATGATGCCAAGTTGCAACCGTCCCGAAACGGAGGGACCGGCCATCAATGACTTGTTTGGAGTTTTCGAAATCATAGACTCCCTTCAATTGTCAAATGCTTCGCCAGATTTTTCTCTTGGGGAAATGGTGCGTTTTTCTTGCGAGTTTTCAAAGCCAGTAAGCTGGAGTTTGTCCATTGAGGGGCTCGAGACTGGCAGCACCAAGCGCTTTGAAGGTTTTTCCCGTGCATTGCTGCCCGAACAAGTGGTCTGGTACGGCAACTGTGACGATGCGCCATTTTTCGCTGCCGAGCCTTGCAAGGTGGTGTTGACCATCGAGGATGAGGGGCAAGCATTGACGGCTGATTTGGCTGTGGAGGGCGTCAAGCTCTACGAAGGCATTGAGGTGGCCAATTTTGACGATGGAATTCCTGAAGGATCCTTGGTTTGGCGTCAAGGTGGAGGGAACATGACATTCGAGTTGGCTCAGGACGAAGCCCTCCAGGGAGATCAGTACTTCAAAATGGGAGGAATTGTCAACTGGGACTGGAGTTTGGGATACATTGACATTCCATTGGACATGAGTACGGTCAGCGAAGGAGCTACTGACTTTTACCTCAATCTCGGCGTACTCGGAGAGGTGAATGGTTACACGGATCAATACGTGAACATTTTGATTTCTGAATCCAATGTTCCCTTCAACGATGATCCGTCAAACAACGCTTCTGACATTTTTGCCAATGGATTGGAAGTGTACAAGCATCAAATTCGGCCCGTGGACTGGCAAGGTTGGCGATATTTTGCCATTGCCTATTCTGATTTTGAGGTGAAAAGCGAAGGCGGTAACAACCTCAGGGAGCCATCGGAAATTCGGGGCATCCGTCTGGGCCTTCAAGCTTGTCCGACGAATCCTTGTTCTGAGAATGCAGACCTTGAGGCTAGAGCAGATTTGGATTTTGTCATGTTTACGCGAGGGATTCCACTTTTGGAACAAGAGTGATGACTAGGTTCGTCTTCATAGGCTGTTCTTTGATCGGAATGGGATGCGGAGGCATGCAAGACGCCGTTCTGTATAAGGCAGACTTGACGCCCACCGCGCAGGAACGTGTTTTGACTTTTCCGCACCGTCAAATCTTCATGGATGAGGACAACTCGACGATGTTCGGCTTGAAAGAACACCCATGCAAACGCATCGAATTTGTAGAAGAGAACTCCATTGAAGGCGACAACCATCTGGCCATTGAGTGGAGCCAAAATGACGATTGCAATTACCTCGGAGTCGGTTTCCCGTGGGCTCAGTATGCCGGAAAAAATCTTCAAAGCATTGAGGGGATTGCCGCCATTCAATTCCATCTAAGACTTGATACGGGTTCGGTCTCCAAAGTGCCTATGCTTTTCTCCTTGGTGGATTATGGTGGAAATCAGGCCTACGCCAAAATCAACTTGTTGAACGTGGAAGGGCAAAAGTTGGATGATACTTGGCGCAAGGTCCACTTGCCACTTTTGGCTTTCAAGGCGGCTTCGAAAGGGGTCAACCTGAAAAACATCAAAGAGCTCAGAATTGAATTTCAACGTGAGGGTTTTGTTCATTTGGATGCCATTCAACTTGTCCCATTTCGTCATGAAGCAGAGGTGTTGGCATCCCGTGGCTCTGTGTGTCAAGGATTTCCAATCCCCTTGGACTCCACAAAACTCTCGTGGGGATTGAATGGAGAATCCGGAACAGCCAAGTGGGTCGATGATGGCCTTGGAAGTGCTTTGGAGTTGGATTATGATGGCACGAACGACTTCAAGGGGTGGGATGCTTTCGGCATCGCCTTGAATGAATGGGAAGCATTGGATATGTCAGCGCTATACCGTGCGTCGGCATTGACCTTTGAGTTGCATGGACAATGGACGCCTTTGACTTTTGCCATTTGGTCCACCCACGGCACTCCTCGGCAAATACAAAAAGTGCTGTCCGAGGAGCATTGCATTCAAACGTTGGATGACGTTTGGCAATGCGCCTTGCCAATCAAAGGGTTCGGTCAATTTGACCGTTTGGAATGGGGTGGGACACGTGAGGTGCGGGTAACCATGAAAGAAAGCACCCAAACCCGACTTTGTGAATTCAAATGGGAGGAATACAGAGGAAACCCCAGCAAACCAGAACTCTGGCTAGAACGACGAATGCGATGAAGAAGTTTGCGTTGCAATGGCTTTGCCTCATGTGCATGTTGTTCATTTTGCGTCTCCCATGTCGAACCCAGGTTGCTTTGGTCACAATCGAATCCGATTCAGTGGGCTGGGTTTTGAAGCGAAATGGCGAGTGTCACTCCATCAATGGCGCAGGTGCGAAATCGCATTTTGACCTTCTAGATGCTGCCGGGGCCAATTCCATAAGGTTGTGGAGTACCAACAAGTCAGCGATTTTGGATTCTGCTCATCAAAGAGGAATGTCCGTGATGCTAGGCTTGTACCTCAGACCTGAGCGCACGGGCATGGATTACAACGACGAGTATTTCGTCGAGGGGCAATTGGAAGAATTGAAGCAAGAAGTACTCAAATACAAGGATCATCCGGCCTTGTTGCTTTGGGGCATCGGCAATGAGCTTGACTTGCAATACACGAATACGAGGGTGTGGGATTCGGTAGAAGAGCTGGCTGCCTACATTCACGAAGTCGACCCAAATCATCCGACTTCAACGGTGCTGGCGGGTATTGACCCAGCCAAAATCCACATGGTACGAACGCACTGTCCGAGCATTGATGTTCTGGGGGTGAATGCATACGGGAGCATCGAAAAACTTCCATTGAACATTCGGCGTTTTGGATGGGATAAGCCATACCTCGTGACCGAGTGGGGTGTCAACGGGCCGTTTGAGGCTCCACGAACTTCTTGGGGCGCAAAAAAAGAGCCACCGGGTGGGGTCAAGGTTGCCACCCGCTTGAGACGACATCAGGAAATTATCGAAGCTGATTCAAGCATGTGTTTGGGCAGTTATTGTTTTTTGTGGGGACAAAAGCAAGAGTCCACGGCCACATGGCATGGGTTGTTTTTGAGTGATGGTCGAGCAACCGATGGTGTGGATGCGATGCACAAAGCATGGCGAGGTCGCTGGCCTGACCAGAGAGCTCCGAGCATCAAGAACATTTCCTTGAACAACCTCGATTGGCGGGGCGAACATACGCTGACTCCCCGCGCCGAGGCGAAAGTTGACATTGAACTGGAATCGGGCAATGAAGGAATCCAATGGCAGTGTGCCTTATTTCCCGAGTCCAAGTCGAAAAAAACGGGAGGAGATCGTCAAAAAAGCTTGTCCCAAATTCCGACTGTTTTTTCCATTTCTGACGAGGGTGTGATGGAGTTTTTGGCTCCAAAAACTCCGGGTGCGTACCGGATATTTGTAACTGCGTGTAGCAACGAAGGAAAATGCTCGTCAGCCAACATCCCATTCTTGGTTCAAGAATGACTCAGTCCAAAAAATGAAATCACATGATTAAAATGTCCTCAAAGCTCCAAGCTTTCGCAGTCTGTTTTTTTGCCTTGATCTTATCGTCTTGCCAAGGCAAAAGAGGCCAGAAATCTCAGGCCAAGCCCTTGAATGTAGTCTACATCATGGCCGATGATCATGCTTATCAGGCAATCAGTGCATATGGCTCGGAGCTTGCGGAATTGGCACCCACACCAAACATTGATCGCATTGCAAACAAAGGTGTTCGAATGGACGAGGTGTATTGCACAAACAGCATTTGTGGCCCAAGTCGTTCTTCCATTTTGACGGGCCAATTCAGCCATGTCAATGGCTTTTACAAAAACGTCGATGGGGGTGACTTCAATGGAGATTTGTTGACGTTTCCAAAGGTGTTTCAGCAAAATGGGTATGAAACAGCGGTCATTGGAAAATGGCATCTTGGCACCACCCCGACTGGATTTGATTATTCAAAGGTCTTGATCAATTGGGGTGGGCAAGGAACGTATTTCAATCCTCAATTTTGCGTCAACGGCGTTGACACTTTGGTAGAAGAAACGAGGCACTCCACCCAGGTGATTGAAGACGACTGCATCGAGTGGTTGTCCGAAAAGCGGGATGGTGACAAGCCATTCATGCTGCTGTATCAATTCAAAGCTCCGCATCGTGATTGGCGCCCTGATTCGATGTATCACGAGTTGTTTGAAGGCATAGACTTTCCCACGCCACAAAATTTCGACGACACTTACGACGGTCGAATTGCGGCTTCTGAAAACATGATGGAAATTGAAAATCACCTCAATCGAAGGGACATGAAGCAGGTTCCTCCACCAGGGTTGACTCGTAGGGATTCGATGAGGTGGCTGGCATACGGAGACAAGGGGCAGTTTTGGACACCTCATGATTCATTGCAAGGCAAAAAACTGAAAAACTGGAAGTTTCAGACTTACATCAAAGATTACCTCAGGTGCGTAGCGGGGGTAGACCGTGCAGTTGGCCGTGTATTGGACTATTTGGAAGAGACCGGACTGGACGAAAACACGTTGGTTGTTTACACATCAGACCAAGGCTTTTACTTGGGCGAGCATGGTTGGTTTGACAAGCGATGGATGTACCAAGAATCATTCAAGATGCCCTTCTTGATGCAATGCCCTGGCGTGATTAAACCTGGAACGAAATCAGATTGCATGGCCATGAACATTGATTTTGCCCCAACCCTTTTGGACATGGTGGGCATTGAAATCCCATCGACCATGCAAGGGCAGAGCTTCAAATCGGCATTCAACGAGGACGAGGGGCAGGGAAGGGATGCTGTGTACTACCATTACTATGAATATCCCATATGGCATCAGGTTCAACCTCATTATGGCATAAAATCTGGCTCTCACAAGCTTATGCACTTTTATTATTCGATGGATGAATGGGAACTCTACGACTTGGAGTCCGATCCTTTGGAGATGAACAACATTTATGCAGAAGCATCAGATTCACTCGTCCTTCGCTTGAAACAGGAGTTGCGTGAATTGCAGACTGAATTCGGAGACAATCAATCGTTGGATGAAATGAAGCGGATGACAGATACGGTGATTTCAAGGGTTTACAATGAGCCGCGCAAGGCCCTTGAAAAGAAGGATTGACAAGGGATATTTGGCAATTGGTCGAGAATGGAGCTATATTGATGGAGCGTACAATGATTGCGCTTTCACCAACCAACATTGACAAAATGAAATTGCTTTCCAACAGCCTTTCGACGTTGTTGCTCTTGATTTGTTTCGGATCAAGCGCCCAAAACAGCACGGGCGATTGCGATTTGTTCGAAGATGGGCCGAACGATACCTGGCCTCATGTAATCACATCGACAACACCAGATGACCCCAACAGCGGTGATTTGCAATCCCTCTTGATTGAGGTGTCCGCTTTGCCCGCTGCAGGAGCCAATTATCGGGTCGCCAAAACAGTGGCAAACGGAAATTGGTTTTTTGGAAATGCAATCCCCCTTGAAATTGGAACGGTCACGGTATCTGTGTCAGCAGTAGATTTTGACAGGTCAGTGAAGTTTCAATTCTCGTCGTCTGAGGTTGAATTCGTTCTCTTGGAAATCAATGGTGAGTCGCTCACATGTGCAGGGGACTTGCAAGGAATCCCTTTGGCGAGCTGTTCTGGAATCGAGGATGGGCCGAATGCTTCATGGCCGCATGTCATCACTTCAACCACTCCTGACGACCCCAACAGTGGAGAGGCTCAGACCATGGAAGTGCTGGTTACTGCACTGCCTGCTGAGGGTGGGGAATGTCGCGTGGTAAAAACGGTGGCCAATGGAAATTGGAACAACGGTTCACCAGTATCCCTCGAAATCGGAACAAACCAAATTACCGTGAGTGAAGTTGATTTCGCCCGTTCAGTCAAGTTTCAGTTTTCGAGTGGAGCAATAGAATTTGCAGAGTTGTTGATCAACGGCGAAGCACTTGATTGTAGTGATATTCAGTGCGAAGACCTGGATGATGATGGCATTTGTGATGACGTGGATGATTGCGTTGGAACCTTGGATGCTTTGGGCGTATGCAATGGCACTTGTGCGGAGGACGCCAATGCCAATGGCATTTGTGACGCAGACGAAGATGTCGTGAATCCTTCAACGTTTTGTGGTCCGGGGACCGCGTGGGATGAGGATTTGGGACAATGCGTGGGAGCACAAACATGCATGGGTGATTTTGATGGTGACGGAGCCATTGCAACGGCCGATTTGCTTGGGTTCTTGGCGATTTTTGGCATTACCTGTCTCTGAGCATAACCAGAATTGAATCTTAGATTTGCGGGTCGCCTTCGGGTGGCCCGTTTTTATTTTTGGGCCTCCAAGCCGATTGACCATGACTCCTCAAGACGACGCCAAACGCGAACAGCTACGCGCCCAATTGAACGACACGCATACGTGGCCTTGCGTGTTCAAGTTCAAGTTCATCATGCCCGCCAAGCCGGAGAATGAGGCGACGTTGCGCGCGATTTTTGGACGACAGGCCTCGTTCCAAATTCGCGACTCGAAAAAGGGCAACTACCGCGCTGTCACGGTGGATGAACGGGTGGAAGGGCCGGACGACATTTTTGCGCGTTACGAGGCGGCGTCTGCCATCCCAGGAATTTTGTCGCTCTGATGTCGATGGAGACTTTGCAATGGACCTTGCTGGTCGGGTTGATCGCCATGCTCATTTTTGTCCTGTGGCAAAGGATGAAGGCTTCGATGACCCGCGGTCAAGCGCCGTTGGTGAAGGCCGATTGGCATCAAGAAGGCTGGATGGTTGAGGAAGGGCGTTGGGTGTTCCTGGTGGACGTCAAGGCCCAAGTCGAGCTGTCACTCGTGCTCGACAGCCAGAGGGGCGAACGGGTGGTGGTGCATCAAGGGTTGTGCAAGGCAGGGGTCCAGCGGTTCGACGTTGGGGCCGAGCCCGGTGGCGGATGGGTGGCCACCTTGGAATGTCCTGGCCATCGGTCGGAACGTTTTCACCCCGTTTGACGGTCACATGCGGTCAGGCATGGCCATGCCGAGCATGGCCATGCCGTGGCTGACGGTGTCGCTTACGAGTGCACACAAGGCGAGACGCATGGCACGGACGTCCTGGTCGGATTCTTTGGCGATCGGATGGTCTTGGTAGAAGCTGGAAAACGCCTTGATCAAATCGTAGCAGTGGTTTGCGACCACTGAAGGGTCGTACTGATCCGCTGCTTCTTGCACCACGTCTGGGAAGGTGACGATGCGCCACGCAATGGCGCGTTCCACGTCATCCATGGGGGTGGCGGCGTCCCAAGTGAGGCTTGCAGGGTCGACGTCTGCCTGACGAAAGATGCTCTTGCAACGAACGACGTTGAATTGGATGAAGGGCCCCGTGTTGCCAAAAAAGTCGATGCTGCTCTTGGGGTCGAACATCATGGATTTGGGGGGAGCGACCTTGAGGAGGTGGTACTTCAAGGCCCCGTGACCAACTTGCCGGGCCAATTCGGACTTGCCTTCTTCGCTGAAGTCATCCACCTTGCCCAATTCGTCCGAAATCGCCCGCGCAGTGGTCCGCATTTCCAACAACAAGTCGTCCGCGTCCACCACGGTGCCCTCGCGAGATTTCATCTTCCCTTCAGGCAATTCCACCATGCCGTAACTCAGATGGTGGTTCTTGTCTGCCTGGGCAAAGCCGAGCTTTTTCAAAATGAGGAAGAGCACCTTGAAGTGATATTCCTGTTCGTTGCCCACGGTGTACACCTGCCGGTCGAGTTCGGGGCAATCTTCGAACCGCAGAATGGCTGTGCCGATGTCCTGGGTCATGTAGACCGCGGTGCCATCCCCGCGAAGGAGGAGTTTCTCGTCGAGCCCGTCGTCGGTGAGGTCGACCCAGATGGAACCATCCTCTTTTTGGAAGAATACGCCGTCCTTCAGGCCTGCTTCCACGTGCTTTTTGCCCAGGAGGTAGGTGTCGGATTCATAGTAGAGCTTGTCGAACGAAACGCCCATGTCGTGGTACGTGGCATTGAAGCCGTCGTACACCCAGCCATTCATCGTTTTCCAGAGCGCGACCACTTCGGGGTCGCCTTGTTCCCAGCGTTGAAGCATGGCACGTGCTTCTTTCATGATGGGGCTTTTCGCCTCGGCTTCTTTGGGGTCAGCGCCCTCGTCAATGGCCGCTTGGCACTCGGCCTTGAAGGCCTTGTCGAAGGCCACGTAGTAGCGGCCCACCAGTTTGTCCCCTTTTTCACCGGTGCTTGCGGGCGTTTCTCCTTTTCCAAACCGTTGCCAGGCCACCATGGATTTGCAGATGTGGATGCCACGGTCGTTGATGATTTGGACCTTGACCACGTCGTGCCCTGCAGCCTCGAGGATTTTGGAAACGCTGTACCCGAGAAAGTTGTTGCGCAAGTGCCCCAAGTGAAGGGGCTTGTTGGTGTTCGGCGAGCTGAACTCCACCATGATTTGCGGCTTCGATGCTCGGGGTTGGTGGCCCCAGTGAGGATGCTTCAGTGCCTCCTCGAGGGCGGACGCGAAGCAAGCAGGGGAGAGCGTGAGGTTGAGAAACCCTTTGACCACGTTGTAAGACACAATCCAATCCGCTTGGTTCTGGAGCGTTTGGCCCAGCGATTCGGCGACGACATGGGGAGGCCCACCTGCTATCCCGGCCAACGGGAACACCACCAGGGTTCGGTCGCCTTCAAACTCGACTTTGGTGGTCTGAATTTGAATTTGTCGTTCGCTGGGACGCTTGCCAAAGGTGGATTCGAAGGCGTCGAGCACCAAGGCTTGAAGGTTGCGGTCGATGGTGGTCATGCGTGGGTGGGTTGGGGGAGGTGAACTTCGGCCATCATGCATCGCGCGGATCCGCCGCCGCACGTCTCAATGACGTCGAGGTCCGGGGAGACGATGGTGCCAAACGTTTCGAGCAAGGCACGTTGGTCTGCGTCCAAGGATTGGTGGGCTCGTCGGCTCATGACGATGAGGGTTTGACCGTCGCTTCCTTTCACCTCGAGCATGTTGCCGGCAAACTGGTTGATTTGGTCTTCACTCAGCTCCACCACGGCCAAGCCATCGGCTTCCAAGTTCGACTTCACCAACGCTTGGTCCTCGGGATGGTCCATGCAGGCCAAGCAAACGGCCGCCCAAGACGTGCCGATGGCCATCATGACGTTCGTGTGGTAAATCGGCAAGCGGTCGTCCTCCACCGTCTGAAAGGCTTCAAACACGATGCCTTCCATGTCGAACGCCTCGCAGAAGTGCACGAATGCTTCCTTGTCGGTGCGAGCACTCAGTGCGGCGTAGGCCTTGTTGTGCGCACGGTCCAGGACGATGCTCCCCGTTCCTTCCAAGAACACCCCGTGGGATTCGAACTCGGTGAAATCCACCACCTCCGTCATCTCGAACCCTTGCTGATGCACCAAGTCGTGAAGGATTTCTTCCCGGCGTTCGAGCCTGCGATTTTCGGCAAACATGGGGTAGAGCCCCACCTTGCCATCGTCGTGAAAGCTCACCCAGTTGTTTGGAAACAACGCGTCAGGGGTGTCCGTGCTGGGGTCGTCTTCAACCACCGTGACCTGCACGCCGTGGGCACGCAAGGCGTCAACCATGCCGTCAAACTCCGCCAGCGCGCGATCAAGCACGTCGTCGTGTTCGGATTCCTTTTGGTAGTGGTTGTTGCCAGCGGTCTGCTCGTTCTTGCGGAAATGCGCCGGACGAACCATCAAGATGTGTTGGGTGCTTTGTTGGGATGCAGTGCTCATGGGGTCAAATTCGATGGAGGGGAAGGGTCACGCAACGGAGCAATCCTTCCATTTTGGCAGTTTCCTGCATGGGGGTGGTTGCGACGTGGTATCCCCACGCTTGGAGCTGGGCATTGACGGATTCAAACCCTTGGCACGAAACCACGTGTTGCGGGTCGATGGAAATCAAGTTGCATTGCATGTGGTACATCTGTTCCGCGTCGACTTCGAGGCGTCGATCGCCAAATCGCTCGCGCAGCCACTTCAAGTCCGATTCCTCGCGAAATCCGTTGGCGTGCAAGATCGCTTCGCCGCCGCCCAAGACGCTCAGGCAACAATCCAGGTGAAGTGCGTTGGCACGCGGGTCCTCGTCCGACTTGGTCAGGGCAAAGCCTCGTACGTTCCAATCGGGGAATTGGTCGGACAGCCAATCCAAGGCCGCTTCGTTCGTCCGCGAGGTGGTGAATTGGTCAAAATCTTGCTTGGGGCTGTAGCCCACCCACAATTCTCCGTCCATCGGCATCACGTCGCCCCCTTCGACTCGCACGCCTGGGGGAGCCACGAGGCGGTGAGACGCCGGCGTGTTCTGGAGGAGGGGGGCGATGCCTTCCCATTCTTGCGCACGGTCCGTGATCATTCCCGTGACCACAAGTTTGTCTTCGATGACCACCCCGACGTCACGGGCAAAGACTTGGTTGAGCCCGTCGATGTTGTGGGGACGAAGCACTTCGATGCCAGCGTCTTCCAGCAGCTGCACCAAGGCATTCAATTCTGCGGACACGTCTTCCTCGCTCGGGAAGGTGCCAGCCGCGATGTGTTCCTTGGATTTGGGGTCGTAGGCATCGGCCAAGTCGGGGACACCACCCATGGATGTCCCAATGCCCACCACCATTTTGCGGAGGGAGGCCCATTCATTGACTGCCCAGAGCTTCATCCAGGAACTATTGCTTGTCGAAATGCTCGCGCTTGTGACGAAGCAACGTGAGCATGGTCTCGTTGTTCATCATGTCCGCCGCCAAGGCAGGGGAGCTCTGAATGGTTGGAGGAAGGAAGGTGAAGAGCATGGAGTCGCTCTTGGGCGCCAGGACAAACATGGAGGTCTCGGCGTTCACTTCAAACTGACGAATGTGCATCGAGTCCCCTTGTTCCACTTGGTCGAACTCGTTCCAGGTGACCGTCTCGGCACCCCAGGTGCGTTCGAGCGAGAACCGCATGCCCTCGGGGTTGCCCTCGAAGTGCTCGAAGAAGTCCAGGTAGTAGGTCAAATCCATCCCGAGCAAGGCCACGCGCTGGTCATCCTCTTCGATCCAAGGGCTCGCATACCGGATGTGGGCTGCACCGGCCCGGTTGCGCAAGCCTTGGTGAAACCATTTTTCCATCATTTCACGCATGGTGGCCAACATCGCAGTGTCCTGGTTTCGGTGGTTCGGGAAGTGCTTGAAGTTGTTGTCCCAATCGCCGACGTTGGAGCTGTGGAAGTACGTGTACATGTCCCCGGCCACCTGGTCGAGCGAATCCTGGCTCATGAAGGATGCCAGCCCCACGTGGTCTTGGGTCACTTTCAATGGATCTAAGTCGGGGAACTTGCCCAGATCAGGCACAGGCGGGACGTCTCCCAAGGATTGCACTTCGTACGTGCCAGCCACGGAAATCTCGGCGTTGGAAGGGGATGACGATTCGCATCCGACGATTGCGAGGGCGACGCTGCACACGGCCCACCATAAGCGTTGCTTCATGCCCCCAAAGATAGGGGATGGCGCACCGCAGGAAGGGGGTCAATTCATGAACAATCCACCGTTCTGTGTCGGGTTCTGCACAAGCAGTTTTCGGGTCAACTCAATCCGCTCGAGCACCATGGATTGCATGGTGTGGATGTCTTTGGACGCCAAAATTTCGGCGCGTCGGGCCGCGTCGATGCCCAAGTGCTGGACGAACCGCACGAGCCCCACGTTTTCCAACTTGGTCGTGGAAATGCCCTGGTCTTTCATCACCTTGAACAGCGCTTGCTTGGCCCGCTCACACGCCTCTCCCAAAGGCCATTCCCGCCACTCCTCGAGCGGATTGCACCGTCCGTTGGGGTAGGGTTGCACCTCGGGAAACTCTTCGAAGGACTCGAGTTGGAACAAGCCTGTCGAGGTCACCACCACGTCTCGGCTGCCATCTTGTTGCTTTGCACGCACCGTCACGAGGCGCATCACGCTCCCCACACCTGCAAGGTTGTTCTGCTTGGAGAAAGGAATGCCAAACTCTTCGAGGTCCATGCCCTCGAGCTCGTCGAACAGCATTTGGTATCGCGGCTCGAACACGTGCAATTGAACCATTTCTCCGGGCAAGGGAAGAATGGGCAGTGGAAACATCGGAAGGTGCATGTCCCAAGGGTAGAACAATTCCCCAAGAAGGATTGGTCAATCGGCACCAACCCCAGGTTGATGGCAATGAAGGGGGCACCAAGGTGCTTGGTTTCAAGCCCGTACCATGGAAATACCGGATTGCCAACGCTTCACTTGGGGTGGGGAAGTTCCGCGCGACGTTTTATGGTGCCACGTTGGCCATGGGTTGCCTGGGCTTGAACGGGCCCAATTCAACAGATGTCATGTAAGCCTTTCCGTCCCGGATGCCTGCCAACGTCAATTGGTCTCCGGGACGGTGCCTCGAAAGGCGTTCCTGCAGTTCTGGAAACGTTCGGACCGGGTGGCCATTGATGCGCTCGATGACGTCCCCCTCGCGCAAGCCAGCTTTCGCTGCACCGCCCCCAATACGCACCGAGGCAATGCGCAATCCTTGGGCAACGGCGTCGAGTTGAACGCCCAAAAACGCACGTTGAACGACGCCAAATTCACGCAGGTCGCGCACGACTTTTTGGACAATGGAAGAGGGGATGGCAAAGGAGTACCCCGCATAGGAACCTGTTTGGGACGCAATGGCCGTGTTGATGCCGATCAGTTCGCCCTTCGTGTTGACCAAGGCTCCGCCGCTGTTTCCTGGGTTGACGGCAGCGTCGGTTTGGATGAAACTCTCCACGGGAAACACGTTGTTGGCCACATCGCCTTCGAGCAAACGGATGTTCCGGCCTTTCGCACTGACGATGCCCGCGGTAACCGTGCTGGTGAGGTTGAGTGGGTTGCCCACGGCGAGCACCCATTCGCCCACGCGCGTCGCGTCGGAATCGCCGTAAGGCAAACTTGGGAGGGGTTCATCGGCCTGGATGCGGAGGAGGGCAAGGTCGGTGCTTGGGTCGCTCCCGACCAGGGATGCTTCGTAGCGCATGCCGTCCGAGGTGTTCACCAAAATCGTGCGTGCGCCCTGAATGACGTGATGGTTGGTGACCACCAGGCCCTCTTCGTCCACGATGACCCCGCTGCCAGATCCTTGTGCAAGCCGCCCTTCTGTGAGGCCAAGCATGGAAAGCCAAGGGTTGGATCGGTCAGCCACCACGGAGGCCGTTTGGACGTGGACCACGGCGTGAACCGAGGCTTCGGCGGCGTCGACAAAATTCGGGGCGGCCATTGCACGAGAAGCAGGCAACGGCTGGAGGGCGGAAGAGGGGTGAACTGAGCCGGACGAGGTTGCCACAGGCGTGATTCCGGGCTGGGTCGAAGGCGCATCATGGAGGCAAAGCCCTGCGGTCAGCAGGGGCAAGGCTGCGCAAACAGAGAGGGTCAAAAGCTTGTTCATGGTCTTGCGATTCTTCACAAAACAACGAACGGCCTCAAGGTTTGCTCAAGCTCAAAATGTCAAGAAAACTGAACGAATCAGGCCTTTGGCTTTTCTTGGGTCAAGCCAATTTCGCGAAGGCGTTCCGCCAGGTATGCCCCCGCCGTGGTGGGTGGATCCATCGGGGATTTTCCCGCGTCCACGCACTGCGGCAACGCAGCCAAGCTCATGGTTGGTTCGGGGTGGCAGAAAAACGGCATGCTGAACCTCGGAAGGTGCCATTGCTCCTTGGGAGGATTCACGACGCGGTGCGTGGTGGACTTGAGTTGGTGGTTGGTGAGGCGTTGCAGCATGTCGCCGACGTTCACGACCAGATGTTCCGGAAGCGCATTGACTGCTGTCCACAGGCCTTCCTTGTCCATGACCTCCAAGCCAGAGGCGGATGCGCCGACCAACAAAGTGATCAGGTTGATGTCCTCGTGCTGGCCCGCGCGGACGCTGGACGAGGGCTCTGCCACAATCGGGGGATAGTGGATCAACCGCAAAATGCTGTTTCCCCCTGGCACAAAGGCTTCAAAGTAGCCTTCTTCCAATCCCAAGTGCAACGCGATGGCCTTCAACATGTCGCGCCCGACGTTTTCCAAGTTCTTGTAAAGGTTGTTTGCTTGCGCCTCGAGGGCTTCGCATTCTTCCACGAAGGCGTTGGGTGGGTAATGGGACAGGTCCGCGCCGTTGGGGATGTTGGTTTGTCCCACCTGCCAAAACTCCTTCAAATCGGCGGCCTTCGAGTCCTTGGCGTGTTCGGTGCCAAAGCTTACGAATCCGCGCTGGCGATTGTGCTCCGGGTGCTCGTGCTTCATCTTGACCTCCGTGGGCAACGCAAAGAATTGCTCGGCGGTGGTGTACATGTCATCGATCACGCTCGATTCGATGCCGTGTCCTGAGATGGCCACGAAGCCCACCGAGCGGTAGGCGGCTCCCAAGTCGTCGACGAATTGTTGGCGCTGCTCGGCCGTTCCCGAGGTGAAGTGCGACAGGTTCAACGTAGGAATGCCCGCGACAAAGTCCAGGTGGGCCACTGAATTGGGAGGATTCTTCATGAGGTGGGTTTCAGAGGGACGCACTGCAAGTTCGGAAAACTCCGGTGGAAGTCAGGCGGATTGTTCCAAGATGTCTTCCAACGTTTGGCCATGGGATTGCCAAGAGAAGGACGCTTGGATGGCACGGCGGGCGGAGATGCCTAGCTTCCTTGCTTCCTCGGGATGGTCCAGGAGTCGGTCGATGGCTTCGGCATACTCGACCGGACTTTGACAAACCACGGCATGTCCGTCTGAAGGCAACCCCAAGGGAGAAAAGGCATGCGGGGAAAGGACGCAGGGAAGCTCGGTGGACATGGCTTCCAAGACCTTGTTTTGCAATCCAGTGCCCATCCGCAATGGGGCAACGAACAAATCGGCCCGTCGGTATTCGTCGGCGATGTCGTCGACCCATCCCGTCACAGTGACCCGCTCGGAGGCCAAGGCCTCCACGACGGGCTTGGGTTCCGCCCCTGCAAGGACCAAGTGAACGCCTGGCGTTTGGACGCGAGGCATGATTTCTTGGGCGAGGAATTGGGCTGCATCCACGTTGGGGGGATAGGACATGTTGCCCGTGAACAAAACCACTCGGGGCTCCTTCGACACATGGCTTGACGCTGGGGAGAACTGCGACAGCGCCACGCCGTTGGGCACAATGCGAATCGCGTCTCGGTCTCGATGGGGAATCAAAAGGCGGTCGTTGGTGGAGATGATGGTGTGGGCGTCGAAGTAGTCGAACATCCGGGATTCGTAGCGCGCGAGTCGGTTTCCCTCAACCATCATCAACCACCGCCAAGGCCATCGCCACCAGGGGCTGTCTTGGTGGCTGCGTCGATGCATTCCCGCGCTCAAGGCATCCATGTAGTCCAGTGTTTTGGGCACTTCGTGGCAATCTTTCACGTACTCTGCGCAGCGGATCAGTTGGCAGAACACCCCGTCGGGTTTGGCCTTTTGAAGGATGGCCTTCAGCCGCCGCTTGGCAGCATTCTCGGTGAACCAAACCACCTGAAAGGGACGGTTGTGGCTCCATGCAAACAGCAACCGAAGGAGCCGTTTGATGGGGTTGAGCTTCAGCACGTGGAATTCGCTGACCAAAGGCGCGAGGGCCTCCTTTTGTTCCTGCGTGGGTGAGGCGTCGCTCAGGCAGCATAGCACGACATCGTGCCGTTCGCTCAGGTGCTTGATTTGGTGGTACACGCGCAGTTTGTCCCCCTTCTCCAGGGGGTATGGGATGCGTGAGGTCAGCACAAGCCACTTCATGCCTTCACCAGTTCGTTGAGGAATGCTGTCAGTTTTCGCGAGAGCACGTCCCGATCAAGATGCTCCATGGCCCATGCCCTCCCAGCCTGACCCAACCGACAAGCCTTCTCGCCATCCTGCAACAACGAGGCAATGGCTTGGGCCATGCCTTGGGCATCGTCCGCCACCAATGCATGCTCTCCATCGACCAAAGCGAGTCCTTCCATGCCCTTGCTCGTGGTCACCAAAGGCCGTCCTGCTGCAAGGGCTTCGGCCACCTTGATCCTCATGCCCGAGCCAGCGTGCAAGGGCACGACAACGATTGCGGGGGAGTCGTAGGTGTCACTCGCGCTTTCCACTTCACCCAACACAATCACGCCTTGGTCCGTGTCGCTGACCCAATCGGAGGGCATGTGCCTCCCTGCCAATTCGAGGGTCGAGCCGGGCGCCAATCGGCGTACTTCTGGCCACACCTCTTGCAGCAGCCATTCAACCCCTTGAACGTTGGGTGTCCAGTCCATGGATCCCAAATGCAACACCTTGCTCGGCGCCTGCCCCATGGCTTGGTGCGGCGTGGCTTCCACGCCCAGGCCGTAGGGCAGCGCCAACACGCGGCTGCGTTCCTTGGACCTGCGTTGGGTTTCAAACCAATCGGCGTCGAGGTGTGTCAATGCCACCACTGCGTCCACGTCTTGAAGCAGCGACAGTTCGGCATCTTTCAGTCGATGTGGGAAGTGCCGAAGGATCCATCGCTTGGGTCCCAGAGGCATGTCTTCGGTGACGTCTTCCCAGATGCGATGCTCGACGTTGTGCGCGCGAAGAACCACGTCGGCGTCGCTCAAACGGCGAATGGCGGGGATGTACGAGGCCACGAACAAAGATTCCAAGAGCACCACGTCGAACACCGTTTCCCGGAGGATGGCCTCGATGCGCTGCTCCATTTCAGGGATGTGGAACCGGCTCAGGTGGTAGCTCTCTCCCGTGACAAGATGGCTCGCCGCGTCACGGACGTTGAGCTCTGTGTCTGCATGAATGGCCTCAAACCCGGTGGCTTCCAAGTAGGAAGCATCCATGGCTTCGGGACGGAAGGGATGTTTGTGGGTGGACAAACTCAAGACCTTGAGGTCATGTCCTTCTTGAATCAACGCCTGGGTGACGCTGTCCATCGCCAGGCATCCGCCATCCACGCTCGGTCTCGGCGGTTTGTGGCACAGTTGAAGGACACGCAGCTCATTCATGGGCGAAGCCAAAGGTAAGGTCACCCACGCAAGGCAAACAGCTTTCGCTCGGTGGCACTGGCCCACGTCAAAAGCACGGCCAGTGGGGTCAAAAGCATGGTGCTCAGCCACATGCCTGGCGCAGGGGAGAGCACGCCAATTTTGACCAATTCCTCACCCGTCATGGACAAGATGTAGTACAAGATGAAGAGAAGGAAGGCAAGCAGGGTTGGCATCCCCAGGCCGCCACGTCCGACCATCGCACCCAGCGAAGAGCCCACAAAAAAGAGAACCATGCAGCCAAGGGAGAGGATGAACTTGCGGTGCCATTCGATGTCGTGGCGGTGCATGCGACGGACCTTTCCTTGTTCGTTGGTGCGGGCGCTGGCAATGCTTCGGGCTTGGTTTCGGGATGCTTCGCGGGCTTGGTTGAAGATTTGGGCCTTGGAGGAGGCAGTGAGGGCGTTGAGCCAAGGGGAGATGCTGCTGGACTTGCCGGAAGTCGCAGTGGCCGCGAACCACCCTGTGGTGTCTCTCAGCATCCTGATTTGTCGTTGGCCATATTGGCCGAGCGCTTGCGATTCGTCCTGAATTTCGAAGGACAACGAATCGCTCACCTGGGCCAACTCACGCAACGTCATCATCTCGTAAGACTTGCGAAACAAGTCTTGGTTGGCCATGGAGAAGTCCAAGCTGTTCAGCGGGATTCGCAACGTTTGCCGTTCAAACCTGGACTGCACGTGAGGGTACACGCGTTCTTGGGCACGTGACATGGTTTCTTGGTGCTCTTCGTAGCTCACGCCATGGTTCAACTCCAACACCAAAAATCCTTGTTCCTGGCGCATCTGGCCACTTTCAGCCTTCACCACAAGCAAGCGCTTGCCTTCTGGATCGCGGTGGTCGTGAATGAGGACTTGTTCCAGCCGGCCATCGGGGTGCTTGGTTTGGGCGCGGATGGAGAAGCCTTCGATCCCGTTGTAAAACACGCCCTCACGAACGTTCAGCGCGGGCTTTTGTCGGGTGACGGAGTAGAGCAAGGTTCGGAACTTGATGTTTGCCGCCGGCCAACCGCGGTTGCTGAACCAGAGCGCCCCTCCGGAAATGAGCGCCATGCATAGCACGAGGGGACGAATCATCTTCAAATAGGACGTGCCCGATGCCTTCAGCGCCGTCATCTCGCTGCGTTCGGCCAGGTTGCCCATGGACATGATGGAAGCCACGAGCACGGCGAGGGGCAACGCGAGGTTGACCAAGCGAGCCGAGGCGAACACCATGAGCTTGAGGATGATCCATGCGTCGAGTCCCTTGCCAATCAATTCGTCGGCGTACACCCACAAGAATTGCATGTCCAAGATGAACAGCGCCACGGGAAACGTGACGGCAAAGGGTCCCAAAAACGACCGCAACATGAGCCTTGTCATCCTCACGGCGCGAAGATACTCCTGGAATGTCCTGTACCTTCGGCCCCGATTGACATGCATGGCTTCCACCTGCACCATGCCCAAACAACCCTGATCCCATGATTCACCAACCCCTCAACGCAACCAACCAAGGATTGTTTTTCGCCTTGTCGGTGATGCTCGCGGTCGGATGCGCTGCCCCGGCGCCCCAAGGACCCGATTTTGAACCTGCATCCGCCGTGGAAAGCACGGCCAGCGCCCCCGACGACGAGGGCTTTGTCTGGAAAACGGAGCAATTCGCGGACCTCAAGTTGATTCGCTACCAAATCCCTGGTTGGGACAAGTTGAGACCCAAGCAACAAGCGCTGGTTTACTGCCTGAACATGGCAGGCCTCAGCGGGCGCGACATCATGTATGACCAAAACAACCGCTACAACTTGCGCATTCGTCGCCTGTTGGAAGACATCTACGTCAACTTTGAGGGCGACCGTTCCACCAAGGGGTGGGCGGCGTTTGAAGTGTACCTGAAGCGCATTTGGTTCTCCAACGGCATCCACCACCACTACGCGAACACCAAGCACATGCCTGGGTTTGGGGAAGCGTACATGGACCACTTGTTGGCCGAAACGGGCAACAGCCTCGACGCGGAATTGCGTGCCGTGATTTTTGACCCTGCGGTGGAGGCCAAAAAGGTGGAGCAGGACGGCGCCAAAGGCCTGGTTGAGAGCTCGGCCGTGAACTTTTACGCGCCCGGCGTGTCCACGGAAGAAGCCAAGGCTTACTTCGAGTCCATCATCGACCGCGCCGACCGGAGCCCAGTGGAGTACGGCCTGAACAGCCGCCTTGAAAAGGACGCCGACGGCAACGTGGTTGAGAACGTTTACAAGTTGGACGGCTTGTACGGAGAGAGCATCGCCGAAATCATCAAGTGGTTGAACGAGGCCATCCAATACGCCGAGAACGACAAGCAGGCGGCTGCCCTTCGCAACCTTGTGGCATACTACGAAACGGGCGACCTCGAGAAGTGGAACCTCTACAACATCAATTGGGTGCAAGACACCGAAGGCGACGTCGATTACATCAATGGCTTCGTGGAAGTGTACAACGATCCATTGGGGTACACTGGCAGCTACGAGACCATCGTCGAGATCAAGGACTTTGACGCCAGCGCCCGCATGGCGACCCTGATGAACAGCGCCCAGTGGTTCGAAGACCACATGCCATTCATGCCCGAACACAAGAAATCCGAAGTGGTCGGCATCACGTACAACGTCGTGAATGTCGCCGGCGAGGCCGGGGATGCTTCACCGAGCACCCCCATCGGGGTGAACTTGCCCAACAGCAACTGGATCCGTCAAGTGCACGGGTCCAAGTCGGTGTCGTTGGGCAACATTGTCAACGCCTACGACAAGGCAGCTGGCGGTGGCATGCTCGAGGAGTTTGTGCACGACGAAGCTGAGTTGATGCGCGTCAAGACGCACAGCGAATTGGCGGGCAAGCTTCACACGGCCATGCACGAAGTGATTGGCCATGCGTCGGGTCAATTGGAGCCCGGTGTGGGCACGCCCAAAGAGACCATCCAAGAGTACAGCTCCACGTTGGAGGAGGGACGCGCCGACTTGGTGGCACTCTACTTCCTCCTCGACCAGAAAATGGTTGACTTGGGGCTGATGAAGACCCTGGACGTCGGACGGGCCGAATACGACAGCTACCTGCGCAACGGCATGTTGACCCAGTTGCAAAGGCTCGAATTGGGGGCCGACATTGAAGAATCGCACATGCGCAACCGCGCCTGGGTGAGCAATTGGTGCTTCGAGCAAGGCCAGCCGGAAGGCGTGGTTGAAAAGGTGGTGCGTGATGGCAAAACCTACATCAACATCAAGGACTACGAGCGCTTGCGTGAGTTGTTCGGGGAATTGCTCCGCGAAGTCCAACGCATCAAGTCGCAAGGCGATTACGAGGCGGCCAAGGCGCTGGTTGAAGGTTACGGCGTCAAAGTGAACCAGGAAGAGCACAAGGAAATTCTGGACCGCGTGGCCGTGTTGGGCGTGGCGCCCTACGGAGGGTTCATCAACCCCGAGATGTCTGCCACCCGCGACGAGGAGGGCAACATCACGGGCGTCGAGGTGACATACCCTGACGACTTCACAGGCCAAATGCTTCGATACAGCGAACAGTTCAGCTTCCTGCCGGACGTCAACTGAAGCCACCCATGAAGGGATTTGTGCCCCGTCTTGCAACCGCGAGGCGGGGCACTTTGTTGTTCCTTTGCATCCCCAATTCTCCGCCATGAAACAGTCATTGATCGCCTGCTCCTTGTTTTTGAATGCCTTGGTTGCCTTTGCTCAAATTCCTTGCGAAGGAGGGCTGGCCGGCGAATACCCCTGCGAAGGGCTGGACTTGTTGTCGGCATGGCCGCTGGATTCCCTTGGCGGAGGGGCCAACGGCAACGATTGTTGGGGATGGGTGGATCCTGCGTCGGACCGGGAATTCCTGCTTTTTGGGCGGTCCAATGGATTGTCCATTGTGGAGGTTACTGACCCTGTCAACCCCGCGTTTTTGGCCCAGGTACCCACGGCTACGGTGCAAAGCCTCTGGCGAGACGTCAAGGTGTTCGACAACCATGCATTCGTGGTCAGCGAAGCCGCAGGCCATGGCATTCAAATCATCGATTTGACGCAAGTGCTCGACGTGACCGACGGACCCGTGCAGCTTACCCCGGTGTCCCAATACCTGGGATTTGGCAACGCCCACAACATCGCCATGAACGAGTCTACAGGATATGCTTACGGCGTAGGGACCAACACGGCCGCAGGCGGCCTTCACGCCGTCGACGTGAGCGATCCGACAACCCCGATGCCTGCCGGGACATACGAAGCGGCCTACACCCACGATGCCCAAGTGGTCTCTTACCAGGGCCCTGATGCAGACCACCAGGGGGAGGAGTTGGCCTTTTGCTTCAATGGCAGCGCGGGGGTGGCCATCGTGAACGTCACGGACAAAATGGACATGCAGCTCGTGTCGTCGTTCACGTACGCCCAGTCGGCGTACACCCACCAAGGCTGGTTGAACGAGGACCACACCATGGTGTACTTCAACGACGAGTTGGATGAACAGGGGTTTGGCAACGGGACCCGGACGTACATCGCGGACGTGTCGGATTTGGACAATCCCTATGTGGTGGGGTACTACGAGGCGGACAACACCGCCATCGACCACAACCTTTACATCCGTGGGGACAAGGTGTACGCCTCGAACTACTTGAGTGGCCTGCGCATTTCATCCATCGGCGAAGACGGAAGCCTCACGCCATACGCCTACTTCGACACGAATCCTGAAAGCGACGACGTGTCCTTCGATGGAACGTGGAGCAACTACCCGTACTTCCCAAGCGGAACCATTGCCGTGACTGGCTTCACCCATGTCTTCTTGTTGAGCGACCCATTGTTCGAGCCAGAAACAACCCAGGTGGGTGTCGTGCCACAGGCTTCCAGCTTCAAGGCGTACCCCAATCCGGCGCGTGGATCCGTTCGTCTTGAGGGAATCCAAGGGGTTCGATCCTTGGCGTTGATCGACTTGGTGGGCAAAGAGCGGAAAACGTGGGACCGCCTCCCGAACGTGGAGGGGCTTTCGCTCGATTTGTCAGGGGTGGAGCCTGGTTTGCACCTGCTCCGTGCCACAGGATGGAATGGCGAAACGCAGACGGTGCGATTGGTCATTCACTGATTGCCCGACCCGAGGAGCTCGTGCATGATTTCCCGGCAATCGTTGGGGTGCAGGGCACGTCGCAACTCGCCTTCAAGGGCCAGGCTGATGGTGCCTGTTTCCTCACTCACCACCCAAATCAAGGCATCGGTTCCTTCGGACAAGCCCAGGGCCGCCCTGTGTCGCATGCCGAGCTCCACAGGCAAATGGTTGCTCTGGCTGACGGGAAGCACGCAACGGACGCCTCGAATGCGCCCCACTGCGATGTAGAGCCCACCGTCGTGCATGCTGCAATCCTTGTGGAAAATGGCTTCGATGAGGGGTGCGTAGATGTCCGCCACCAACTTGGTGGAACTCTGGATTTGGATGCTTAGGTCGGACGAGCGTTGGATGATGATGAGCGCGCCCTCTTTGCGCTTGGACAACCCTTCGAGTGCCCTCACGATTTCTTCGACGGGCAGGGAAACCCGGTTTTCGGCGTGGCGTTGGGGGAGCAGGTTGGTCAGCCAAGCCGGGGGCTGCTTGAACGACGCCCGGTCCCCAATGGAAAAGAGAAACTGACGCAGTTCTTGCTGAAACACGATGATGATCGCCAAAATGCCGACCCCAATGAACTGTCCCAGGATTTCACCCAGGAACCGCATGCCCATCAGGGTCACGACTTTCCAGATCAGATAAATGGCAAGCAACCCCAAGAAGATGGGGATGGCCGAAGTCCCCTTGGTAAGACGGTAAAGCCAGTACACAATCAGCGCCACAAGGCCGAGGTCGAGCATTTGGACCCCAAGGGTCAGAAAAGGGCTGATGGCATTCCAAAGTTCCATGTCAGGCAAATCTCAAGCAGACGATGTGGGGTTCAGGGCTCGATGCAAATCTCGCACTTCTCGCGCTTCTCGAACGTCGTGGACCCTCAAGATTTGGGCGCCGCGATCCAGGGCCCACGCGTGCAGGGCTGTGGTGCCATTCAGCGCCTCATCGCTCGACACGTTCAACACCTTCTGGATCATAGATTTCCGGCTCACGCCCACGAGCAGGGGGCGTTGGAGGGCGCGAAAGGCATCCAGCGATTGCAGAAGGGCGTAGTTGTGTGCCACGGTTTTCCCAAAGCCAAACCCGACGTCGAGGATGATTTTCCGGACCCCGCATGCGGTGGCTTGCTTCACCCGTTCGCCCAACGTCGTCAGGATGTCCTGCACGACGTCGTCGTAGGTGGGGTTTTGTTGCATGGTGGCCG
>MDTG01050042.1_pt1 | contig 29776 bp, 28 predicted proteins | sample 811421 | NCBI WGS metagenome assembly MDTG01 (sample SAMN05326645, study PRJNA326480) | marine metagenome | isolation source: seawater | place: Pacific Ocean: South East | collected 2011 | reverse complement strand
GACCGCGCCCGGCGGCTGCTGCTCTGGGCGGCGGCCTGCGCCGCCGCGGCGCTGGCCGCCGGCGGGGCCGCGATCTACCTGGTGGTGCGGACGGGCGCCCTCTGACGGCGGGGCCTGGCGCAGCGGTCCGTCCTGTTCGAGAATGCCGCTCCAGCACATCCCAACCCCTGGAGCGTTGCCATGGCCATCTCCCTCTACGACATCTCCATCGCCTCCTACCGTCAGACGGTGGGCGCCACGATCGCCGTGCTGGAGAAGGGCCGACAACACTGCGCCTCGGCCGGCATCGACCTCGACGAGATCGTGCAGACCCGCCTGCATCCCGACATGCTGCCGTTCAGCTTCCAGGTGCACTCCGTGGTGCACCACTCGCTGGGCGCCATCGAGGGCGTGCTGTCCGGAAGGTTCGGGCCGCCCCGTGATCTGCCGGACCTCGACTACCGCGGCCTGCAGCGCAAGCTTGGCGAAGCCCTCGACCGGCTCGAGTCCTTCACGCCGGAACAGGTCGACGGCCACGAGGGCGGCGACGTCGTGTTCGGCATCGGCGAGCGCCAGATCCCGTTCACGGCGGAAGGGTTCGTGCTGTCCTTCTCCCTGCCGAATCTGCACTTCCACGCCGCCACCGCCTACGACATCCTGAGGATGAAAGGCGTGCCGCTCGGCAAGCGGGACTTCATGGGGCAGATGCAGGTCAAGAGCTGAGCGCGCGGCGCCTCAGGCCCTGAACCGGCCGTCCTCGGCGTCGGGCCGCCGGGGCCGGCCCACGTGTCCGGTGGCGCCGTAGAGGGCCGCGCCGGCCAGAATGTCGATGATCTCCTTCATGGTCGCTGCTCCGTGCGATTGGCGTTGGCTCGACTCATGAGTCACGCCGGCGCCGGCGACGGTTCAACGACCCGGCACGGCCGTGCCGGGGTCAGCCCGGCTGCACCTCGACGGACAGGGGCGGAGCGGTCTTGATCTCGATGCCGGCGGTCACGTCGCTGCTGAACGTCATGCCGGCGTTGCGCAGCGCCGACCAGCAGGCGGTCTTCACGGCGTTCTGCACCTCGAGCAGCGTGCCGCTGCTCGAGGTGACGTCGACCCAGAACATCACCTGGTAGTGCACCACAGCGTCCGAGAAGGCGCTGATGTCCACGGCCGGCGCCGGATCCGTGAGCACGTCCGGCACGGTTCGAGCGGCCGCGCGCAGGGTGTCCGCCACCTGTTCCGGATCGTCCTGATAGGCGACGCCGACCGTGAAGCTCGGTCGCCGCAGGCCGTCCCGGGTGTAGTTCCACAGCGGCTCGCGGAAGATCTGCGCGCTCGGCACGAACACGTCGCAGGCGTCGGCGGTGCGCAGGTGCACGTGGCGCAGGGCGATTCCGCGCACCGTGCCGAGGAGATCGCCGGTGCGGATCAGGTCGCCGCGCTCGAACGGCCGGCTGAACGCCAGGAAGAACCCGGCCAGGAAGTTCTCGCCGATCTCGCGGAACGCGAAGCCGAGCACGATCGCCACGGCGCCGCCGGTGGCGATCAGGCTGGTGGCGATGCCCTGGAGGCCCAGCACGCCGAGGGCCAGCACGAGACCGACGCCGGCCGCGATCAGATTGAACACCGAGCGCAGCAGATGCTCCTCGCCGGTGTGACTGGCGCGGCGCCGCAGCACCCGCATGGCGACGTTGCCGATGTGGCGCCCCGCCAGGTAGACGACGACGAACAGCACCGCCGCGTAGATCAGGCGCGGACCGAAGCGCAGGAACGCCTCCCAGTCCGCCCGCACGCTGTCGAGAATGAATTCCATCGGCCGACTCTATCAGGAGTCTGCGGGCGGCGCCGCTGAGGGCCCCGGCGGCGCTGTCGGCAGCGCGGCGGCCCGCTCGGCGGCCTCGGGCACGATCAGCAGCGGCCGGGTGGACCGGCGCAGGGTCGCCTGGGCGTCGTCCGACGAGAACAGCCTTCCGAGCAGGGACTTCTGGCTGGCGCCCATGACGATCAGGTCGGCGTCGCATTCCTCCGCCGCCTCGAGCACGCCTTCGTCCACCCGGGTGCCGGTCACCACCCGGGTGCGCACGGCCAGGCCGGTGCGAACCAGCTCCCGGGCCACGGCGGCCAGCGGCTCCACCGCCTCGTCGCGCAGCGCCTCGACGGTCTGCTGGAGCTGCTCGGGGGGCAGGAGCTGCTGCCGGAAGCGGGCCAGGGTCTCCTCGGGCACCGTCGACACGAACACCAGCCACACGTCGGCGCCGGACCAGAGCGCGAGCTGCTGCACGCTGGCGAGGCTCAGGGGATTCACCTTGGACGGATCGCAGGCCCAGAGGATGCGTCGGTAGAGTGGGGTGTCAGCCATGACTCGCTCCCGGGGTGATGGCGGCCGCCCCGGCGGCGGCGTCGGGGCGCGGCCGTCCCGCGGCCAGCTCGACCAGCCGGCCGCAGCCGTAGGCCGCCGCGGCGCACGCGAAGCCGGGCAGAATCTCGTACACCGCATCCCCCAGGCCCAGGGCGCGCCAGCCCAGCACGCCGGCCAGGCCGGCGACCACCATGGCGAACGCGGTCGGATAGCCGAGCGGCCAGCCCAGCACCCGGACGGTGAGCGCCGGCCCCAGGGTGGCGCCGAGGCCCGACCAGGCCAGGATCACCAGCTCGAACACGTTGGCGGGGGCGCCGACCGCGATCAGCACGACGGCCACGGTGACCAGCGCGGTGCCGAGCTTGGTGCGCACGTAGGACTGGCCGAAGCGGTGGAACATGTCCTGGCTGACCGCGGCGGAGGTCGACAGCAGCATGGAGTCGGCGGTGGACATGGCTGCGGCCACCACCGCGGCCAGCACGATGCCGACGCCGATGTCGGGCAGATAGGTCCGGGCCATGAGGGGCAGCGCCAGCTCCGGGTCGAGCATGTCCGGGGCGCCGTCGAACAGCGCCCGGGCGTACAGGCCGACCAGCACGGTCATGATCACGAAAGGCAGGTACCAGGCGAAGTAGACCCGGCGGGCGGCGCGGATGCCGTCGGGGCTGCGCAGCGCCAGGGTGCGCACGATCAGGTGCGGCTGGCCCGCCACCCCGAGGCCGGCGGCGATCCAGCCGAGCAGGAACAGCGGAAAGCCCAGGACCAGCCCGTCTGGCACCAGGGTGGTCAGGGCGGGATCGATGCCGCCCAGGGCGCGCCACAGGGTGACGGGGCTGCCGATGTCGAGCAGGCCGGCGGCCAGCAGCGCGACCATGCCGAACAGCATCACGAAGGACTGAGCCGCATCGGTCCAGATGGAGGCCCGCAGACCGCCCGCGAAGGAATAGACCAGCACCACGCCGGCGCCGCCGATCACGCCGAGCCAGGCCGGCCAGCCGAACACCACGTTCAGCACCTTGCCGCCGGCCATGAGCTGGGCCGCCGCGTAGACCGCCAGGAACACCACGATCAGCAGGCCCGTCAGCGCCCGCAGCGGTCCGCCTGAGCGCTCGCCGCGATGGGCGATGAGCGCCGGCACGGTGTTGACGGGATGGTTCTCAGAGAAGCGCCGGACCGCCGGGTGGATCGTGTACCAGGCCAGCAGGTCGCCGACCAGCCAGCCGAACGCGAGCCAGGCGGCGGACACGCCCTCGACGAAGGTGAAGCCGATCAGGCCGATGAACATGTAGCCGGAGTTGTTGGTGGCGACGGCGGACAGACCCACCAGCCACGGCGGCACCTGGCTGCTGGCGGTCAGGTAGTCGTCCACGCTGTTCGCCTTGCGGCGCATCGACAGCGCGCCGATGGCCACGAAGACCAGCATCACCAGCAGGAAGGTGGTGGCCGCGGTATCGAGCATGCGCCCACCGTAGCACGGCCCGCCGCCCCGGCCAGCGGCGCCCGCCTATGGGATTTCCGAAGTCAGGCCGGCGCCAGCAGCGAGTCGGCGTCGACCACGTCGGCGTACTTGAGGCCGAGATCGCGCAGGCTGGCGGCATGGGCCGGGCCGTCCCGGTCGCCCACCGCATCGCTCACCACCAGGGTCCGGTAGTCGTGCTGCAGCGCGTCCACGGCGCTCGCGCGCACGCAGCCGCTGGTGGTGAAGCCGGTGACGATCATCGTGTCCACGTCGGCTTCCCGCAGCCAGCGGTCGAGCTCGGTGCCGTGGAAGGTCGAGGCGTGGGTCTTCTCGAACACCCGGTCGGCGATGCCGACCGGCAGGCGCGGGTCGATCTCAACCCAGCGGCTGCCTCCCTCCAGCAGGTTCAGGTCCGGCAGCTTGTCACGGAACACCCGCGCCTGATCCGGTGCCCGGTAGACCACCGTGGACAGAAACACCGGCCAGCCGCGGCGGTGGGCCTCGGCCATGAGGTCGGCGATGCGGCCGATTTCCGGGCCGAACTCGGCGCCCAGCGGCGAGGCGGGATCGGTGAAGCCGAGCGAGGCGTCGACCACCAGCAGGGCAGGGCGGTGACCCCGTCCGACGGAGCGGCTGCTCAGCGCCACGGTACCGCGTCCCTCAGCCGGCCGCGATGCCGGGGCCGCGGCGCGCGAACACCGGCGCGCGGGGTGGTTCGAGCCCCGTTTCCTCGCGGCAGCGGGCCTTGATCTCGTCGATGCTGCCGCCCTGGTCGAACAGCTTGATGTCCCGGCGCTCTGCGCGCAGGGATTCCCGCAGCGCGGCCGTGGCCGCTTCGTCGACTTGGCCGTCGGCGTCGCACACCACGCCGTAGCGGCGGGCGCCGTCCACGGACACGAGGCCGCGCGCCACGTCCCGGCCGACCCGTTCCGGCTCGCGCTCGTACGGGTCGCCGGCGCCGCCGCCGCCCCAGGTGTCGTAGTACAGCAGGTCGCCCTCGCGCACCTGGATGCGGTCGCATTTGGACGGCAGCCGTTCCTCGGTGCCGTCGGCGCGCACCAGCAGCTTGCTGCCGCGGCCGCCGGGCAGGCCGCCGTTGACGCCCCAGGGGTAGGTCAGCCAGCGGTCGTCGTGGATCGAGATCTGGCCGTCCTCGAGGAAGCGGTAGGCCATGCGGATGCCGTTGCCGCCCCGGTTCCTGCCGGGTCCGCCGGAATCCGGAATCGTCTCGTAGGTTTCGATGCGCAGCGGAAAGTACGCCTCGATGTACTCGTTGGGCACGTTGGTGAAGCCCGGCCACAGGCTGTGGCCGTCCGGGCCGTCGCCCATGGGGCGCCCCGGAATGCCGCCGAAGCCGATCTGGAAGAGCTGGTACCACTCGCCGTTTCTGTCGTAGCCCGAGTACATCAGGTGCGGGCTGTCGGAGAAGCCCGCGGCGCACAGGAACTCGGGGCTGCCCTGGCCGAGCAGGCCGGAGATCACGTCGAAGATCCGTCCCAGGGCGTGGGTTCGGCAGGACAGGGCGGCGGGGCGGCGCGGCTTGAGCAGGCAGCCGTCCGGGATACGCACCTCCATGAGGTCGTAGAAGCCGTCGTTGAACAGAATCTGCGGGTCGAACACCGAGATCATGAAGGTGCCGCAGAACATCTTGAACATCTCTTCGTTCAGGATGAAGTTGATGGAGCCGGAGCTCTGCGGGTCGGTGCCGTCGAAGTCGAAGATGACCTTCCCGCCTTCCCGCCACATGGCGCAGCGGATCTTGTAGGGCCCCATGCCGATGCCGTCGTCGCAGATGTAGTCCTCGAACACCTGCTTCTTCTCCGGCACGGTGTTCTCGATCAGCGTCTTCATGGCGCGGTGGTTGCGCTCGAGCAGATCTTCCATGGCGGAGTAGAACACGTCGTCGCCGAACCGCTCGGCGATCTCGATGCAGCGCCGCTCGGCCATGTTGCAGGCGGCCATCACGCCGTTGAAGTCGCCCTTGTTCCAGTGGGGCATGCGCGAGTTGCGCAGCACGATGGCGAGAATGTCCTCCTGCAGCTCGCCCTTGCGCACGATCTTCACGGGCGGCACGGCCACGCCTTCCTCGAAGATCTCCTGGGCGTCGATGGGCAGCGAGCCCGGCACCTTGCCGCCGACGTCGGTCATGTGGCCGAAGTGGGCGGACCAGCACAGGTGCCGGCCGTCCTTGAACACCGGCTTCAGGCACAGCCAGTCGTTCAGATGGCTCACCGCCGCGCCGCAGGCGTAGGGGTCGTTGGTGAAGATCATGTCGCCTTCTTCGAGCTTGCCGTCGTAGGCCTGCATGAAGCCGTGGATGAACGAGCCGAACTGGCCGACCACCATCTTGCCGTCGACGTTGGCGATCATCGGGAAGGCGTCGCCCTGCTCGCGGATGCCGGGGGACATGGCCGTGCGGAACAGTGTGGCGTCCATTTCCTCGCGGGCGTTGCGCAGCGCGTTCTCGATGATGTCCAGGGTGACGGGGTCGACGTCCACCTTCCTGAAGGGGGTGTCGTTGGTCTGAATGATGCTGCCGGGCATGTGTGCCTCCTCGTGAAGATCGCGGCCGGGAGGCCGCTCCTACGGCGTTCGCGCGTGCCTCAATCCTCTGGGCGGATCAGCAGGTTGCCGACCTTGTCGACCTCGGCCTGGTGGCCGGGGAGGATCAGGGTCGTGGAGTCCATCTCGGTGACCACGGCCGGGCCCGGGACGACGTGCCCCGGCGCGAGCTTCGCGCGGTCGTAGATCTTCGCCGGGTGCTCGGCGCCGTCGGCGTACAGCGTATGGTCGGCGACGACGGCGTCTTCGACGCTGCCGCTGGCCGCGTTCATGGCCCGGGCCTGCACGTTGGCCGGCGGGCCCTGGACCACGGAGCGCAGGTTCACGAACTCCTTCTCGGCGTCGAGGGCGAAGGTGAAGAGCTGTTCGTGCAGCGCGTCGAAACGCTCGGCCACCCTGGCGAAGCCGGCCTCGCGCAGTTCCCCGGCGGAGGTGTCGATGGTCAGCACCAGGCCCTGGCCGCTGTAGCGCAGGTCCACCTGGTACTGGGAGCTGATCTGGTCGTCGTCGAGCCCCGCGCCCTCCCGGCCGCTCTGCTCGGCGAGCATGGCGTCCCGGGCGCTGCGGTCGAGGGCGTCGAGCTCGCCGACGATGGTGTCCGGCGCCATGGCGTCGAGCTTGCTGATGAAGGTGCGCGAGGCCTCGGCGCGCAGCCGGGTGGTGGCGTCGCCGTAGGCGCACAGCACGCCCGGGCCGGGCGGAATGATCACCGGCCAGGCGCCGGTGAGGCGGCCCAGGGCGTTGGCGTGCAGCGGGCCGGCGCCGCCGAAGGCGATCAGCGCGAAATCGCGCGGGTCGTAGCCCTTCTCCACGGACACCAGGCGCAGCGCGCCGAACATGTTCTCGTTGACGATCTTGACGATGCCTTCGGCGGCTTCCATGAGCGGCAGCCCCATGGCATCGGCCACCTGCGCCACCGCCTGCTCGGCGAGATCACGGCGTATCGCCATGTCGCCGCCGAGCTTCGCGGTGGCGGGCAGATAGCCCAGCACCACGTTGGCGTCGGTCACGGTGGGCTGGGTGCCGCCCTTGTCGTAGGCGGCCGGTCCCGGCACGGCGCCGGCGGATTCCGGTCCGACCCGCAGAGCGCCGGTGAGCTCCGGCACGTAGGCCACGGAGCCGCCGCCGGCGCCCACCGTGCGCACGTCCACCGAGCTCGCGCGCACGTTGACGTCGCCGACGGTGGTCTCCCGGCGCACCAGCGCCTGGCCGTTCTCGATCAGCGACACGTCGGTGGACGTGCCGCCCATGTCGAAGGTCAGCAGGTTCTGAAAGCCGGCCTGCTCGCCGATCCACAGCGCGCCGCTGACGCCGCCGGCGGGGCCGCTCATCAGCAGGTTCACCGGGAACCGGGCCGCGGCGGCGGCGGTGGACAGACCGCCGTCGGAGCGCAGGATCGACAGCCGCGTGCCGTTCATGCGCCGGTCCAGCTCGCGCTGCAGATTGTCGATGTACTTCGAGACCTCGGGCCGGACGTAGGAGTTGGCCACGGTGGTGATGGTGCGCTCGTACTCCTGCATCTCCGGGATCACCTCGCAGGAGATGGACACCGGCACGTCCGGCATGACCTCGGCCGCCAGCTCGGCGATCCGCCGCTCGTGGTCACCGTTGGTGAAGCTGTTGATGAGACACACGGTGAGGGCTTCGATGCCCTGGGCGGCGAGGGCTTCGAGGGCCGCCCGCGTTGCCGCCTCGTCCAGCGGCTCCACGACGGCGCCGTCGGCGCCGATGCGCTCGGGCACCTCCCGGGTGCACTCCAGCGGCGCCATCGGTTCGGACTTGTCGTAGACCACCCAGCCGCCGAGCCCGCCGGGCACGAACGACCGGGCGATCTGCAGCACCTGGCGGTAGCCCCGGGTGGTGATCAGGCCCACCCGGGCGCCCCGGCCCGTCAGCACCGCATTGGTGGCGACGGTGGTGCCGTGGGTGACGTGGGTGATGTCGGTCGGATCCGCGCCGGCCAGCTCGCAGACCCGGGCGATGCCGTTCAGCACGCCGATGGAGGAGTCTTCCGGCGTGGACGGCACCTTCGCGGTGTGGATGGTGCCGCTGTCGGTCTCGATGAGCAGCACGTCCGTGAAGGTGCCGCCGACGTCTACCCCCAGTTTGTACTCCATGGCGTGTGTCCCGATGTCGAGTGGATGTCAGCCGGCCGCGGCCGCCGCCGCGCGGTGGTTGTGGAGCCAGGCGAGCGCGCGGCCGCCCACGGGGTGGCCGACCAGCTCGCGGACCCGGTCGACCACGGCGAGCAGGGCGTCGAGGTCGATGCCGGTGTCGAAGCCGGCCTGGTGCAGCAGGCTCACCAGATCCTCGGTGGCCAGATTGCCGGCCGCGCCGGGGGCGAACGGGCAGCCGCCCAGGCCGCCGATGCTGGCGTCGAACTTGCGGATGCCGCACTCCAGCGCCTGCCAGGCGTTGGCCAGCGCCAGCGCCCGGGTGTCGTGGAAGTGGGCGGACAGCCGGTCGGCGCCGAAGTCCGGCACCAGGCGGGAGAACAGCGACTTCACCTGGGCCGGATTGCCGGCGCCGATGGTGTCGGCGACGATCACTTCGGTGGCGCCGGCGTCGAACATGGTCCGGGTCAGGTCCCGTATGCGGTCCTCGGGCACGTCGCCTTCGTAGGGGCAGCCGAGCGCCACCGACACGTAGGCCCGGCCGTTGACGCCGTCCCGGCTGGCCTGCTCGAGGATCTCGCTGCACACCCGCACGGTGGTGTCGAGATCCATGTTGATGTTCTTCCGGTTCATGGTGTCGGTGGCCGACAGCACCACCGCCACCGAGCGCACGCCGGCCTCCCGGGCCAGCTCGTAGCCCTTGCGGTTGGGAATCAGCGCGGAGAAGTCCGCGGCGTCGAGGTCGAGGGCGGCGATGACCTCGGCGGCGCCCGCCATCTTCGGTACTGCCTTCGGGCTGACGAAGCTCACGGCCTCCACCGCGGGCACGCCGGCGGCGACCAGGTCCCGGATCAGCCCGGCCCGGTCCGCCGGGCTCACCGTGGCGGGGTCGTTCTGCAGCCCGTCGCGCGGGCCCACGTCGTTGACGATGACTCGTTCCATCAGGTGTCTCCCTGGGCGATGGCGCCCGTGCTCAGGCCCTGCTCGAGACGGGCGTCGTCGACGTCCGTCCACTCGCGGAACACGTCTACGGTGTGCGCGCCGAGCAGGGGCGGCGCCGTGTAGGCGTTGGCCGAGTCGACGCTCAGCTTGATGGGGTTGCCGGGGACCTCGGCGTGGCCGCCGCGCGGATGCTCCAGATCCACGACCATCTCCCGGAACCGCACCTGCGGGTCGTTGAGCGCCTGCTCCAGGTTGTTCACCCGGGCGCAGGGAATGCGGGCCGCTTCCAGGGCGGCCAGCCAGTGCTCGGCGGTGTTGGTCTTCAGCTTGTCCTCGATCAGGCCTTCGATGAAGGTCTTGTGCTCCAGCCGCACGTCCGCGGTGGCGAACCTGGGATCGCGCAGCGCGTCGATGTCGACCAGCTCGACCAGCGGCGGCCAGAAGCGGTCGCCGATGACGGCGATGATGATGGTGTCGTCGGCCGTCTCGAAGGTGTTGTAGGGCGTGTGCACGAAATGGCTGTTGCCGATCGGCTCGGGAATCTCGCCGGACATCGAGTACATGGTGGCCATGTAGTTGAGCAGGCTGATCTGCACGTCGAGCATGGAGATGTCGACGTGCTGGCCGCGGCCGGTGCGCTCCCGCGCCAGCAGCGCGGCCTGAACCCCCATCACCGCGAACATGCCGCCGCCGAGGTCGCCGATGGGAATGCCAGCGCGCACCGCGTCGCCCGGTCCCTTGCCGGTGATCGACATGCCGCCGCCGAGGCCCTGCACGATCTGGTCGAAAGCCGGCCGCTGAAACCGCGGCCCGGCCTCGCCGAAGCCGGTGACGGAGCAGGTGACGATGCGCGGGTTCACCGCGGCCAGGGTGTCGTGGTCGATGCCGAGCCGCGCCGTGACCCCGGCGGAGAAGTTGTCGAGCACCACGTCGGCGGCCTTGACCAGCTCGTAGAAGAATTCCCGGCCGGCCTCGGATTTCAGGTCGATGGCGACGCTGCGCTTGTTGCGGTTGAGCGTGAAGAAGTACGCGCCCATGCCGTGAATGGAGAATTTCGGGTCGTTCTCCAGCAGGCGCCGGGTGCCTTCGCCGCTGCCCGGGGGCTCCACCTTCACCGTGTCGCAGCCGAGATCGGCGAGGATCATGGCGGCGTAGGGGCCCGACAGCATGTGGGTGAGATCGATGAGGCGGATGCCTTGCAAAGGTTTGGTTTGCAGCGATTCGGTCATGGGCGTCTGCCACGTCTCAGAATGAATGGATTGTATACATGCGCCCCCTGGCGGTGTCCACAGATGCCGGCCGCCCGAATGGCCGGCGGGCGCCTTCAGTGGCCGTCCGCGGCGCCGGCGGGCGGGTCCAGCGCCTGCCGCGCGGCGCGGATGTGGCTGCGCATGATGGCCTCGGCCCAGGCCGCGTCCCGGGCCTGCATCGCCCGCAGCAGTTCCTGGTGATGGTGATGGGACTGGGCGACCCGGGCGATGGAGAACTTCTGCGCCGTATGGGCCATCAGCGCCTGTTCCACCAGGTGGCCGAGCATCGAGACCAGCCGGTCGCTGCCGGAGGCCTGCCAGACGGTCTCGTGGACCACCCGGTTGAGGCGCAGGAACTCGGCGATCTTGCGGCTCTGGGCGGTGTCCGAGGCGAGCACGGCGTCCATCTCCCGGATCGCGTCGGACAGCCTGGCCAGGTCCGCGGCGGTGATGCGTTCGGCGGCCCGGGCCGCGGCGTGGCCTTCGAGCAGCGCCCGCAGGCTGAACAGGTCGTCGAGGTCGTCGTGGCTCCAGCTCTTCACCTGGGCGCCCTGATTGCGCTGGATGCGCACGAAGTCCTCGGCGGCCAGCCGGCGCAGGGCCTCGCGCACCGGCGTGCGGCTGACGCCGCAGAACGTCACCAGCTCGGCTTCCTTGAGCCGGGCGTTGGGTGGAAAGGTGCCATCGAGGATGCCGGATCGGATGGCGTCGTATGCGCGGTCTGCTGCGTTGGCCAAGGTGCCTCTCCCCGTCGCCGTGGCGGTTCCAATCATAACCGATCGATGTATACAAACGGCCCGAACGGATTCCGGAGGAGGAGCCCCCATGAATCGTGTCCGTCGTGTCTTCGCCCTGCTGCCCCCATCATCCGCAGCCGTCGTGCTGCTTTCCAGTGCCGCCGTGCTGCCCGTTCAGGACGCACGGGGCGCGACCGGCGCGATCGAGGAGGTCGTGGTGACCGCCCGCCGCGCCGCCGAGCGTCTGTCCGACGTGCCGATCTCGGTGACCGCGTTCACCGCCGCCGACATCGAGGACGCGGGCATCCAGCGTCCGGAGGATTTCATCGGCCTGACGCCGAACGTGGTGATGGCCGACACCGCCAACACCGGTGACACCCTGGTCACCATCCGCGGCATCACCTCGACCCGGGACGCGGAGTCCAACTTCGCGCTGGTGGTGGACGGCGTGCTGATCACCAACCCCAACGCCTTCAACCGCGAGCTGCTCGACGTGGCGCAGATCGAGGTGCTCAAGGGTCCGCAGGGCGCGCTGTACGGCCGCAACGCGTCGTCCGGGGCGATCCTGATCACCACCAACGAGCCCACCGAGGAGTTCGAGGGCAAGGTCAGCGCCGGTGCCGGCAACAACGACAGCTACCGGCTGCAGGCTTCGGTGTCGGGTGCCCTCGGCGACAACCTGCGGGGGCGGCTGAGCTTCAACCACAGTGAGACCGACGGCCACTACCGCAACGTGTTCCTCGACGAGAACAACGTGGACTTCTTCGAGGACGACACGGTGCGCGGCCGGCTCATGTGGGAGACCGGCGCCACCACCTGGGACCTGCGCGCCGGCTACTCCCAGACCGACGCCGGCACCATCAACTTCAACGCGACCTTCGCGCTGCCCGCGTTCACGTCCTTCGGCACGCCGGGCGACGAGCTGTTCTTCATCGACGTCAACGAGCACGACTTCCAGTACATGTTCAACGTGCCGCCGACCAACGAGCAGGAGACCATGGACCTGTCCCTCAAGGTCGACCACGAGTTCGGCAACGGCTACGCGCTGACGGCGATCCTGGCCTACAACGACCTCGAGGAGAGCCTGCTGTCGGACGGCACCAGCGCGGCCTTCGGCGGCTATTCCGCGGTGCCCGCCTGCGCCGCGTCGGTGACGCCGGAGACCATCGAGCTGGTGAACTCGGCGCCGCCCCAGTTCCTGTTCGCCGCGCCGGGCACGGCGCCCACGGCCGCCAACAGCCTGCTGGCCGCCTACACGCCGCTCACCTGCGACGGCTACCAGTACCAGGAGCGCAACCAGAGCGACATGAGCCTGGAGGTGCGCCTCGCCGGTCCCACGGACGGCAGCGTGCGCTGGATCGCCGGCGCCTACGCGGCCGACATCGATCGCGAGGTGGTCGTGGGCTACGGCGCGGATCTGGGGCAGGGTTTTCTCGAGCAGCCCTACGTGCCGGCCTCGGGACCGAACCCCACCGATCTGCTGTTCTGGGACGATTTCGACACCCGGGTCTACTCGATCTTCGGCCAGGTCGGCATCGATCTGTCGGAGACGGTCGAGCTGTCCATCGAGGGCCGGTTCGACCGGGAGGAGCGGGAGGTGAGCAACAAGGTGCCGCGGGCAGCGTCGGCCCTGCTGTTCGGCGGCGGCGCGCCGCTCAACCCGGCCCGCTCGGCGGTGGACGACGTCATCCCCAGCCGGGACGAGACCTTCAACCAGTTCCAGCCGAAGATCGCGCTGCGCTGGAACTGGACGGAGGCCACCAGCCTGTACGCCTCTTACGGCGTCGGCTTCCGCTCCGGCGGCTTCAACAGCCTGGGCAGCGAGGCGGTCACCGAGTTCTGGTTCAACTCCGGCGATCCGTTCGGCCTCGGCTCGGTGGGCGCCGGGCTCGACGTCAACGACGAGTACGACAAGGAGGTGTCCCAGGCGTTCGAGGTCGGCCTGAAGGGCAACTACCTCGATCAGCGCCTGCAGCTCAACGCCGCGGTGTTCCAGACCAACGTCGACGACAATCAGTTCTTCGAGTTCTTCGCCGGGCCGTTCGGCCTGCTGCGGGTGGTGACCACCATCGACGAGCTGGAGCTGCGCGGCGCGGAGCTGGACTTCACCTATCTGCTGGCCGACGGGCTGACCGTGTACGGCGGCGTCGGCTTCACCGACGGAGAGATCAAGGAGAACCGTCACCGGCCGGCCACCGAGGGCAACGAGGCGCCGCTGGCGCCGGAGTACACGCTGAACCTCGGCGGCCAGTGGCAGCATCGCCTCGGCTCCGGCCTCGACCTGATCGTCCGGGCCGATTACCGTCGCGTCGGCGAGACCTGGTTCCACACGGTGCAGGACAACCAGCAGCCGGCCATCTGGTCGGCGCTGCTCGGTTTCCCGGTGCAGTCGGACACCAGCCAGACCCGGCGTGACCCCTACGACACCGTCGATCTGCGGGTGTCGCTGCACGGCAGCAACTGGACCCTCACGGGCTGGGGCCGCAACGTGGCCGACGAGGACTACCTCGAGGAAGTGATCGTCGCCCCCGAGTTCGGCGGCTCGTTCATCCACGAGGCGGCGCGGGACAGCTACGGCGTGGACTTCACCTACCGCTTCTGACGGCATCCGGACCCGGCTTCCCGCGGCGCGCAGCATGGCCGCCGGGGAAGCCGGGCAGGCCGCCGGACAGACAGCCGCCCGCGGTGCTGGCACACTTTCTCCGACAGTCTGGAGAGAGCGTCATGGCCGATTCCCTTCCCCTGCGATTCAAGGGAGCCCCCGGCTCCCCCTACACCCGCAAGATGCTGGCGGTGCTGCGCTACCGCCGTCTGCCCTACGAATTCCTGATCGGCGACCAGGCGACCGACCTCGGCCTGCCGGAGCCGAAGGTCGCGCTGCTGCCGACCTTCTACCTGCCCGGCGACGACGGCAAGCTCCGGGCGGTGGTGGACTCGACGCCGCTGATCCGCCGCTTCGAGGACGAGTTCCCGGGCCGTTCGGTGGTGCCGGCCGATCCGGTGCTGGCCTTTCTCGACTACCTGCTCGAGGACTACGCCGACGAATGGCTGACCAAGGCCATGTTCCACTACCGCTGGTACTTTCAGGCGGACATCGACAAGGCCGGCACCATCCTGCCCATATGGCGCGGCATCTCCGAGCCTGCGGAGAAGCTCGCCCGGGCGAAGCAGTTCATCAGCGAGCGGCAGATTCAGCGGCTCTACGTGGTCGGGTCGAACGACGTGACGGCGCCGGTGATCGAGGACAGCTACCGCCGCTTCCTGGCCCTGTTCGATGCGGTGCTACAGCATCAGCCGTTCCTGTTCGGGCACAGGCCGGCGTCCGCGGACTTCGGCGTGTACGCCCAGCTCACCCAGCTCGCCAAGTTCGATCCCACGCCGGCGGCGATCTGCCTGGAAGAGGCGCCCCGGGTTCACGCCTGGACCGATCTGGTCGACGACCTGTCGGGCAATCCGGCGGCCGACGACGCCTGGATGGCGCGGGACCGGGCCGCCGAAGTGCTCGGCGGTCTGCTGGAGGAGGTGGGACGGGTGTACGTTCCGGCGCTGGTGGCCAACGCCGCGGCGATGGCCGCCGGGGAGGACGCCTTCGAGACCACCATCGACGGCTGCCGCTGGACCCAGCCGTCGTTTCCCTATCAGGCGAAATGCCTGGCCTGGATCCGCGCGCGCTTCCAGGCGCTGGACGGGGCGGATCGCGAGGCCGTCCGGTCGCTGCTCGAGGGCACCGGCTGCGAGCCGCTCATGGAGCCCGGCGCCTGAGCCGCGCCGGGGGCGGACCGCGGCGCCGGACGTGGCACAATCGGCCGGTTGACCCCTTCATCGACTGAGGAGCCCCGTCCATGCCGTTCGACAACCGGATCACCCGCCTGCTCGGAATCGACATTCCCGTGGTGCAGGCCCCCATGGGCTGGATCGCCCGTTCCCAGCTCGCCGCGGCGGTGTCCAACGCCGGCGGGCTCGGCATCATCGAGACCTCCTCCGGCGAGCTCGACGCGATCCGCGAGGAGATCCGCGCCATGCGGACCCTCACCGACAAGCCGTTCGGCGTGAACATCGCCCAGGCCTTCGTGCGGGACCCGGACATCGTCGACTTCGTGATCGATCAGGGGGTGACCTTCGTCACCACCTCCGCCGGCAATCCGGAGCGCTACACCGAGCAGCTCAAGAAGGCCGGCCTCACCGTGTTTCACGTGGTCCCGAGCCTGTCGGCGGCGCTGAAGGCGGTGGCCTGCGGGGTCGACGGGCTGGTGGTCGAAGGCGGCGAGGGCGGCGGCTTCAAGAACCCGCGGGAGGTCTCGACCATGGTGCTGCTGCCGCTGGTGCGCTCGAAGGTGGACGTGCCGATCATCGCCGCCGGCGGCTTCACCTGCGGCCGGACCATGGCCGCCGCCTTCGCTCTGGGGGCCGAGGCCGTGCAGATGGGCACGCGGATGGTGTCGGCGGCGGAGTCGCCGGTGCACGACAACTGGAAGAACGCCATCGTCGCGGCGCAGGAAACGGACACGGTGTTCCTCAACCGCAAGTACTCGCCGGCGCTGCGGGCGCTGCGCACCGCGAAGACCTCGCGCCTGGAGGACGAACCCGACGTCAACGCCATGCGGGAGTTCGGCACCGCCCTCGATCTGTACTTCGGCGGCGACATGGAGGCGAGCATCGCCCTGTCGGGGCAGGTCTGCGGGCGCATCGACTCGGTGCGGCCGGTGGCCGAGATCCTCGCCGACGTGCGCGACGAGTTCTTCGCCACCCTCGGCGAGATGTCGGAACGCTACCTCTGAGGCGACCCGCGGCCGGCGGCGGGCGCGGTCGTCAGGCGCGCTCGAAGCCGCTCAGGGCGAGGTGCTCGTCGACCGCCCGCTCGGCCGTCGCCTGAACGTCCTCGTCGAGGCGTTCGTCGTCGAGCCGCGGAAAGTGCCGGCACACGGACCGCTTGTTGTAGAGCGTGCTCAGGGTGAGCGTGCCGTCGAGCACCGTGCCGTCCTCGACGGCGTATTCGAAGGAAACCCGGATCGGCACCTCGGCGAGCTGACCGTCCTGCTGGATCAGATGCGGTACCACTTTCTTGTCGACTACCCAGATCAATGTGCTGCCTCTTCGGTGTTGCACACGTCTTCATGGAATAGCGCATTTCCGCTGGCACTGAAACCCGGAGAGTGCCAGTCGTGACGTGGTTCAGGCGTCGCCGGCGGGGCTCTCGCGGGGCGTCATGGAGCGGGACCAGCTTCGCCAGCCCGCCACCGCCATGGCGATGTAGACGAGGTACAGGCCGGCGTAGAGCGGCAGCGCCTGAACCCAGTAGACGCCTACCGAGACGATGTTGATCACGAACCAGAACGCCCAGTTCTCGATCTGCTTGCGGGCGGTCAGCCACATGGCGGCCAGGCTGGCGACGAACAGGGCGTTGTCCCAGTAGGGCAGGGCGGCGTCCGTGTAGGTGGCGAACGCCGTTCCCAGCGCGGCGGTGCCCACCAGGCACAGGGCGGCCAGCACGACGATCGTCCGGCGCGGTGCGCGGGTGACCGGCAGCTCCTCCTCGCCCGGCGCCCGGCCGAACACCCAGTGATACCAGCCGTACAGATTCAGCGGCAGGAAGCCGAGCAGGTGCAGGGCCAGGTTGGCGTACAGCCGGGCGTCCAACAGCACCGTGACGGACACCAGCACGTAGGCCACCCCCAGGGGCCAGGCCCACAGGCTCTGACGGATCAGGCAGGCGACGACGATCACGCCGAGCACGGTGCCGGTCGGCTCGTCGACGGTGAGCCAGAGTTCCAGAAGTCGTTCCACGGGGTGTCCGGGCGGTGGCGTCGGCGAAGTCTATCAGGGCCGGCCGGGTCGCCACGATCGTGCAACACGGACCGGTTAGGATGTCGTCCTGTGACGCTTCGTCGTGTCGACCGTGCGGGGGATCTGTGGCTGACCGTCTTCGAATTCTGTGGTTGGGGTCGTGGCTGCTCGCCGGCGCGGCGGCGGCGGAAGGCGCCCGGACGTGGGACGATCCGATCGGCGCCCGCCCGGCGGCGCTGGTGGCGGACATGGACGACGGCCCGCTGAAGGATGCGCTCGCCCAGTGCCGGGCCGGCGCGTTCTACAGCACGACGTTCTCCATCGGCCACCGCGGCGCACCGCTGCGCTACCCCGAGCACACCCGCGAGTCCTATCTGGCGGCGGCCCGCCAGGGCGCCGGGGTGCTGGAGTGCGACGTGACCTTCACCCGGGATCGCCGGCTGGTCTGCCGCCATTCCCAGTGCGATCTGCACAGCACCACGAACATCCTGGCCACGGATCTGGCGGACACCTGCCGGGAGCCCTTCACCCCCGCCGATCCGGCGCCCGGGCGCCAGGCCGGGGCGCGCTGCTGCACCAGCGACATCACCCTGGCGCAGTTCGAGACGCTGTGCGGCCGGATGGACGTGGTGGACCCGGCCGCGACCTCGGTAGCGGAGTACCTCGCATCGCCGCCTGGGGACGTTCCCGCCGACTTTCCCGCCTGCGGCACCCTGATGAGCCACGACGCCAGCATCGCGCTGTTCGACGCCCTCGGCGTCGACATGACCCCGGAGCTGAAGGCGCCCCAGGTGGAGATGCCGTTCGGCGGCAACTACACCCGCAGCGACTACGCGGCCCAGCTCGTCGAGGCGTACCGCGCCGCCGGCGTGCCGCCCGGACGCGTGCATCCCCAGTCCTTCGACCTGGCGGACATCCGGTTCTGGCTGGACGCCTATCCGGCCTTCGGCGCCCGGGCCGTGTACCTCGACGGCCGTTTCGACGGCAGCGGTCCGTCGCCCGACGACCCGGCGACCTTCGAGCCGTCCATGGCGGCCCTCGCGCGCAGCGGCGTCCGGGTGGTGGCGCCCCCCATGTGGGTGCTGGTGACCCTGGACGCTGCCGGCGACATCGTGCCGTCGGCCTATGCCCGCGCCGCCCGGGAGGCCGGGCTGGACATCGTCACCTGGACGCTGGAGCGCTCCGGGTCGCTCGCCGGCGGCGGTGGCTACTACTACCGCAGCGTCGCGGACGCGATCGACGACGATGGCGACGTGTACCGGATGCTCGACGTGCTGGCCAGGGACGTCGGCGTGCGCGGCGTGTTCTCGGACTGGCCGGCCACGGTCACCTACTACGCCAACTGCCTGGGCGTCGATGCAGACGCCGGCGCTGCCGCGCCGCCGCCTTGACCGGGCGGGCCGAACCGGGGACACTGCGCGCCTTCCCACCGGAACCGGTCCAATGCGCCACTGACCTCCGCCGTCACCGCCGCCGCCGCCGCTGATCGAACCCGCCTTGCGCCTGGGTTCGCGTTTCCGGCCCGGACTCCGCGTGACGGCTGTTCGCAGCCCGTACCACTGCGCGGAGGTCCCGATGGCCAGCATCGTCTTCAACAACGTTCATTTTTCCTATCCCGCGGCGGCGACGCCCGTGTTCGAGGATCTGTCGCTGGTGCTGGACACCGGCTGGCGGACCGGCGTCGTCGGCCGCAACGGCCGCGGCAAGACCACGCTGCTGAAGCTGGTCTCCGGCGAGCTCGCGGCGGAGCGCGGCGAGGTCACCGGGGCCGCCGGCGGGCGTCGCTTTCCAGCGCCGGTGGCGGACCCGCGGCGTGCCACGAGGTCGGTGCTGAAGGATGCGCTCGGGCCGTTCACGGCCTGGGAGCGTGACATGGCCGATCTGCTGGAGCGGGGCGGCGAGGCCGCGCTGACCGCCTATGCGGACCTGCACGAACGCTACGTGGCGCGGGGCGGCTACCGGGTGGATGCCGATCTGGCACGGGAATTCGACGCCCTGGGGCTGCACGAGTCCCTCCTCGACCGCCCCTTCGCGACCCTGTCGGGCGGCGAGCAGACCCGGGCACTGATCGCCACACTGTTCCTCGACCCCGACGGATATCCTCTGATCGACGAGCCGACCAACCATCTCGACGCGGCGGGGCGGGACCGGCTCATGAGCTACCTCGCGGGCCGGCGCGGATTCCTGCTGGTCTCCCACGACCGCCACTTCCTGGACGGCAGCGTGGATCACGTGCTGTCCCTCAACCGCTCGGACGTGCGGATCAACCGTGGCAACTTCACCCAGTGGCGGACCCACGCCGACGAGGTGCTCGCCCACGAGGCCCGCACGCGGCAGCGGATCGAGCGGGACGTGGCGCGGCTGGAGAGCGCGGCGCGGGACACCCGCCGCAACGCGGCCAGCCGCGAGGGCGACAAGTACCGCACGGGCGCCCTGGACAAGGGCTTCATCGGCGCCCGGGCGGCGCGGCAGATGCGCCGCGCCCGCAGCGTCGAGCGCCGCATCGAGTCGGAGCTGGCCGAGCGCCGCGGGTTGCTCGGCAATGCCGAGAAGTCCCGCCGGCTCGACATCGGCACACGGTCCCGGGCCGGCGGCGCGCCGCTGCTGTCGGCGGGCGGCGTGACGCTGTCCGGCGGCGGGCGGGTGCTCCTGCGCCGTCTGGATCTGGAGATTCGCGCCGGCGAGCGGGTGGCCCTGACCGGCCCCAACGGCTGCGGCAAGACGCGGCTGCTCGACGCCCTGTGCGGCACGGCGCAGGTCGACGCGGGACTGATCCGGCGCCGCCCCGGCGTCACCATCGCGCGCGGCCATCAGCATCCGCTGTGGCGCCGCGGCCTGCTGCGCGAGCGGCTGCGCGACGCCGGCCTCGAAGAGACCCGGTTCCGGCAGCTTCTCGGCGTCGTCGGCGTGGGCGCGGACGCGTTCGACCGGGACCTGTCGACCTTCAGCGCCGGCCAGCTCAAGAAGGTCGACCTGTGCCGCTGCCTGGCCACGCCGGCGGACCTGCTGATCTGTGACGAGCCGCTCAACTACGTTGATCTATACTCACGGGAGCAGATCGAGCAGGCCATGCTCGAGGACGGGCCGACCGTGCTGTTCGTGGAACACGACCGGCGGTTCGTCGATGCGGTGGCGACGCGCGTCCTCGACCTGACGGCGAGGGCTTTCACGGCGCGCTGACGCCCCGGGCTCGATCGTGCAGCGTGCGTGGTTTCGCCCGCGTGGACTTGGCGCATACAATTGCCAACAATGAGCTGGTGCACTAGGGAAGGGGCGCGCGCTTTCACATGTCATTGACCGGATTTCATTGTTTGTGGGGCGTCTGATGCGGTGGCTCGGGTTGTTCGCGCTGCTGGCGGCCATCTGGCTGCTCTGGTCGGGCCTGTACAAGCCGCTGGTCATCGGCCTCGGCCTGGTGTCCTGCGTGCTCTGCGTGTGGGTGACCCTGCGCATGCACCCCGTCGGCGGTGAGCCGTTCGACGGCCGCCCGCTGTGGCGCCTGGCCGGCTACCTGCCCTGGCTGCTCAAGGAAATCGCGCTCGCCAATCTCAAGGTCATCCGGCTCGTGCTCAGCCCGCGGCTGCGCATCGAGCCCGTGCTGATCACGCTCCACGGCTCCCAGCGGACCGCGCTCGGCCGGGTGGTCTACGGCAACTCCATCACGCTGACGCCCGGCACGCTGACCGTGGACGTGGACGACAGCGAATTCACCGTGCATGCGCTGACCCGGGCGGGAGCCGAGCAGCTCCGGTCCGGGGACATGGATGCGCGGGTCGCCCGGCTGGAGGGGTCGCGTTGATCTTCTATCCGGTCGTGTTCGCGCTGCTGGTGACCATGGCGCTGGCCATCGTGCGCGCCGTGAAGGGCCCGTCGCTCTACGACCGCGTGCTGGCGGTGAACATGTTCGGCACCAAGACCGTGCTGTTTCTCGCCGTGGCTTCGTACCTGATGGGCCGGCCGGACTTCCTCGACCTGGCGCTCGCCTATGCCCTGATCAACTCCATCGGCGTGATGGCGGTGCTGCAGTTCTTCCAGTCCAGGGAATTCCGCCGGCGCTACGAGCACCGGCACGAGGCCGAATGATGGGCGTGGTGGAACTGATCAGCTTCGTGCTCATGACGGCGGGCGGATTCTGCGTCTTCGTCGGCGGCGTCGGCGTGTTGCGCATGCCGGATCTCTACACCCGCATGCACGCCGCCAGCGTCACGGACACGGCCGGGCTGTTCCTGGTCGCCACGGGGCTGATGCTCCACGCGGGCTGGAGCCTGCCGCTGTTCAAGCTGGTGGCGATTCTGGTGTTCCTGCTGGTCACGTCGCCGACGGCGGCCTACGCGCTGGCCAACGCCGCCATGCTGTCCGGACATCCGCCGGCCGGCGTGCGCGACGAGACCGTCCCGTCGGCGGGCCGCGACGGAGAGACCCCGTGACGCTGGTGTTCGGCGTGTTTCTGCTGACGCTGCTGGTGATCGTCGCGGTGGCGATCGTGCGCAGCACCAATCTGTTCGCGGCGGTGATGCTGTCGGGCATCTTCTCGCTGCTGATGGCGGTGAACTTCTTTCTGCTGGACGCCGCCGACGTCGCGCTCACCGAGGCCGCCGTCGGCGCGGGCGTGGCCACCGTGCTGTTCCTGAGCGCCCTCGCCCTGACCGCAGAGCACGAGCAGGTCCGGCCGGGCGGTGCGGCGCTGCAGTGGCTGCCGCTGGTGGTCGCCTTCGCGACCGGCGGGCTGCTGATCTACGCGACATTCCAGAATCCGGTGATCGGTGACCCGAACGCGCCGGTGCACCAGCACGTCGCGCCCTGGTACCTGGAGAACACCCCGGAACTGATCGACATTCCCAACGTGGTGACCGCGGTGCTGGGTTCGTTCCGCGGCTTCGACACGCTCGGCGAGGTGTTCGTGGTGTTTACCGCCGGGATCGGCGTGCTGTCGATCCTCGGGCTGCGCCATACCCTGGTCGAGATGACCAGCGCCGAGATCGACGCGCGGCAGCGCTCGCTGCGTCATCACCTGATTCCCCGGGTGGTCGGCAGGGGCATGGTGCCGTTCATCCTGCTGTTCGCCCTGTACGTGCAGTTCCACGGCGAGTACAGCCCCGGCGGCGGCTTCCAGGCCGGCGCCATCGCCGCCGCGGCCATCATCCTGTACTCGCTGCTGGAAGGTGACGATCGCGGCCGGGCCCTGGTGCCGGAGTGGCTGCTGCAGATCATGGTGGCTTCCGGCGCGCTGCTGTTCGGCGGGGTCGGTGTGGTGTGCATGCTGCTCGGCGGCAGTTTTCTCGACTACTCGGTACTGGCGGAGGTGCCCTCCGAGGGGCAGCACCTCGGCCTGCTGCTGATCGAGCTGGGGGTCGGCATCACCGTGTCCGGTGTGCTGCTGACGGTGTTCCACGCCTTTGCCCGCCGGGCCAGCCGCTAGCGCCGGAGCGACGTCATGGAATTCCTCGCCCTATACAACTACTGGGTCTTCGCGGTTCTGCTGCTGATCGGCCTGTACGCCGTCGTGGCCAAGGTCAACCTGGTCAAGCGGCTGATCGGCCTGTCCATCTTCCAGGGCGCGGTGTTTCTGCTCTACATCTCCATGGACAAGGTGGAGGGCGGCACCGCGCCGATCTTCCAGACCGCCGACGGGGCCGGGGTGTTCTCGAATCCGCTGCCCCAGGTGCTGATCCTCACCGCCATCGTCGTCGGCATCGCCACCACCGCGCTCGGTCTCGCCGTGGTGGTCCGCATCCGCGAGGAGTACGGCACGGTCGAGGAAGACGTCATCGAGGACATGGACGCGGATTCGTGAATCTCGACGCCCACCTGCCGATCCTGCAGATCATCGTGCCGCTGATGACGGCGCCGGTGGTGTCGCTGCTGCGCGTGCCGTCGCTGCCCTGGGCGGCGGCCACCGTGACCAGCGGGCTCGCGTTCGCCGTCGCGGTGACGCTGACCGGCCAGGTGCTGGCGGGCGGGCCCATGAGCTACGCCCTCGGCGGCTGGGTGCCGCCCTACGGCATCGAGCTGTACGTCGACCACTTCTCCGCGCTGCTGCTGCTGATCATCACCGGCGCATCGACGGTGGCGCTCGCTTTCGGCAAGGCGAGCCTGGACCAGGAGGTCGGCCACGAGCGGGCCCCCATGTTCTACGCCGCCTGGCTGCTGGTGGTGGCCGGCCTGTGCGGCATCGTCGCCACCGGCGACGCCTTCAATCTGTTCGTGTTCCTGGAGATCTCGTCCCTCGCCACCTACGTGCTGATCGCGTCCGCGCCGGACCGCCGGGCGCTCATGGCGACCTTCCGCTATCTGATCCTGGGCACGGTGGGCGCGACGTTCTACCTGATCGGCGTCGGCCTGATCTACATGATGACGGGCACCCTGAACCTTGCGGACATGACCGACCGCATCGCCGAGGTCGGCGAGCTGCGGCCGGTGCTGGTGGCGGCGGGATTCATCACCGTCGGCCTGGCGTTGAAGGCCGCCATGTTCCCGCTCCATGCCTGGATGCCCAACGCCTACACCTTCGCGCCGCACGCGGCGACGGCGTTTCTCGCCGCCTGTTCCACCAAGGCCGCGATCTACGTGCTGATCCGATTCGACCTGACCGTGTTCCTGCCGCACCTGTCGGATCACGCGGAGCAGGTGAGCGGTTTCTTCATTCCGCTGGCGGTGCTGGCCTTTCTGATCGGCTCCGCGGTCGCCGTGTTCGAGCGCAACCTCAAGCGCATGCTGGGTTACTCCTCGGTGGCGCAGATCGGCTACATCCTGCTCGGGCTCGCTCTGCTGTCCCCCCTCGCGCTCACCGGCGCCATCGTCCATCTGTTCAACCACGCGCTGATGAAGTCCGCGCTGTTCATGGCCGTGGCCTGCCTGGCGTTCCGGGCGGGCAGCGTTCAGCTTCCGGACCTGGCCGGCTGCGGCCGGGCCATGCCGCTGACCATGGGCGCCTTCGTGCTGGCGGGCCTGTCGATGATCGGCGTGCCGCTCACCGCCGGATTCGTGTCGAAGTGGTATCTGATTCTCGCCTGTCTGGAGTACGGCCCGCTGGGCTACGTGCTCGCCGGCGGCATCCTGGTGTCGTCGCTGCTGGCGGTGGCCTACGTCTGGAAGGTGGTGGAAGCCGCCTACTTCCAGCCGCGCCCCGAGGGCGCGAGGGAGCTCCGCGAGGCCCCGCCGGCGATGCTGGCCGTGCTGTGGCTGGTGGCGCTCGGCAACGTCTGGTTCGGCATCGACACCGATCTGACGCTCGGCCTGGCGGAGCAGGCGGCGGCGACGCTGCTGGGTGACGGGTCGTGAGCCCGGAGACCACCATCGTCGCAGCGCTGGTGACGCCGCTGATCGGCGCCGTCGGCATCGCGCTGACCGGGCGGCTGCCCAACCTGCGCGAGTCGGTGACCCTGGTGACCGCCGGCGTGCTGGCGGTCCTGGTGTGGAGTCTGGTGCCTCAGGTCATGGCGGGCGCCCGGCCGGAGCTGCTGGTGACGACCATGCTCGGCGGGCTGTCCATCGCCTTCGAGATCGAGCCGCTGGGCATGCTGTTCGGCGCCCTGGCGGCCAGCCTGTGGATCGTCAACTCGATCTACTCGATCGGCTACATGCGCGGCAACGACGAGAAGCACCAGACCCGCTTCTACGTGTGCTTCGCCATCGCCATCTTCGCCGCGCTGGGCGTGGCCTTCGCCGGCAACCTGCTCACCCTGTTCGTGTTCTACGAGGTGCTGACCATCTCCACCTATCCCCTGGTCAGCCACAAGGGAGACCCGGCGACGGTGCGTTCGGCGCGGGTGTACCTGGGCATTCTGCTGTCCACTTCCATCGGCCTGCTGCTGCCGGCGATGATCTGGACCTACGCCGAGGCGGGGACGCTGGACTTCACCGCGGGCGGCATTCTCGGCGACGTCGCCGGCCCGGCGCTCGGCGTGCTGCTGGGGCTGTACGCCTTCGGCATCGGCAAGGCCGCGCTGATGCCGGTGCACCGCTGGCTGCCGTCGGCCATGGTGGCGCCCACGCCGGTGTCGGCGCTGCTGCACGCGGTGGCGGTGGTCAAGGCCGGCGTGTTCACCGTGCTGAAGGTGGTGGTGTACGTGTTCGGCCTCGACACCCTGACGGAGGCCGGGGCCCAGCAGTGGCTGGTCTGGGTGTCCGGCGGCACCGTGGTGCTGGCGTCGCTGATCGCGATGACCAAGGACAACCTCAAGGCCCGGCTCGCCTATTCCACGGTCAGCCAGCTCTCCTACATCGTGCTCGGCGCGGCGCTGGCCACCGCGTCGGGCGTCATCGGCGCGGCCATGCACATCGCCACCCACGCCGCCGGCAAGATCACGCTGTTCTTCTGTGCCGGCGCCATCTACACGGCGCTCCACAGGACCGAGGTGAGCGAGCTGCGGGGTCTCGGCCGCACCATGCCGTTCACCTTCGCGGCGTTCACCGTGGGCGCCATCAGCATCATCGGGCTGCCGCCGTTCGGCGGCGCCTGGAGCAAGTGGTTCCTGACGCTGGGCGCGCTGGAGGCGGGCGAGCTGTTCGCGGTCGCCGTGCTCATGGTGTCGTCGCTGCTGAACATCGTCTATCTGCTGCAGATTCCGCTGCTGGCGTTCTTCCGGGCGCCGGCCTCGGGCAGCGTGCCGGAAGGGGTGCAGGAAGCGCCGCTGCCGTGCCTGATCGCCATCGGCATCACCTCGCTGCTCTGCGTGGTGCTGTTCTTCGGGGCGGACCCCCTCTACGAGCTGACCCGGCTGCTGCCGTCGAGCTGAGGAGCGCCACATGTCCGAGCGAGACAAGACCCACCTCTTCGACAACCCGCGCAACGTACGCCGGCTGATCCATGCGCTCTACGGTCTGTGCGGGCTGACGCTGGTGCTCGACTTCGTGGTCCACCGGCACGTGGACCATCCGTGGGAGGCGGCGTGGGGCTTCTACTCCATTTACGGCTTCGTGGCCTGCGTGCTGCTGGTGCTGGTCGCGAAGGAGATGCGCAAGGTGATCATGCGCAAGGAAGACTACTACGATGAGTAGCGTCGCCCCCTTCGTCGTGTTCTACGCAGGCGCCGTGCTGCTCGCCGTGGCGCCGGCGCCGCTGCGCCGGCTGCTGGCGCTGCTGGTGCCCGTCGTCGGCGCGCTCAATCTCTACGGCCTGCCGGACGGCACCGGCGCCGCGTTCGAGCTGTTCGACTACACGCTGGTGCTGGTGGAGATGGACCGGCTCAGCAGCCTGTTCGGCTATCTGTTCCACCTCGCGGCCTTTCTCGGCTTCATCTACGCCTTCGACGTCCGCGACCGGATGCAGCAGGTGTCCGCCATGCTGTACGCCGGTAGCGCGCTGGGCGCGGTGTTCGCCGGCGACCTGCTGACCCTGTTCGTGTTCTGGGAGATGCTGGCGCTGACGTCGGTGTTTCTGGTGCTCGCCCGACGCACCGAGCGTTCCTTCGGCGCCGCCATGCGCTACCTGGTCATTCAGGTGACCTCCGGAGTGCTGCTGCTGGCCGGCGCCCTGGCGATCATCGCGGACACCGGGGACGCGCGGTTCACCAGGATGACGCTGGACGGCCTCGGTCCGTGGCTGATCTTCCTGGCCATCGGCATCAAGTGCTGCTTCCCGGGCCTGCACAACTGGCTCACCGACGCCTATCCCGAGTCCACGCCGGCCGGCACCGTGTTTCTCTCGGCGTTCACCACCAAGGTCGCCGTCTACGCGCTGGCCCGCGGCTTTCCCGGCACGGAACTGCTGGTCTACATCGGCGCCACCATGGCCATGTTCCCGATCTTCTTCGCCGTGATCGAGAACGACCTGCGGCGGGTGCTGGCCTACAGCCTCATCAACCAGGTCGGATTCATGGTCTGCGGCATCGGCATCGGCACGTCGATGGCCATCAACGGGGCCGTGGCCCATGCCTTCAACGACGTGGTGTTCAAGGGGCTGCTGTTCATGACCATGGGGGCGGTGCTGCTGCGCACCGGCCGCATGAACGGGTCCGACCTGGGCGGGCTGTACAAGTCCATGCCGTGGACCACCGGGTTCTGCATCGTCGGCGCCGCGTCGATCTCGGCGTTCCCGCTGTTCTCCGGGTTCGTGTCGAAGTCCATGGTGATGGTGGCGGCCCTCTACGAGCACTACGAGATCGTCTGGCTCGCCCTGCTGTTCGCGTCGGCAGGCGTGTTCCACCACGCGGGCATCAAGATTCCGTACTTCGCCTTCTACGCCCACGACTCGGGCATCCGCTGCCAGGAGGCGCCGCGCAGCATGCTGGTGGCGATGGCGCTGGCGGCGGGAATCTGCATCTTCAACGGCGCCTACCCGTGGCTGCTCTACGACATGCTGCCGTTCCCGGTGGACTACGAGCCCTACACGGTGGCCCACATCCTGACCCAGAGTCAGCTCCTGTTCTTCTCGGCGCTCGCGTTCGTCTGGCTGAACCTCAAGGGCCTGTACCCGCCGGAGCTGCCGAGCACGAACCTCGACGTCGAGTGGAGCTACCGCCGCCTCCTTCCGGCGGCGGCCACGGCGGTGCGCAACGTGGTCGGCGGCGGCTTCTCCCGCCTGGCCGGCGGCGGCCAGGCGCTGGCGGCACGCACGGTCGCCGGTACGGAATCCCTGCTCGTCGGGGTCGGTCTGATCGGCCGGGTGTGGGCGATCCGCACCACGGCGCTGTGGATTCTGGTACTGCTTTCCGGCTACGTTTTCGTCGAATACCTGTAGCGGCGGTCCCGGTTGCCGAGCTGGGCCGCCGGGAGCGAACCCATGACCGATGATCCGAACCCCGCTGGTCTGAAGATCGGCGTCGCTCTGGGCGGTGGCGCCGCCCGCGGCTGGGCCCATCTCGGGGTGCTCGAAGCGCTCGAGGAACGGGGCATCGTTCCGGAGGTGGTCAGCGGGGCGTCCATCGGCGCCCTGGTCGGCGCGGCCCTGGCCGGCGGCCGCCTCGACGCGTTGACCTCCTGGGTGCTGGACCTGCGGCGCATCGACGTGCTCAAGCTGCTCGACGCCAGCATCGGCGGCGGCGTCATCGAGGGCAACCGGGTGATGCGCGCCATCGAAGACATTCTGCTGGAGCGCGACATCGGGGAGCTGGAGCTGCCGTTCGGCGCCGTGGCGACGGACCTGCACCAGGGCCGCACGGTGTGGCTGCGCTCCGGATCCACGATCCGTGCCGTACGCGCGTCCTGCGCCATGCCCGGGCTGTTTCCGGCGGTGCGTCATCAGGGCGCCTGGCTGGTGGACGGCGGGCTGGTCGACCCCGTGCCCGTGACCCTGTGCCGCATGCTCGGCGCGGACGTGGTGATCGCCGTCAATCTCAGCCCCTATCGCCACCGGCTGGCGCGGCTGCGGCGGCCGCCGGCGGCGCCGGACGACACGGTGGCGGGGCAGGTTCGACGGGAGGAGAGCTCCTACCTGGAACGCCTGCAGGCCATGGTGGCGAACCTGTTCGACGGCGACGACGACGCCGATCGCGAGCCCGCTCTGCTCGACGTGGTCAGCAGCGCCATCAACATCATGCAGGAGCGGGTGACGCGCAGCCGGCTGGCAGGCGACCCGCCGGAAATCGAGATCGTGCCGGACGTTCAGGACATCGCCCTGATGGACTTCCACCGGGCGTCGCTGGCGCTCGACCGGGGGCGTCGGGCCGTGGAGGATCGGGCCGCCGAGATCGAACGGCTGGCATCGGGCGCGGCATGACCGGATACCTGCCCGCCGATCCATGGACAGTGCTGTTCGCGGCGGTGGCCGGCGTGCTCGGCGTGCTCGCCAGCGGCCATGCGCTGATCAACAAGCGGCGGCCGCGGTCGGCATTCGGCTGGATCGCGGTCTGCCTGATGTTTCCGCTGGCCGGCGCGGCGCTGTACTACCTGTTCGGCGTGAACCGCACCCGGCGGCGCGCCCAGCGCCTGCGGGAGGACGATCTCCCGGAGCCGGCTGCCGCCGCTTTCACGGTGGAGCCCGAGGAGGCGCTGGCGCCGCTGGCGCGGCTCGGCGAGGCGGTCAGCGGCGGGCCGCTGCTCGCCGGCAACGACGTGGAGATCCTGCACGGCGGCGAAGCGGCCTATCCCGCCATGCTCGAGGCCATCGACACCGCCGCCGAGCGCGTGCTGCTGAGCAGCTACATCTTCGATCGCGACGACACCGGAACGGCCTTCGCGGACGCCCTGGGACGCGCCGTGGACCGGGGAGTCGAGGTCCGGGTGCTGCTGGACGGCGTGGGTGAGCTCTACTCGTGGCCGCGGGCCCGCCATCTGCTGGCCAGGCGCGGCGTCGACGTGCGCCGCTTCCTGCCGCCCCGGCTGCTGCCGCCGAGCTTCATGATCAATCTGCGCAATCACCGGAAGATCCTGCTGGTGGACGACCGGGTCGGCTTCACCGGCGGCATGAACGTCTCCGACCGGCACCTGCTGGCGCGCGCGCCGGCGGGGCGGCGGGACCGCCGGGTGGTGGACGTGCACTTCGCGCTGCGCGGGCCGGTGCTGGACCGGCTGCTGGCCATCTTCGACAGCGACTGGGCGTTCGCCGGCGGCCCGGAGCGGCATCATCGGCTGACGCCGGTGCGGGCCGGCGAGGCGCGCTGCCGGGCGATCGCGGACGGGCCGGACGAGGAGCTCGACCGGCTGCTGCTGCTGATCACCGG